>Ga0335078_10005964_pt1 | contig 18034 bp, 16 predicted proteins | sample Lox_Sample_32_FD_206711 | JGI IMG/M metagenome (GOLD analysis project Ga0335078, IMG submission 206711) | Soil microbial communities from Loxahatchee National Wildlife Refuge, Florida, United States - Lox_Sample_3.2 | ecosystem: Environmental > Terrestrial > Soil > Wetlands | place: USA... | reverse complement strand
CGGCCGATGCGGGAGTGACACCGGGCCCGGACCGCCCGGACCGGGCCTGCCGGGTCACCTATGCCCCAGACGGCGGCCGTGACCGAGCACCGCACGAGCTACGCAACCGCCTCGCACGACACATTGTCGGCGGATGTTCAGTGACCGCGGCGGGCTTTCTCCAGCGACGATCCGGGCCATCAGCTCGGCCCCCGCCGGGCTGCTAGACCCGGCCGCCCCCATCTGGCGCCGGGTAAGGCGGTAATGGCGGAGAAGGAGGCCCAGGTGTCCCCGGCGGCGCGAGGCGCTGGTTCTAGATACGGTGGTGCAGCACGGCCATGTTTTGCCGCTGCCGCTGCCACGGGTGATGGGGACGCCCCGGCGTAGGCCTTGAGCCTTTTGGCGTCGGTGAAGCGGGATCGGTCGTCGCCGATCTGGGCGAGTACCCGGGCGCCGGTGAGCGGGCCGAGCCCTGCCGTCCCACGGCCTGCTCGACGAGCGGGAGCTTTCGCATCTGCGGTGCGCGGAAGACGTCACCCAGTCGGGCGGCTTCGGTATCGATGCCGCGGCTGCGCCCGGCCTGGCGGAGTAGGGCTCGCAGCTGGGTCACGGTGAGAGTGCCGGCGGCGCTGGTGTGGGGGGGCAGCGAGATGACGCGGGCTTCGGGGCGCGTGATGCCGCCGCGGGAATCGCCGAAGGCGGCGAGGAAGCCCGGGAAGTACTCGCGCAGGTGCGAGCGGAGCATGTTGTGAGCGCAGGTGCGCGCCCATACGCGTCTTGCTGTCAGCGGCGGGGCACGGATCTCCAGCAGCAACGGATTCATTCCCAGGTCTCGGGTGCGGGTGCCCGGCGCTGACAGCCACCACGTCTGCCGGATCCTGCCGATCTCTGCCTAGGCATCACCTCCAAGCTCCGGGAAGGCGTGGATCCGGCAACCAGGTCCCGCGATCTCAAAGAAGGACTCATCATCCGGTAGGGGTCTAGCGGTGACCTGCTCACGTGCCCATTAGGGTTCCGCCGCCGACCACACCGAGCACCGTGTCAGCGCCCAGCTCGGCGAGTACATCGGCTACTGCTTCCGCGAAAAGCACCCCTGCCCCCGCCCGGAGCGTCATCGACGGAGTTTCTCCACGAGATTTCGTCGCGACTTGATTACTCTGGGTGAGCGAATCTGGGGATGGTGAGACGGTGCTCTTTCCGACGGTCCAGTTCGCCGCGTTTTTCGCCGTTGTTTTCGCGGTGTCGTGGCGCCTCATGCCGAATCAGCGGGCCTGGCGCCGGTTCATTCTCGCCGCCTCGTATTTCTTCTATGGCTGCGCGGACTGGCGGTTCGTGCTCCTGCTGATCGCGTCGACTGCGGTCAACCAGGTTGCCGCCACGGTCGCCGCGCGTGCGAAGACGGTCGTGGCACGTCAGGCAGGGCTCGCCGCCGCGATCGTCTTCGACCTCAGTGTCCTGGCCGTGTTCAAGTATTTCGACTTCTTTATCGGTTCGGTCAACCAGATGCTCGGCGTTTTCGGGCTCGGTGCGCCGTTGCAATTGTTGAATATCGCGCTCCCGGTGGGTGTCTCCTTTTACACCTTCCAGGCAATTTCGTACGTGACCGACGTCTACCGTGGCCGCTGCCCGCTGGCGCGGCCGATGGATTACGCCATTTACGCGTCATTCTTCCCGCATCTGGTCGCCGGACCGATCGTCCGTCCGGGCGAGTTCATCCCACAGCTGGGCCGACCGCGCGATCCGGCCAGGATTCCGGCATCGCGCGCGCTCTCGCTCATCGCCTGCGGCTTGTTCAAGAAGGTCGTCCTCGCAGATCTGCTCGCGACCCGGATCGTCGACCCGGTCTTCGGCGCCCCGGCGGCCCACTGCGGCGTCGAGGCGGCGGCTGCCATTTATGGCTACGCGGTTCAGATCTACTGCGATTTCTCCGGCTATACCGATATGGCAATCGGGCTGGCGCTGCTGCTTGGATTCCGCTTCCCGATCAACTTCGACCGGCCGTACGCGGCCACCGGCCTGCAAGATTTCTGGCGCCGCTGGCACATGACGCTTTCCAGGTGGCTGCGGGATTACCTCTACATCCCGCTCGGCGGTAGCAGGCGCGGCCTCCGTCGCACCTACCTCAATCTCATGCTGACGATGCTGCTTGGTGGCTTGTGGCACGGTGCCGCCTGGACGTTCGTGCTATGGGGCGGCATCCACGGCGGCGGCTTGGCCGTCCAGCGCTGGTGGTCTGACCGCCCGTCAGCTTGGCGGCCTGGAAAACGGTCTGAAGAGCGGCCTGGAGGGCGGAATCCGGGGGAGCGGCCGGGTTCCGCGCTTCGCCGTGCGGCATGCTGGCTGCTCACCTTCCACATCGTCTGCCTCACGTGGGTCTTCTTCCGTGCACCCGATCTCGGCACGGCGTTCACGTTGCTCGGCAGGCTGGCCGTCCCCGGACCCGCGCCGCTCGTCACGCCCACCGTGATCATCATGATCATCGGTGGTCTGGCCACCCAGTTGCCGCTACCAGGCATGTGGCGGCAGCTCAGGGACAGGTTCGTGTTGCTTCCCGCAGCCGCTCAGGGCGTAACGCTTGGCATATTCCTCGTGGTAATCAGCGCGATTGCCGACCAGCAGGGCGTGGCCCCGTTCATCTATTTCAGGTTCTAGCGGGCAAGGACGGTTCCGAAATGGCAGACACCGAGATCACCGCCAGCGGTACGCCAAACGGGGCGCCGCGGGACGCGACGAGGGGGACGGCAAACGGGGCGCCGCGGGACGCGACGAGGGGGACGGCAAACGGGGCGCCGCGGGACGCGACGAGGGGGACGGCAAACGGGGCGCCGCGGGACGCGAGGACGGGGACGGCAAACGGGGCGCCGCGGGACGCGAGGACGGGGACGGCAAACGGGGCGCCGCGGGACGCGAGGACGGGGACGGCAAACGGGGCGCCGCGGGACGCGAGGACGGGGACGGCAAACGGGGCGCCGCGGGACGCGACGACGGGGACGGCAAACGGGGCGCCTCATCACACGGCCACCCGGTCGTCGCGCACGAAGCCGTACGGCGCGTCGCGGCCGCCCGCGGCCGGTACCAGCACGGCACGGCAGGTCCGCACCGTCATCCTGGTAGCCCTGCTCACCGCAGTGCTACTGGACTCGGCTGGTTTCGTCGGTTCCGGGCAGGGCATGCCGCCCGGCCTCAGCCGCACGCTCATCCTGGCCGTGGGCCTGCCGGTGGATGCTGCTGCGCGCATCCTGCACCTCGGTGACCCTAAACGCTGGCTCGACGCCGCCCTCGGTCATCCGGACGTCACGGCCGGAGGCGCGGGCATGGAGAGCGGACCCCCCCTGCCGACGCGGGACCTGGGCGCCATAGCGGGCGTCGTCAGTCGAAATGGCGAGCTCCGGTGGGGCGGGGAACGTGTCACGGGCGGTTCGCGTGCCAGCGCCGCGGCCCATCTACGCCGCCCACACCTGCGGCTACGCCGCCCGACAAGGAGTGACCCGCTGCGCGTCCTCGTCACGGGTGACTCCCTGTCCGACTACATCGGGCAGCAGCTTGCCGCGATCACGGCCGGGTCCGGCCTGGTCGATGTGACGACGACCGCGAGGGATGGCACCGGGCTGACCAACCCCGGCTTGTTCAACTGGGAGATCGGCGCGCGTCAGGAGGTCACGGGCCAACGCTACGACGCGGTGGTCATGGTGGTCGGCGCCAACGACGGCTGGCCGATGCGAGCCAACGGCCGGGCGATTAAGGCCGTCGCGTCCAGCGCCTGGGCGAGTGAGTACGCACGGCGGATCGTCACGGTGGAGCATGCCTTTACGGCGGGTGGCCGTGGGCGCCAGGTGCTATGGGTCGGGCCGCCGGTCGCCCGCAGCGCGACCTGGGCACGGATCTTCGCCCGGTTGAATAGCGCCGCCAGGTTCGCTGCACCGCTCGAGCCAGGCGGGCAGTATGTGGACATCGCGGGCCCGACGAGCGCCCACGGGCGTTACGCCGACTACCTGAGCAGCCCGGGCGGACGGCCGGTGCTCGCCCGCCAGCCGGACGGCGTCCATTTCAGCTATGAAGGTTCGGTCTTCCCCGCCAGGGTCATCCTCCGCGCACTCGAGGCAGACTTCGGCAGGCTCACTGCAGGTTCACCTAGGATCACCGCCCGCAGCCACCGAGATCTACGAGACATGCCCTAACAATCCACCCGGCCGCCGGGGGTCGTCCCCCCCCGGCGGCCGGCACCGCCGATGACATCCCGATGTTTTCAGCACACCATCCGACCCCAGACAATGGCCCCATGACCACTCCGCTCCCGACCGTGCGGATCCTGCCCACCAGCGACGGCGTGCCGATCGAGGCTGTCTACCTGCCCCCAAGGACCGATGACCAAGAAATCGATGACCAAGAAATCGATGACCAAGAAATCGATGACCAAGAAATCGATGACCAAGAAATCGATGACCAAGAACGAGCGGGCCTCGCTTTCGTGGTTGCTCATGGCTTCACAGGGTCCTGGCAGCGGCCTTCGCTTTGGCGGATCGCCAACCGGCTCACGAGGTATGGCGGCGTCGTATGCTTCGATTTCCGCGGCCATGGGCGTTCAGGTGGCAAATCCACCATGGGTGACCGCGAGACCCGTGACGTGGCAGTTGCGGTCGCCTGGGCACGCGAACTCGGTTACAAACGCATCGCGGCGGTCGGCTTCTCGATGGGGGCTTCGATCGTGCTCCGCTACGCCGGTCTGACCGAGGATACGGGCGGACTGGCTGCTGTCGTTTCTGTCAGCGGCCCAGGCCGTTGGTACTATCGGGGCACGAAGCCGATGCGCAAGGTGCACTGGGCGGTGGAGTATCGGCTGGGCCGCCTGGTGACGAGGACCTTGCTGCAAACCCGGGTGAACCCGGTCCGCTGGGATCCAATTCCGGTGCCGCCGGCTGATGCGGCCGCGCTGATCGCGCCGACACCCCTGCTCGTCGTGCACGGTGACAGGGATCCGTATTTCCCGGTGGACCACGCGCACCAGATCTACGACGCGGCCGGTAAGCCGAAGGAACTGTGGATCTTGCAAGGTTACGGACATGCTGAGTCGGCGAGTTCGAACGGGCTGATCGACCGCATCGGTCGCTGGGTAAGCAACGTTACCGACCCGCTGTCACCCCAGGCCGCCCGCGGTTTTGTTCATGATTCCGATACGTGAATCCGCGATTCTCGTCCAGCAGTGAGCGGCCGGTACAGTCTGCCGGGGGGATGCCGGGAGGTCGTCCCCCCAGGGCAACACAGTCTTAACGGCTGCCGCGTGGCGCCTGTGCTGTCTGGGGACGGCCCTTCTCGCCACAGCGGTCGGAGCTGTACCGTCAGAGGTTGAGGAGCAGACTTTGAAACGGCGGACTCTCCAGGTGCGACTCGCAGGAGCATGACCGTCCCGGTGCCGTGGCGGGCCCGTATGGCCCGGGCCTGGCCCGTGGCCAAGTACGTCCTCGGACTGGCGCTGGCGGCGCTCGTCTTCGACCAGATAAGCGACCAGAAGGGCGAGCTTGCCGGGGCGACGCGTGCCCTCAGCCACCTGCATTGGGGGTGGGTCCTGCTGGGAATGGTGGCGGAGGTCGGATCGTTCCTGGCCTTCGCCATCTTGCAGCGAAGGCTCTTGCGAGCGGGCCGGGTGGACGTGGCCATTGGCCCGATGACGGCCATAACGGTCGCCGCCACCGCCATCAACAACTCGCTTCCGGCCGGACCAGTCATCGCCACCCTCTTCTCCTTCCGTCAATTCCGGCGCCGGGGAGCCGACGAAGCCGTTGCCGGTTGGTCTGTGGTGGCGACTGTCGTGGTGGAGTCGGTCACGCTAGCCGTGCTGGCCGCCATGGGAGCCTCGGTGGCTGGGGCCGAGGGGGTGAGCCTGGATGTAGTGGGCGTCATCGTGCCCGTGCTCCTGGTTACCCTGGCCCTGGGGGCGGTGTTCTTCCAAGAACCGGCATTGGTATGGACCGTCTCCGCCACGGTGCGTCTTTGCCGGCGGCTGACCCGATGGCCACGAGGCGAGCTGGCTGCCCACATCGACCGGATCATCCTGCGTCTGACGGTGGTTCGCCTGCGGCCCGGCCAGGTGCTCGACGTCCTGTGGTGGGGATGGGCCAACTGGATGTTCGATTGCAGCTGCCTGGTCATGTCTTTCTTGGCAGTAGGAGCGGGGGTGCCGTGGAAGGGTCTGCTGCTTGCCTACGGCGCAGGCCAGCTCGCCGCCAATCTGCCCATCACCCCTGGTGGCCTGGGCGTGGTGGAGGGCAGCCTTACGATCGCAATCGTCGCCTACGGCGGAGCCGAACCGTCGACCGTGCTGGCGGTGCTGCTGTACCGGATCCTCAGCTTCTGGTTGCCCCTGCCCTTCGGCTGGGGGACGTGGGTGTGGCTGGCGTGGACCGGTCGACGGCGCGCGCGGTCGATGCCCGTCGTGCCCGACGGTGCCGACATCCCCGCTACCGGCACCCACGGCGACCCGGCAGGCGAAGGACTCCCCGACGGCGCCCCGGCAGGCGAAGGTCTCCCTGGTGGCGACGGCGATGTCCCCAGGGCGGTCGGCGGATGACGGCTTCCACCTTTGGCTTGGTCCCCCCGCCTAATACGGCTGGGACGCGGAGCGCGAGCCGGCACCGGCGGGCGCTACCGCGGCCGGTGGCCCTGATCGCGTCGATCGCGGTCGCTGTCGTCGGGCTGGGGGCATGTGGCGCCGGGCGCGACGCCCTGGGAACGGATGCGGCTCCCTGTTTTGCGGCCTTGCCCGTGGCCAAGCAGGCGGTAAAAGGACGCGGGTCGCTCGCCGGGGTCCGGCTGGCCAATGTCTCGCACTTCACCGCCCGCCGCGACCGGGCCATGCATGAACTGCTCGACCTATTGCCGGCGCCGCCCGCCCACGACGTCTGCCTGGTCGCCTACGCCGGAAGCTTCACACCCGGCCAGGTCGAACTGCCCCTCGGGCCACCTCCGTCCGGAGGCGTGGGCCGGTACGCCATCGTGGTGGTGACGAGCACGAATCATCAGCTGCTGGCTACCTTCGTGGTCCGACACGAGCCACTGAATTTCGCTCGCGTGCACGTGGGCTTGTGATCCGGGCGACGGGCAAGCGCGGCGGAGAGCATCGAAGCCGGCCACCCCGGCGGCGCCAGATGACCTTTCCAGGCGAACTCATCGTTGTCCCGCACCGATCAGTTTCTGGCATCCCAGTCGTCTATTCTCCGGATGGCTTCTGTTGCCTCGCGCATAATAACTTTCGCTGTCCGGGGGCCGATCGACCGCGGCGACCTACCCGGCCTGTCCGAACGTGCGTGCGAGCTGTTCGCCGCCAATCGCGGTTGCATCGGGGCCTGTGACGTCGCGGGCCTGAACCCGGATGCGGTGGCCGTCGAGGCGCTCGCTCGACTGCAGCTCGCCGCGCGCCGGTACGGGTGCCAGGTGCGAACGCGCAACGCGTCCGACGAGCTGCTCGCGCTCGTCGCGTTCATGGGCCTGGGCGACGTCCTGCCCGAATGAGCCTTCTAGGGCATGTCCTACGCGTCGAGCCGAGGCGCCAGCCCGAACAGCGGAAACAGCGTCTCGGTTCCGAGGAAGAAGGTGCACTCAGCGATTCTTCCTGCCCGCAGCCCGAGCACCTGCAACGCCCACGGCTCATAGCCGCCGGCATCGCTCGGCTTGTACTGGCCAAAGGCCGGAGAGCCGTTCGCTGCCACCGTCGGGATCACGCGCGAACCGCGACACCCGATGCCCGGACCCACCCACCATCTGAAGATGTCGTCACGGCCGCACAGCCACAAGTCGTACGGCGGCATCGACTGGGCCGCGTCCTCGTGAATAAGCGCCTTCAGCGCCTCCATGTCGTAGGCCTCGAACGCGTGCACATAACGCGCGAGCAGCTCGCGGTCGGCCTCAGTCAACGTCGGCTCGGTGCTCGATGCCGTGACCTGGAGCGCCCCAAGCGTCGTCCGGGCCCGTTGCAAGGCGCCGTTGACCGAGGCGACAGTCGTCCCGAGCAGCTCGGCGACCTCACTCGCCTTCCACTGCAGCACCTCGCAGAGGATCAGCACCGCTCGCTGGCGCGGCGGGAGATGCTGGAGGGCCGCCACGAACGCGAGCCGCACCGAGTCGCGCACAACGGCCACCTCGGCTGGATCGGTCCGGGCGGCCACGACGAGGCCGTCAGGGACGGGCTCGAGCCAGGTCGTCCCGGGCAACTCGTTGAGGTTCGCTGCGACGGGCTCGCGCGCCGGACCGAGGTCCATCGGACGGGCGCGCCGCTCGGTGCGCCTCAACATGTCCAGACAGACGTTGGTGGCGATCCGGTACATCCACGAACGAAGCGACGCACGGCCTTCGAAGCCGTCGAAAGCCCGCCAGGCGCGAATGAACGTCTCCTGCACCGCGTCCTCCGCCTCGAACGGCGACGCCAGCATCCGGTAACAGTAGCCGCGAAGCTCGACGCGGTGCTCCTCGAGTCGGTACTCGAGCTCCTCATGCGTGGCCCTCGGTGCGCCCATGCGGTCATGCTAACGGCTGTTCGGTGCCTGGCCGACGTTACCTACCACCCACATGAACCAGCCCGGTCTGGTAGGCAAGCACGACCACCTGTCACCAGTTGATCTTGATTCTCGCCATCTGTACCTGCTGCCAGTGACCCTGGCTGTGCCATCGCGGGTCGATGCGACCAGTGACCGTGCATCCGCGATCAGATGATCTTGAAATGCCCATATCATAGGTGACGCCGCTGGTGCGCCGTTCGCCCGGGTAGTCGGCGTCCGTTCGAGGCAGGGCGCGCCATGCGGCAGCCGTTCAGCTTGCGGGTGATGGGCCGCGGCCGTGCGGTGTCGCTGGCCATGCCGGGCTCGCTCACCAGCTGGTCGCCTGCGGCATGCCCTCGGAGTACCCGGCCGCGCTCTGCACCCCCACAACGGCGCGCTCGTGCAGTTCGTCCAGGTTGCGGGCGCCGGCGTAGGTGCAGGCGCTGCGTAGCCCCGCGGTGATCGCGTCGAGTTGGTCCTCGACACTCGGCCGCTGCGGGTCGAGGTACATTCGTGCGGTCGAGATCCCCTCCTCGAACAACTGCTTGCGTGCCCGTTCGAACGGTGTATCGTCGCCTGTCCGCAGCCGGACGGCGCGGGCCGAAGCCATGCCAAAACTCTCCTTGTACAGTCGGCCGCCTGGATCGCGGAAGACATCACCCGGCGACTCGTAGGTGCCGGCGAACCACGAACCGATCATCACGTTCGATGCGCCCGCGGCCAGGGCGAGCGCGAGATCGCGTGGGTGCCGCACGCCGCCGTCCGCCCAGACGTGCCGTCCGTGACGCCGCGCCTCGGCCGCGCACTCGAGCACCGCGCTGAACTGAGGACGGCCGACGCCGGTCATCATCCGGGTTGTGCACATGGCACCAGGCCCGACGCCGACTTTGACCACGTCAGCCCCCGCCTCGATGAGGTCACGTACGCCTTCCCTGGTCACGACGTTTCCCGCCACCAGGGGCACGGCAGGATCTGCCGCGCGGATGGCCGCCAGCGCCGTGATCATCTTCTCCTGATGACCATGCGCGGTGTCGACCACGAGCAGGTCGACGCCGACGTCGGCGAGAGCCTTCGCCCGGCGGGCAACGTCGCCGTTCACGCCCGCGGCGGCCGCGATCCGCAGCCGGCCGTGCGCGTCGGTGGCAGGCTCATACAGCGTGGCCCGCAGCGCCCCGGTGCGGGTGAGAATGCCAGTCAGCCTGCCCGCTCCGTCCACCACGGGCGCGAGGCGGTGCCTGCCTTCGTGCAGCCGTGCGAACGCCTTTTCCGGATCGATGTCGGCGGGCAGGGTCAGCAGGTCGGCCGACATGACCTGCCGGAGTTGGGTGAACCGGTCCACGTCCTGGCAGTCGGCTTCCGTCGCCACGCCGACAGGCCTGCCGTCGGCCACCACGATCACGGCGCCGTGCGCGCGTTTAGGCAGCAGGTTGAGCGCCTCGCCGGTGGTGTCGGCGGGCCCGAGAGTGATCGGGGTGTCGTGGACGAGGTGCCTCCCCTTCACCCAGGAGACGACGTCGGCGACCACCTCGACGGGGATGTCTTGCGGCAGTACGGCGATGCCGCCACGGCGGGCGATGGTCTCGGCCATCCGCCGCCCCGAGACCGCCGTCATGTTGGCGACCACGACCGGAATGGTGGTGCCGCTGCCGTCCCGCGTTCTCAGATCCACGTCGAGCCTGGACTCGACCGCGCCGCGGCTCGGGACCATGAAGACGTCGCTGTAGGTCAAGTCCTGCGTCGGCGGCGCGTCGCCAAGGAATCGCACGTTGCTCACCCCGGCCAATGAGGTTACCTGTCTCCAGGGTTACGAATGTCCGGCTGATCCAATTGTTCGGCCGGCCCGGTCGCCGCAGCCAGTGCCGCGTGGGCGGTCACGCGCGAGGATACTAGGGTGTGCTTCGTGGATCTTGGTGGATGCGGGCGGTGATCCAGGCGGCGTCTGGCAAGGCCCTTCTTGTTCTCGCGGAGCCGATGGTGCGGCTATCGGCGCGTGGGCGCTGCTCAGCGGCGGTGCGGCGGTCGCGGCGCCGATGGCCGGCATGAGTTCGCCGGCGCCGCCCGACGCGGGCGCTCAGGGCGTGTTGCGGCTTGGCGGTCGTGAGTTCCCTCCGGGGTCGTTCGGGATCATGGCTGTCCTCAACCGAACGCCCGATTCTTTCTTCGACCGCGGCGCGACCTACGCATTCGGCGCAGCGGTTGAGGCCGCCGACCGGGTCGTTGCCGAAGGCGCCGACATCGTGGACATCGGTGGCGTGAAAGCGGGCCCGGGGGAGGAGGTGGACGTTGTCGAGGAGATCCGGCGGGTGGCCGGCCTGGTCACAGCGGTCCGTGAGCGGCATCCGGGCATCGTGATCAGCGTGGACACCTGGCGCTCAGAGGTCGGCGAGGTGGTGGCGCGGGCAGGTGCCGACCTGCTCAACGACACCTGGGGCGGCGTGGATCCGCGGCTCGCCGAGGTCGCGGCCAACCGGGGGATCGGGCTGGTGTGCGCGCACGCGGGCGGGCTGTCGCCGCGTACCCGGCCCCATCGCGTGGCGTACGCCGACGTCACCAATGCCGTGATCAGCCACGTCACGGGGCTCGCCGCGCGCGCGGTCGCGGCCGGGGTCCGCCGCGACCGCATCATGGTCGACCCGGCTCATGACTTCGGCAAGAACACCTGGCATTCGCTCGAGCTGTCCAGGCGGCTCGGGGAACTTGTTGCCACCGGATGGCCGGTCCTTGTCGCGGTGTCCAACAAGGATTTCATCGGGGAGACGCTCGGCCAGTCAGTCCAGGCACGCGGTGAAGGGACGATCGCTACGCTGGCCGTGTCCGCATGGCTGGGCGCGCGAGTGCTCCGGGTGCACGACGTCCCAGGAACTCGGCGGGCGCTGGCAGCCGTCGCCGACGTGCGTGCCGCGAGCACTTGACAGACTGGGGGCATGACCGACGAGGTAGGGGCATGACCGACCAGGTAAGCGACGTTCCGCCAGCGGTTCCGGAGCGCGCCAGGCCCGTCCGGGTGGCCGACCTGCCCGAAGACGAGCAGGACCGGATGCAGTCAATGCTGCATGAGATACCCATGCACGCGCTGCTCGGGATCGAACTCGTCGAACTCGGCGACGTTTATTCGATCTTGTCAATGCCCGTTCGTGAACAGGCGTTCAACAGCACGGGAAACCTGCATGGCGGCGCCGTCGCCACCCTGATCGACGTCGCCGCGGGAACCGCGGCCGCACTCGGCAGCGGATTCCGGCCGGGTAAGCAGAGCCTCGTCACCGCCGATCTGCACGTGCGCTACCTGGGCCGACCACACGGGAACATCGTCTACGCGCGCGCCGAGACGCTCAAGGCCGGCCGTCAGCTGATCGTCGTCGAGTGCCGCGTCACGGACAGCGACGACCGCGTGATCGCGTCCGCCGATTTCAGCATGATGATCGTCCCGCTCCGTGCTCCGTTGCGGCCGACCGTCGGCGCCAAGCCCACAGACCCCGATCTGTAGCCCGCCCTGACCACTATGGTGGTTGGTGTGTCGAAGCGGCCGACGGCGGGGGCGCGTTCATGAGGCGGCTCGCGGTCGTCCTGTTAGCTGGCGTTGCGCTCCCCTCGATGTGGCTGGTCGCGGCCTCACCGGCGTCGCTAGCCTCACCGGGTAAGGCGACGCCATCGGCAAGCCAGGCGCCGCAACAGCCCGTCTTGAGCTGCGGTCAACGCGCTGGTGATCAGTCGTCGCCTGGTACCAGCCCGCCGTGGGCTCAGCAGGTCCTTGGCTTCCAGGACGCGTGGCAGTTCACCAAGGGCCAGGGCGAGAACGTCGCGGTGATAGATAGCGGCGTGTCAGGCAATGCGCAACTCGGCGGGCGCGTGTTCCCTGAGCAGTCGCTCACTGGCACGAGCGCGGGCCTGGACTGCGTGGACCACGGCACCGGCGTGGCGGGCATCATCGCCGCGGCACCGAAGGCAAGCGATCCGTTCGCGGGGGTGGCGCCAGCCGCCCACATTCTTTCGATCAAGGTCACAGATCAAGACGGCGTGGACGCCGGCCCGCTCGCCCAGGGCATCATCGACGCGGTCATTGACCACGCCCAGGTCGTCAACGTGTCGGATCAGGTTGGTAACACGCCTGCGCTCAGCGACGCGGTCCTTGAGGCAGCGAGAAATGATGTCGTCATCGTGGCGGCGGCGGGAAATCATGACCCTCAGACCAACAGCACAGGACCATTCTTTCCGGCAGAGTACGCTGCCGACCGCGCGGTTTATCCGAATGTCGTGTCGGTCGGCGCGGTCGACGCGACGGGCACGGTACCCGATTTCTCCAGCCCGGTGCTGACGGATGTGTCGGTGGTCGCTCCAGGCGCGGCCGTCCGCACCGTCGCACCTGGCAATACGTTCCAACAGCAGGACGGAACGAGTTTCGCTGCCCCATTCGTTGCGGGCGTGGCCGCCCTCGTGCGGGCATCTCATCCGAATCTGTCCGCGGCCGAGGTGGTGAGCCGCATCATCGCCACCGCGGACGGCGGGACGGGCGCGGGAGCCGGCCGGACGGGCGCGGGCATGGTGGATCCGCTGCAGGCCGTCACGGCTGTGCTGCCGGGCGCCGGTCAGCGGCTCGCGCCGTCGCCGTCGCCCGCGTCTGTATCGGTGGCGCGGCTGCGGCCGCCGGACCGCTTCACCCGAATGCTTGTCGTTTCTGTTACCGGCGGCGCGCTCGGCGCCGCCGGTCTCGTGGTCGGTGCCGCTGTTGTCATCCCAGCGGGGCGCCGCCGGCCGTTGTCACCAAGTGCGCGGCCCAAGCAGGCGGGGGCGCGGTCCGATGGCCCGGCGCAGCGCCTGGTACAGGGCCAGGACGACGACTGGCTTGGCTGACCACCTCGCGTGACCCTGGTCAGCTGTCCTCGCCGAGCAAGGCGGTCTGCATGAGCCGCACACCTGAGCGTCGGCCGACGAGGTAACCCCGGCCCGCAGGTAGGTGCTGCGGCTTGACGCTGCCGAGCAGTGTCCCCTCATCCTTGCTGCCGGACATGACCAAGCCGGGCGAGCCCATTTCACGTATCCGCTGGATTACCGGGTCGAACATGGATCGGCCTGCGCCGCCCGCCGAACGGGCGAGGATCACGTGCAGCCCGATGTCGAGGGCCTGCGGCAGCAGCTCGACGATAGGCAGCAACGGGTTGCTCGATGTCGCGACGATGTCGTAGTCGTCGATGAGAACGAAAAGGTCCGATCCGCTCCACCACGAACGGCTGCGCAGCTGATCCGCGGTGAGATCTGGCGGCGGCAGCCGTTTGGTCAGCGCCTCGCGCACATCGTTAAGCAGCGGGCCAGCGGCAGCGGACGACGCGGCGTAGCCGATGTTGTGCTCGGTTCCCGCGGCGTCGAGCAACGAGCGCCGGTAGTCGATGAAGATCAGCCGCGCCTCGTCGGGTGTGTAGCGGGCGGCGATACCGTCGCTGATCAGGCGCAGCAGGTTGGACTTACCGCATTCGGTGTCCCCGAAGATCAGGAAATGGGCGTCGGCGCCGAAGTCGAGATAGACGGGGGAGAGGCTGTCCTCGCTGATGCCGAACGGCACCCGCGTGGCAGTCTCGGCGACCGGCGGCAACGTGCTCGCAGGCAGGAGGTCAGGCAGCAGGCGCACCTGTGCCGCCCGCTGGCCCCGCCACCCGATGGACACGGCGTCGACGAACTTCTTCACGCCGTCGGCGAGGTCTTCGACACCATTTCCGATGGGCCTGCCGTCGATGCGGGGCAGCGCGGCAAGGAAGTGCAGGCCTTCGCGGGTCAAGCCGCGGCCGGGTGAGCTCTCCGGCACGTTCGCGGCTAGCTTCCTGCTGATCTCCGATTCGTACGGGTCACCCAGCCGCAGTTCGAGCCGGGTGCCGAACAGGTCCCTGATACTGGTGCGGAACTCCGACCATTTGTTGGTGGAGGCGATCAGATGGATGCCGAAGCCGAGGCCACGCGCCGCGAGCGTGGTGATGGCCGTCTCAATCGCCTCATAGTTCTGCCGCACGGTGAGCCAGCCGTCGACGACGAGGAACACGTCGCCGAACCCATCGCCAGCGATCTCACCGGAGGCCCGATTCCGCCGGTAGCTGGCCACCGAGTCGATGCCAAGCTCGGCGAACATCCGCTCCCGCTGCTCGAGCAGCCCAGTCACCTCCGCGACGGTGCGCCTGACCCGGTCGGTGGCCAGTCGCGTGGCCACGCCGCCCACGTGCGGCAGGCCCGCGAGCGAGGTGAGTGTGCCACCACCGAAGTCGAGGAAGTAGAACTGGACCTCGTCGGGAGTGTGCAGCAGCGCGAGCGAGCCGATCAGGCTGCGCAGCAGCGTCGACTTACCGCTCTGCGGCGCGCCGACAGCGCCGACGTGGCCCGCCGCACCGGATAGGTCAACCCACAACGGGTCGCGGCGCTGGTCAAATGGCCTGTCTACGATTCCGGCAACTGCCTGCAGCCGCCCGCGCCATTCCCAGCCGGCGGTCGTGCAGCCGAACTCTGGTGTAGTGGAAAGCGCGGGCAGCAACTCGCCGAGCGTCGGGGGCACGTCGAGCGGCGGCAGCCAGATCTGGTGCGCGGGAGGGCCTTGGTGCTCGAGCTGCCTGACCACGATGTCGAGCAGGCTCTCCGCTGCCTTGTGCTGGTCTTGTTGATCCGGCAGCTCCGGCGCGGGGCCATCAATGATCTGCGGCGGGATGTAACTGGCGCTGTACGGCACGATCTGGTGGCGCACGCGGGCCTGTTGCTCGATTGCCTTCGCATCACCGGATAGGGGCCCGGACACGTACGCGGCCTTGAACCTCGTCATGCGGCTCGTGTCGAACTTGAGGTAACCATTACCGGGCTGGGACGGCAGTTCGTAGGCGTCGGGGACACCGAGCACCACGCGTGATTCCATCGCGGAGAACGTCCGCAGGCCCACCCGGTAGGACAAATGGGTGTCGAGCCCGCGAAGCTTGCCCTCCTCGAGCCGCTGCGAGGCGAGCAGCAGGTGCACGCCAAGCGACCGGCCGAGCCGCCCGATCATGACGAAAAGGTCAATGAAGTCAGGCTTGGCGGATAGCAGTTCCGAGAACTCGTCGAGCACGACGAACAGGGTCGGCATCGGCTTCAGCTTGGCGCCACGCTCTCGGTCACGCTCATAGTCACGCAGTGATGCGTAGTTGCCCGCCGCCCGCAGCAGTTCCTGGCGGCGGACTATCTCGCCGTGCAGTGCGTCGTACATCCGGTCCACGAGCGGCAACTCGTCCTCGAGGTTCGTGATCACCGCCGATACGTGGTTGAGGCTGTCGAGGCCGAGGAAGGTCGCGCCGCCCTTGAAGTCGACGAGCACGAAGTTGAGCACCTCGGACGACTGTGACATCGCCAGGCCGAGGACGAGCGTGCGGAGCAGTTCGGACTTGCCTGACCCGGTGGCGCCGGTGCACAGGCCGTGCGGGCCCATCCCGCCCTGCGCGGATTCCTTGATGTCGAGTTCCACCGGCTGGCCGTCGGCGTCCACGCCGATCGGCACCCGGAGCCGGTGCCTCGGCGCACGCGGCCGCCACAGTGCGGACATATCGAGCCGGTACGGGTCCTCGATGCCAAGCAGCGACGTCAGCGTCATGTTGGCCTCGAGCGCGTCCTCGGCTGGGCCGGCCGCCGCGCCGGGGCGCAGCGGCGCTAGCTGGCGGGCGAGCGCGTCCGCCTGGGCGAGCGAGAACGAGTCCGGATTGCCGATCCTGGTCGCGACGTCCTTGCCGATGCGGTCTTTGGTGATGAGGTCCACCTGGTCCTCGGCTAAGTTCAGCCGCAGCATGGTCGCGTCGGAGGTCGGCGTCACTGTCCCTGTCAGGTCGATGACGGCGACGCCGTGGATTCCGTCCGCCGCGATCTGGGACTCGAAGGAAGCCTCACCACCATCGACGATGATGACGTGGTAGGGGAGATCGCTGCTTGATACGCCGGGGGAGAAACGCGACCGGTCCTTGATTTCCGCGCCGAGCATGACCTCGAGATCGCGCAGGCTGTGGCTCATCAGGCGTATCGGGCCGGCCGCGTCGTGTTCGCTCGGGTGCAGGTTGTGTGGTAGCCACTTGATCCACTGCCACCACCGCATCCGCTCGGCCGATGCGCACACTGAGATCCGGACGTCGCCCGGTGAGTGGAAGCTGGCGAGCTGGGCGATCATGGCACGCGCCAGCCCGTAGACGGCTTCGGGGTCGCCGGCGGGGGCGACGCGGGCGAACGAGGGCAGCGAGATCGCGACGGGCAGGTCGGGCACGTTGCCGTGAGTGCGTACGAAGCGGCGCAGCGCTCCCGCGCTCAGCGGGTCGAGGTCCTCGACAGGCTTAGTCGCCGGAGGTACAAGCCGGACAGCGAGCCGTTGCTGCCCCGTGCCGATCCGCACGTGGCCGAAATCGGAGTCGGCGGGGCGGCGCTCCCACAGCCGGGCGCTCATCGTTGTCGACCACAGCGACGCGGGCTCCGGGCCACTCCACTCGAGCGCCTCGCGCTGCTGCGCGGCGGCCCGGCGGACCTTACGCCGTACCTGGCCGAGGTAGCGCATGTAATCCCGGCGTGCGCCGTTGAGCCTGACCTTGCGGTCGCCCTTACCGCGGCCGAACTGGCCCATCATCATTCCGCCCATGCCGAGGGCCATGGCGCCGCCGCCGATGTACTGCTGGGTGCTCGCCCCGTTGCCGCCTATCACCGCGACGGCCATCCCGCCCGCCATGGCGACCATCGGCAAGTACATCAGCATCTGCTGGAAGCTGTCGGCTGCCACCTCGGGGAGCTCGGGCGGCGGCTGAAGCAGTATCTCACCGCGCGGCATTTCTGGTGCCTTGCGGCGCTCACCGCGCCGTACCGTAACGGTGCTCACTGCGTTACCTTCCCTATGCCCTCGTACGTGTGGCCATCACCCAGACGCGGCCTTGCGTAGTGTTGGACCGATTGGCACGCACTGATACGAATCAATCGCATCCTAAGAGTTCTGCGCCCATCATGGGGCCGGCTACGGGGCGCCAGGTCGCACGCAGACGGCCGCGGTGGAAGGACAGCGGAGTCGTAAGGGAGCTAGATGAGCGCGACCAGTGGCGCCGACCTGTGCCGGGTGACCGTCGTGGGACCTCGCCGGCGGGTGGACATCGTGCTCCCGGCCTATGTGCCGTTCGCCGAATTGTTCCCGACGGTGCTTCGCTACGCGGGAACGGACCTGGCGAACGAGGGACTCGTTCGCGGCGGATGGGTGTTGCAGCGTCTCGGCCAGCCACCCTTTCACCCAGGGATGACCCCGGCGCAGGTCGGCCTGCGCGATGGCGAGATGGTGTATTTGCGGCCGCGCCTTGCGCAGCTTCCCCAGCTCGCCTTCGATGACGTTGCGGACGTGATCGCGACCGGGGTCAACGAGCAGCCGGATCGATGGGGTCCGCAGACACCTAGCCCGAGTTTCCGAGATCCGGGGTGAGATCCGACTGTTTCGGCTGGTCAGCTATGGTGCTGGGGGCGGTTTTGGCGTATTACCCATGTCAGCGTTTGGGGGCGTAGCGGGCGAGCCCGAAGAT
>Ga0335078_10005963_pt1 | contig 18037 bp, 14 predicted proteins | sample Lox_Sample_32_FD_206711 | JGI IMG/M metagenome (GOLD analysis project Ga0335078, IMG submission 206711) | Soil microbial communities from Loxahatchee National Wildlife Refuge, Florida, United States - Lox_Sample_3.2 | ecosystem: Environmental > Terrestrial > Soil > Wetlands | place: USA... | reverse complement strand
GACATTCCGCCGGCGGCCCTAAAGACGGGGTCCCTGGGATCGCCGGAAGTGGTCCGCTCGGTGGCGTGCGCGCTGGAAGGCTATCTCGCTCCGCTGGTCATCGATCCTGTCTTGATCAACCAGCACGGCGTTCCTCTCGGTTCGGAATCGGCATGGGACGTCATTCAGCGGGAGCTTCTCCCGCGCTCCGCGCTCGTGACTCCCAACGTGCCCGAGGCCGAGAAGTTTACCGGCATTAAGATCGAGAATCCCTCGGATATGCGCCAGGCCGCGCTGCGCCTGCGCGAAATGGGCGCGCGCGACGTGCTCATCAAAGGCGGGCACCTTCCGGGCGTCCCGGTCGACGTGCTCCTGGTCGGCGATGCCTGGCACGAATTCCGCGCTCCGCGCATCGAAACCCAGCACACCCACGGCACCGGCTGCACCTATTCAGCCGCCATTGCGGCCGGCCTGGCCCGCGGCATACGGCTTCGCGAAGCCGTAGCGCGCGCCAAGCAATTCATCAACGAAGCCATCCGCTCCGCGCCCAAGCTCGGCCACGGCAGCGGCCCCGTCAATCACCACGCCGATATACGATGAAGAACACCGCCGAGCCGCAGAGACACGGAGCAATCCAACCTCAGCGGAAACCGCGACCAATCCCAATCGCATACAAAACCCCTGGCCTTTTGTTTTCCTCCGCCTCTCCGCGTCTCCGCGGTGATTCTTTTTCCCGCCCCCTGATATTCTTGGAAATATGAGCAAGGCGCAGAAGGTTGCCGTCTTCGATACGACGCTTCGGGACGGCGAACAGGCCGCTGGCACGCGGCTCGGCAGCCGCGATAAGCTCACGCTCGCCCGCCAGCTTGCGCGGCTCAAGGTCGACGTCATCGAAGCCGGCTATCCGAACTCATCGCCGGAAGATTTCCAGGCGGTCCAGCGCATCGCCCGCGAAATCGAAGGCCCCGTCATCTGCGGCCTTTCGCGCGCCGTCCCGGAAGATATCGAAGCCTGCGGCAAGGCGCTCGCCAAGGCCCGGCGGCCGCGCATCCACACGGGTATCGGCGTCTCCGATATTCATATCCTCGGCAAATTCCGCGACGACAAATACGGCAAAACGCTCGGCCAGAAGAAAATCAAGATGGTGCAGATGACCGTCGATTCCGTAAAGCGCGCACGCACACACGCCGACGACGTCGAGTTCTATGCCGAAGATTCCGGCCGCGCCGAGCCCGCCTATCTATACGAAGTCCTCGAAGCGGCGATCGATGCCGGCGCCACCGTCGTCAACATTCCCGATACCACCGGCTACACCGTGCCCGAGCAATACGGTGCGCTCATCCGCGGCATTCGCAAAAGTGTGCGCGGCATCGACAAAGTCACGATCAGCGCGCACTGTCACGACGATCTCGGCATGGCTGTGGCCAATTCGCTGGCCGCCATCCTCAACGGCGCGCGCCAGGTGGAAGGCACCATCAACGGCATCGGTGAGCGCGCCGGCAACGCCGCACTTGAAGAGATCATCATGGCCATTCGCACGCGCGGCGATTACTTCGGCGTCACCACTGGTGTAGACACCCGCGAATTGCACCGCACCAGCCGGCTCGTCTCCGACCTTCTCGGCATCGTGGTTCCGCCGAACAAAGCCGTGATCGGCGCCAACGCGTTCTCCCATAGCTCCGGCATCCACGTGGACGGGTTTCTGAAGGATCGCGAAACTTACGAAATCATGCGGCCCGAAGACGTCGGTCTGACCCAGAGCCGCGTAGTTCTGACTGCGCGCACCGGGCGCGCCGGTCTCCGCGCGCGTCTCGAAAAGCTCGGCTACTCTCTCGGCAAGGACGATCTCGAAGCCGCCTATCATCGCTTCCTCGCCGTGGCCGACAAGAAACAGGAGGTCTTCGACGAAGATCTGGTCGCCATCCTGCACGAGGAACTGCGCCCGGTCGCCGAAGCCTGGCAGCTCGATTACCTCCACGTTTCGAGTGGCACCTCGGCCATCCCGACCGCCACCGTGCGCCTCCGCGTGCACGGCGAGGCGCGCGAAACCGCCGCCATCGGCAACGGCCCCGTCGATGCCGTCTATAAGGCGATCGCGACCTTGGCCGGAGATGCCGCCAAGCTGGTCCGCTATGACATCCATGCCGTCACCAGCGGCACCGGCGCCATGGGCGAAGTCACGGTGCAATTGGAAAAGGGCGACCGCCGCGCGATCGGCCGTGGCGCTTCGACCGATGTCATCGAAGCCAGCGCCAAAGCCTATCTGGATGGCCTGAACCGGTTGGCCACGGCGGCCGAGCGAGTCACATCCCCGCGCGTATGATGGAGGAACCATGAAGCTCGTCGTTTGTGCCCTTCTCCTGGCCGGACCGGTTCTGGCCGCGACTCCCTGCGAGAACCTGACCAGCCTGAAAGCGGCCGACACCACGATCACGGCCGCGGAAAAGGTCGCGGCGGGCGGATTTGTCCCAACGGGCGGCCCCGCCGACGGACAGGCGGGTTTCGACTACAAAAAGGTGCCGGAGTTTTGCCGTGTCCGCGGCGTCATTCAGCCTTCCCGCGATTCGCATATTGAATTCGAAGTCTGGCTGCCGGCTTCCGGTTGGAACGGCCGCTACGAAGGATTAGGCAATGGCGGATTCGCCGGCTCCATCGATTACGGCGGGCTAGCCGATGCCGTCGCCAACGGCTATGCCGCTTCCGGCACCGACACCGGTCACAAAGGCGGCGCCGTCAACGCGCAGTGGGCGCTCGGCCATCCAGAGAAGATTACCGACTTCGGCTACCGCGCGATTCACGCGACCGCCGAGGACGCCAAAGCCCTCATCGCCGCGTTCTATGGCAGCCGCGCAAGCCACTCCTACTTCAGTTCCTGCTCCAACGGCGGCCGCGAAGCCCTGATGGAAGCGCAACGCTTCCCCGAAGATTACGATGGCATCCTCGCCGGCGCGCCCGCCTATTACTGGACGCACCTGCTCGCCACTGCAGCCTCCGAAAATGTCTTCCTGAACGATCCCGCCACCCGCATCCCCGCCTCGAAAATTCCGGCGATCCAAGCCGCCACCCTCGCCGCCTGCGATGCCAAAGACGGCGTCAAAGACGGCCTCCTCGGCGATCCGCCCGGATGCCATTTCGATCCATCTGTCCTACTGTGCAAGGAGACGGAATCCGATGCCTGCCTCACCGGCCCGCAAGTGGCAAGTCTTAAGAAAATCTACGAAGGCCCGCACGATTCCTCGGGAACACCCTTCTTTCCCGGCCGCGTCCCCGGCGGCGAGGGCGGTTTCACCGGCTGGGGGTTGTGGATCACCGGCGCGCAGCCAATGACCAGCCTCATGTACGGTTTCGGCACCGGATTCTTCTCCGACTTTGTGTTCAACGATGCTTCCTGGGACTACCGCACCTTCCAACTGGATCGCGATGCCAAAATCGCCGACGACAGGTTCGCTCGAACCCTGAATGCCACCGATCCCGACCTCAAGCGCTTCCGAGACCGCGGCGGCAAGCTCATCCTCTATCACGGCTGGAGCGACGCCGCCATCTCGCCCCTGAATTCCATCAATTACTTCCGCAGCGTGCAGGCAAAACTAGGCGCTAAATCCACCGAAGGTTTCGTCCGCCTCTATCTCGCGCCCGGTATGCAACACTGCGGCGGCGGCCCGGGGCCGAGCAGCTTCGGACAAGCTCAAGTAGAAGGCGATCGTCAGCACAGCGTGACCAAAGCCCTCGAAGGATGGGTGGAAAACCGTCAGGCACCAGCCCAGATCATCGCCACCAAATTCAAAGTCGACAACAACCCGGCGACCGGCGCCATCCGCACGCGCCCGCTCTGCCCCTACCCGCAAGTAGCGAAGTACAACGGTTCCGGCAGCACTGACGACGCCGCCAATTTCGCCTGCGCGATGCCCTAGCCGCCGGCGAAAGCGCCGGGTACAATACGTATTCACACCCACATGACCAAGATCCAGAAGCACTTCCGCCTGACGCGCCGGCTCGATGAACAACTGCTGGAGCGCATCTCCGACGTTCACGCGATCTACGGCATCCAGCAAATCCAGGTGGCGCCTTCGCTCGATGGCCTGACCGTGGTATACGATGCTACGCGCCTCCGGCCGGCCGAGGTCGAGTCTGCCCTCGCCAGCGCGGGGATTCCGGTGGAAGTCCCGGTCCCCTGACGTGCCCCGAAACACATTGACTCTAAAGGGCTAGGTGGAATTTTTCAGGCCTAGGTGTAACATTCCACAAGGCTAACCGCGCCCCCTACTCAACTGTGAACTTCTCGGAAGGCTTCATCCGGCGCCCGATCGCGACCAGCTTGCTCATGCTGGGAATCGCGATGTTTGGCGTCATCGCGTATCGCGCCTTGCCGGTCAGCGACTTGCCTCAAGTCGATTACCCGACAATCCAGGTGGAAGCCGGCCTTCCGGGGGCCAACCCGGAAACCATGGCCTCCTCGGTCGCGACGGTCCTCGAACGCCAGTTCACCACCATCGCGGGCCTGGATTCGATGATTTCCCAAAGCAGCTCGGGAAATACCCAAATCACCCTCACCTTCGATCTCACCCGGGACATCGATGGGGCTGCCGTAGACGTCGAAACCGCCATTGCCGCCGCCGCGCCGCTGCTCCCAGCCGGCATGCCGACGCCTCCCTCGTTCAGCAAACAGAACCCCTCCGACCAGCCGATCATTCAGATGGCCATGAGTTCTCCGCACCTGCGCATGTCGGATGTGGACGAATATGCCGAAACCCTGGTCGCCTCGCGTATTTCCATGGTGCCCGGCGTCGCCAAGGTGAATATCTGGGGGACGGCGAAGTTCGCGGTGCGGGTACAGGTAGACCCGAACCAGCTCGCCACACGCAAGATCGGCTTGAACGAGGTCCAGAACGCGATCAGCAACTGGAACGTCAATCTGCCGACTGGGACGCTGTTCGGGCCGCATACCGCGTACAACGTGGTCGCCAACGGACAGCTCCGGCACGCCGCGGAGTATGGCCCGATTATCGTGTCTTACGTGGATGGAAAGCCGGTCCGGCTGAATGAGATCGCGCACGTCGTCGACAGCGTCCAGGACGATAAGCAGGTTTCGCGCATGTACGGGCGCGAATTCGGCAAGGAAGGCGCCGACGTCGTGCAACTTCAGGTGACGCGCCAGCCCGGCAGCAACACCATTGACGTGATCAATCGGATCCGCGAATTGCTGCCCTTCTTCAATCAGCAGATTCCGCCGAGCGCCCACCTGATTATCCGCGGCGATCGCGGCAAGAACATCCGAGAGGCCTTCACCGACATCCAGTTCACCATGATGGCCACCCTGGGCCTGGTGATCATGGTGATCTTCCTGTTCCTCCGGAATGTCTCGGCCACCCTGATCCCTGCCATGGCGCTGCCGTTTTCGATCCTCGGCACGTTTTCGCTGATGTACGTGCTCAACTTCAGCATGAACAACATTTCGATGATGGCGCTCATCCTCTCCATCGGGTTCGTCGTGGATGACGCCATCGTTATGCTGGAAAACATCGTCCGGCATATCGAGAAAGGTGAAAAGCCTCGGGTCGCGGCGCTCCTCGGGTCCAAGGAAATCGGCTTCACGATTCTCTCGATGACCCTTTCCCTGGCCGCCGTCTTCATCCCGATCCTGTTCATGGCGGGAATTCTCGGACGCCTGTTCCGCGAGTTCGCCGTCACCATCTGCGCGGCGATTTTGATTTCGGGATTGGTTTCGATCAGCCTTACCCCGATGCTTTGCAGCCGCTTCCTTCGCGAGTCGAAGCCGGAACGCCACGGTTTCTTGTATCGCTGCGTCGAGCGGGCCTTCGACAGCACGAGAAATCTCTACGGCAGCAGCCTCCGTTGGGTTCTCGTTCACCGGCCGATCATGCTGCTGACGTTCCTGGGAGTGATCGCGGCCACCGCATACCTTTATGTCGTCGTGCCGAAGGGATTCATCCCCGACACCGATAACGACCAGTTCAACGTCCAGATGCAGGCCGCGCAAGGCACCTCGTATTATCAGATGATCAACTACGGGAAGCGCGTAGCGGGCATTGTCATCCAGGATCCCGACGTCGACAGCTTCTTCATGCGCACCGGCGGCGGTCAGGGCTCCGCCAACGGCGGCTTCCTCGATGTGATGCTCAAGCCCCGACGCGAGCGGAAAGCGACCGTGGCCGACATCGTCAACCGCATCCGCCCGCGGATTTCGAATATCACCGGCCTGCGCGTCACCACACGCATTCCCCAAGCCATCCGAGTGGGCGGCCGGAACTCCGCCGCGAGCTACGATTACACGCTCTACGCCCCCGATACCGAAGAACTCTATCGCGAAGCTCCAAAGCTCGAAGCCGCCATGGAACGGCTCCCCGGCCTGGTCGATGTCATCAGCGATCTGCAAATCAAGAACCCGCAGATCCAGATCACCATCGACCGCGACCGCGCTGCCGCCCTGAACGTCGATTGGAACAACATTTCCAACATGCTGTACGACGCCTTCGGCCCGCAGTTGGTCTCCACCATCTACGGCAACAACAATCAGTACCGCGTGTTGCTCGAAGTCCTGCCCAAATATCAACGCCAGGAAGATTCACTCAAGCTCCTCTATTTGAAGTCGAACACCGGCCAACTGGTGCCGCTCGATGCCATCTCGACGCTCAAACTCAATGCCGGCCCCAACAGCATTCCGCACTCCGGCCAGTTGCCTTCCGTCACCATCTCGTTCGGCGTGAAAAAAGGATTCTCGCTCGGCCAGGCGACCGATCAGATCGAGGAGGCCGCCCGCGAGATCCTTCCCGGCAGCATCACCGGCACCTTCCAAGGGTCGGCCAAGCTGTTCCAGGATTCCATGAAGAACATGGGCCTGCTGTTGGTGATCGCGATCCTGGTCGTCTACATCGTCTTGGGTGTCCTGTACGAGAGCTACATTCATCCGCTGACGATTCTTTCGGGCCTGCCTTCAGCCGGTTTCGGCGCCTTACTCACGCTGCTCTTGTTCAAAATCGAACTCAGCATCTACAGTTTCGTGGGCTTGATCATGCTGATCGGCATTGTGAAAAAGAACGCCATCATGCAGATCGATTTCGCTCTGGAAGCCGAACGCGCCGGCAAATCCCCGCTCGAAGCGGTCTACGAAGGCTGCATGATCCGGTTCCGCCCGATCATGATGACCACGATGGCGGCATTGCTGGGCGGTATTCCGATCGCCCTCGGCTATGGCTCCGGCGGCGAAGCCCGCCGCCCGCTCGGCATGGCGGTAGTCGGCGGCCTGGCGTTCTCGCAGTTGATGACCCTATATCTGACCCCGGTAGTTTACACCTATATGGCGTCCCTGTTGGACCGCTGGCGCGCCTTCCGCAAGGGTCCGGGAGCCCTCCAACCCGCCCTGCAATCTGGCGACTGACCGCTCATTCTAAAGGGCTACCTGCCCCCCGTAACCTCCTAACCCACTGATTCGCCAAACTGTAATAGTGGGTTTCTCCGAAGGCTTCATCAAGCGCCCCATCGCCACCAGTCTGCTCATGGCAGGCATCGCCCTCTTTGGCGTGATTGCGTACCGGGCGCTGCCCGTCAGCGACCTCCCGCAAGTCGATTACCCCACCATTCAGGTACAGGCGAATCTTCCGGGCGCCAATCCCGAGACAATGGCTTCCTCAGTTGCCACGGTTCTCGAGCGCCAGTTCACCACCATCGCCGGCCTGGATTCGATGATCTCCCAGAGCAGCATGGGCAGCAGCCAGATCACCCTCACCTTCGATCTGGACCGCGATATCGACGGCGCCTCGGTCGACGTCGAAACCGCCATTGCCGCCGCCACCCCGCTGCTGCCTCCGGGGATGCCGACGCCTCCCTCGTTCAAGAAGCAGAATCCCGGCGACTCCCCCATCATTTACATGGCGATGACGTCACCGACCCTGCGCATGTCGGATGTTGACGAGTACGCCGAGAACCTGATTGCCACCCGGATTTCCATGATTCCCGGCGTCGCGCAGGTGCAGGTCTGGGGCTCGGCGAAATATGCCGTCCGCGTGCAGATCGATCCGAACAAGCTGGCGGCGCGCGGCATCGGTCTCAACGAAGTCCAGGACGCCATCACGAATTGGAACGTGAACCTGCCCACCGGCACGCTCTACGGCCCGCACACCGCGTACAACGTCCTCGCCAACGGCCAACTACGCCACGCGGCCGATTATGGTCCGATCATCGTTGCCTACCGCAATGGCGCTCCGGTCCGGCTGAACGAAGTGGCCCGCGTCATCGACAGCGTCGAAGACGACAAGCAGATCGCCAAGATGTACGGCAAGGACTTCCCGAAAGAGGGCGCTGCGGTCGTTCAGCTTGCCGTCAGCCGTCAGCCCGGCAGCAATACGCTGGAAGTCATCGACCGCATCCGCGAGCTGCTGCCGACCTTCAACAAGATGATTCCGCCGAGCGCCCGGCTGATCATCCGCGGTGACCGCGGCAAAAACATCCGCGAGGCATTCACCGATATCCAGGTCACGATGGCCGCGACCCTCGGCCTTGTCATCATGGTGATCTTCCTGTTCCTGCGGAACATGCCCGCCACCCTGATTCCGGCCATGGCGCTGCCGTTCTCGATCCTCGGCACGTTCTCGGTGATGTACCTGCTCGATTTCAGCCTGAACAACATCTCGATGATGGCCCTCATCCTCTCCATCGGGTTCGTGGTGGACGACGCCATCGTCATGCTGGAGAACATTGTCCGGCACATCGAAAAAGGCGAAAAACCGCGCGTGGCCGCCATTCTCGGCTCCAAAGAAATCGGCTTCACGATCGTTTCGATGACGCTCTCGCTGGCGGCGGTGTTCATCCCGATCCTGTTCATGTCGGGAATTCTCGGCCGCCTGTTTCGCGAATTCGCCGTCACCATCTGCGCGGCGATTCTGATTTCCGGCGTGGTCTCGGTCACCCTGACCCCGATGCTCTGCAGCCGGTTTCTGCGCGAACCGAAGCCCGAGCGTCACGGCGTGATGTACCGCTGGATCGAGCGCGCTTTCGACGACATGCGCGATTTGTACGGCACGACGCTGCATTGGGTGCTGGCGCACCGCGCCGTCATGATCCTGACGTTCTTCGCCGTGATCGGTGCCACCGCGTATCTCTACTTCGCGGTACCCAAAGGATTCATCCCCGACACCGACAACGACGCATTCAACGTCAACATGCAGGCCGCGCAAGGCACTTCGTATTACCAGATGATTCAGTACGGCGAGCGCGTCGCCAACATCGTGGTCAAAGATCCGGATATCGAGAGCTTCTTCATGCGCACCGGCGGTGGGGGCGGCTCGGCCAACTGGGGCAACCTGAACGTCAATCTCAAGCCGCGGCGCGAGCGCAAGGCCACAGTGGTGGACATCGTGAACCGCGTCCGCCCGCGCATCTCGAATATCCCCGGCCTTCGCGTTTCCATGCAGATTCCGCAGGCCATTCGCGTGGGCGGCCGGAATTCGAACGCCAGCTACGACTACACGCTCTACGGCCCCGATACCCAGGAACTCTACGCCGTCGCGCCCAAGCTCGAAGAAGCCATGGGCCATCTGCCGGGCCTGGTGGACGTCATCAGCGATCTCCAGGTCAGGAATCCGCAGATCCAGATCACCATCGATCGCGACCGCGCCGCCGCGCTGAATGTCGATTGGAACAACATCTCGAGCATGTTGTACGACGCCTTCGGCCCGCAGTTGGTCTCCACCATCTACGGCACCACCAATCAGTACCGCGTGCTGCTCGAACTGCTTCCGAAATACCAGCGGCAGGAAGATTCGCTCAAACTTCTCTACTTGAAATCGAACACCGGCCAACTGGTGCCGTTGGATGCGATCGCCAACCTCAAACTCAATGCCGGGCCGAACAGCATCCCCCATTCCGGCCAATTGCCCTCCGTCACCGTTTCCTTCGGGCTGCGAAGAGGTTTCTCACTCGGCCAGGCCACCGACGAAATCGAGCAGACCGCTCATGAAATCCTGCCGGCCAACGTCACCGGCAGCTTCCAGGGTTCCGCCAAGCTCTTCCAGGATTCCATGAAGAACATGGGCCTGCTGCTGATCATCGCGGTGCTGGTGGTCTATATCGTGCTCGGGGTGCTGTATGAGAGCTACATCCACCCGCTGACGATTCTTTCCGGCCTGCCGTCCGCCGGCTTTGGCGCCCTGCTCACGCTGCTCCTGTTCAAAATCGAGCTCAGCATCTACAGCTTCGTTGGCCTCATCATGCTGATCGGCATCGTCAAGAAGAACGCGATTATGCAGATCGATTTCGCGCTCGAAGCCCAGCGCGCCGGCAAGTCGCCGCTCGAAGCCATCTACGACGGCTGCATGATCCGCTTCCGCCCGATCATGATGACCACCATGGCCGCGCTGCTCGGCGGCATCCCGATCGCACTCGGCTATGGCTCCGGAGGCGAAGCCCGCCGCCCCCTCGGTATGGCCGTGGTCGGCGGCCTCTTCTTCTCCCAGTTGATGACGCTCTATCTCACTCCGGTCGTCTACACCTACATGGCGTCGCTGTTCCGCAAATCGCGGCCGGTGCCGAAACCGCGCGAGATCCTGGAACCCGCCATGGGCGACTAGTGGGGCCGGCTTCAGCCGGCGCAGGACTTCAGTCCTGCCGTACTCGCCGCTCCCAGCCGTCTTACTCCAGCTCGATCCGCTCCACCGTAGGCGGCGGGTAGGAGATCATCGAGAGCAGTAATGCCACCACAACAACCCCGACGAGCATCAAGATCACCCACATGCCCCTTCCTCCCTCACCAGGTAACGCGCAAGGTCACTTCGTTTCAGCTCGCGAAAATCCCAAAATTCGGCTTTAAACTCAAATCACGGAGAGATTCTCGTGATCAATGGCGCTCACCTGGTGCTCTACACGACCGAGCCCGAGGCCGACGGGGCCTTCTTTCGCGATATCTTAGGTTTCCCGTCCGTGGATGCCGGCCATGGCTGGCTGATTTTCGCCTTGCCGGCGGCCGAATCGGCCTTTCACCCAGCCGCGGAAAACAACCGCAACGAACTGTATCTGATGTGTGATGATCTGAAGGCCGAAATGGCGGCCCTGCGCGCCAAGGGCGTCGATTGCGGAGAGCCCGTGGAGGCGCGCTGGGGCCTGATTACCCAGATTCCCCTGCCCGGCGGAGGGAGCATCGGCCTGTACGAACCCAGGCACCCGCGCCCTGGCCCCAATTAAACTTCGCCCGCGCCGAAATCCTCGGGAAGCGGCTGGAGAACCTGCTCCAACAATTCCCGCGCTTCCGCTTCACGGTCCCGCGGCACCTGCAGCCGCACCCACTTTTTGAGAAACCCGTCGACGTCCTGCACCAGCGTGGCGATCTGCCCGAGAACATACATCGGAATTCCCGCGTCCTCAAACAGTCCTTTCGCCATGGCCAACTGGACCCGATCGTTCGTTTCCAGCACCACCACCAGTTCGAGGTTCGGATTGAAAGCCTCTGCCTCGTCGGTTTCCAGCCGGCTCACGAGAGGCACGCGGCAGTCGGCACATTCGCTGAAGCCCTCGCGGTACTCGACCCCGCATTCCGGACAGTACATGGATCCACCTCTGGACCGAGTATAGCGCCGGATCCTGGGGAGGCCGGCTGGCAGCCGGCGGCGTATTGGCAATCCGCCATTGCCAATACGCGACCCGCTTTTTGAACACGTTCAGTTCTTCCTTGACAACCCAGCCCCGTCGCCGTAGCATGAATTTTGAACACGTTCAGATTTTCCGGGCGCGTTCGAATCGAGGACCTCTATGTACATCGTCGCCTGCTACATTACGTATCTCGCGGTCAGCCTCGCCGTGACCGTCTGGGTGGCCCAAACGCTGCACCGCAACGGCCGCAGTTTCCTGATCGATGCCTTCCAGGGCAACCGGGAATTGGCCGATTCAGTCAATCACCTGCTGGTTGTTGGTTTCTATCTCATCAACATCGGCTATGTGACGCTCGCCCTGCGGACCTCGGATTCGGTTCCGACCGTTCGCAGCGCCATCGAACTGGTCTGCGATAAAGTCGGCGTCGTCCTGATCGTGCTCGGCATCATGCACTTTTTCAATCTCTACGTCTTCAACCGCCTGCGCCGCAGAGGCCAGGCCGAGCTGCGGCCGCCCTTTCCGCCGGACGCCCGGATTCCCCTCGAGGCCTGAACCGCCATGCTGCCCGTCACCAGGATCACGATCCTCTACGATGCCGCCTGCGGCGTCTGCACGCGCGCCAAGGAATGGATCACCCGCCAGGATCCCTTCATCGGAATCGAGTTCGTGGCCTCCGGTTCTTCCGAAGCGCACGTGCGATTTTCCGGCCTTCCCGCCGGCGAACTGGCGGTAGTCGCCAACACCGGAGAAGTCTGGCTCGGCAATCACGCGTGGATCGTCTGCCTGTGGGCCTTGCGCCAGTATCGCGATCTCGCTTTCCGGCTCACCAGCCCCTTGCTTTTGCTGATGGCTCGCGAGGCCTTCGCGGTCGTTTCCAAAAACCGTTCCGGCGTCTCCGCGATCCTCGGTCTCCGCGGCGAGCGCGAATTGGAGCAACAGCTCAGAAAGGTCGTGGTCCCCCGATGCCAGACCGACCCGAGATAAAGACCGCGCCGAAGAGCGAGGAGACCCGCGAGCGAATTCTCCACGCCGCGCTCCAGCTATTCCAGAAGCGCGGCTTCGAGGCCGCCACCATGCGCGAAATCGCCGAGCACGCCGGCGTCGCCACCGGCGCGGCCTACTATTATTTCGCCTCCAAAGACGCCATCGTCATGGACTTTTACCAGCGCTCCTGCGAGCGCATGCAGCCCCTGATCAAGGCGGCCCTCCGCGACGCCACCGGCCTCGAGGAACGCCTGGGCGCGCTGATCCGCGTGAAGCTGACGCACTTTGCTCCGAACCGCGGAGTCCTCCGCGCCCTGCTGCGCAACGGTGCCGATCCCAGTTATCCCCTCTCGCCGTTCAGCCCCCAGACCAAGCCCATCCGCGACATCGACCTCGATTGGTTTCGCCGCATCCTGGTCGATTGCGGCATCCGAATCCCCAAAGACCTGCACACCCATTTACCGAGTGTTCTCTGGTTCTTCCAAATGGGAGTGATCTTCTTCTGGGTGATTGATGAATCGCCCGGCCAGGAACGAACCGGGCGCCTCCTCCGCATCGCCGCAAAAAGCGTGGCGTCCCTGATCCGGGTCTCCGCCCTCCCGCTCCTGCGCCCGGTACGCAAAACGGCGCTCGAAATGATCGAACTAGTCAGTGGGGCAGGCTAAAGAGACTGCTTCCATGAGAAGGCCGGTCGGTGTCAAGCAGAAACAAGCCGCATACCCTCGAGAATGAGTTCCCGAATCGATGCGATCTGCTTGTTGTGTCTGGCGAGGGAACCAGGCCCAATCCCATCTACTCGTACCGCAGCGCCTTGATTGGATCCACCCGGCTGGCCCGCAGCGCCGGCACCCATACCGCCAACAGCGCCACCGTGATCAGCACCACCGGAATCACCGAAAAGACCATCGGGTCCCAGGCCTTGACCCCAAACAACAGGCTCGAAATCAGCCGCGTCAGCCCAAACGCCGCCGCCAGCCCGACAACCACTCCAACCACAGCCAGCCGCAGCCCTTGCCAGACCACCATGCTCCGCACGTGGCTCACCCCCGCGCCCAACGCCAGCCGGATCCCGATTTCCTGCGTTCGCTGAGCCACCGAATACGCCATCAACCCGTAGATCCCGATCGCCGCCAGCACCAGCGCCGCGCAGCCGAAGATCGTCAGCACCAGCATATTGAAGTTCTCGTTCGCGGTCGATCGCGCAATCGTCTGTTCCATGGTGCGCACATTCGCCACCGGCAGCCCGCTCGCCTCCCGCAATTCCTTCTGGATCGCGTTGCTCATCGTAAGCGGCGGTACCCGCGTCCGCGCCACCCAGGCCCACGGCACAATCTGCGCCACCAGCGCATTTTCCCCATCGGTGATCTGCGAAGTCAGCACGTACATGTTCTGCCGCGGATCGCGGTTCAGCCCGCCGTCGCGCACATCGCCCACCACCCCGATGATCTGCCGCGGCGGCTCGTTGTTGAACGCCGGCCCGACGCCCCGCCCGATGATCAGCCGGTCGTTCAACGGATCGCTCTTCGGCCAGTATTGTTTCGCCAGTGCCTGGTTGATGATCACCACCGGCGGCCCGCCGTCGTCCTGCTCCGTGTACGTCCGGCCGCGCAGCACCGGGATTTTGAAAGTCTCGAAATATCCCGCCGAAACCATCGTCCATCCCGCGCCGCCTTTGGCCAGCGGCCCATCGGGCCGGCCGGGAATCTGGAACGGCAGCCCGAAGCCTCCTTCCAGCGGCACGCAGCACGTCGTCCCCGCCACCTCCACGCCCGGTAGCGCCTGGATGCGCCGCACACCATCGTGCACCAGTTGCGTTACGCCCGCCGGCTTTTCATACTGCGGCCCGGTGAGCGACATCCGCATCGTCAACACATTGTGCGCGTCGAAACCGGGATTCACCTGGTGGATCGCAATGAAGGTGCGGATCAGCAGCGCCGCCCCGACCAGCAACACCAGCGCCAGCGCCATTTCGGTCGTTACCAGAACCGCGCGGGTCTTGTTGTGTCTCAGCCCGGTGCCGCTGCGGCCGCTGCTTTCCTTCAGCGTGCTGTTCAAATCCGCGCGCGACGATTGCAGCGCCGGCACCAGCCCGAAGAGAATGCCGGTGACAATCGAAAGCCCCAGCGTGAACGCCACCACCCGCCAGTCCAGCCCGACGCTGGCTCCGTCCAAGCCGATCCGCGGGATGTTGCCGGGGCTGACACTCAGAATCGCTCGAATCCCCACATATCCGACAGCCAGCCCGACGACACCACCTGCCAGCGACAACACCACGCTCTCCGTCAGCAACTGCCGCATGATTCGTCCGCGCCCTGCGCCCACCGCGGCGCGAATCGCGATCTCCCGTTTCCGCCCCGTCGCCCGCGCCAGCAGCAGATTAGCGACATTCGCGCACGCAATCAGCAGCACGAATCCGACCGCGCCAAGAAGAATCAGCAGCGAGTTCTTCACCCCTCCGACAATCGCGTCCTGCAGCCGCTGGACGCCGAACCCGATCTGCGGGAAATCAAACGGAAGCACGTGCGCGCGATGGTATTGCTGCCACGCCGCCTTCAATTGCTCGTTCGCCGCCGCCAGGCTGACACCCGGCTTCAACCGCCCGAGCACCGTGAAATAGTGACCGTTGTCATCGCGAACCGGATCGAGCTGGAACGGCACATAAAGATCGGGCGGCTGATCGATTTCAATCTTCAGACTCGGCCCCACCACCCCGATCACTTCATAACTCTCGCCGCTCAGCGTCATTCGTTTCCCGATCACGCCAGGGTCGCCGCCGAAGCGCCGCCGCCAAAACCCGTAGGCCAGCACGGCCGTCTTCGGCGCGTGTGGCAGATCTTCTTCGGCCGTATACGTCCGGCCGGCGACCACGTCCGCACCGCACAACCGGAAGAAATTCGCGCTCGCGCGCGTCATCTGGATCTGCGCCGGCTCGCTCTCCCCGGTCAGGTTCGCCACATTGAATGCGTATGCGGATATGTCCTGAAACGACTGCGTCTGCTGCCGCCAGAAATTGTATTCATTCGGCGAAGCCGATCCGCCCTGCGCCCCGTTCTTGAACAGGTTCTGAAATAGCACGATCCGCTCCGGATCGGCGAACGCCAGCGGTTTCAGCAGCACGGTATTGACTACCGAGAAAATCGCTGTGTTGGTGCCGATCCCCAGCGCCAGCGCCGCGATCACCACGATCGTGAACCCCGGTGTTTGCAGAAACATCCGGGCGGAGTGCTTCAGATCTTTCAGAAACGCATCCATGACGTACTTAGACGGAAAATATCACAATCTGTTCCGTCAAAATACTGTGCCTCTGGCCCGTGTGACATAATCGGGCTATGGGTGCTCTACCCGCTCTGGTGTCGGTCGACGAATACCTGCACACCACCTACGACCCCGACTGCGATTATGTGGACGGCGCCGTTCTGGAGAGAAATGTGGGCGAAAAAGACCACTCCAAAGTGCAGCGGCAGTTCCTGCTTTACTTGCACGAACGACGCCAACTCTGGAACATCTTCGCGATCCAAGAGCAACGGATTCAGATCTCACCGACCCGGTTCCGGATTCCCGATGTCTGCGTGGTGGCTGGCCCCGAGCCCGACGAGCAAATCTTCACGCATCCCCCGTTCCTGTGCATCGAGATCCTCTCGCCGGAAGACCGCATGAGCCGCATGCAGGTCAAGATCGACGACTACTTCAAATTCGGCGTGTCGTATGTGTGGGTCGTCGATCCCCAAACCCGCAAAGCCTGGATCTACACTGCCGACCTCATCCGCGAAGTTCGCGACGGCATCCTGCGGACCGACAACCCGGAGATTACGGTGCCACTGAGCGAGATCTTTTAACCCGCCGCCACCTCGATCTCCACCACCAATCCTCCTCCCGCCGCATTCCTCGCCCGAATCAATCCCCCGTGCACCTTCACTGCGCGCTCCGCGATCGCCAGCCCCAGCCCCGCACCGTCCGAACCGCCGTTCGCAATCCGCCGGAACGGCTGAAAAATCTCGGCCAGCAGATTCTGCGGCACGCCCGGCCCATGGTCCCGCACGCGCAGCACCGCGCGCGCACCCTCCGCGTTCAGCGAAATCTCCACCGCCGTCCCTTCCGGCGTGTGCCGGATCGCGTTCCGTACCACGTTCTCCACCGCGCTGCGCAACAGCTCCTCATATCCCCGCACCGTACACGCATCCGCTCCGACCACCGTCACGCTGCGGTTCCGCGCGCGCGCCTCGAAATCTCCGTCGTTCGCCACCTCCTGCACCAGGTTTGCGAAGTCGAACGCAACCGCCGAACCGCGATCCACGCCGCTATCGATTCGCGTGAGAGTCAGCAATTGCCCGATCAGCGTGTCCAGCCGCCGCGCTTCGCTGCCGATCCGTTCCAGGTTCTCGGCGGCCTCCTCAGGCGGCCCTTGCTTCACCAGCCCCAACGCCACTGTAAGGCGCGCCAAAGGCGAACGCAATTCGTGCGAGATATCCGCCAGCAGCCGCCGTTCGCCCATGATCAACGTCTCGATCCGCTCCGCCATCCGGTCGAAATTGCGAGCCAGGTCCGCAATCTCGTCCCGCCGCCGGCAGAGCGATGGGTCGACCCGTGTCTCCAGCCGTCCTTCGGCGATCTGCGCCGCCGCCTCTCCCAACTTAAAGAGCGGTTTCGTCAGAAACCGGCTAATCACGTAGCAGAAGATTGCCCCGGCAAGCGTAAACAGCATCAGGTCATGGAGCGTCAACCGAAACAGTGATCTGGGTCCGAACCCGAATCCCACGTGCACGACGGCGGCTACGAGGATCAGTGCGGCCGCCACCAGGGGAAGCCAGAACAACAAGAACAGCGTTGCGAACAGCCGCCTCATCGCGCCCCCGGTCTCGCCGGCGCGACGTACAGGTAGCCGGCTCCCCGGACTCCTTTGATCCGTTCGCCGCCATCCTCGAGCGGCCCGAGCTTGCGCCGCAGGTTGCAGACATGCGTGTCGATGCTGCGGTCGAACGGAGAGAATTCCCTGCCCAATACCTCGCGCACCAGATCCTGCCGGCTCACCGTCGTTCCGGCGACGCGCAGCAGGGCCGCCAGCAGATCGAATTCGACCGTCGTCAGATCCACCGATGCGCCCATTCGGCGCACGCTTCGGGCGCCGCCGTTGATCTCAACATCTCCGACCGCGATCGCTGCCGAAACCGGCCCCGGCGCCGATCTCCGCAAGATGGCCCGGATCCGCGCCACCAGTTCGGCCGGATCGAACGGCTTCGGCAGATAATCGTCCGCCCCCATCTCCAGGCCGCGAATCCGGTCGAGCGTGTCGCCGCGAGCCGTCAACATGAGCACCGGTGTCCGGGACCGCTGCCGGATGCGCCGCAGCACATCGAAACCATCGGCGTCCGGCAACATCACATCCAGCATGATGAGCGAGTACGGTTCCTCCAACGCGCGCTCCACACCGGCGGCGCCGTTCGGAGCCCAACTCGTGTCAAACCCTTCACGGGCCAGG
>Ga0335078_10005962_pt1 | contig 18037 bp, 15 predicted proteins | sample Lox_Sample_32_FD_206711 | JGI IMG/M metagenome (GOLD analysis project Ga0335078, IMG submission 206711) | Soil microbial communities from Loxahatchee National Wildlife Refuge, Florida, United States - Lox_Sample_3.2 | ecosystem: Environmental > Terrestrial > Soil > Wetlands | place: USA... | reverse complement strand
CCTTCCCGGCGGCGCTCTGTCAGTATTTTAGGATGGATCAGCGCGTGGCAACGCGGCCGAGCCCGGCGGAGCGAAAAGTGGACGTCGGCCCTTCGCCTCAAGTGTCGGTCAAACCGGTCGAGCCTGCACAAACCCAGACGAGAGCCGGCGACAGTAGCGCCCGGGCCTTGACCGTCGATGCCCGCGGTGTCTCGCTGACGTTTCACACCCGCGACGGAGAGGTCCAAGCACTCGCCAATGTCGATTTGCAGATCAGCGAAGACGACTTCGTTTCCTTCATCGGGCCCTCGGGCTGCGGCAAAACTACGCTCTTACGCGTGATCGCTGATCTCGAGCATCCGACAAAAGGCACCATTCTCGTCAACGGCGTCACGCCGGAACAGGCCCGGTTGCGCCGCCAATATGGCTACATCTTCCAGGCACCGGCGCTTTATCCGTGGCGCACCATCGAACGCAACGTGATGCTGCCGCTGGAAATCATGGGCTTTGACGCCCGCGAGCGCCGCGCGCGTACCGAGCGCTATCTCAAGCTGGTAAACCTGTCGGGCTTCGAGCGCAAATATCCCTGGCAATTGTCCGGCGGCATGCAGCAGCGCGCGTCGATCGCCCGGGCATTGTCGTTCGACCCGGCGCTCTTGTTGATGGACGAGCCGTTCGGCGCGCTCGACGAGATCGTGCGCGACCACCTCAACGAGCAATTGCTGCGGCTATGGGATCAGACCGGCAAGACCGTCGTGTTCGTGACCCACTCCATTCCCGAGGCGGTGTTCCTTTCCACCAAAATCGTGGTGATGTCGCCGCGGCCGGGGCGGATCATCGACATCATCCCCTGCAATTTTCCGCGCGACCGGACGCTGGAGATCCGGGAAACTCCGGAATTCATCAAAATAGCGCAGCGGGTTCGCGCGGGACTGCGTTCAGGCCATTCCTATGACGAGTAGCGCACTGGTTCTGCCGCGGTCGCCCTGGCGGCCGGCTTGGATCACGGATCGCGCGCCGGTCGCGGTCGTCGTCGCGATCATCATCGTGCTCTGGTACGTCGCGGCCATGCTAATGAACACTGCGCAAGTGCGCGACGCCTTCGAGCGCGACGATGTCAAATACACGGCGAGCGAGCTGATTGCCGGAACGCTCAGCGCCGAGCGGCCGGTGGTTCCGGCGCCGCATCAGGTCGCACAAAACTTGGTGGAATCGGTCTTCGATTATCCGCCCAACTCCCCGCGCAGCCTGCTCTACCACTCCTGGGTGACCCTCTCGGCGACCGTCGTCGGCTTCGCCATCGGCGCGCTATTCGGCATTCTGCTGGCCGTTCTGATCGTGCACATGCGCACATTGGAAAAGAGTCTTTTGCCCTGGGTCATCTGCTCACAGATGGTGCCGATCCTGGCAATTGCGCCTATCGTCATTGTCGTGTTCGGCGCCATCGGCATCCGCGGGCTTTTTCCGAAATCGATCATCTCCGCCTATCTGTGCTTCTTCCCGGTCACTATCGGCATGGTCAAAGGGCTTTCTTCGCCCGACCCCATTCAACTGGATCTGATGCGCACGTGGTCGGCGAGCAAGCTCGAGGTCTTCACTAAATTGCGCTGGCCTTCGTCCATTCCGTTCCTGTTCGCGAGCCTGAAAGTCTCGGTGACGATTTCTCTGGTCGGCGCCATCGTCGCGGAATTGCCGACCGGCGCGCAGGCCGGCATCGGGGCGCGGCTGTTGACCGGATCATATTACGGACAGACCGTGCAGATTTGGGCCGCGCTGGTCGCCGCCGCGATCATTGCCACTGTGCTCATCGCCATTATCGACGCGGTCGCGCGGCTGGCGGCATGGCGCATGGGAGCATCGGCATGATCCCGCGCGGCCAGGCGATTGGCTTCTGGATCGCGGCGCTGGCGCTGCTCGCAGCATCGGCGTTGCCGCTTGCCAGCGACGCGGTCCCGGCAATGACCGCGCGTCCACCTTTGCTCGCGGCAGTTTTGGCGGCGGTGCTTTTGTTTGCGCTCGCGCCGCGCTGGTCGGGACTATCGGCAATTTTCGGATTCGCGGCCTCGGTGCTCGGCTGCGTCGTGACGCTCGATTTGCTGACCGACGACGGCATCACTGGGCAAGCCTCGTGGGGCTATTGGCTATCGGTACTCGCCATTTGGTTAGGCGCGGCTTTGACGTTGACACGGCTCGCGACCATGCAAACCTCCGACCGCACCTGGCGTACGCTGCAGGACCTGACCATCCCCGTCCTGTTCGGCGCATTCCTTGTCTATCTGTGGGAGGTCGCGGTGCGCGGCTTCGGCGTTCCGTCGGTGCTGATGCCGGCGCCGACCTCGACCGCGCAGCGCTTTGCCGACTCGCTGCCGGTACTCGGAGAGGATTTCGTGCAGACCGTCCTGCGCAGCGTGCTGTCCGGTTACGTGATCGGCTGTGCGGCCGGCTTCGTCGTCGCCGTCATCGCCTACCGGTTCGATTTCCTTAAGCGCGGATTGCTGCCGCTGGGCAATTTCGTCTCGGCGCTGCCTATTGTCGGCATCGCGCCCATCATGGTGATGTGGTTTGGCTTCGACTGGCCGTCGAAGGCCGCGGTGGTCGCGGTGATGTGTTTCTTCCCTATGCTGGTCAATACGCTCGCCGGACTGGCCGTCGCTGGCCCGATCGAGCGCGACCTGATGCGCTCCTACGCCGCGCCGCCGGCGCAAACCTTGCTGAAGCTGCATCTACCGGCGGCGCTGCCGTTTATCTTCAACGCGCTCAAGATCAACTCGACACTGGCGCTGATCGGCGCCATCGTGGCCGAATTCTTCGGCACTCCGCTGCACGGCATCGGCTTCCGCATTTCCATCGAAGTGGCCCGCATGTCGCTCGATATGGTATGGGCTGAAATAGCTTTGGCCGCCGTCGCCGGCATGGCCTTCTACGGGATCGTCGCGCTTGCCGAGCGCGCGATGACCTCGTGGCATCCGTCGTATCGGACTTGACTCGGTAACTTTCAACGCGTGGAGGGACTACGATGACGAAGAGACTATTATTGGCAGCGGCGCTCGCTGGCGGTGTCTTTGCGACCAGCGGCGCTCATGCCGCCGACAAGGTGACCATCCAGCTCAAGTGGGTGACGCAGGCGCAATTCGCCGGCTATTACGTCGCCGCCGCCAAGGGCTTCTACAAGGACGCCGGGCTTGACGTCACCATCAATCCGGGCGGCCCGGACGTTGCCCCGCCGCAAGTCATCGCCGGCGGCGGCGCCGACGTCGTGATCGACTGGATGCCGTCGGCGCTCGCCTCGCGCGAAAAGGGCGTGCCGCTGGTCAACATTTCGCAGACCTTCAAACGATCCGGCCTGGAACTGACCTGCCGCAAGGACACCGGCATCAAGACGCCGGCCGACTTCAAGAACAAGACGCTCGGCGTCTGGTTCGGCGGCAACGAGTATCCGTTCCTGTCCTGGATGGCGAAGCTGCACCTGAAAACCGACGGCTCGCCCGGCGGCGTGAAAGTGATCAAACAAGGCTTCAACGTCGACCCGCTGTTGCAGAAGCAGGCGGACTGCATCTCGACAATGACCTACAACGAGTATTGGCAGGTGATCGACGCCGGCTACAAGCCGGATCAGCTCGTGGTCTTCAAGTACAGCGACGAAGGCGTCGCCACGCTCGAGGACGGCCTCTATGTGATGGAACCGAAGCTGAAGGATCCGGCTTTCGTCGCCAAAATGGCCAAGTTCGTCCAGGCCTCGGAGAAAGGCTGGGATTGGGCGAAAAAGAACGACAAGGAAGCCGCCAAGATCGTGATCGCGGCCGACACCACCGGCGCGCAGACGCTGCACCATCAGGAGCAGATGATGGGCGAAATCGCGAAACTCCTCGGCAACGACAACGGCAAGCTTGATTTCAAGGATGCCGATCACACCGTCGCCGAACTCCTGTCCGGCGGCTCCGATCCGGTCATCACCAAGAAGCCGGAAGGCGCCTGGACGCACGCCGTCTATGACGCGATGAAGTAAGCCGCACTTTTCGGCTTTGCGACTACACATGGCCGGCCTCGCGCCGGCCATGGCCGTTTTTAGGAAGGTTTCCGCGCCGCGTTCTGCAAGATCGCAACCATGCGATCGATCACTTCGTCGATAAGTGTGCCGGATGGAAAGCTAACGATCTGATCCGGATCATCGCGCCACATCCTATCGCTTTGTTTTTTTTGTTCAGCTATTCGAAATTCCCCTGCTCGCTCAGTGATGCTCCAAAGGCGCATGCCGCGTTCAAATGCCGACCAATTCTTCACGCCGGCGTACTTCAGCACCACAGGATCGGGCCATTCTCGGCGCTTTAACATCGGGACATGTGGGTTGCCGCGAGCGATCGTCGCGCCCAACGCTTGACGAAGCGCATCCGTGTTCGATGCGGGGATCACAGCTACCGGTTCGACGCCACGGTAGAAACCTTTATCCATTTCACCCATTGTAGGAACGTATACGATACCTTTCCTCAAACTAAGATCACACAACATTCGTACCTCTTCAGAATTCGGTAACTACCAAATCGATATCGAAAGCGTTCGCCCGTAGCTCGGCATTCGCGATTGCGGCTCGTTGCACCGCAGTCATACTAGCTTTTGGAACTGCGATGCTCAGCACGCGGGCAGAAATAGATGATGAATCAATCACGGTGAAACCCAATTTGCCGCCGCCGAATAGCGCCAATTGGTCGATGTATTGATTAAGTCGGTATGTCAGCCTTGCAGCGTCCTGATAGGTGGCGGCATTCAAGTCTATTGATTTGATACTAGTCACCACTCCGTCGAGCCAAATGTCGACCCCTGGAAAATTTGAAGGCAGATTGGCGCCAAGCTGTTCGCTTATGTAAGTACCCCGCGCGGCCCAGCCCAGTTTCCAGACTTGAGACGGCGCATCGATAGCTGCAGCAGCGGCTGGCAGGTTTTGAAAAACGATAATGCCGCCGACAGCCAAGTTGCGGGCTTGCGCGATCTCGGCCGGGTCTGCATTGGCATACGGCGCAATCTTGTCGAGGATCTCTTGACGCGTTTGTTGATCAACGTCCGCGTCGAGGACGTCGCTCAAAGCCGCGTTGAGCGCATCACCGCCGATGGTATCTCCAACGTCGTAGTAGTAATGCTTGATCTGGGCGCGTATCGCCTGCTCGTCGTCGGGCGTCGCGTTTGCCAGCCATTCCAGGAAATCACCCAGTTCGTCGATGCGGTTGCCTGGCGGCAACCGAGCCCTACCGTCACCTGCACTGGTGGGTGCGTCTGAGCCCAGGGCCGGGTCATCGTTTTGCGCCGTTTGGGGAGCCGACTCGCCATCTGAACCCCCCCGTCGGCGCGAACCAGCCAGGATTCGGCGGTGTCCCGGTACGGGGATGAAGGTCGGGATTCCAATCAGCCGATTTGATCAGGCAATCCTCGATTTCCATTCCTTCGCGCGCGCTGAAGCTCGGAAGGTCCGGTATCTTCAGATGCACGGCCGCGATTCGCGCCAGGCAGGCGTCATTCGCGTTCAAAGCGGAAGCGACTGTCGCGAGGCCCGGCATCAGCCGGTCAACAGCGGTGCACCGCGGAAACGCCTCTTTGAGGAGCCGCTCGATTTCGTTGCGCTCCCGCACGACAAAACGCCCGCCGCGCCGCTCGATCAGTGGAGTGCGCCCGAGCAATAAGCCGTCATCGGTACAGGCGAGTCCGAGATTGTCGGGGCCGGATTCACTCAGACGCCAAAACGCGTGCATCATTTGCCGTCCTGATCACTTTAGGTTCTAAAACCACCGCAGACCGGATTGCGTCAATAAAACAGAAACAAGTGATTGTGATTCCTTGGGTTGCGCGCGACGGGTACGAGGTGTCGAGCCCGGCACTCCAATGATTCGATCGCATTCCGGTCCCCGCGCGCTTCGCTTTACGCGCGCGGCGGATTGATATTCACTGAACACGGCGGCGAATGCCGCACTTAAAAAGACAAAAGCTTTGGGAGGAAATGGCGATGTCGACTTATGTGCTCGTCCACGGCGCCTGGCATACCGGCAAAGAGCTCGAACCGACGGCCGTGCCGATCCGCGCCGCCGGCCATCAGGTCCACACCCCGACGCTGGCCGGCAACCGGCCGGGCGATTCCAAGAAGACCGGCCTCGATGAGGCGATCAAGTCGATTGTCGATTATCTCGCGCAAAACAATCTGCGCGACATCATTCTCGTGGGCCACAGCTATGGCGGCATGATCATCACCGGCGTGGCCGATCGCGCCGCCGACCGTATCCGCCGCCTGGTCTATTGGAACGCGTTTGTTCCCAATAACGGCGAATCGCTCAACGACATGGTGCCGCCGCCCTACGTCGCCCTGTTCGAGCAGATCGCAGCCCAGCGCGGCGACGGCTCGGTGGTGCTGCCGTTTCCGATCTGGCGCGAGGCCTTCATCAACGACGCCGATGCCGAATTGGCCAAGAAGGCTTACGACGTTCTCAATCCACATCCGCTGAAGACGTTCAGCGACAAGATTTCGCTGAAGACCAATCCGGGCGACATGCAGATCGGTAAATCCTACGTCAACTGCACCGAGGACACCTCGCTGCCGCACCATTATCCGTGGCATCCGCGGCTGTCGCAGAAACTCGGGCTGTTCCGTCTGGTGCAGGTGCCGGGCAGCCACGAATTGTGCTTCACCAATCCGAAACTTTTGGCCGACGCCATCATGCGGGCGGGGCGGGATTGAGTGGCAGGCGCGGAAACTCGATCTCTTACGTTCCTAAAGATCGCGGGCAAATTTTGAAGCATCCGCTGCACGCGCGGCCCGAGCCATTGATAAATCAAACATTTGCATTTAGAAAAACGAGATTTTTTACGGATTTTCATGCTTCGAACCGCGATTTTTATCGATCTTTAGGTTCATAAAGATGGAGATTAAATCTCCACGGCATCATAGGGTTTCTAGTCATCAAAGGTGGATTTGCCTCACTCACCCTCGGCGCCGAGCATCGTCCCCGCTGCGTGCTCACGCTCGACCGCCGCCAGCACCTCCTCGCAAGCGAGCGGCGAAAGCCGCACTGAAAAGGACAAACGTTTCCAGGAGGGAATTAGGATGTCGACTTATGTGCTCGTCCATGGCGCTTGGCCGGATCGGCATGCGCCGGTTGCCGCCGATGGTTCCGCGGTTGCGGATTTGCGGATGCGGCAGGGCTTCCGCGATCAGCGGCACGCGATGCACCATCGCGTGAGCGCGCGGCAATGAGTCAAAATATTTGGCGCGGGGTGCGCAGTATTCCGGCTCGCACCCCGGTCCACTGCCGCTCGGTGGACCCTGCTTCGGACCTGCTTGACGCTTGCCGTCTTACATCATGCCGAGCTGCAGCAGATGGCTTCAGACATTCCACCACACGTCGGCAACGCCAGTAGTTGGACGAAAGGCCACGCCGGCGATAGTGCTGCGACCGTGAAGGTGCCGAGCGATTATTTGCTTACAGTCTACCATTCCAACTGAGCTGTTGTCCTGGTTCTGTTCGAACAGAACACCGGAACGTCCGATCAGACGGGCAATTCCGCTTGCATATTGGGTGATCTGGTGCTCCGACATTTCCGCGAACGAAAGCGTGTTGATGACGAGGTCAAAGGACCGCCCCGCCCCAGCGACAATCTCGGGGAAGCGATAGTTCGGCAGAAGAACTACGCCGGGGTCATCGCCGCCGGCTTCGTCGTAAACGTTCACCGAAGCTGGCTGCGTAAGGGAAAGGTTGAGCGCGGAGAACAGAAGCGATTCCGGAAGGTCACAGATCCAATATTCGCAGCTCGGAAAAATCGACAGGATGGCCGATGCGAGCGCGCCGTATCCACCGCCGATTTCCAGAATCCTGACGCGATTACGGCGCTGCAGCTTTTTCATCATGCCGCCGTGATAGAGCAAGGTCACGCGTTCCTGATATCTGACGGTATCGTAATTCAAAAGAACCCCGTCGACCCACCAGCCGACCTCGCCGAGCATCGGTTTTGGTTTGTAGACGTACTTTTCAGGCAATCCCATCGTCGTCCCAAGCCATTGCACAAGAAGTTGGGGTGGCGGGAAACGTGGAATCCGCTCATCGAAATTGCTCGGTACGGGATCGGTATTTCTGCCCCCGGATGCGTGGGTCATATAGAGCAATGAATAACCCGAATAAATCTGCGTTCTCAGTCTCAAATATTTTATTTCCGACCACTCAAGTGAACGCAGCATCTTATAAGCAGCAATATAATCGTTCGCACTGTCGTCACGCCAATTCGAGTCAGGCAATGCGAAGCGCGGATCGAGGCCTTTTGCCGCAATGGCTGCGTCCCGATTATTGACGGCGTCTATAACGGCTCTGCCAGTCGCCCGCGCGCGCGCCAAGGACAATTGATCAGGTTCGGTATTGTCGGAAAGCCCGGAGCGCTTTGCGTGCAACAACGCCCGCAACATTAGACCCACCTTGTGTATTTTTTCCAGCATTCCAAAATCCAGCCGCCAAACCCAAAGTACCCGAGTCCTCTTCCTACCTGCGCGCGGCCGGCGACTGGGTCTCCGGCTCGCGCGCGACTTCGGCCAGAACATCTTCGCAGCGCAAGGGTTCGAATCCCGGACGGAACTTTTCCCGGCCCAGGCGGTAGATCGCCCGATTATAGGGCACCGGCACACCGTGCTTCGCCGCCAAATGCACGATATAGCCGGTGATCGATTCAAGCTCGGTATCCTGGGCGCCGTGCAGTACCACGTCCTGAGTCATGCTCGACATCCGCATGGCGCGCAGCCTGCGGCGGAACAAGGGGCGCGTAATCCAGTCCGGCAGCGTAGCGACTAGACGCAGCAGAAAAAATGACGGCATGCCGGGCAAGCGATACTCGCGGTGGCCCGCGGCGCGAATGGTGCGCACGCCTTCCCACAGCGTCTGCGTCAACAGCCGCTGGAAAATGTCCGGGTTCGATAGCGGGCGCGCGCCGCGGCCGACCAGGGCATCAAGCGCATTGGTAAGGTTGACCACGATCTTGGTATGAATGGCGTCCTGCATCCGCCCAACAATCTCGGTGGGGCAGCCGCGTTCAAGCACCGACTGCACCAGAGCCAGCTCCGCGCCTAGCGTGTCGTCGAGTGCGCCGATCAAGAGCGGCAGCTTGTGCTGATAGCCGATCACGCCCGGGGACTCGCGCCGCGCATTATAGCTGGCGATGCCGTAGATCACTTTGCTGAACAGCTTCGGCAGGATGCGCTGGTTATCGATGCCGTTGGCAATCGAAACGACGATCGGCCGGTCGCCCAACTCGTCCCGCACTTGCCGCGCCACAGCCTCGAGATTGTAATTTTTCACCGTCAACACGACGATGCCGGCGTCGGCAACCTCGCCGGGGCGATCGACAATACCGGGGCGAACCGTGCGCCGCGTCGCGTCCGGCGCGTCGAATTGGTACGTCGTGAGGCCGTTCCGGCGCAACGCCGTCTGCGTGGCGCCATGGCCCATCACAAAAGTCGCGGGATAATTCTCCGCCACCCAAGCCGCGACGGTGCCGCCGATGGCGCCTGGGCCGATGAACAAAATCTTCGGCTCGGCTTTGGTCATTGGGTGCTCATTCAAAGGGTGCTCATGCAAAAATCCGACTTCTCAGATGGATGAATTTAGTGTCCCCTGAAAACAGAAGTTCCGGGAGGACGGCGTGAACAAAGCGTTGGACAAGACCTACGACGGCATCGTCATCGGCGCCGGCCATCACGGCCTCATCCTCGGCAGCTACCTCGCCAAAGCCGGCTTGCGCATCCTGCTCGTCGACCGGCGCCTGCAATACGGCGGCGGCTTGACGACCAAGGAAGTCACGGCGCCGGGCTTTTACCACAACCTCCATTCCATCAATCATTTCCATATTTCCGAGACGCCGTGGTTTCAGGATTTGAACCTCGAAGACCGCGTCACCTATATCACCCCGCGCTACGAATTCGGCCAGGCGCATAGCGACGGGACCGCGCTGGTGTTCGGCCGCGACCGCGAAGAGACCATCGCCAATGTCGCGCGCTTTTCCAAACGCGATGCCGAAACATTTCGCGACTGGAACAAACGCGCCGAGGAGATCACGGCGCGCATCCTCATGCCCGAACGCTACGCGGAGCCGCTGCCGCAGGCCGGGCGCGAAGCACTGTTGGCCAAGACGGCGATTGGGCGCGATTTCCTCGCTATCAGCCGCCGCCAACCGCTCGACGTGGTGAATGAGCTGTTCGAGAACGATCACGTCAAGCTTCTGTTCTTGTTCAAGGTCTCGCTGTTCGGCACCTGGCTCACCGACACGCTGTCGAAAACGAGCCCGATGGGATCGGTGATCCGCGCCTTCGATCTCGAGACCGGCTACCAGCTATGCCAGGGCGGCTCGTTCAATCTGGCGCGCGGGCTGATGGAGACCTTCATTGCCGCTGGCGGCACGTTCGCGCCGCAGGTGGCGATCGATCGGATTCTGATTGAAGGCGGCCGCGCCGCAGGCATCGCGCTCGCGGACGGCCGCAACGTGCGGGCGCGCGGCTTCGTTGCCTCGACCATCGACGTGCATCAGACCTTCGAGAACATGATCGGCCGCGCGCAATTACCGGCGGCATTTGTCGCGAAACTCGACCGCTTCCAGTACACCGGCTGGACACTGTTCGGGCTGCACCTCGCGCTGCACGAAAGCCCGCGCTTCGCCGCGGCGTCCTTCGATCCCAACATCGACCGCACCTTGAAATGGAGCATCGGCGCCGAGACCATGGAGGACCTATTCTCGGCGCACGAGGACGTGAAAGCCGGGCGCGTGCCGCGGATCGTCCAGTTCGGCTCCGGTCCGCTGAGCGTCATTGATCCGGCGCAGGCGCCGCCCGGCAAGCACACCACCTATTGCTGGCACGTGATGCCGTTCGAACCGGAGCTCAACGGCCAGGACTACGAAGACTTCAAGCGCGAGTTCGCCGAAAAGATCATCGACACCTTCGCGCACTATTGCCCGAACCTGACCCGCAACAACATTATCGGGCAATACGTCTACACCGCGAAGGAATATGCGGCCGAGCTGATCAACATGCGCCGCGGCGATATTTTCATGGGCGCGTTCAACGCCGAGCAGGTGATGTACAACCACTTCGGCTACCGCACGCCGATACCCAATCTCTATATGGCCGGCTCGGCCGGACATCCGGGCGGGGCCATTTCCGGCGGCGCCGGCTATATTTCAGCCGGTATCATCGCCCGCGATCTCGGCGCCAAACTGTGGTGGCGGCCGGCGGATGCCGGCGCGGCGCTCGGCGCGCTGGCGGAGGCGGCGTGAGATACGAGCGCTATGTCCCCGCCCATATTCGCGAAAGCGGGGACCCGGCGTTAAAATCTAGATTCTCGTTGGCGCGGCAATAAGCCGAAGGAGCGAGTAGGTCCTCAATGTCCGACACATTTTCCGTCACCGACAAGGTCGTGGTGATCACCGGCGCCGGCCAGGGCATCGGGCGGAGCTTCGCCAAATCCTTCGCCTCCGGCGGCGCCCGCGTCGTCATTGCCGAGCGCAATCTCGACAAGGCGCGCGAGGTGGAGCGCGAGATCGCCGCCGGTAACGGCCACGCCGTCGCCGTCGAAACCGACGTCGCCGACGAAGGATCGGTCGCGCGCATGGCCGAGCGCGTCGGCCAGACCTTCGGCCGCGCCGACGTGCTGATCAACAATGCCGCGATTTTTTCCACACTGGAGATGCGGCCGTTCGAGCGGATCCCGCTTGCCGAATGGGAGCAGGTTATGCGCGTCAACGTCACCGGGCCGTTTTTGTGCTCGCGCGCGCTGGTGCCGCTGATGCGGAAAAACAAATGGGGCCGCATCATCAATATGGCGTCAGGCGCGGTCACGCTGGGGCGGCCGAATTATCTGCACTACATCGCCTCCAAGGCGGCGCTCGCCGGCATGTCGCATTCCATGGCGCGCGAGCTCGGCAGCGACGGCATCACCGTCAACGCCATCCTGCCGGGCGCGACCTTCACCGAAATTCCGCGCAAGACCGTCACGCCGGAGCAAAAAGAGCGCATCATCGCCATGCAGTCGATCGCCCGCCCGCAAGTGCCGGAGGATCTGCTCGGCGTGGTGCTGTTTCTCGCTACCGATGCGTCGGCGTTCATGACCGGCCAGGAGCTGACCGTCGACGGCGGCGCCACTCATCCTTGAGCGGGGCCTTGAGATGCGCTTTTGAAGAAAAATGGATTGATTGGCATGATCGCTTTGGATCACGCGAACGGGAATTTCCGAAGCCGGAGCTGATGGACACCTTGGATCGCCGGCCATAAGGTTATCTGCAGAGAGCACTGGATTCGCCGGAAACGACTGACATGGACGGAGATCGTGTGGAACGTCGGCTGGCGGCCGTTCTTGCGGCGGACGTGGTGGGTTATAGCCGCCTCATGGAGGTCGACGAGGCCGGCACCCTTGCACGGCTCAAGACCGTGCGGATGGAACTTATCGATCCGGCGATTGCCAATTGCAAAGGGCGCCTGATCAAGACAACCGGCGATGGTATGCTGGTGGAATTCCAAAGTGTCACCGAGGCGCTGCGGTGCGCCGTTGATTTCCAGCAACGGATGGGGCGGCGCAATCGTGACATGCCGGCGTCGCGCACGCTCTTGTATCGTATCGGGATCAATCTCGGCGACGTGATCGTTGAGGATGGCGATATCTTCGGCGACGGCGTCAACGTCGCGGCTCGGCTTGAGTCAATCGCGGAGCCCGGCGGTATTTGCATCTCTGCGGCAGTACGCGATCAGGTCGCCGAGCGGCTCGACGTCGGTTATGAGGATCTCGGCGAGCAGCAAGTGAAGAACATTCAGCGGCCGATCCGCGCATTTAAGGTGCTGCTGAACGGCGAAAGCCCCGTCAGCAACAAGCAAGCCGTAACCGAAACGTCGCCGCGGACAAACGCGCGCAAGCCTTCGATCGCAGTTCTGCCATTCATCAACATGAGCGGCGATCCGGAGCAGGAATTCTTTGCTGACGGGCTCACCGAAGACATCATTACCGAGCTTTCCCGTTTCCGCCAACTTCTGGTTATCTCCCGCAACGCGGTTTTCGTGCACAAGGGAAAGCCGATAAAGGCACAACAAATCGCCCGGGAATTTGGTGTGGACTACGTCGTCGAAGGCAGCGTGCGCAAAGCCGCGGGCCGGGTAAGAGTCACAGTCCAGCTCATCGACGGCGAAACCGAGACGCATCTGTGGGCCGAGCGTTATGATCGCGCGCTCGAGGATATTTTCGCGATTCAGGACGAAGTGACGTCATCCATTGCTGCGACGCTTTTTGGCCGGGTCGAGGCGGCCAAGCATGACCGGGTGCAACGTAAGCCGACCGAAAACATGGCGGCATACGAGTACGTATTGGCGGGCAAAGTGTTGCACCATTGGTCCAACCGCGAGGCCAACGCCAAAGCCATTCAAATGCTGAACCGCGCTATTGAGCTTGATCCCAATTATGCGCATGCCCATGCTTGGAAGGGTTGCGTTATCGGACAGGCGTGGACCAATGGTTGGTCTGAAGATCCCGCCGCCAGCCTGGAGTCGATCTCCAGCGAATTAAAAACAGCACTCGCACTCGACGACAACGATGCGGATGTACATCGGATACTGGCGGCGCTGAACTTACTGTTCAACGCACATGATAAGGCGACTTATCACCAGGACCGCGCGCTCAGCTTAAATCCCAACAGCGATCTGATCGTCGTACAGCAAGGCGAGGTACTGACCTGGCTTGGAAAAGCCGAGGAAGGTATCGAGTGGATCCGCCGGGCAATGCGGCTCAACCCATATCATCCTGAACGATTTTGGAGCCATCTCGGACGGGCCCAATATACTGCACGGATTTATGCCGATGCGATGGCGTCATACAGCAGGCTGACTGCACCGGACCACACCCATCACGCCTTTCTGGCGGCTTCATCGGCGCAGTTGGGAAATCGCGTGGCCGCCGCAGCGCATACGCACGAAGTCCTGCAACGCCAGCCGGCGTTCACAATCGGCAAGTTCTTGCAGACGCTTCACTATCGGCAGCCGTCGGACGCCGAACACGTTCGTGAAGGCCTGCAAAAAGCGGGCTTGCCCAACTAGATGCCATAAAAGGCGTTGGCGTTCATTTGGATTTCGCCCTTACCGAGCTTCAGCAATCGCTGCGCGACGCGGTCGATAAAATCTGTGCGCGCTTCGGCGACGACTATTGGCTCAAGCGCGACGGCGACGGGAGATTTCCCGAAGATTTTTACCGGGCGCTCGCCGCCGACGGTTGGCTCGGCGTGTGCATCCCGCAGGATTATGGCGGCGCCGGATTGGGCATCAGCGACGCCGCGGTGATGATGGAAGCCATCGCCGCCTCCGGCGCCGGATTTTCCGGCGCTTCCGCCGTGCACATGAATATTTTCGGGCTTAACCCGGTGGCGGTCTATGGCACCGCCGAACAGAAAGCGCGGATGCTGCCGCCGATCGCCGCCGGCGAGGAAAAGGCCTGCTTCGCGGTGACCGAGCCGAATGCCGGATTGGAAACCGGACGACTGCAAACCCGCGCCGAACGCCGCGGCGACCGTTACGTCATCAACGGCGCGAAAATCTGGATCTCGACCGCGCAAGTCGCCGACAAAATGCTGATCTTGGTGCGCACGACGCCGGTCGAGCAGGTGGACAAACCGACCAAGGGATTAAGCTTGTTCTATACCGGGCTCGATCGCCGCCGCGTCGAAGTGCGCGTGATCGACAAAATGGGCCGCCACGCCGTCGACTCCAATCAGGTGTTCATCGACGGGCTGGAAGTGCCTACCGAGGACCGCATCGGCGAGGAAGGCCGCGGCTTCGAATACATTCTGCACGGCATGAATCCGGAGCGCATTCTGATCGCAGCGGAAGCGATCGGATTGGGCCGCGCCGCGCTCAAGCGCGCCGCCGCTTACGCCAAGGAGCGCGTCGTGTTCGGGCGGCCGATCGGACAAAACCAGGCGATCCAGCATCCGCTGGCCGAATGCTGGATGGAACTGGAAGCGGCCGAACTGATGGTGCGCAAAGCCGCGTGGCAATACGACCAGAACATTCCCTGCGGGCCGACCGCCAACGCGGCGAAATATCTGGGCGCCGAGGCCGGCTTCAAAGCCTGCCAGACCGCGGTGATGACCCACGGCGGCTACGGCTATGCCAAGGAATATCACGTCGAGCGCTATTTGCGCGAAAGCATGATTCCGCGCATCGCGCCGGTTTCGCCCCAGCTTATTCTCTGCTTCATCGCCGAGAAGGTGTTGGGATTGCCAAAATCATATTGAGGAGCCGCATGGCAAAAGCACGACGAAAACAACAAGGCCACGCTCCGCTGCAAGGGCTCCGTGTCCTTGATCTGAGCACGATGATCGCCGGGCCCTATGCCGCGCAGATTCTCGCCGACTACGGCGCCGACGTGATCAAGATCGAGCCGCCGGACGGCGACCTCATGCGCCGCGGCGGGGGCGCCTTCAACCGCCCCGACATGGGTCCGATTTACCTGCAGCTCAATCGCAACAAGCGCAGCCTCGTTCTCGATCTCAAGCAGCCGGCGGCGCGCAAGGCGCTGTTGCGATTATGCCGGCGCGCCGACGTGCTGATCCACAATACGCGGCCGGCCGCGATGCGCCGCCTGCGCTTGACCGACCGCGACGTGCGCAAGGTCAATCCGCGGATGGTTTATGTCGGTATCGTTGGATATGGCCAGAGCGGTCCCTATGCCGCAAAGCCCGCCTACGACGATCTCATCCAGGGTATCTCCGCAATCCCGGCGACCCTCGCCCGCACAGTCGGCTGCGAGCCGCGCTTTGTGCCGGTGGCGCTGGCCGATCGGGTCGTCGGCATCAATGCGGCGCACGCCATTCTGGCGGCGCTATTTCGCCGCCAGCGCACCGGCAAGGGTCAATCGGTCGAACTGCCGATGTTCGAGACCATGGCGCAATTCGTGCTCGGCGATCATCTGGGTGGACGCTCTTTCGTCCCGCAACACGGGCCCTCCGGCTATTTCCGGCTGCTGCTCACAACGCGCCGGCCTTACGTCACGCGCGACGGCCATGTCTGTGCGCTGGTCTACAACGACAAGCACTGGCAATCCTTCTTCGCCGGCCTTGGCCGCCTCGACATCTACGAGTCCAAACCGCACCTCGCCAAATTCGCCTCGCGCCTGAAACATTTTGACGAAGTCTACGGCCTGATCGCCGACGCGCTACGCGAGCGAACGACCGCGGAGGCCTTAGCGCTGTTCGAGCGCTGCGACATTCCTTGCGCGCCGATGCATGATCTCGACAGCTTGATCGACGATCCGCACCTCGCGGCGGTGGAGTTCTTCCAGACCCTTCCGCACCCGACTGAAGGAAACGTGCTCTACACTGGCATTCCCAGCCGTTGGAACGGACACGCGCTGAAAGTCACCCGACACGCGCCATGCGTCGGCGAGCACAGCCGCGCCATCCTCAAGGAAGCCGGACTTTCCGCGCGCGATATCGAGGCGCTGCTGCGCAGCGGCGCCAGCATTGATGGCGTAATCAAGACCGGCGGCGAGGCCGCGCCGTCAGGGCGCATTGCCGGCAAAAGTTCAATGTCCTAGCGTGCGGCTGAGCTTAAGAAAATTAAAGGGAGAACGCCCATGATCCGGCTTTTCACGGTAGCCGCCGCTTTGGTCTCCATGGCGACCGTCTCGGCACAAGCGGCCGACGCGCCGACCGAGATCAAGCTCGGGACCCTCTATGCGTCCTCCGGCCGCTATGCCAGCATTTCGTTGCCGGTGCATTACGGCCTGAAGCTTTGGATCGATCAGATGAATGCCGAGGGCGGCGCCTTCGTCAAAGCCTTCAACAAAAAAATCCCGCTTAAACTCGTCGCCTACGACGATCAGAGCAACACCGCGACCGCGGCGACGCTCTACAACCAGCTCATCACCCAGGACAAAGTCGACGTTCTGATTTCCGACTCCGGGTCGGTGCTGACCTCGGTGGCAGTGCCGATCGCCCGCGATCACAAAATGTTCCTGTTCGACCAGACCGGCACCGGCGCCACTTTCTTCACGGTGGACAATCCCTACATCGCGCTGATGGCCGATCCGGTATCGAGCATTTGGCCGAAACCGCTCGCCGATTTCCTTACCCACGACGGTCCCGGCCTCGGCATCAAGCGCGTCGCCATGCTCTACGCCACCAACGACTTCACCGGCACGCAAGCCAATGCGGTGCGCAAGTTCCTCAAGGAATCGAATTCCGGCGTCGAGCTGGTGTTCGATGAAGGCGTGCCGACCGAGACGTCCAACTACACGGTGCTGCTCAACAACATCCGCGCCGCCAATCCGGACGCCGTCATCCATCTTGGTTATCCGTCGAACGACATCGCCTTTTTGCGCAATGTCCAGGACAGCGGCATCAAGTTCAAATTCTTGTTTACCATTTATGCCGGGGCGGAGACGGAACTGCTGGAAAAGAATCTCGGCAACAGGGCACTCAATTACCTTTTCACCTACGTCACATCCTCGGAAATTTCCTACGACACAAATTTCGGCATGCCGCTGAAACAATTCAAAGCCGCGTGGGACAAAAAGTACGCCGGTGGACACGTCGAGTTTGGCTTCAACTCGGTGGCGGGTTACACCACCGGGCTCGTTCTCGAAAAGGCGCTTGCGACTGCCGACAGCCTTGACCAGCTCGATCTGCGCAAGGCCGTCTTCGCCCAGTCCGGCAAGCTGAAGACGCTTGACGGCGCGTTCGAGCTCGATCCGACCGGCGCGCAGATCGGTGAAGCCACGCCGATCGGTCAGCTCGCCGTCGATGGCGAAAATCTCAAGCTGACGGTGGTCTGGCCGCACGAGCTTGCCAACGGCAAACCCGTCTATCCGCGTCCCTGAAGACGATGGCCTAGCAGTCGCAGCCGGTCTCGAATCGGCGGAGGACGGATAGTGGAGCGGATTTGACATTCGCTACCCACCTGGCGGCAAACTCGCAAAGCGAATGTCAAATCCAAAGCTCCACTAAGACTTACATTTCCTAGTGGTCCTTTTGATTCTAATATTCGCATGACAAGGCGCGGAACACGGATGCGAAT
>Ga0335078_10005961_pt1 | contig 18038 bp, 15 predicted proteins | sample Lox_Sample_32_FD_206711 | JGI IMG/M metagenome (GOLD analysis project Ga0335078, IMG submission 206711) | Soil microbial communities from Loxahatchee National Wildlife Refuge, Florida, United States - Lox_Sample_3.2 | ecosystem: Environmental > Terrestrial > Soil > Wetlands | place: USA... | reverse complement strand
TTTCCGTTGACCAGCGTTCCGCGATAATTGCATACTACCGTGTCGGTAGGCTTGGGTTTCTCCCCGTCGCCAGCTTTCAGAATCTTGTATTGCAGGCCACTGGGCAGTGTCACCACGCCCTCTTTGCTTTTGTTCTCCGCCAGAAACGCGTCGCCTTCCTGTTTGTTCTTGTCGCCCATTTCCTTCGCCATCGCCTGCCGCTTCTGCTGCAACTGAGTCTGCAGATCGGTGAGCGCTGCATGAACTTCGTCTTGTGTCATCAGCGGCTTTGCCCCGCTGAGCGCGTCCCTGAGACCGCGGGACAGCAGCGCGGGATCGACGTCGATCGATTGGGCTTTGAATTTACCGGCCAAATCGGCGCCGATAGCGTAGCTGATTTTGTCCTTCTGGGTCTTGATCACCACCGGGGCGGGCGCTGCTCGGTGAGGGGTGGTTGCCGGAGTCTTCGGCTTCGCGCTTGCGGGCGGGGTGGTGGTTTGAGTCTGTGCGGCGCAAGGAACGATGCCGCTGGAGATGATTGCTATGACTAACAACAGCTTCAAAGTAGAGTTTGAGTTCGGCATCCTCATATACTACGGGTTTTAGCTCGATCCTGCCTATACACGAAAGTTTCCCGGGGGCCGAACTCAAATCTGAAAGTCGATTTCTTCCATGATTCCCTGGAGAGAGGCAGACAACGACCGGCTCACGCTCTCCGAGCCCTCCAGTTTCTGCACACGATCGCGCAGCTTGTCGACTTCGGTGGCGACCGCAGCCAGCGCCTCGGATAGCGGGTCGTTGATCTGCTTTGGGTCGGTGATTACGACCCGCTTGCCTTCGCGGAAAATAATGTGGCCGGGTACGCCGACGACGGTAGAATCCTCCGGCACATTACGGAGCACCACCGAACCCGCGCCGATGCGGCAATTCCGTCCCACCGTGATGTTGCCGAGAACCTTGGCGCCACCGCCGATCACTACACCGTCTTCGATCGTGGGATGGCGCTTGCCTTTTTCTTTGCCAGTGCCGCCGAGGGTCACCCCCTGATACAAGGTGACGTCATCGCCCACGATCGCAGTCTCCCCTATCACCACCCCCAACCCGTGGTCGATGAACAGGCGCCTGCCGATTTTCGCTCCCGGATGAATTTCGATTCCCGTCAGGAAGCGGGCGACTTGCGACAGCCACCGTCCCCCGAGCAGGAGTCCATGATTCCAAAACCAGTGGTAAATGCGGTAGAACCAAACCGCGTGCAGGCCGGGGTAACACAGGAACACTTCGGCGCGCGACTTGGCGGCGGGATCGCGCTCCAGCACCGTAGCCACGTCTTCCCGGATGTGGGCGAAAAGATGAGGCATGAATCAGGCGGCCAGCACCGCGGTGGGAATCTGCAGCGCTTCGTTGCGCAGCGCGTCAAACAGCACGCTGGTAAGATAACGCTCGCCGAAATCCGGCAAGACCACCACAATCAGCTTGCCCGCATTTTCCTTGCGGCTCGCCACTTTCACCGCGGCCACCGCTGCCGCCCCCGAAGATATCCCGACCAGGATGCCTTCTTCTTTCGCCAAACGGCGCGCCATATTAATAGCTTCGTCATTGGTAACGGTGACCACTTCGTCGATATAGTCACGGCGCAGAATGCTGGGCACAAAGCCGGCGCCGATCCCCTGAATTTTGTGGGGCGAGGGCTTGCCTCCGGAAAGCACGGGGCTGTCGGCGGGCTCCACGGCAACCGCCTTGAATGACGGTTTTTTCGGCTTGATGTATTGGCAGACACCGGTGATCGTCCCGCCTGTGCCGACGCCGGAGATCAGGATATCCACGCGGCCGTCGGTGTCGTTCCAAATCTCCGGGCCGGTGGTTTCGAGGTGAATTTTAGGGTTAGCAGGATTGTCGAATTGCTGCAGAATGTAGCCGTTGGGAGTGTTCGCCAGGATTTCTTCCGCTTTTGCGATGGCCCCTTTCATGCCTTTGGGACCGGGCGTGAGGACAATCTCCGCGCCAAATGCAAGCAGCAGCACGCGCCGTTCCAGGCTCATGGTTTCCGGCATGGTAAGGATGAGCTTGTAGCCTTTTACTGCCGCGACGAAGGCGAGGCCGATTCCGGTGTTGCCGCTGGTGGGCTCGATCAGCACGGTCTTGCCGGGATGAATTTTCCCCGCCCGTTCGGCTTCTGTGATCATGCTGACGCCAATCCGGTCCTTCACGCTGGCACAGGGATTTCGGCTTTCCAGCTTGGCCGCGACCTCTGCGACGCAACCCTCAGTGACTTTGTTAAGCTTCACCAGCGGTGTATGGCCGATCAGTTCGGTAATATCCTGGGCAATGTTCATATTTGTTTTATTCCTCGAAGTTTGGGCGTGATGGAAGCTCCTTGCGTGTGCCTTCCTGTGTTTTCGATGCTTTCGGCACGCCTCCGATTCAGTTCCTGGCTCAGTTCCTTGGCTGGCGGAATGCTACACCCATAGCGAAAACAGGTGCAAATAGGCCTCCGTCTTGAGGCCTGGGTATGCTTATCTGAAGTAGCTTTAACTGGACCTTATGGACAAAAATCGGGGTGCTTCCGGGACAGGCTGTTACTTACTTCGTTTAGTCGACTATCATCGCAATAGTCGTCGGTCTTATTTACAAACCCCTCGGTCCACCATAATCGTGAATACATTAAGTCCGCGTCTGCGCGGTTCGATTGTTACTCTTCTTTAGATGGGAGGCACCTATGTTCGACAGCGTACTCTCCGCCGCGCGCGAGCCGGTCAGTGTGGCTAGTTCTCGGTGGCTATGGACGGCCCGGTGCTTTGCCTTGATTTGCACGATTTTTTTGGTCGGAGAATATGTGGCTGAGGCTCATTTTGAGCCGCTGAACCCCCTAGTCGGGTTTCTATTCACATTTGGTCTTCGGAGCATACTCAGTCTTGTGCTGCTCTATTTTTTATTTCGTGGTGGGAAGAAATCACTGGCATTTGCGCTTGGCCTGGGTGCGGCAACAGCTTTCATCGCGCTGTTCGGCGTCGCTTCTAGTGCGCTGTTCTGGCCACTCGGCCGGTCCTTCAACCTGGCTTTAGCCTTGATAATCTTCGGTCCGGTTACGCCGCCGTTTGCCGATATGATGCATCAACAGCATGCCACGGAGGGGTTGTTGCTCTTTTGGTCCTTCGGTATCTGTTCGGCGGTGCTCGGATTAAGCAGCGTCATCACATTCACGAAAATTGCGCGCGAAGCAAATGGGATGGGGAAACTGCGATTCGCCTTTCGCGCCGGAATATGTTGCCCACTTGTCGTTTGGCTGATCTTCATGTTGCTTGTCTTTATCTGGCTTGCCGCTGGCGGGGGCATCCACATCTGAACATTCCTCGCCCTGGAGGCATGCTCCAGGCCGATCGTAGCCCGCAAAGTTGCGGTCGCCCGAGAGGCACCTACCGCGTTCAGAGTGTCGAAGCCAGCCGCGTCAACTGTTCGACAACAGGCGTCAGCGCTTATTGAGCACCCGTGCACTTACGATGATGAGGGCCACGGGATTTTCGTCAATATTCGCAGTCCGCACGGCCTATTCCTCATCCTTCACCCGGACTTCTTTCATTTCCGTGATTTCCGTGATCACAATCGCATGAGTTCCGGTTCGCTCAAACACAATCCCGCTCGCCCGCACGTACTTGCCGACAAACGGCATGAGTACCTGCCGTTGATCGGTATCGGGCATTTTGGCAGAGATGGGGAAATACAGCCGATCATCTTTGGTCAGAATAACGAGCGGCGAGCCACCCTTCACGCAATCCTGTACGCACTTGCTACCCATACTCGTCGCATGGTTATCAAGATTCTGAATTGGGCAGGCAACATCTCGAACCAGCCCTTCTATGGTTTCGTGGGAAACATTCGCCCGTGCGCCGGCCATGTCCGTGGTCTGTGGAGACTGAGACGCCGCCAGGAGAATCGCGCAGCACGCAAGCAAGCCCACTTTCAACGGTCGGATCATCGGTGTCTCCGTTTCATTGCAATTTTGTCTGCAGTGTTACGCGTTCGAGGAAGCGTCTAATCATTGCACAATTGCGACGTGCTACGGATTCAATCTCTGTTTAACAGGCTAGCGCTTATTGAGTAGCCGCGGACTAAATATGATGGGTGCTATGGGGATTTTGCAACAGTCATCCGACTGCTGTTTGAGCGAGGGACTTATTTCTTCTTCAAGCCTTGCTGCCGAATGATCTCCCGTTGTTTTTCAGTCCACTTACTGCCGAGCAGCAGATGCTGGGGGAACATGGAGACAATTCCGGCGATAGCGTGACGTACACGGTCGAGCCTTGGCTATTGCAGCTGTATCGAGCCCACAAAACTTTGGTCTCCAACCGTCTGAATTCCCTTGCCTGCCGGGCATTTTAAAGATAAAAGGCTAAACTGCCGATAGAAGGCCTAACCGTTGTGCGGTATAGCGCAGCGCCGAGGCTGGATATGCAGAGTCAGATGGCAGTTCATTACGGGCACAGACCTCTAAGGTGGGCCGGCCTCCTCTTTCTTATTCTGCCGGCCGTCAGCCTCCCGGCTGGGACGCAAGCCGATGTGCCGAACTCCAGGTCTGCGCAGGCGGTGCTTCACGTGCAGGTACATGTTGTTCCCGTATCGCAGCTCCCAACCAACTCCGCACTAACCAATACGGCACATGGCTCCGTGGTGTACAACATTCCGGCCAATTCCCTGCAGATGGATGTCACAAAGGAGATTCGCCGGATGCCTGCTGGAGTGGCCGGTGCTGCGGGAGCGCCTGCTGGCAGGGCTGCCATGCTTGAAACGACGACCGTCGTTCCCCGCTAACTCTATTCGAGCGCGGCTTTCAGTACCGCATGGTTTGCCGATTCGCGGACTTGCTCGACTGATTTTCCCGTCAGGTAAGGAACCAGTTCAGGATTGCTGATCACGATGGTTGCGCCCTCCACCTGAATCGGCTCTGGCGGCATTTTGACCGACCCCGTGGGCAATTGCAGGCCCGGCGGCAGGGGCTGGAGCGGAACCAGGATGATGCTCAGATTTCCCGCCGGCAGGTTCTTCAAGAGAAAGTTGCCGTCTTTGTCGGTTTTGGCAATGCCGTAGCCGGCCGTGATTTGGGCATCCGCCAGTGGAACGAGGTTGCTTCCTTCAGCGGCCGGGGTTAAGTCCGCCGGCTTGCCCTTTCCGCCCGTGGGCGTGGCGAGCCGCAAGAAAACCCTGCCGGCGATGGAACGCAGCGCCCGCACCGGCACGTCCTGAGTCACGGTGGAAATAGGGGCAACGTGGATCGGAAATGTCTGGCGCGACAGCATGTAGTTGGCTGGAACGGAAGTCGGATCGATGGTCAGACTGTAATCGCCGGGCGAAACGTCGTCGAGCTTGTAATCGCCCGAACCGTTCGTGCTGACGGTGCGCTTCTCCCCACTGCCTTCCAGAATCAGACGAACTTCCGGCAGGCCTTTGGAATCCGGCTGGAGCTTTTCTTCAAAGCGCAGGTCATTGAACACGTTCCCCACGACACGCGCGAAATTGACGATGCCAAAATTCACCACCGCGAATCGCTCGCGGACCAGATCCACGTCGTACTGGCCTGCAGTGGTCATGCGGACCGGATCGCGAAACTGGGCGACGGCGAGCGAGACCTGGTGCTGGCCCGGCTCGACGCCGCTAAACTTGAAGCGGCCTTCGCTATCCGTCAATACGGATTGACCATTTTCCAGTTCCACCTGCAGACCGGCAAAACCGGGATCGCGCCTGTCGAAGACGCCGGTGACACTATTGTCGCGGAAGACGCGGCCTTCAATGATGCGTTCCCGATGGCCGGGCAAGAACGAACTCGGCGGCGCAGAAAAGCGCTTCGCAATACCGACCGAAAAGACCGTCGTACGCTGGACGCCCGGCTGTGTGGGCGACAATACCCAGACGTTGCTCAGGCCGGAATTCAGCTGCATGCTGGGGCGAAGCTGGTAGGCCAGGCCGTAGCCAAAGAATGGCGTCCAGGACTCCGTGCTTCCGTTGGCCATTCTCGCAATGGACACGTTCGGGTTGAGCATGAGGCGCGGACCGAGGTTGAACTGTCCAGCGGCCGATATGGAAGTGCTGACCGGCTGCTGAGCGCCCAGCAGCGCCCGAATCTCAGGCGGCAGGTTGGGTGAGTTCACGAAGGAAACCGGATCCTGCAAGAAGAGTTCCTGCAGGGCAGGACTGAGCAGGCTCAGCTCCTGGTTCAGCTTCTGCACCAGCGAGGGATTGGTCTTGTCGTGTTCGAACGCCACAAACATGCTGCCGCCCTTGACCGGAAAAGACACGGCATCGCGGACCGCAAATTCGTCCTCGGAGTTGAGTTGCAGCGGGTCCTGCAACGAGCCCACCGTCACTTCGGCGGAATTCGAGACGCGCGGCGTGATCTGGTATTGCCAGGTGGTGTCGAAACGGTTGCCGGTTGATGGCGCGCTGGCGAAGCCGCCCTCATTGTGGCTATAGGTGTAGGTAAAATTTGCGGCCTGATGCCTGGCGAAACGGAACCACAACCCCGGGCTCAGGTAGTCCGAGCTTCCGGCGCGAGTAATCCCGGCGATTGCCTGCGTGGAAGTGTGCTGATAATAAATCGATTCGGTTAGCCAGTCGTAACTGCGGAAAGTCCAGCCGGCTTTGAGCGAAGCTGTCCCGGAGAAAAGCGACTCGAGCTGATTTAGCGGGAACAGCGGCGGCGATGTGGTGCCTGCGGCGAATGCCGTCATCCGGCGTCCGGTATAAGCGACTTCGCCCCGCGCCAGGGCTCCGTGATTGCTGATGCCGCCGGTGGTGCGGATAGCCCACTTTTCGTTGAGCAGATAGGTGAGCCCGGCGGTCTGCATGAAGTTGTCATGACGCTGCGAGCTCAGGCCGAAGAAATCCAAGGGAGCATTGACGAAGCTGCTGTTGGCGAACAAGTCCAGTTTGCTGGTCTGCTGGCGATCGAAAGAGAAGCCGGCCACATCGCGCGTCGAACCCAGGGTCAGATAGAAAAATGGAATCGTGGTGCCGCCGAATACGGTGTACTGGTTTGCCCCCTGCCTGAGGCTGACGCTGGCGCCCCGGAGCTGGATGGTGTCGTAGTAGGAGAACGGTCCCATCAGCGGCTGGGCCCCGCCGCTGGTGAGGTTCACGGTGAAGTCGAGAGCGCGAACGTCGATCCCAGGGCTGTGGTAGAACGCAGATGCCTGGCGAACGTTGAAGGCGTGGCCGTCGGCGAAACTATTGTCTTCGACCTGGCTGTTGAAATCGAAGTGACCGCTCGGCCCCATGGGTTGCGACCAGGAAAAACCATTCAGCAGGGCGAAGCTGGTCAGGCCGCCGCTAGTGGAAGTTTGTGCCGTGGTGCTGAAGCTGCCTTGTGCCATCTCCGCCTGCAGCCGCAAAAGAGACGGTGGAATGGCGACGATGGGGCGATCGACCACCCGCACTCGAATGCTCATCGGTTCGCCGTTGCGGAAGCCGATGGCAACCGTTTCACCACGCTCCAGGCCGAAAAACTGGATCGAATCCTCCGTCACCTGCGCGCGGCTGATTTGATCGTCCATCATGACGACATTTGTGATTCCCGGCACGACCACCGTTCGCGATGAGCCCCAGTAGATTTCGACCAGGGAAGGCGAGGAAGTACCGGCCTGCACTGGTTGCACAGGTTCACCGTAGCCGGCGCCGAGCATGGAGACGATCACGCTCAGGACTGCTGCGGCGCTCGTGATGTGCTTCCTGATCAAGCCTCGAATCCTTATTGGCGAGCTACGTCCGCGGAGACCTTCATGGGCAGGACCTGGGTTTCGATCCGGTCATCGCCGTAAGCAACGGTCAGCACAGCGTTGTACTGCCCGCTGGGCAAGTCTCCCGTCCAGTCCACGTGCATGGAATCTCTTTGTCCCGGGAGGAAACGCTTGGCGTCACTCTCCGCTTTAGCCACCAGCTTGTTTTGCGAGTCCAGAATGGCGAGGCGAGCCAGCGGAAAGACATGGGTGTTGCCTGAGTTCTGCAGATCGAAACTGAGGTCCAAGCTGTGGTTGCCGCTGGGAGGAGTGACTTTCAGGTTGCTCAATTCGATTTTGTACTGCGCGGTCTTCTCCGTTTCCAGCAGCACCAGGCAACCCAGGCGCATGTTGGTAAAGACGGCTTTGCCGTCCTTTGTCTTGTCGAAGCTGAGCTGGGGCTTCGATTCCACGAACAGCACGGCGTAGTAGCCGCCATCGGCGTCGGCGGGCGGAGTAACAATGGCCCTCATCTTCTGAGAGCCGTGAGCGGCAACCTCAAAGTGCTCGGGGACAAACTGAATCCAGTTGGCAGCAGAGCGCGGCGAGGTTCCGGGTGACGAAAATACTTTCTCGTTTTTCTCGTTGTACCAGAAGTCGGTGATTTCGACGTTCATCTCGACCGCCGCGTCGCCGTTGTTTACCGTGGACAGTTCGAATTCAAACGGGACTCCCGGCTTGAATCTCTGCACGATTTGCGCGGGTGCCAGGCCGAGGGATTGGGCTCGGCCGGGCGCGACCCAAACTGCCAGAATGAGCAGTAGAAGACTAAGATTGCGAAATTTCATCAGGGCACCGTCATGGTGAAAGTAAGCGTGGCGTTGTCGGTTCCGGTGAATGCGGTCGCGCCGTTGACGTTAGAGACGAACAGACCGAGATAGCGTGTCACCGAGCTGCGGTCGTGAGCGGAGGTTGTAATTTGCGTCGGCGCTCCGGCTGTTACGGAGATGGTTGTATAAGGCCCTGCGCTGCTGGCTGAGTCGTCCATGTGCAGCACCGCCGGATGGGCAAAAGTTTTGCTGGCATAGACCGACAGGCTGCCCGTGGTCGATGCGAAATCAGTAAATGCCGGATTCAGGAGATAAGGTGTGCCGTAGACGGAGCCGCCCGATGCCGCGACCGTAGTGAGTCCGGTGGCAGGGCCGATTCCGAGTCCATTCACATTCCCGAAACTTATGGCGAAGTCAGCCGAGGGAGTAATCGTGACTCCGCCGGTTGCCGTGCCGAGAGTCAGTTGCACCGCATTCTGCACGGTTTCGGCGGGCGAGTTGAAAAAGATCACAGCCGTGCCGATCACCGTGTTGGTAGTCAGATCTGTGGCCGTAATGGTGACCGTGGAGGTGTCGGTTCCGGTGTAAGCGGAGGCGCCATCGTTATCGGGCAGAAAGACTCCGATGCCGGCCGTGATCGTGGTGTTCCCGACTCCGGGAGGCGCGGCGATGATCGAGGGCGAACCGGCGGAGGTCGACATCAGCGAATATTCGCCCGATGTATTGCACGCGGTCGTGTCAGGGCAATTCTCCATGGCCAAGGCGGCGGGATGAGTAAAATTCGTGCTCACGTAAATTGTGACTTCGGCCTTGTGCGCCCCGGTCAAACCCGAGATGGTGAGCTGGTAAGTGAAAAAGTAGAGCGCGCCATTATTGAGGGCTGTAACGCTCACTCCAGCCAGCGGCGTGCCGATTCCCAGCGCGTTGAGCGTCCCGAATGACATGGAATAGTTATTGGCAGGCACTTGCGTAAACGCCGGGCCGCCGGGCGCCTGGCTTAGCCGCAGCTTGGGTGCAGCCAGGGCTGGCACCGTCAACATGCCGGCCAGGATCGGAAGCATGAGCAGAATCCTGCGTCGCCTTTGCAACGAACAGGGTTGGAGTTGAGTCCGCTCACGTTGTTTTGCGCTCGCCATTCCGATGCATGACCTTGCTGCAGTTTTTTGTGGGGGAGGGTTCGAACTGTAGCCGTTGGGGGAGTTCCGGGCTGTTATTGGATTGTCATTGTAAAGGTGACGGTTGCGGTTTGCAGGCCGGTCAGATTGGCCGCGCCATTGGTAGGTGCGATTCCGACGCCGATGAAGCGGTTGAGAGTTCCACCGCTCCCGGCAGCGGTCATATCCGCCGCAGTCGCGATGGTATCCGGGGCTGCAGCAGAGGTCGACATATTGGCAAAGGAAGCTGCGCTGGCCGGCACTGTGCTTTGATTGGCAACCGTGGTGCGCACGATGCTGATATTCGGGCCCGCGAAGTTGGTAGATACGTATGCGGTAATGGTCGAAGCAGCGGTGGTGGCCTGGCTGGTGTAAACCGGATTCAGGCTGTAGTCGGACCAGTAGATGGCATTGGTGGTTCCAGGGGTGGTCGGAGCGAACTTATTGCAGCCCCCGTTGTTGATGGCCAACGCGTCCACATTGCCGAAGTTCATGGTGTAGTCGGGCGCTCCGCCTCCGGCTACGACAGCGCAATGGCTGACGCCGGCGGTGGTGCCTGTGCTGAGTGTGAGTTGAACCGCTTTCTGAATGGTGGCGGAAATCGCCAGTGTCGGCGAAACCGTGTTGGTGTTGGTCCCCTGGGTGTTTGCGAATGCCCCCGTTGACAGCACCAGGAAGCCTGCGACGAACAAGATTAACGATCGTTTCATTGTTTTTTGTAGCCCCGTTTTTTGTTTGAAATAACGCTCCATTCCTACAAGAACCGTTCAGCTAGGGGATAGAACTGTTCGGCTCCCGGAAGAATCTTGCGTATGAGAGTTTCTAATACCGGAAGGTAACCAACAACGGTACTTAGGTAATCCTGCTGTTGCGGCATGCTGCTAGGCGTGCGCGACCGCGGCTGCAAGTATCCGCGGCTCCGCTTTTGCGACTGGCAGTTCGATGGTCACTCGCGCGCCATGAGGCCGGACATTTTCCAGGCGAACTTCCCCGCCATGTTCCTGCACAATTCCGTAACAGATGCTCAACCCCAGCCCTGTACCCTTCCCGACAGGCTTGGTGGTGTAGAACGGATCCAGCGCGCGGTTCAGATCGCTGAAGCCTGGGCCGCTGTCCTCTACTTCGAGAACCACGCGCGCGCCCGTTTGGTAAGCGCGAATCCCGATCCGCTTTTCGCCGCTTTGCTCCTCCAGCGCATCGGTTGAATTGTTTACCAGATTGAGCAGGATCTGTTTGATTTCGTCTTCATCAATGGTCACCGGTGAAAGATTCGGGTCGAGTTCCAGGTCGACCCGAACGTTGCGGGTGCGCATGTGATATTCGCGTAACGCCAGCACCTGCTGAACGACCGGAGCGACGTCTGCCCGGTTTCTGCCCTGCGGCCCCTGCCGCGAAAAGCGGAGCAGATTGTCGATGATCCTCTTCATGCGCCGGGCTTCAGCGCCCATCTTGCTAACGTGGTCGCGGCTGCTCTCTGACTTGACGACATCGCCGATCAGCTCGCCGTACCCCATGACGGCCGTGAGGGGATTGTTGAGTTCATGCGCCACACCCGCCACCAACTGCCCCAAAGCAGCCAGCTTCTCGGACCGCACCAGTTGCATGTGCAACGATTTCAGCTCCAGAGCCACCGACAGATCGCCCGCCAGCAGCTCGATCCGCGAGAGGTCTCGCGCGTTGATCAGGCTGGGATCGCGTGGAGCTCCCAGGATGATGCATCCCAGGTATCCACCTCGGGCCGCGCGCAGCGGGATCAGCAGTTGATCGCTTTCCATCCAGGAGCGGGCCGGATCCGCGACCTCGCTCGTTGGGTCGGTGAGCAGGAATGTGTTCTTGCCGAGACGATGGGCTTGGGAGCAAAAGCTTTTGAAGTCTTCGTTGCTCCACTCACAAGTTCGATTCTGCAGAGATTGCAGACGGTCTGGTGACAATCCGCTCGATCCGGCCAGGCGCAGCTGGCGCTCGGCATTCTGCAGGTAAATCGCCGCCACGCCAAAGTTGCTGACGTCGGTAATCGCGGTGGCGGCTTCCGGGCACATGGCTTCCACTTTTGCGCCGCTCAGCAAGCGCGAAGTAATGGCGGAGAACCGCTCCAACTGGCGGTTGAGAGCCTGCGCTCTGCTCTGCATCCCGGCGATGGAGACCGATTTTTCTTCCACGACGGTGAGAATCATCCCGAAAGCCACAAACAGTTTGGGAACATTCCACAGTTCAGCCGGAACCATGAAGTGCGGAGCAACCCGATCCATCAGCATCCCCACCGGGAAAACCGCTCCCCAGGCGAGGAATCCGCCGGCGGTAGTGAGCGTGGCGGGCGATGGCCGCCAGTAATTGCGGCAAATGAAGATGCCGGGTAATCCGAAACCGAATCCAAGCAGCGCCGTGCTGCCTTCATCAAAGGAGCCGTGGAATGCGGCCCACATTCCCCACACCGCTGCCGATGTGCACAACAACGCCATGATCGCAAGGTAAGAGGACCACTGCCGATGCGCGCGAGAGAAAAACACAACCCCGCCGCCGAAGCAGAGAAGCAGGCAGGCGAGGTATGGCCATCTCACATGTACGTCGTAACAATCGAGCACTGTGTAGGCGACCGAAGGTATTCCCAGTACCAGCAGCAACAGGCTTCGCCGGGCAGAGTTCTCCACCACGGATGAAACCGAAGCCAGGAAAGCGATGGCGGAACCTTGCAAAGCGCCGGAATCGAGCGCCAGCAGCAGTGGGCTGACATGACCGCTGGCAGGTTCAAGAAGTTGGGCCAGGAAATGGATGAAAACCAGAAACCAGCCTACTGCCCAGAGTTGAAGTCGCGCACAGCGCTCATGTCGTTTGAGGCAGGCGAAGATGACGACCAGCACGCCTACGGTGACAAATGTCGGGATTTTTTCGAGAATTTCCATTGCGGTTACGATGGGGGGAACTCATCGATACCGAAAGTAACAAGCCGGTTAAACTCGGTCAAACCCCTAACGTGCCATACAGGTAGCCCGAAAGTAGGGGTTAGAAACCCGGAATCACCCGATGAAAACCGGGTTTGCGGTGTCATTGGGGGTTACGCAACGCGTGCGCGCAAGCTATAATGATTCAGGTATGTGTACCGATGCGCTGCCAGAATTCCAATTCGTGCTGGCTTCATTTTCTGGTGTGCCCGCGGCGTTATCGCGCGGTCCTGCCCGCGCGTGTTCGTCCCAACCTCTTCGGTAGCGACTAGTTCCCAATCCTCCTGCGTCTCTCAAGCTGAGAACCGATCACTGACAACTGATTTACGGAGGATCCCATGTCGACCACGACTCTGCATACGCCCAAGATCAAGACCGCGCTGCCTGGCCCAAACGCCAAGCGCGTTCTGCAGCTCGACGAAAAATATATTTCACCGTCCTATACCCGTTCCTACCCGATGGTCGCCAAGCACGGCCAGGGAATCGTTGTCACCGACGTGGACGGGAACGAGTTCTTCGATTTCTCCGCCGGCATCGCCGTGACTTCGACCGGCCATTGTCATCCACAGGTGGTCGCGGCCATTCAGAAGCAGGCGGCCGAGCTGATCCACATGTCGGGCACCGATTTCTACTACGAGAATATGGTGACTCTGGCCGAGCGGCTGTCCAGGATTGCTCCCATGCCCGGCCCACACAAGATTTACTACGGCAACTCGGGAACGGAAGCGATCGAGTGCGCGCTCAAGCTGGCCCGCTACCACACCAAACGGCAAAACATCATCGCGTTCTACGGCGCTTTCCACGGCCGCACCATGGGTGCGCTCTCGCTGACCGCGTCGAAACCGCAGCAGAAACGGCGCTTCGCTCCGCTGGTTCCGGGCGTCACGCACATTCGCTATCCCGACGTCTACCGCGGCTGCGAAGGCGGAGTCCAGGATGCCAACGCATTTGCCTTGGGCTGCGCCCGCTTCATTGAAGACAAACTTTTCAAGACCACGCTTCCGCCCGAGGAAGTCGCGGCGATTTTCGTGGAACCGGTTCAGGGGGAAGGCGGCTACGTGATCGCTCCCACCGTGTTCATGCAGGAGCTGCGGAGGATCTGCGATCGTCATGGCATCCTGCTCGTGGTCGACGAGGTCCAGAGCGGCGTCGGACGAACCGGCAAGTGGTGGGCGGTGGAGCACACCGGGGTTCAACCGGACATGGTTTGCAGCGCCAAAGGCATCGCGTCGGGAATGCCGCTGGGAGTCACTATCAGTAAAGCGGAAGTCATGGATTGGGTTCCCGGGTCGCATGCGTCTACTTTTGGCGGGAATCCGGTGTGTGTGGCGGCTGCGTTGGCGACACTCGATGTGATCGAGCACGAGGGCCTCCTGCAAAACTCGGCGGAAGTCGGCGCTCACATGCTGAAGCGCATGGCGGACTGGCCGAGCAAGTACAAGCTCGTCGGAGATGTCCGCGGACGCGGCCTGATGCTGGGCGTGGAGATTGTGAAGGACAAGAAGACGAAAGAATACGGCGCCGCTGAACGAGACCAGATCATTGAGCTTGCCTTCGAGCGCGGAATTCTCTTGCTGGGTTGCGGCCCGAGCACCATCCGGATCGCGCCGCCGCTGATCGTGACCAAAGACGAGGCCGACGTCGCGGTCGATGCGCTGGAAGAGGCGATCGCGCAGGTGAACAACGGGTAAATCGAGGGCGGCCCTTCTTATCGCTGCGAGTGTCATATGTATGTTCCGAGTCATTTTCGCCCGGACAGTTGGCCCGAGATCCGCAAGATCGTCGAGGACAACAGCTTTGCCACAATCGTCAGCTGCGACGCGGGGCGTCCGGTGGCAACGCATGCGCCCTTGCGGCTGATCGAGCCTGCGGCGGGAACATTCCTGCTCCAGGGGCACATGGCCCGGGCGAATCCGCACTGGCGTGTCTTGGAGGCCGAACAAAAGTCGCTGGCGATTTTCGCCGGCCCTCACACGTACGTTTCTCCGCGATGGTACAAGCAGTTGAATGTTCCAACGTGGAATTACATCGCAGTTCACATTTATGGAAAACCGAGGTTGGTGACGGAGTCTGACGAACTGCGCGGGTTGCTCACAGGCCTGGTACATCGGTATGAAGGCCACGTCGAAGCAGAACGCCGTTACACGGTGGAGGGTCTGCCACCGGATTATCTCGACACCCAGATGCGGGGAATCGTCGGCTTCGAGATTTCAGTTGACGAGGTGCAGGCGAGCTTCAAACTGAGCCAGAACCGGACGCAGGAGGATCACGACAACGTGATTGTGGAATTGCGTAAGAGTGACGACCAGGATGCGCAACGGATCGCTCAGGCCATGTCCTGCCCTTACGGCACCCGGAGCAAACATGGGTAACCAGGCGTTGCGGGAACTTTTGCGAGGCAAGCGGGCGCATACCGACTCGGTGGCATGCCTGGAAGATCTTGCGTGGCCGCTGACCGGCAAGAAGATTGACGGCTATCCGCATTCGATTTTTCAGATTGTGGGGCATCTGAATTACTGGATGGAATACGAGCTGAAACGAATCGACGGTAAGCCGCCGGCCTATCCCGATCACGCCATCGAAAGCTGGCCCCAGCTTGACGGCCCTGCGACCGAGGAAGAATGGCAAGACGTGGTGGAGGAGTTTCGGGCGTTACTCGACAAGTTCACCGCACTTTCGGATTCGGGACCTGAGGTTTTGAATCGGAAAGTGATGGGACAGAACTTGGCGCAAGAGTCTGAGTCTTCGACAGTAGAAGCGGTATTGTGGCAGACGGTTGTGCACAACAGCTATCACCTCGGCCAGGTTGCATTGTTGCGGCGCGCCTTCGGGGCGTGGCCGCCGCGGTGCGGGAGCGACACGTGGTGATTCCGCAACCTATAGGTCATTGCATTGAAATCGTTATTCACAGTTCGCGTGTTGCTTGCCCTTGCCTCGGCCCTGGCGCTGTGGGCATCGGCCTTTGCCGGCATCCGCGCCGGCCTGCACGCTTACTCGCCGGGACAGCTGGCGGTTCTGCGTTTCCTGGTGGCTTCGCTGACGCTGGCGATCTACGCCGGCGTTGCGCATTTCCGCCGTCCTGAGATCCGCGACGTTCCCGGACTGATTCTCAGCGGCATCATCGGAATCACTTTCTACAATCTCGCGCTCAATTACGGCGAAACCCGCGTTACTGCTGGCGCGGCCAGCCTGCTGATCGCGTCCGTGCCAATCTGGACGGTGATCATCGCCAGCTTCACACTGCATGAGCGTCTGGCGCTTCATCGCTGGCTGGGTGTGCTCACAAGTTTTGCTGGAGTTGCTTTGATTGCCAGCGGAGAAGGCAAAGGCATTCACCTCTCGCCGCAGGCTCTCATTATTCTGGCTGCTGCCATCACATCAGCTGTTTACATGGTGCAGCAAAAACATTTTCTGGGGCGGTACAGCGCGCTGGAGTTCACTGCATATTCCATCTGGTCAGGGACGTTGTTCATGCTGCCGTTTGGGAGAGGCTTGCTGCACACGATCGTCAATGCGCCGACCAGCGCGACCGCTGCGGTGGTGTATCTGGGAATTTTCCCCGGAGCTCTCGCCTACGTGGCGTGGGCGTACGTTATGTCACACGGTCCCGCCGGCCGGATAAGCACCTTGCTGTATCTCATCCCGGTGCTGGCCATTGGCATTGCATGGATCTGGCTGGGCGAGGTGCCCAGCATGCTTTCGCTACTGGGCGGCGTGATCGCGCTGGCGGGAGTGGCGCTGGTGAACCTGAAAGGTAGAGCAAGCTCTCCGGACATTGCAGAAATCGCATCTGCCCACCAAGCCGGAGGATGATCTCTGAGCGTAGAGCGGGCGAAAAGTACACGTTTGCACAGGCCGCACCCTTTCTTCCGGGTTACGTGCGAAGCGGGATATCTTCCCAAAATGGGGCCGGTGACGAGCGTCACATCCTGGCCGTTGCCTTAACCACTACGCTAACGCGATATTCCCATGTCCTCTGGCTGGCTGACTCACGCGGTGCTTCGCGCCTTAGACTGGCTTGCCGAGCACACGCTCCCTCACGAACGAACCCTGGACCACCACCGCACCGGGCGCCGCGGAGAGGAAGACGCCTATTTTCATCTGCGGCAACAGGGTTATGTGATGGTCGCGCGCAATTTTCGCTCCCCTCACTCACGCGGAGAAATCGACCTGATTGGCTGGGAGAAAGATGTCTTGTGCTTTATCGAGGTAAAAACACGTACGACCCACGACGTAAAACCCGCAGAAGCTGCCGTGGACCGAGACAAACAGCGGGCGCTGACTCGCGTCGCCCGCGATTACCTCCGGCATCTGGCACTTCCGTGCCAGTGGCGTTTTGATGTAGTGACCGTATATTATGAAGGCAAGCCCAGCCAGCCTCGATTTGAGCTATTTCAGAATGCTTTCCCGGTATCGTAGAATAAAACTTTCGGCTTCAGCCCTCATATTGAAAGGATTCAATCCTTGCCAGAGCTTCGAAAAGACCCAATTGTAGGCCGGTGGGTTATTATTTCTACCGATCGCGCCAAGCGTCCCACCGATTTTGCCCGCGAAGGAGTAAAGATCAAGGGCGGTTTTTGTCCCTTCTGCTACGGGAATGAGAGCAAGACGCCGCCGGAGATTCAAGCTTATCGTCCTAACCCGAACGGTGGGCCTCCACCACAGCGGGACACCCCGGGCTGGACGGTGCGGGTGGTGCCCAACAAGTTTCCTGCCCTGGGGATCGAAGGGGGACTGAACCGCCAGGCCGAAGGTATGTTTGACCGGATGAATGGCGTGGGCGCGCATGAAGTCATCATCGAAACCCCCGACCACAATGCGACTCTGGCGACCCTCTCCTCCAAACGGATTGAGGACGTGCTTTGGACCTTTCGCGACCGCATTCTTGATCTCAAGAAAGACCGGCGCTTCAAGTTCATCCTGATTTTCAAGAATCACGGCGAGGCCGCCGGCGCATCGCTCGAGCATGCGCACTCGCAGCTGATCGCATTGCCCATGCTGCCGATTTACCTGACGGAAGAGATTGAAGGTGCCAAGCAGTATTACATCTATAAAGAGCGCTGCGTGTTCTGCGACATTATCCGGCAGGAGACCGAGACCGGCATACGCGTGGTTTCTGAGAACGAGGACTTTCTCACCCTGGCGCCGTACGCGCCACGCTTCCCCTTTGAAACCTGGATTCTGCCTAAGCAGCACGAATCGGCGTTTGAGAATTCTTCGTCACACATGTTCGAGAACCTGGCCAAGGCTCTGAAGATTCTGCTCACCAAGGCCGACCGGGTCCTGGATAATCCTCCCTACAACCTGGTCATTCACACTTCTCCCGTGCAGGACCCGACCAACGACCACTACCACTGGCACATCGAGTTCATGCCCAAGCTGACCAAGACAGCGGGATTCGAGTGGGGTACGGGTTTTTACATCAACCCGACT
>Ga0335078_10005960_pt1 | contig 18038 bp, 14 predicted proteins | sample Lox_Sample_32_FD_206711 | JGI IMG/M metagenome (GOLD analysis project Ga0335078, IMG submission 206711) | Soil microbial communities from Loxahatchee National Wildlife Refuge, Florida, United States - Lox_Sample_3.2 | ecosystem: Environmental > Terrestrial > Soil > Wetlands | place: USA... | reverse complement strand
CCGGATCCTGGTCATGATGGCCACCAACCTGCCGGAGGCGCTGGACGAGGCGCTGCTGCGGCCGGGCCGGATCGACCGGATCTACAAGGTCGGCTACCCGTCCAAGGCGGGCCGGGTGCGCACCTACCAGGGCTACTTCGCCAAGGTGCGGCACGAGCTCACCGCCGAGCAGATGGACAAGCTCGCGGTCATCACGCCGTACGCCACCGGCGCCACGATCAAGGACCTGGTGAACGAGGCGCTGATCCACGCGATCCGGGACGGCCGGGAGGTCATCACCTGGGCCGACGTCATCCAGGCCAAACAGCTCAAGGAGCTCGGGCCGCCCGAGGACGTGGAGTACATCGAGCGGGAACGGCACGCCGTGGCCATTCATGAGGCCTGCCACGCGCTGGTCGCCTACCGGACCCGCCAGCACATGGAGATCGACATCGCCACGATCGAGAAGGGCAGCGACTACCTCGGGATGGTGGCCAGCATCCCACCCGAAGACCAGTTCACCCGGTGGCGCAGCGAGTACGAGACCGACATCCTGGTCTCGCTGGCGTCGCTGGCCGGGGAGCGGATGTTCTTCGAAGACGACAGTTCCTCCGGGGTGTCCGGCGACCTGGAGTCGGCGACCACCGTGGCCTCCTTCATGGAGGGCTTCTGGGGGATGGGGTCCACGGTCTCGTCCTACTCCACGGCCAAACGGCTGGAGGTCGGCTCACCCGGCGGCGGGCAGGGCGGCCGGAACAAGAAGGGCCAGGATCCTGAGGCGGAGATGCGCCGCGCCCTGGCCGACCGGATCGAGGACAACCTGCACGGCCTGCTCGGCCGGGTCGAGGTCATCATCCGGGATGACCGGGACCGGGTCCTGTCCCTGGCCCACGCGCTGGAGACGCACAAGACGCTGAGCGGCGACGACGTGGTGGCGGTGATCGAGCGCGCGCAGGGCCCGTTCGTGGACGGCCGGCCGTACGCGGACGCCGGGCTCATCCAGCGGCTCGAGGAGTACCACCACGAGGCCGCGCACGCACACCGCGAGCACGGCACGATCCCGCTGAGCATGCCCGAGGCCAGCCGGCCGGTCCTGACCGCCGGGCCGTGGCTGGTACCGGACCCCGAGCCGCCGCTGAACGGGTCCTGACCGGGCATGCGCGCTGCCTACCGGGCACGGCAGGTGGTCAACCTGGTCAACGGGTCGACGCTGGCCGGGGTCCTGGTCGCCGGGGCGGGCCGGGCCCGCCTGGCCCGGGGCCGCGACGGCCTGCTGATCGCGGCGCGCTACCGGCTGCCGGTCCCGGTCGGGCCGGCGTTCTGCATCGGCAACGTGATCCTGGCCCGCCCCGAGCGCGGCGCCCTGCGTCGGATGGATGCCCTGCTCACGCATGAGGCAAGACACGCCACGCAATACGCATGGTGCGGTGGACTGCCGATGATCCCGCTGTACTTTCTGGCGGCGGGTGTTTCCTGGGGACTTACCGGCGACTTCGGCGCCCGCAACGTATTCGAGCGGCTGGCCGGGCTGGCCGACGGCGGGTACACCGACAAGCCGCTGCGGCCCGGGGTGCGGCGGCTGGCCCGGCTCGCCGGGCGGCCGGCCCGGCCGGGTGCGCGGCTGGCCCGGCCGGTCAGCCGGGTTCAGCGTTCGTCCAGCGTCACGAGGTAACCTGCGGCTCGCGCCCAGACGGGGAGGTGCCGCCGTGCCGGTGAGGTCACTGACTGACAGCGGGCCGGGTGGCGTCCGGCCCGGGGTTCCCCGGTTCCACCGGGTCAAGGTGCTGCGCCGCCTGCCGCACCCGGCGCGCGGGTTCACCCAGGGCCTGCTGGCCGAGGGGGATACCGTCTGGGAGAGCACCGGGAACTATGGCCAGTCCGCGCTGGCGCGCTACCGGCCCGGCCAAGCCGGGCCGGTAGAGCGGGCGGCGCTGCCCGCCGAGCTGTTCGGCGAGGGCATCTGCCGGGTCGGTCCGTACATCTGGCAGCTCACCTGGCGGGAACGGGTCGCGCTGCGCTGGGATGCCGGCCGGCTGACGCTGCTGGACACCATCCCCTACAACCGCGAGGGCTGGGGCATCTGCGCCGCCGGTGACTGCGTGCTGACCAGCGACGGCACTAGTGAGCTGGTCCGCCGTGATCCCCAGACGCTGGCGCCGCGCGGCCTGGTCGTGGTGCGCTGCGGCGGCCGGCCGGTCGGCGGGCTCAACGACCTGGAGTGGGCCGGCGGCCGGGTGTGGGCCAACGTGGCGCCCCGGCCCTACCTGGCCGGGATCGACCCGGACACCGGTGAGGTGGTGGACGTCGTCGATGCCCGGCCGGCCGGCGAGCGCCACTGGGGGGACCCGCAGGCCATCATGAACGGCATCGCGGCGCTCCCGGCGGCTGGGGAGTTCCTGATGACCGGGAAGGGCTGGCGGTCCATCTACCACGTCCGGCTGGCCGGGGCCCGCCCCCACAAGCAGCCAGAACGCCTGCTCACCGGCTGAGCCCAGCCAGCGAGGCGGGCCCCGCCGCGGTCAGCCAACCCTCAGAAGAGGGTCGGTATGCGTGCAGAGTCTCTTCAGGTTTCCTCCAGGTATGCGACCGAATATTAGGTACAAGCCACGCAGGGGACGAGGCACGAAGGAGCGGATCCCAGATGAGCAGGTTCTTCAGGCGCCATCCGGCGCAGGATGAGCCGGGCAGGCCCGCGGCGGGCCAGGCGGCCCCGGCCGGGACTGACGGCAGCGGCGGGTCCGCTTCAGCCAGTCACGCGGACGAGCCGGGCACCGGCGCGCACGGTCCGGCCGGCTACGGTCCGGCCGGCCACGCGACACAGGCCTATGGCCCGGGTGGCCATGCTGCGCCGGCTTACGGCCCGGGTGGCCATGCTGCGCCGGCTTACGGCCCGGGTGGCCAGGCGGGGCAGGGCTACGGCCACAGTGGCCAGGCGATGCCCGGCTACGGCCAGGGCGCTCACGGCGCCCCGGGCGGTTATGGCCAGCCTGGCTACGCGCAGGGCGGCCAGCCCGGTTACCCGCAGGGTAGCCAGCCCGGTTACCCGCAGGGCGGCCAGCCCGGTTACGGCCAGGGCGGCCCGGGAGCGGGCTGGGGCGCGTACGCCGCGGGCGGCCCGGCCGCATACGGAGCTGACGCCGGGTACGGCGCTGGCGGGTACGGCGCTGGCGGGTTCGGCGGGTACGGCGGTGGCCCGAATGGCGGCAGCCGCCCCTGGTACCGGCACCGCGCGGTGCTGGCGGGCGTGTCCGTCGCAGCCGCTGGGGCGCTGGCCTTCGCTGGCCTCGGGGTCGCGGACGCGTTTGGTTCCAGCGCGCTGACCACCGCGCAGATCAGCCAGCAGGTGTCGCCGGGCCTGGTCGACATCGTGTCCACGCTGGGCTACCAGCAGGCCAAGGCCGCTGGGACCGGGATGGTCCTCACGCCGAATGGCGAGGTGCTGACCAACAACCATGTGATCGACGGCGCCACCTCGATCAAGGCCAGGGACATCGGCAACGGGCGGACCTACACGGCCAAGATCGTGGGGTACAGCAAGACCAACGACGTCGCGGTGCTGAAGCTGGTCGGCGCGTCCGGGCTGGACACGGTCACCCTCAGCTCGCACGCCGCGCAGGTCGGCGACAAGATCGTGGCGCTGGGCAACGCGCTGGGCAAGGGCGGCGCTCCGTCCGTCGTCACCGGCAAGGTCACCGGCCTGAGCCAGACGATCACGGCCTCGGACGAGTCCGCGGCCAACGCCGAGCAGCTGACCGACATGACCCGGACCAACGCCAACATCCAGCCGGGTGACTCCGGTGGGCCGCTGGTGAACCGCTCCGGTCAGGTCGTCGGGATGAACACCGCCGCGTCCTCCGGGACCTCGACGACCGCCTTCCAGCAGGGTGGCCAGAGGCCGCAGACGCAGGCGTTCGCCATCCCGATCAGCAAGGCCGACTCGATCGCCGACCAGATCGCGGCGGGCAAGGCGTCGGCCACCGTGCACATCGGCGGGACCCCGTTCCTCGGCGTGCAGATCTCCTCAGGCAGCGCGGGCAGCGGCGTCGGCTTCGGTGGCGGATCGGCCAGCAACGGCGCGGCGGTGGCCGGGGTGGTGCCCGGGTCCGCGGCCGAGCAGGCCGGTCTTGGCCAGGGCGACACGATCACGTCGGTCGCCGGGCACACGATCACCTCGCCGACCGGGATCTCCTCGGTGCTGCACAACTACCACCCAGGTAACAAGGTGAGCATCAGCTGGACCGACACCACCGGCCAGTCGCACACCGCGACCGTGACGCTCGGCAACGGCCCGGCCGACTGAGCATCCGGTCCCATCCAGACGTCCGTGCCCCGGGCCGCCGCATCGGCCCGGGGCACGGACCTATTTCCGGGCCGTGCCACGGGGAGCGGCCCCGATCCTCTCCGGCCGGGCCGACGCGCCCGAACGCGGCGGTGGGCGCCCGGCGTCCGCGTGTCCCCCGGCCCTGGGCGGCGGCGCACGCGTCGCGCCGGTGGTGAATTTCCAGATGTCTGGAAGGTGGGCCCGATCCGTTGACCTGCGCGGTTGCGTTTCGCATCCTCGGACCATGAACACTTCAGCCGGGCAGCCGGGGGCCGCACGTGATGCTTGACCAAGCCGAAGCACCGAGTCGTCCGAGCCGGTCACAGCGGCCGCAGCCGCCGGGGCCCCGTCCGCCGATGCGTGGGCGCAGCCGTAAGCGCTGGGCCGTGGTGGCCGCGGTGGCGGCCGGCTGGGCTGTGGCGATGCTGATGACCCGCTCGTTCGTCGTCGGCACCGCGCTGCTCATCCTGCTGGCCGTGGTCACCGCGCTGAGCTGGTTCGGCTTCCGGATGCTCGGTGTCACCCGGGAGCATCCGTGGGTCCGCGGGATGGCCAGCCGTCCCTGGCGCGACGGGCAGGACGTTCTCCAGCTGAGCCTGCGGCATCTGGCCGAGGTGTTCGTGGTCACCCCCAGCGGGTCACTGCTCGCCCCGAACTCGATCGAGCTGCGGCTGAGCCCGCGCGACTACGAGTCGCTCGGCGAGCGGATGGACCACAGCCTGGTCGCGTCCAGCGCCGCCGAGGTGTACGCCGAGCAGGTGGCCGCGCACGGTGCGCACTTCGCGAGCTACGGCCCGGCCGAGGTCCGGGTGGTCAGCGACCCGGCCGTGCCCGAGGGCCGCTACCAGCTACGCCAGGCCCGGCCGCTCGGCACGGCCACGCCGGCCGGCCCCGGGCCGCGGGCCTTCCAGGTGAGTGAGCCGGGGAGCGGACCGCGGGCTTTCCAGGTGAGTGAGCCGGGGAGCGGGCCACGGGCCTTCCAGGTGCCCGAGTCTGCGTCCGGGCCGCGGGCCTTCCAGATGCCGCAGCCGGTCCCGGCGGCCAAGCCGGGGTGGCCGTTCTCGCACGACGGGGCGACCTCGTCCGAGCCGATGACGCCGGCCGCCGTGCGCCCGGGCCCGCCGACGGTGGCCGAGACGGCCCGGCCGGCCATCCCGCTGCTCCGGCTGGCCACCGGCGACAACGTGGTCGAGACCCAGATTTCCGGGGCCCGCGCCGGGCGCGGCGCGGGCGTGGAACTCCTGCTGCCGGATGTGCCCACAGTTTCCAGGGAGCACGCCAGATTCACGTACTCTGACGGGCAGTGGTGGATAGCCAACCTGGGCCTGAACGGGCTGACGCTGAACGAGGTCGCTCTGGCGGGGGAGCACCCGCTGCGCGACGGCGACACGATCCGCTGGGGCAAGAATCAGGACGCGCCGGTGTCCCGGGTCAGGATCGGCTGACCGGACCGCCGCTGGGCCAGGCCCGGCTGGCCGTCTGGCTGGGCGCGCGCCGGGAATGGGCGAGCTGCCCGCCTGACGAGATCACCTGGCTGGACCGGAAGCTGCTCAGCGGCAACAGCGACCTGACCCTGCACCGGGCCCCCCGCTGCGCGGGCCTGCGGTACGTGCACCGCCGGTGGGAGGTGTTCAGCCGCGACCCCACCTACCAGGTGTACCTGGCCCGGTACGCCGGCGGGCCTCCGCTGGACGCCCAGGGCGTGCAGGCGGCGGCCCAGCAGGTGCTGCCGGTGGCCCCGGCGCAGCACTACGAAACGCTGCCGCTGGTCCTGGAGCCCGGGGCGTGGCTGGTCAGCGTCGGGAACTGGGTGCTGCCGCTGCGGCTGGACGTCCCGCCGCAGCAGGCCAGCCAGCCCGCCACCCCGGCTGGTGACGAGCAGCTGGCCACGCAGGAAAAGCGCGTCCCGGGCGACGGGGCGCTGGCCAAGCGGGGCAGCCCGCCGCGCCCGGACGCCGCCGAGCGGGTCCGCGGCTATTTCGCCCGCAACGCGGTCGCCCGGATGGCCATGGCCTTCCACTACCAGGAGTTCATCCTGGGTCTGCCCGCCCCGCAGCCGGTGCCGATGACCGACGTGGTGATCGCGCTCGATCTCAGCGGCGACGGCGCCGTGTCCGACTACAAGAAGCAGCTGCAGGGGTTCATCTGGCGCGAAGCCGGGCATCAGCGCGAGCTGGCCGAGTTCCTGCTCGGCAGTGGCCTGCTCACCCAGGCCGATCTGGAGGCGGCCCGGCAGGTGGCGGCGGACAACGAGCGCACCGGCAAGAGCGAGCAGGCTCGGCGGCGGCTGCAGTACCGGCCGAAGAAGTAGCCGTCTTCAGGTCTGGTAGTAGCCCGAGTGGGTATCACGGACCACGTTCTTCTGGATCTTGCCGGTGGACGTCTTGGGCAGCTCGTCGGTGACGATGACCGCCTTTGGCACCTTGAAGCCGTCGAGCAGGCCGCGCAGCGCGGCGAGCAGCTGGGCCGGGTCGATCGTCTCACCCGCCCTGGGCACCACCACCGCGGTGATGGCCTCGTCCCACCGCTCGTGCGGCAGCCCCACCACCACCGCCTCGGCCACCCGCGGGTCGGCGGCGTACACCGCCTTCTCCACCTCGATCGAGGCGACATTCTCCCCGCCGGTCTTGATCACATCCTTGTACCGGTCGGCGAACCAGAGCACCCCATCAGGGCCGAACCACCCCACGTCCCCGGAATGGAACCAGCCGTGCGCGAAGGCAGCCGCGGTGGCGGTTTCGTTATGCAAATATTCGGTCATTGTGCTCGGGCCCCGGTAGACGATCTCGCCCTGTTCACCCGGGGGCAGCAGCTCGCCAGCTGGGCCCATGACCGCCACCTGCACGCCAGTGATCGGCGTGCCGACCGCGCCGATGTGCGAGAGCTGGTGCTCGGGGCGGAACAGCGTGGTGACCGGGCTCATCTCGGTCTGCCCGAACAGCAGCGCGAAGTCACACCCGAAGCCGTCGATGCAGCGCCGGATCAGCTGGTCGGGCATGGGTGCCATCGCGTACACGCAGCGGCGCAGGCTGTCCAGCTCGCGGTCGGGGAACGACGGGTGGTCGAGCATGGCCCGGTACATCATCGGCAGCCCGAACACCTGGGTGATCCGGTGCTGCTCGATGAGGTTGAGCACGGTCGCCGGGTCGAAGCCGCGCAGCACGTAGATGGCCGCGCCGACCATGACCGCGGGCGTGCAGAACGCGTTCAGCTGCGCGGTGTGGAACATCGGCATCATGGCCGCGAACCGGTCGGTGTGATTCCACTGCGAGTCCAGCGCGCTGCCCATGGACTCCAGGTAGATGGCGACCTGGCTGGCCACCACGCCCTTGGGGAACGAGGTGGTGCCCGAGGTGTACAGATAGCTGACCGGGTCCCGGTCGGCCACGAAGACCGCGGGCTCCTCGGTGCTGCCGGCCCCGGCCACGCTGGCCAGCGTGGTCCAGGTCCGGTCGCCGGGGTCTGCCTCGTATTCGGCGTGCAGACCAGGAGCGACGATCACGTCGGCGACGGCGCCGACCTTGACGATCGCGTCGCGGACGTGCTCGACCAGCTGCGTCTCGGCTACCAGGCCCCGGGCCCCGGAGTGGTCGAGGACGTAGGCGATCTCCGCCGACCGCCAGCCCAGATTGACCGGCACGCAGACCAGGCCGAGCTTGGCGCAGGCGAAGTAGGTGGCGAGGAACTCGGCGCTGTTGCCGGAGGCGAGGCCGAGCGCGTCGCCGCGGCGCAGGCCGCGGGCCGCCAGCCCGTTCGCCAGCTGGTTGACCCAGCTGTTGAACTCCCGGTAGGTCCACCGCCGGTCACCGTCCACCACCGCGAGGTGGCCGGGCCGGGCCGCGGCCGAGCGGGTCAGCGAGTCGCCCACGTTGATCCGCTGGATGAGGTTACGCGCGAGGTCCACCGTGCCTCCCCTGGTCGTGCGGGCTAGTAGGACCGGGGCAGGCCCAGGCTGTGCTGGGCCACGAAGTTGAGGATCATCTCGCGGTTCACCGGGGCGACCCGGAGCAGCCGGGCCATGGCCCAGTACGGGATCAGGCCGTACTCGGCGGCGAAGCCGTTGCCGCCATGGGCCTGCATGGCCGCGTCCACCGCGGCGATCGACGCTTCGGCCGCGGCGTACTTGGCCATGTTGGCGGATTCCCCGGCCGGCTGGCCGTGATCGTGCTGCCAGCAGGCCTGCCGGGTCATCAGCGCGGCCAGCTCGGTCTCGATCTTCGCCCGGGCCAGCGGGTGGGCGACGCCCTGGTGGGTGCCGATCGGCGCCGACCACACCTGGCGCTCGGTGGCATAACGGGCCGCCTGGTCCAGCACGTACCGGGCGATGCCGACGCAGGCGGCCGCGCCGGTGATCCGCTCCGGGTTCAGCCCGTGGAAGACCAGCCGGAAGCCCTGGCCTACCGCGCCGAGCAGCGCGTCGCGGCCGAGCCGGACGTCGTCGAAGTGCAGGGTGAACTGCTTGTCCGGGAGCATGACGTCCACCGGCAGGACGTGGGACTCCAGCCCCGGGGCGTCGGCCGGCACGATGAACAGGGACAGCTCGGCGTCGCCGCGCTGGTCGGTGCCGGTCCGGGTGACGACGAGGACCGCGTCGGCCTCGTCCACCCCGGAAATGTAGTACTTGGTGCCGCGCAGGATCCAGTTCTCCCCCTGGTGCCGCGCGGTGGTGGCGAGCCGGTGGGTGTTTGAGCCGGCGTCCGGCTCGGTGATCGCGAAGACGACCTTGCTGGTGCCGCTGGCCAGCCCGGGCAGCCAGGTCCGGCGCTGGACGTCGGTGCCGAACTCGGCGATCATCGCGGCCGAGATCGCCGCCGAGACGACCAGCAGCAGCAGCGGGGTGCCCTGGGCGCCTAGTTCCTCGCAGACCAGCGCGAGCTCGGTCAGGCCGCCGCCACCGCCGCCGTATTCGGCCGGGATGTTCACCCCGATGAAGCCGGCCTCACCGAGCTTGCGCCACAGCTCGTCGCAGGGCGTGCCCGAGGCGGCGTGGTCGAGGTAGTACTTCGGCCCGAAGCCGCTGGCGATGGCGCCGACCGCGGCGCGCAGGTCGCGGTGCTCGGTGGTCTCAGCGAAATCCACGCCTGCTCCATAACGTGATCACGGATTTATCAAGAATGTACCGGGCAGATGCCGCGTTCACACCTGGCCGGCGCCGTGGAACAGTCCACCGGCGACCACGCCCCGCCGCGCTCGGCCCGGTCAGCCTGCCCGGTCGAGGAAGCCCAGCGAGCGCCGCACGACCAGCGCCGCCGCGTCCGCGTCGTAGGAGGGCAGCGAGCTGTCGGTGAACAGGTGCCGATCGCCCGGGTAGACGAACAATTCGGCCAGCTCGGGCCCGGCCGTCTCGACCAGCTCACGCGCGGCGTCGATGTCACCCTCCAGCGCGAAGAACGGGTCCTTGTCCATGCCGTGAATCTGCACCGGGACGCCGCCGGGCCACGGCCCGATGGCCCACTCGCCCGAGACTGGCAGGCACGATTCATACAGCAGCGCGCCGCGCGCACCGGGCCGGGTCTGGGCCAGCCGCTGCGCCTGGCCAGCACCGAAGGAAACGCCCGCGTACACCAGGCCCGCCGGCCGGCCGGCCACCGCCCGGTCGGCGCGCTCGCTGACCACCTCGCTGCCGATGCGCTGGAGCAGCGCGGCGCCCTCGTCGATGCTCGCCGGGTGCTGGCCGCCGAACAGGTCCGGGGTGTGCACCGGATGCCCCCCGGCGCGCAGCTCCCCGGCCAGCGCGAGCACCCCATCAGTGAGCCCTTGCAGGTGGTGGAACAGCACGACTTCGGCCATCTCTGACTCCTTCACCGGATTCATCGGCGACGCGTTTAACGACCCTAGGCTGCGCGGCAGCGCTCCGTCCCGCTGCCCCCGGCGAAGCAGGGAACCCGGGTATGACCGGCCGGGATGGGCCCAGCGCGGCCGGCTCAGCGCCCGGGTGCTGGGTACCTGCCATCAGAGCCGGGGGACTAGGGTGCGCCCCGTGGATGGTGTGCTGCGGGTGTCGACCCGGAACGCCCGGTTCCAGCAGTGGCAGGCGCTGCTCAGCAACCGGGCCAAGCGGCAGCGCGCCGGGGAGTTCCTGGTCCAGGGGGTGCGGCCGATCTCGCTGGCCGCCGCGTCCGGGTGGCCGCTGCGGGCGCTGATCTACGACGCCGGCCGGCCGCTGTCAGACTGGGCGCGGCAGCTGCTGCGCAGTTCCGACGCGGTCCAGGTGGCCATGGCCCCGGAGCTGCTGGCCGAGCTGGGTGACAAGGCCGACGGCCAGCCCGAGCTGGTGGCCGTGGCCGGGCTGCCCGGCGATGACCTCGACCGCATTCCGGCTGGCGACCGTTTCCTGGGGGTCGTGCTGGACCGGCCGGCCAGCCCGGGCAACCTCGGCAGCATCATCCGGTCGGCCGACGCGTTCGGCGCGGATGGCGTCATCGTCACCGGGCACGCGGCCGACGTGTACGACCCCCGGTCGGTGCGGGCCAGCACCGGCTCGCTGTTCGCGGTGCCGGTGGTCCGCTGCGCCTCGCACCGCGAGGTGACCGGATGGCTGGCGGCCCGGCGGGCCGGGGGCTGGCCGGCCGTGCTGGCTGGCGCGGACGAGCGCGGCGGCCAGGCTGTGTTCGACGCCGACTTCACCGGGCCCACGCTGCTGGTGGTGGGGAACGAAGGCACCGGGCTGAGCAGCGCGTGGCGGGAGCTGTGCGACGTCCTGGTCAGCATCCCGATGAACGGGGCGGCGAGCTCGCTGAACGCGGCCAGCGCGGCCACCGCGATCCTCTACGAGGCCGCCCGGCAGCGCATCCGGGCTCAGTAGCTGAGCTGCCCGGCCAGGTGACCCCCGGCTGGCGTTCATGATCGTGGTCAGTCCTGGTCGCCAGCTGACACGAATTGCCCACGATCATGAATGATCCCGGGAGGAGGGCAGGGTGGCCATCGCTGACGCGATGATCTGCGGGGGCGGCAGATTCGCGGGGCGCGCGTGGGCGGTGTCGAAGGCGACCGGGCCGAGCGCCGCCCGGGCCGCCTCCAGCGTCCGCGCGTACCCGGCCGGGTGCACAGGCGGCAGGAGCACGCCGATCTGATCGCGGAGCGCGTCGCGGGCGCCGGCCAGCTCTGCCGCGCGTTCGTAGTCGCCCCGGGCGGCGGCCAGGCCGGCCAGGCCTTCCAGGCACCAGGGCAGGTACACCATGTTCCCGGTCGACTGGAACAGCGCCGCCGCCTCGGCCAGCACTGCCTGCGCGTGGGAGTCATCGCCTTGAGCCAGATCGACGTGGCCGAGCAGCATCAGCGACATGGCTGAACTCCAGCGATCTTCGTAGCGCCGGGCGACCAGCAGGCTCTCGTCGAGCACACCCCGGGCCCGGGCCAGATCGCCCAGGTTCAGCAGGGCAGTCCCGAGGCCGCCGAGATCCCGCGCGGTGATGGGTTCGGCCCCGCTTCTCCGGTGCAACTCCAGGCCCTCGGTGATGACGTCGGCCGCCCGCTGGTACCGGGCCGAATACATCTCGACCGTGCCCAGCACGAACAGGCCTTCGGCCCGGCCGCCCGTGTCGCCCAGCGCGGTGTACAGGTCCAGCGCCTCGGTGACGAGGGCCCGGGCCTGGCCGAGCCCGGCGCCGTTGCTCGCCACCCAGCTCATGAAGTACAGCACCTGAGCCAGGACGAGCGGATCACTGGATGCGCGCGCCTCGGCCAGGCTCTGCTCGGCCAGGGGGCTGACCCGCGGGGCGTCGCCGGTGAACATGGCCGCGTAGGCCAGGCCGAGCAGGGCGGTGGCCGCGCCGGCGTGCTCACCCGCCGCCCGGGCCAGCGGCAACGCGGCTTCGTGGGCGGCCACCGAGTCGGCGTACTGGTTCAGCCCCCGGGCCAGCAGGCCCTGCGCGTTCAGCACGGTCACCTGGCCGGCCACGTCTCCCTGCTCCCGGGCCACCACGGACGCCTGCTCGCAGTACGCCGCGGCGTCGTCGAACGCGGCCTGCTCCATGGCCAGCCGGGCCGCCCCGACCAGCCAGTTGATCTGTGTCGCCGGGCTGGCCGGCGGCGTCGGCCCGGCGTCCCCCGGCAGCGCGAACGCCGCGGTGAACCACTGGCGGCCCTCGCTGAGGTGACCGCGCTGGATCCAGAACCGCCAGAGCGCACCGGCCAGCCGCAGCGCGGTCTGCCGGTCGCCCCGGTCCACCGAGCGGCGGAGGGCGGTCCGCAGGTTGTCGTGCTCGGCGTCCAGCCGGGCCAGTCCGGCCGCGGCCTCCGGGCCGGCCAGGGCCGCGGCGGCCGCTTCGGCCAGGGTCAGGTAGTAGCCGGTGTGCCGCTGGCCGGCCGCATCGGCCTCGGCGTGCTCGGCCAGCTGCTCGGTGCCGTATTCGCGGATCGTCTCCAGCATCGTGAGCCGGGGCGGTCCGGTGCGGCCGGGCTGGTCGCCGGCCGGGTCTGGGCCGTCGCGGCGGAGCAGGCTGCTGGCGACCAGCCCGGCCAGCCGGTCCAGGACCGCGGGCCCCTCATCCCGGCCGGCGCAGACAGCCTCGGCCGCGTCCAGCGTGCAGCCGCCGCTGAACACGCACATCCGGCGGAACAGCGCCTGGCCTGGCTCGTCCAGCAGCCCGTAGCTCCAGGCGATCGTGTCCCGCATGGTCTGCTGCCGGGCGGGCAGGTCGTGCGGGCCACCGGCCAGCACCGGCAGCCGGCGGTCCAGCCGGTCCAGCAGCGCCGCCGGGGAGAGCAGCCGGATCCGCGCCGCGGCCAGCTCGATGGCCAGGGGCAGCCCTTCCAGCCGCCGGCAGATCTCCGCCACCTCCCGCGCCGTCCCGGCGCCGGGCGGCAGCTCGGCACCGGTCGCGCTGGCCCGCTCCAGGAACAGCTGGACCGCGGGCGCGCCGCCCATTGTGTCCAGCCCGGCGGCGGTGTCGGGCAGGGCCAGCGGGGCGACCGGGTACTCGCGGCCGCCGCGCACATCCAGCGCGACCCGGCTGGTGACCAGCACGACCAGCCGCGGGCACGCCTCCAGCAGGGCAAGCACGCTGTCCCGCGCGGCCAGCAGGTGCTCGAAGTTGTCCAGCAGGATCAGCAGCTGCCGGGGGCGCAGCGCCGTGGCCAGCCGGCCGGGGAGCGGGGCCGCATCCCGCTCGTCCACGCCCAGCCGCTCGGCGATGGCGCTCAGCACCAGCCCCGGGTCACGCAGCGGGGCGAGATCAACGAATACCGCCCCGTCGGCGAAGTCACCGGCCACCCGCCCGGCCACCTCGATGGCCAGCCGCGTCTTGCCCACCCCACCCGGCCCGGTCAGCGTCAGCAGCTGGGTGCCGCCGCGGCCGAGCAGCTTCACCACGGCCGCGGTCACCCCGGCCCGGCCGATCAGCGGGGTGAGCGGCCTGGGCAGGCCGCGCCGGGGAAATTCAGCGCCTGGTGCCGCCGGGCTGGGACTGCCGTCGGGCCGGGCCGCCGCCAGCAGCGCGGCGCGTGCCGCGGCGTCCGCCCCGAGCGCGCCGGCCAGCAACGCCACCGTGCCCAGCCGCGGCGCGCGGGCCGGGTCGCGTTCCAGGTCACTGACGGCCTTGGCGCTCAGCCCGGCCCGCTCGGCCAGGCTCTCCTGAGTCAGCCCCGCCGCCAGCCGCTGCCGCTTGAGCAGCGCGCCGAAGCTGGCCGGTCCCCCCGTCACCACCGGCCCTACCCGCCGCTAGCCGGGAAAAGGGGAGGGAACGGGGAGTGCTCGTCCTGTTGAGCCGCGGCCCAGCCGCTGAGGCTGGGATCAGGACCGAGGCGCGTCCCGTGGCACTTGGCCGTCACGAGCCAGGCGGCAGGCCGAGAAGCTACGGAACCCGCCGTCACCCCGACCTGCCCAGGGAGCGGGACCATGGCCGCTGACGAGCTGAAGACCCGGGCCCGCCGCGTCGTCGAGGAAATCCTCAACCAGGGCGACTTCGCTGTCGCCAATGAGCTCATCTCCCCCGACTGCCTACATCACGTCCCCGGCGGCCAGTCAGTTCCTGGCCTGGCGGCGCTGCGCAACTGGCTGGCGCTGACCCTGAGTATCTTCCCCGATTTCCACGCGATTGTGGAAGACGAGATCGCCGAGGGTGACCGGGTCGTGCAGCGACTCACCTGCTACGGCACCCATCAGGGCTTGTTTTCCGGTATCCAGCCGACCGGCCGCCAGGTCGAGTTCCAGCTCATCGAGATAAGCCGGGCCGGGCCGGACGGGCGGATCACCGAGCACTGGTCCTCGTCGGACCTGCCCAGCCTGCTGCGGCGCATCAGTTCGCCCACCGGGCCACTGGCCGCGACCTGACCGGCCTCATTGCACAGGGGGAATCCCATGGCTACCAGCACCCAGACGCACAGCCTGTCCGATCTGAGTGGAGTGCGCCGCGGCGCGCTCATCGCGTACCGCTGGCTCGTGCTCGCCTTCCTGCTGGCGGGCTGCGCCCAGGTCTTCCTGGCCGGCCTGGGCGTGTTCAGCCTCGACAACGGCGATGCGGCCGGGGGCGGCAGCGCCTTCGACGCGCACCGGGCGCTGGGCTTCACGCTGGCCGGCGCGGCGATCGTCATCCTGATCCTGGCGCTGATCGCCCGGCCGGGGGTGCTGGCCATGTCGCTGGCCGGTGTGCTGGTCGTGCAGACCAGCCTGCTGCAGAGCCTGCTGGACGGGCTGGCCGACGACACCGCCGTGTACGGCGGGCTGCACGCCCTGGACGGGTTCCTCATCCTCGGCATCGCCGGGTTCCTGTACGCATCGGCCCGCCGCTGGCGGTCATGAAGCTCACCGCCGCGCCCGCGGGCGCGGACGGCCACCCGGCGAGCACCGGGTCACCAGAGCGGGTCAGCGCGGCCGGACAGACAGGAAGCCGCCTCATTGACGCCTGCTGGGCCGGGGCGATGCTGATAGCCGCCGCCGGTGCGATCCTGACCGTTCTGGCGTGGAGTGACTTCAAGGCGGACGACGCCATCTCAGACCTGGGCGCCGCACTGTCGACGGTTGCGTACGCCAGTCTCGGGGCGTTGATCGTCCGCCGCGTGCGCAACCCCATTGGCTGGCTGCTGCTGATCGTGGGAGTAAGCATCGGGATGCTGTCCCTGTTCTCCGGCTATGCCGTGGTAGGGGTCATCACGCATCCTGGCGTGCTGCCGGCGGCCAAGCCCGTCGGCGCCCTGGCCGAGTGGGCCTTTTTCCCGGTCGTGGCCCTGCTCAGCTACATGCTGCTGCTCTTCCCGACCGGGATACTGCCGTCGCGGCGCTGGTACCTGGTCGCGGTGCTCAACTTCGTGGCCACCGGGCTCCTGATGCTCGGTTTCATCCTGGTGCCCAGGACGGTGGCGCTCCCGGCACCCGGCGGCGTCACGCTCACGTACCCCAACCCATTCGGCGCCCCGGCCGCCGGCCGCGTCCTTTCCGCGGTTCCGATTGGCAACCTGAACTCGCTGACCCTGGTCTCCGTGTTCTTCCTGGGCGCGGCGGCGGTGTCACTTGTACTGCGCTACCGGGCGGGCGGCAGCGAGCTGCGGCGGCAGATCAACTGGGTCGCGCTGACCGGCGTGGCGTTTGCCCTGGTCCAGCTCGTGGCGATCGTGGCGATAGTGGCCGGCCACGGTAAGCAGTCGCCTATCGTCGGCGTGGCGTATGACGCGTCTCCCTTGATCGGGCTGTTCGGGTTCCCGGCCGCGATCACGGTCGGGATTCTGAAGTACCGGCTGTACGACATCGACGTGATCATCAGCCGGGCGCTGGTCTACGGGCTGCTGTCGGCCGCCTTCACCGGGGTGTACGTCGGCATCGTGCTCGGCATCGGGACCTTTGCCGGCCACCGCGGCGGCCCGGCGCTCACCATCGCCGCAGCGATCATCATCGCGACGGCCTTCCAGCCGCTGCGGCACCGGTTCCAGAAGTTCGCCAACCGCGTGGTGTACGGGCAGCGGGCCACGCCGTACCAGGTGCTGGCCGACTTCGCCGAAGACATGGCCGGGCAGCTGGACTTCACCGGAGCGGTGGACCGGATGGTGACGCTGCTGGCCGGGGCGACCGGCGCAGACCGGGCCGAGGCGTGGATCCGGTTCGGGGTGCAGCTGCGCCCGGTCGCGGCCTGGCCGCATGACGCCAGCCCACCCGCCGCCGTGCCGCTCGGGCCGGGCGGCGGGCTGCCACGATTCGCGGACACGTCCCGGGCCGTCGCCGTCCGGCACGGGGACGAACTGCTCGGCGCGCTGTCCCTGCACAAGCCGCGCAGCGAGGCACTGACCAGCGCAGAGGACAACCTGCTGCAGCACCTGGCCTCGCAGGCGGGGCTGGTGTTGCGCAACGCGGCGCTGACCGCGGACCTGGAAGCCACCATCGACGAGCTGCGCGCCTCCCGGCGCCGGCTGGTCGAGGCGCAGGACGCCGAGCGGCGGAAGATCGAGCGCAACCTGCACGATGGCGCGCAGCAACAGCTCGTCGCGCTCTGCATCCAGCTCGGCCTGCTGGAAGACGCGGCCGATGACCCCGGCGCCATCCGGGAGATTACGCCGGCGCTCAAGCAAACGGCCCGGGCCGCCCTGGACGACCTGCGCAGCCTGGCCCGCGGCATCTACCCGCCGCTGCTGGCGGAGCAGGGCCTCGTCGCCGCGCTGCAGGCCCAGGTGCGCAAGGTCCCGCTGCCGGTGCGGATCGAGGCCGACGGTGTCGGCCGCTACCCGGTAGACACCGAGTCCACCGTGTACTTCTGCACGCTGGAGGCGCTGCAGAACATCGCCAAGTACGCGGGGGCGTCCTCGGCCGAGATCCAGCTGGCCTGCCCGGACCACCAGCTGACGTTCACGATCAGCGACGACGGTGCCGGGTTCGACCCGGCCACCGCCCGGCACGGCTCCGGCCTGCAGGGCATGGCCGACCGGCTGGCCGCGCTCGGCGGCACGTTCCAGATCCGGTCGGCGCCTGGGCAGGGCACCACCCTGGCCGGGCAGCTGCCCGTGCCAGGCCACGACGGCTGACGTTCATGATCGTGGTCGGTCCTGGCCGTTACCTGACACAAAATGCCCACGATCATGAATGGCCCCAGTGGCGGGACCGGGCCCTGATCAGCCGGGGCCTGGTGGCCGGGGCCCTGTCGCTGCTCGCGTACGGGATTGTGCTGTGGGCCCAGTCCCGGGCCCCGCTGGCCGAAGTGGCCGCGATCCGGGAAACCAGCGTGGTGTTCGCCGCGCTGATCGGGATGCTGTTCCTGGAGGAGCAGTTCGGCCCCCGCCGGGTGGCGGCGGCCGTGGTGATCGCGGCCGGCATCGTGCTGATCAGCGTCTGACTACGGATCAAATCGTGCTTTCGGCCGTGCTGACCAGGGAAATGCGAACACGCGAACGACCGGTGTGCACCGAATCAGACGCTTAAAAATTGATCTTGCGAGACGCGCTTTCTGGGCTGGTCCTCGGCTCCGGCGAGCAGGATATAGCCAGGGAAGAACGCAAGCAGCATCCGACCGGTGTGCACCGAATCAGAGGCTTGATTCTGTTCCCTCGCGGTCCGTCGTGGGCTTGTTTTCAGCTTCGGCAAAGGGTTGGAGACGTAGCATGGCCGGGTCTCAGAAGCCCCGGATGGCCGGTAACGTTCAGCGCAGCGGAGAGCCCTGGTGCGTTCGAGCTGGCGCAGTTGCGGGCGACCCTACCGCCTGGCCAATCGATGAGCGGACGCCGTACGACGAGCTGGCCGAGCTGGCCTGCATGTCCGCGCTGGCGGCATGGCTTAGGCGCTGGGTCCCCGTCGCGGTACACGGGGCGGTGCTCGCCG
>Ga0335078_10005959_pt1 | contig 18038 bp, 18 predicted proteins | sample Lox_Sample_32_FD_206711 | JGI IMG/M metagenome (GOLD analysis project Ga0335078, IMG submission 206711) | Soil microbial communities from Loxahatchee National Wildlife Refuge, Florida, United States - Lox_Sample_3.2 | ecosystem: Environmental > Terrestrial > Soil > Wetlands | place: USA... | reverse complement strand
AACTGGTCAAGCTATCCTCCACATAAACATGATGTGCACAGCCCGCCCTCAGAGGTAGATCTCGACGAGATTTACTATTACCGCATTCGACAGTCAGAGGGTTTCGCGTTCCAGCATCTCTACTCGCCTGAAAATCAAACGGGGCGCACCATTCGAGCTCGCGATGGGGATGTCGTTCTGGTACGCAGCGGTTTTCATCCTGTCGTCGCGGGACCCGGATACGATGTCTACTATCTCAATTTCTTAGCCGGATCGGCGCGTGCTCTGGCAGTGACTGAGGATTCCAAGCACGTCTGGATTCGGTCTACGTGGAAGGAAACGGATCCTCGACTGCCTCTGGTCAAAGGCTGAGTGGTTCGGTTCGAATTTCGGCATTCCAATTTTTCCGAGACTCGGCGTGCGCGACATCCTTCTTCGGCGTGTAACTTCAGTTCACGAAACCGGCAAGGAGCATAGCTCCATGACAACTCGCCTCACGACCGCCCAGGCCATCATTCGATTTCTTAAGAACCAGTACACCTTGCGCGATGGCGTACAGAACCGACTCTTTGAAGGATGTCTCGGGATCTTCGGCCATGGCAACATTGCCGGCATCGGACAGGCCCTCGAGCAAGATCCGGGACTACCCTACTACCTGTTCCGCAACGAGCAGGCGATGGTACACACGGCCTCTGCCTTCGCCAAAATGGCCAACCGTCTTCGCACGCTCGCCTGCACGACCTCGATTGGCCCAGGTGCAACCAACATGGTCACTGGCGCCGCAGTCGCCACCATCAATCGACTGCCTGTACTTCTCTTGCCCGGTGACATCTTTGCGCGCCGCAATGTTGCTCCGGTCCTGCAGCAACTGGAATCGACCGCTACCCAAGACATCTCGGTGAACGATTGCTTCAAACCTGTCGCACGTTACTGGGATCGGATCGAGCGCCCGGAACAGATCCTCACCGCGCTGCCTGCCGCTATGCGAGTGTTGACTTCTCCGGCCGAAACGGGCGCCGTGGTGATTTGCCTGCCCCAAGATGTGCAGGCAGAGGCCTTCGACTTTCCCACCGCGTTCTTCGAGGAAAGAATCTGGCAAGTCCCGCGGCCGCGTTGCGACTCCCAACTCCTGCAGAGAGCTGTGCAATGGATCCGTTCGGCGAAACACCCTCTGATCATTTCCGGCGGCGGTGCGATCTACTCCGAAGCGACCTCGGCACTCTCCGCATTCGCCGGACAATCTGGTATCCCGGTCGCGGAAACGCAGGCGGGAAAGGGCTCCCTGCCCTTTGACCACCCGCAAGCGCTGGGTGCCATCGGCGTCACTGGAACGCCGGGCGCAAATATTATGGCGCGCGAAGCCGACCTGATCATCGGCGTGGGAACCCGCTACTCTGATTTCACCACCGCGTCCCAGACTGCATTCCAAAATCCCTCGGTACGATTTATCAACATCAATGTCGCTGAATTCGACGCCAGCAAGCAGTCAGCCTTGCCGCTCGTAGGCGACGCCCAGGTCACGCTCAATGAATTAGCTTGCACCACGAAGGGTGTAACGGTCAGCACCTCGTATGCGGCTCGTGTAGCGGAGTTTCGCGATGCCTGGGACAAGGAGGTTGCCAGGCTCCACAATTTCAACGGGGGCCATCCGATCAGCCAGGGAGAAGTCATCGGAGTCGTGAACGAAATCTCCGGACCGCGGGATGTGCTGGTCTGCGCGGCCGGCAGTCTTCCCGGCGATCTCCATAAAATGTGGCGCGCTCGGGACCCCAAGGGCTATCACCTTGAGTACGGTTACTCCTGCATGGGATACGAGATCAGTGGAGGCCTCGGAGTCAAAATGGCTGCCCCCGATCGTGAGGTCTACGTGATGGTCGGCGATGGATCGTATCTCATGATGGCCCAGGAGATCGTCACTTCTCTGCAAGAGGGATACAAATTGACGATTGTGATCTTGGATAACCACGGATTCTCCAGCATCGGCGGCCTGACTCGCGCGTGCGGGAATAAAGGCATGGGAACCGAATACCGGTATCGCGTCAACGGACAACTTGAGGGTGATCTGATCCCTGTGGACTACGTCGCCAACGCGAGAAGCCTTGGGGCAGGGGCTGTTCGAGTTGTCACGCGCGACGAATTCAAAGAGGCGCTCCGCGCCGCCAGTAAGTCTCCACAGACATCAGTCGTCGTCATCGAAACCGCCTATGATCAGCGGGTGCCGGGGTACGAATCCTGGTGGGATGTGCCTATCGCGGAGGTCTCGGAAATCGACTCCGTGCGGGCGGCTCGCTCCAGGTATGAGGAGGCAGTCAAAAAGGAGCGGCTCTTCTAAAGGACAAGACCCCCACCCTTATTACTCTCAACTACGCGATCAGGGCTGAACAGAAGAAACATCCCGAGCTGTTAAGTAAAACGGTAATCGCAACCGCCTACTCTGGAAGCATGACACCTAAAGAAACAATAGTGACCATCGCCGAACTAGCATCAGTACTCAACGGTTGACCGATTAACGAGCGTTACTCGGAATCTCGCCACGGCCGCTGAGAGAATCCGGGACTTATCCCTCCCCCACACCCCCTCTACATCACTTCGAGGCCACCGACGAAGCGTTTCGATATTCCGAACGGAGAACTAACGGCGTTTCGATGGGCCACTGACGGTCGCTCGCTTCTTTACAGCAAGAGCGAAGGTGGCGTCTCGAACCTCTGGAGCCAACCGATTGCGGGAGGGACGCCGAAGCAGATCACCCATTTCAACAACGAAGAGATTGATGATTTCGACGTGTCACGAGACGGCAAACGGCTCGTTATGAGTCGTGGCACACCAAAACAAGACGTCGTGCTGATCCGCGATCTCAGGTGAGGCGTGTGGTCAGCAAGGTATGACAGGGAGAAAAACATGGGCTCTGGAAATAGCCTTCGAACCACAAGAGTTTTTCAATCACTTAGCGATTCCTGCCTGCCTTGAAAAGGTCTCCGTTCTTGCGGATAATTGCACTCGCCCATGCCAAGAAGCACAATTAACTTCGACACCATAAGGAATATCGGTTTGGCGTTGCCGGGCGTGGAGGAGAGCACAGCCTACGGGTCACCCGCGCTCAAAGTTCATGGAAAACTTTTGGCATGTGTACCTTCTCATCGCTCGGCTGAGCCAGGTTCGCTTGCGGTTCGCGTTGACTTCGACGACCGCGCCGAACTGCTTGCAGCGGCTCCCGATGTTTACTACGTGACCGACCACTATCTCAACTACAGCGCCGTGCTGGTTCGCCTGTCCCGCGTCACACCAGATGTCCTGCGCGACTTGCTCGGCATGGCTCACAAGTTTGTGACCGCGCATGACACACGCCGTTCGCCATCTCGGAGCCGACGCAAGCCTGTCTAACCCCGACACTGAAGCAAGCCAAGGCCGAGTACGCCAAGCTGGAATGAAAACTCGCCCAGACTTCGTTAGTGCCGTGCGATCCTGCGCGTTCCACAAGGTATGCTGGCTGGCTATCTCCTGCCGAGGGAAAACAGGGGGCGAAAGGTCGCATAAAAGGGGATCGAAATTCGACCCCTTCCGAACCACCGGGGACGCCAGTTGCAAAACGGCTCACCCCGGAAAGCGCCCAGCCCTAAACAAGTTCCTGCTCTGATTCGCAAGGATGGCCGGGAATACGTCGTTCGCCGTGGGAACTTCGTCATCGTAGGGGGCGACTGGAAACCACCGCGTTTTTGTCATTCTTCCCCCATTTACACTTTGAAGTATGCCCGGTGGGGAATGCCATCACTGCAAGCAGTGGATTGAGGACGGAGAAGAGCACGACTGTTGGACAGCAACTTGGATAGAATTCGCATGGTCAGGTAGTGTGCCAATGAGATATGCGGACTACGGATGTGCTTGGACGATCTTTGCCGTCGGCTTTGTCAACATGATTTTGACGGAAGCGCGGCATTCTCCCGGCGTCGTTCTCGACACGTCATTGCTCTGGATATTTGTCGCGATGTTCAATTTGCTGAGGCTCCGCAACCACGGTGATGTAAAGGGCCTTAGGATTTTCTGCATTGGAGCGAATGTTTCAGAGTGCATGTTCGAGGTAGCTCGACTGAAGATGTGGGGCGCCGCGCCCGTGTTTCCCGGTCTAATCGTTGCAATTGCGATTTTCTGCGAAGCAATTTTCTCCATCCTCAGTTCAAGGCGACCTCGCACCGAGACTTCCTATTCGCAGCGCAAAGCTGGGTTATTCGGTTTGTTGCTAGCATGCTTGCTGGGCGGCATCGTAGCGGCAATCAGCTTCCCAAGACCAAAGCAGCCCGCAGTCGTGCCAGAGTACAGCAACGTGTTCGCCGCAGCCCCCCGCTTTGACGGGGAATTCCCGTGCGTATTCGCCTCGGTCACTGACGGCGAGATTGTGCCGCAGGTTGGGAACTGCGCGATGCCGACTGTGCATGGTGCTCCGACAGACAGATTTGAAGCCGACCTGCGCTACGGAAACTTCGTTCTCCGCGAGACCGACCTGTTTCTCGACGACGGCTTCAAAGTTCCCCTCACTCGTACTTATTGCTCGAATGAGTGGGTAGATCAAAATCCCATACATGCGTTTGGACGCAATAGCAATCACCCTTACGACATTGCGCCCATCGGTACACGGAATCCCTACACCTACCAGATGATCGTGCTTGAGGATGCCGACTTCCTGTACTTTGATCGTATTTCAAAGGGCACGGGATATGCGGACGCGGTGTTTCAACACACCGAGACCTCGACGCGCTTCTACAAGGCCACAACTCACTGGGACGGACACGGATGGACAACGAAGCTCGCGGATGGTTCAGAAATTTTGTTCCCTGAGTCTTACGACGCCAAGAACTTGGCGCAAGGTGCCCCTTACGAAATGCGGGATGCCAGCGGCAACCGCTTGGAATTGGAACGCGACCCGCAACGAAACCTGCAAGAGATCAGAACTCCGCACGGGCACTGGATCAAGTTCATCTACGATGACCTATCGCGCATCAAGCATGCTGAGGATGATGCTGGTCACTGGGCGCAATACGCATACAACGCTGATGGAATGCTAGAGTCCGCGATCTTGTCTTCGGGCCATCAGAGGCATTACGACTATAACCGAGCTCTGATGACTAAGATTACCGACGAGAAAGGACACGTCTTGCTCCGCAACTGGTTCGTGGGCCGACGTCTTCAGAAGCAACAGTTCGGGAACGGCGGGGTCTATTCGTACAGTTACGACTGGCCTCAAGATGAATACCTTCCGAGAAGAGTCGGAGTCACGCTGCCGGATGGAACATTGCGGCAATTATCAGTTGCAGATTCCGTCTCGGAATACGTGAAGAATTATCGAGGACGTTGAGATGAATGGGTTGGCCGTCATTACGCGCCCCTTCTCCTGCCGTAGAACACGCCATTGATCTGCTCGAAAACGAAATCGTTCGGGTCACAGCCCTTCTGGATGAGTTGCGCCACACTGAGTAAACCGGACTTCCGAGGACCACGACCAAAAATCTTGTTTCGCAGGATGAACAGCAACCCAGTGAATCCCGTGGTCAGAGGCAACATCAACAGCGCAATCGGAACGATGAAGATCAGCATGGCGAAGAGAGCGAAGAAAGGGGCGTTACCCGCAATTCTTGCGGCTTCGAACCACGTGTGCATAAACCCGTACTGCTGAATATTGGTGTAAAACAAGTAGGCGATCTGGCACCCGGCGATCAGGGAGATGATGATGAACGCAAAGAACAATCGCCAGCCGCCGATCATCAAGTGCGCCGGATAGAGGACCGTATCTGCCATGTCGATTACTCGCTCCAACCTGCTCGACTGACCTCGGTGAAAGTCCCAGACTGCCGATCTGTTGCTTTTCCATTGGTGTCCTCCGGCAATGGTTAGTCGGCAACTTCCTTCATGGTGGGATCGCGGAGGTCCGTGCCTTGTTCACAGGTCCACGTTACTTGGACCGGATCCGCGGGATATTCGAAAAAAACGCACACGCCAGCGATGCGGAGGCTGATTCTTACCATCGGAAAAGTATTGATCTATTGCGTCAATCTCGCCGTGTCGCTGGGTTGCGATCTCCTCGACAATGTCACGATGGTGAAGCACAACCTTGTATTCTAGCAACCCGACATCAGACCTGCGCTTGTCAACTGACGCTATCAGGCGTTTGCAACAGTTAGGAAAGAATGGGGCTGAAAAGAAGAGCCGCCCGAGGCTGAGCTACCCTTAACTTCAGCTCCCTCGCTATCTGCCGACCAGTCTACTTCGATTGGGCAGCCACGGGCTGCGCCGCCGCCCTGATCGTCGCCTGCTGCCGGGCTTGCATTTCCTGTATCCGCCTCATCATTTGCGGATGGCGCGCCCATTCAATCTGCTTCTCGAGCGGAGCCCCGTACAACTCGGGATGGATATAGAAGCCCCGCAACCGATCTTTTTCCTGCTCGACCACAAGCGGGTTCGCTTTGGCGTAGGCATCCTGGCGCACACCTGTCACTTGCCAGGAGACCTTCACGTTGGGCGCGTTCGTCCTGATCTCGAACTGGTTGTTTTCGATCTCACGGGCCACGATGGCCTGGGCGAATTGCCCGATCACAGTCAACTGGTAGCGGAAGTCGGTGTTGAGCACTTCAAACCACTCTGGCAGTTGCACTGTCGCCTGGCCCTGGCCGTCTGTGGTGATGTTGCCCGTGTAGATGTTCATCATCTCCGAGGACTCAACCGAGGCATGAACGAGGTACTTGTTCGCGGGATCCAGGGGATGATCGATTTTAAAATCCTTTGTGCCCGCAAAGATCGCGCCGCTGACGGAGAGGTCGCCGGTGAATTCCCCGGCATTGCCGCTGCCCGCGATTGCGTTCACTCCGTCGCCGCCACCACCGTGGTTGCCGCCCGTGAAGTAGCCTCCCGCTCCGTCTCCAGCAAGGCCGCCCGGACCACCAACAGCGGTGATGCCATTGCCTCCACCGTTGTAGCTGGTGACGCCACTGCCGCCATTGCCTCCGGTGCTATCGACTCCGTCCGTACCGGGCAAATCAGCATCTGACGGCACCGAGTAGCCAGTAAAACTGCCGCCCGGATTGAAGGCGGTCGTGCTCGTCGAGCCCGGACCGGTCGACACCCCTACCACACCAGTCCCGCCGATCCCCTCCACACCGATCCCGGCGCTGGCCGTTGCCAGCACGCCAACCGTGGAGCCCGTTGCCACCACGCCAGCCGTGGCGCCCGTTGCCATGATGGCTTGAGAGCCGCTGGTGACTTGCAAAATAGCCCCGAGGGGATTGGTGGCGGTGATGTACTGGGTCTGCGTGAACGCATTGGGCGCGCCTAGCTGCGGAACTTTGGTGGTGTCCACATTCAGCGTGACTGAGCCAGTGGTGCCTCCACCCGTGAGATCCGTGCCCGCCGTCACTCCCGTGATGGTGCCGTCGCCCGTGCCCGGGAACGGTTGTCCCGTGGCGAACGTGATCTGCCCGTTGCTGGCGATGTGCAAACCGGTTTCTGTTGGAGCCGCTGTTCCTTTTGCAAACAACAGGTTTAGTGTGCCCGAAGGTACGGCGGAATCATTCTCCGCCGGTTCGGCTTGCCAGCGGAAGGTCTGATTGACCGCCACACTGCCGTTGAACGCCGAAGCCGACAGATTCAATGACTGCGAGTTCTTGCCCGCTGTGGCTGTGGCTGTGCCCGTCGCTGGCAGTGAGACTGTGCCCAGCACGGACAATGGGCCCCGGATCGTGCCCGCTCCTTTCACGTCCAGCGTGGTGGCGGGGGTAGCTGTGTTGACGCCGATCTTGAACGGCGAGGTGGCCGACTGAAACAGAACCGAATCGATAATCGTCGAGGTCCCGTTGTAGACCGGCAGATAGCCTACCGTGCCGCCGGTCGTGGTCACGTCGGTGGCCGTATCCGGCGAAACGCTCTGCGCGGTGAGGGATTCAGCGGTAGATGCCAAGGCAATCCCGTTCGGTCCTGCGGCCAGCACGAAAGCTGATGGCGGCAACCCGCCAACCGTCGCCGCATCGCCCGCCTTCAGCGCGTAGGGCACGCTCAACAGCAGCACGCGCGGTTGCTCGGCCTGCCCGGCAATCTGCACTCCCAGCCAGCGCGCTTCACCCGAGGTAAACAAAGTCGTCGGCACTCCGTTCGGCTTGGTGATGCCCAGTTGCACCGAGTAGTGCCCGGTGGAGTCAAGCTGGACATTATTCTGCGCCTCCGTCCACAGCGGCTCGCCGCCCTGCTGCGAGGAGTAGAGCGAAAAGCTGATGTTGACCACACCGCTCAGGCTGTTGCCACCTTCGTCAGTGGCAGTGCTGGAAAATTGGATCAACGGCGGCGGGACTTGGGCAAAGGCGGGGTTGCTGCCCGAAATCTGAGCGGACATGCCAAGAACCAACGACAAGAATCCACCGGCAACGCAAGCGGCACGGAGCTTCATTGGAGATCTCCTTCGAGAAATTGGGGCCGAATGCTCAACTAAAAGGCCAGTAAGGAAAAGAGGTTCCGGACAACGGGGGACGGAAGAGAGACGCGCCCAAAAACGCGCGAAAGATTATGTTTCACGGTGGTTGCCTTGTCAATGTGCATGTAATTGCAGTCGTAGGGGGAATTGCAAGCAGGTCAGTCAATGAAGGGTTGCGCCAATTGGCGGCTCCTCAAGAGGGTTGTTGACGTAACATCCCGATATCGCTCATTGACCCCGCTGCCAGTGCGACGGCATCCAGATCAACAATCAGAATCGGCCCAAGACACTTGTGCTCCCGACAGAAGTTTTGCGGCTGTTGCCTCGGCAATTTCTTTGGCTTTCTCGACGGTGGGCCATACGCCAGCACCGGTGACGTTGTGGTGACAGTCTCCCGAGTACTTGATGTCCAGACGATAGCCCCCGCTCACGAACGACTCGATGGTGAACTCAAACGTCTCGCGGCTCCCTTGGGCCACTCCTTTGACAGACATGACCGCATCATCTTACCGAAATAACTGTTGCAAAATCCCGATTATGCTCATTGGCCCCTGCAAAGGGAAGTGGAGCGGAGAGTAAAATCGGACTGACGAATCTCCTCCCTCGCAATGACGAAGCAAGCCGAACCTTGTTGTAGCTCTCCCGCAACGATTTGTTACTGGTTCATCGTCTCGCTGGTGGCGTATGGAGTGCTGAGGCTCATAGGGATCTGTTGGCGTCCTTTCCGTGCGTCAGCGGCTGCGTGCCTTCTTGCCATGGCCATCGGTTGCATGGCCAACTGGTTTAAGAATCACTCTCTTCACTGCACCGTTACTGGCCCGCTGTTTTTGATCGGTGGCATCATCTTCCTGCTCTCAGGCGCGGGTATGATCCCACAGCGAGACACGTTCTGGGTGTGGCCAGCCCTCCTCATCGGCATCGGTATCGCGTTTCTGCTGGAATGGTTGTTCGGGAAGCGTACTGGGTCCTAACTGTCGAAAAATCTCAATATCACTCAAAATCCCACTTTGCCGCTCAAAGCGTGTAATGGCCTGATTAAAACAATTGACTACGCCAAGAGCATAACCCGCACTACAATCCAGCCATGAAACGTGCAGTAATCGGACTTTGTGTGCTCCTCTGCGGAAGGGCAGTATGCGCCAAAGATCGACCGAAGGTTTCCTCGATGCCAGATCGATTTCTTGTCGCACGGCACACCTTTGTTGATGTTGGACCCCCAAACGATTTTTACGAAATCATTTCAGTGCGCGGAACCGAGAGCGGCACGGTAATCGACAGGGTCACGCTCACTCCGGCTGGTGACGCCTGTATCCAATCTCCAACAGTTGAAACGGTATCGTCCGCCATTCCCGAGACAATGAGTGTGGTGTTGGAAGGTCGTAATCCCTGTGCGATTCCCGAGAAAGCGGTGCGAAAAGAATTGAAACGCCGCAAGCAAGGTTTAGTTTTCAGCGGGGCTGAAATCTCCATGCATGTTCAGTGTGGGGGGAACGAAAGGGTCATCCGTGCCGATGTCCTCGACAGGGATATGTTCGATTCAAAGGCAACTACCCCGGAAAACACTTCGTGGACGATGAGGTTGCTCACGCGGTTGGACAAGGCATTTCCTACAGGGCCTTGGGATCGGCCTGTGTTTGCCGCCGTGACTGAGCCGAGCAAGAGCGCAGCGCCGAACGTGGATGCGGCAAGAGCCTTACAGTCGGGGGAGTACGACGATCTCTTTGTTGGCGCACCAGATCGTCCCTCTGACTTATACCGTGCGTCTCAGGTCCCACCACCATCACCAGACGTTCGGGTCCGTTCCAGTGAACCATTTCAACCGGAGCAATTGGTTCTGCCCGGGTATCCCCCGCTGGCGAGACTTGCGCGAATAGAAGGCGCAGTGGTGGTGACGTTTCAAGTGGACGCGAGTGGCGGAGTGGCCGACCCACAGTTCGAGATGGGTCATCCGATGCTCCGTCCGACCGTGACAAACGCTGTCAGCCAATGGAAATTCCCGAAGGAAGCTGCTGACCACCGAATCAGGGCTACGATTGACTTCAAGACAAATTGCCCTTCAAAGGCTCGATGATTGGCGAAACATCCCCATTACACTCAAAATCCCCGGAAATGGCGAAAGAAAAGCGCACGCTTGTGACATCGCCTGGTTACGCCAATCACCGAGGGTACTGCAGTCGCGCGGCGGCTCACCTATTTTGGTTTTGATGTGCTGAGCTTCGATTCCTTGATGAGATACTTGCCTTCATCCTCGTTCAATGGCGAAAGGCCGAAGGTTATGCTGTACTTGGACTCCACGTTAACCTGCGCTGCGAAGTAGTAGACCTTGCCCGGCTCAGCGGCAAGGGGTGTCACATCGACATTCTTACCTTCCCAGAATGCGCAGAGGTGATGAACTCCTGGGTCTACTGTCACTGCGAAGTATGAGTTGCCCTTAGTGGCGCCCACCCAAGATCCATCTACACCGAAGCGGACCGTGGCATTCATAAAAGGGCCGATCATATGGTTTTCGTTTTCGATAAAAATGATCTGTGCCTTGCCCTCCGCTGGTCCGGCGGGCACGGGCTGCCCCTCTTCTGTTTTGACGGCGAATTTGACTGTGTCGTTGCCGCATGAATCTGGCAAAGTGGTAGCCCAGACCTGCCCGGCACAGGTAAGAGCTGCACAAAAAAAGAACGCACTAAGACTTGGCCTCATCGGGATTCTCCTAAAGACAAAAGCACACTGCGAACGGTTTAGTTGTGCACCACGTCCAGTCTACGCTTAATGGCAAGAACTGGCCGTTTATCGGAGCTTCAGCCAAGCCAAGGTTGTTGTTGATAAATCGCCATAGCACTCATCATTGCCTGCGCCGGGCACTTGAGTGTAATCGCCTGTTCTCGCCAGTTGACAATTACCAAACGCGCTCACTGAACGCGAGAGCGCGCTGTACACTGGATGCGATTGCTGAAGTCTAAGAGAAGTCCGGGATGAAAACTATGTCGAGGAATAATCTCTATATCCTTGCCTTTTTCGGAGCGACTCTCCTGTTCGATATCGCAGTTCACCTACTCCGTCCACCATCGGGTTTTGCCGGGTGGAACTATCTGGGTTTGGGTCTCGCCGCTGCCGGTGTTGTGGTGATTTGGCTGCTGTATCGCAGATATCTAAAGGAGCTGGATGGTCTGAGCAAACAGGTTGAGAAAAGCGCTTTAGACCGCTTGTCTGGCATCTGTTTTTCTGTGGCGTTACTCGGCTACATGATGATCCTGAATCTCGGTTGGCGATAAATCCCGTGGCTGTTGAAAAACTCACTCACCGGAAAATCACCGAAAAAGCTTTGCGATAGGAAGCCCTAGGAGCGACGATCTCCATTTGTGAGACATTTTCTATGTCCCAAATTTCGGCTATTTTGGCAAAGCGAGAGTTTTTCAACAGCCACGTCTGCTTACAACAACTACGCGGGAGCATAATGTTGTGGGCGGTCCTGATGACCCGATTCAAGGAACTGGCAAGAATCCAAGCCGCGATTAAGCACAGGAATGAACCCGAGCTTCGGTGGGCAGCCGAGTACTGCCAAATGAGGCTGCGGATTGCCACGCGAAAGGATCATGCAAAGTACTGGCGAGGCATCCAACGCGAGGTTACGGACGCACTCCGCTCATTGGCTTCGTCCACCGCCTGATGACGTTCTGAGTGTAATGGCCTGTTATCGGCAGTAATCTTGCTGGAACAGAAACGCACCCGTGGCATGGACCGATGAACATGCGCCTTACGAGGCTGACGTGGGTAGGAATTGCCTGCATAGCGGTGGCAGGTGTCACGTACGGAGCGTGGTGTCTCTGGTTTATAACCCGTATCGACCGACCAGTTTATATGCCAGTCGCGCTTGCTGCTGGCCACGTCCATGTCCCAGAGTTTCGCATTAACCTTTCGGGGCTTTACGAAATCACGGTAGAGGCGAAGAAACGCATCCCGTTCGACACTTTAAATTGTTTGCTCGGCATGTCGATGGAACCTGAAAAATGCAGTGTGAAACCCGTGGTCCACGCAACCTGTGCTGTGACTAGCAACGGGGTTGTGATAGCTGAGGGCAATAGCGACACCGAACGAGGCGGCGCATGGGGTAATGACACAATCGAAAAACAGATATGCAGCTTCGAAGGGAAAAAGAACCGGCGTTATGCAGTAGACCTTGATTTCACCGCTGATGGCTCAGTTCTGCGGCCGACTGATCCACATCTGGTTGTAGGAATTACCAGCGATTTTTATGAAGGCGGTATGTGGATAATCTTTTTTCTTTCGCTCGGCTGTGGTGCAGTCGCGACAGTTGGAGTGGTGTTTCTGGTGATTTCGGGAGTCCGACACGTGTACCGCCGGAGGCGAAAATCATAGCCCATTCCATCGTAGTTGGTGAAACATCCCCATTACACTCATTGAAGTCGTCAAGGGTTCAGTCCGCCTCCGGCTGTGGCACGGCGTCAGAACGATCCAGGAAAAAGGTCACAACTTCTTCGAATACTTTCTGGCCGACGTTTACGGCACGGTGGATGCGGTCGCTTGGCTCCGACCAATCCACTTCACCCACGCTGACCCTCCATTCCTGAGTGTTTCCGCCGTCACGGAATTCAATCCTCAGTAGATCGCCACTCAGAACTACAGTCACCCGATGAAAGGGATCGTGATGCCACGGAGTCGCCTCCCCAGGCGCCAGCCGTTGTCGTCTGACCAAGTAATTGCCGCGATGGTGCAGTACCTCCACATTTGCCGTGGTTTTCATTTGGTTCTCCTGCGTTCCGTGTGTCGGCGAAGGTATGCTACGTGAGTGGTTTGGCGAAGCCAAATTTTCGGTGGTTGGCGAAAAATCGCCATTACACTCATTGAGGTTCTGGCAGCCCCACAGGCGGTGTCAACGAGTGTAATCGCCTGATAACGACAGTTGCTGATCCGACTTCTGTCGTTTGGGCTTACAATCTCTGGTTGCATGAACTTTGATCACTGGTCAGTGTGGAAGCGAGCGTTCATTGTGAATGCGCTCGGCGCGATTGGCGTGGCCCTCGGCTTGGCCTCGTCTGGGGTGAAGCTGTCGCTCACATATAGCGTCCCAATCGCCGTGTTCAGTCTTGCTTTTCTTAACCTGATGTTTCTTATTCTGCGGCCTAGAATCGTGGCAACCAGAGCAGAAGGAAAACCGAACGCTCCGGCCCTGTCCATGCTCGCGGACGTAGTTCGGGAGCGTCCGCTCATCGCGCTCTTAGTTGTACTTCAATTGATTGCGGTGTCTCGCTCGACAACAGCATCCATTACTTTCTTTCAACTGGCAGACTTTCGCAGTCTACTTGACCCATCGAACTTGAGTTTTTGGATGACGGTTTATTCAGCGGCCATGATGGTAGTTGCAGGAATCTGGCTGGCAAGTGCCATAGGAATTTGGTGTAGGCGCTCATGGGCTTGGTGGCTTGCAATGGTGCTGAACGGCCTTGCTGCGAGTATAACGGCGGTTTTGCAATTGGTGGATTTGCACGCGTACGTAATCGATATTGGCGCAATTGCGGCATTCGTCCTTCTGATGCTGCCAGCCGTGAGGGCTGGAAATCGTCATATCGGCCCGAAACCGCAGCGTGCGTAATCCGTCAACTGTCGTAACATCCCCATTACACTCAAAATGGCACTTTGCCGCTCAAAGCGTGTAATCGCCTGTTTTCGTCAGTCGTGTTTCGGGAGCGATTTCCATTCGGCCATGAAGGTGTCTCGCCAATCGCGAAGAGCGCCGTAGAAAGTGTCAGACGAGAGCCACAGTTCTCGCACGCTAGCGGGGTCAACCAGCGAATCTGGACGCTTGAATGCAATCAGTCGCACTCGATCGCCAACGTCGAACTGCAATACATAGCTACCATCATCGAATGCTTCATCAGCGTCAGGCGCCCAAACTAGCGAATTGGAATAGAGCATCTTGGTGAACTGAGACTCACTCAGACCGAAGTACGTTTCGTTTCCGTTGTTGTCCAGATAGATGGCACTGGTGTAAGCATTAGCAATATCGATTGCAGCGGCCTCCGCGAACGGCGCCTGATGTGTGCCGCGTCCGGTGATTCGAGTCCCAACTTCGTCGAAGGAGCAGGCTAGCATTGACTGACCGGGAGATTTGATTCCGTAGCTTTGACCTGCCACATGAATCACGAAGAACCCAAGTCCTCGCCACGATGGTTTCTCAAAGGTACGGGTGATTTCCGATTCAATCGCAAAAGTCGATGTATCGCCTACGGTCATTCGCTAGACATTTTACCCAAGAGGCTGTAGTTGGACGGGCGTCGTTGACCACCAACGCAGGAAGCACAGCGAAAAAGATCGTCCAAAACATACTTCATGCGCCCTGCAAACCGATTCTATACCGCACCGTTCGTCCGAACCGACAACTCGCGAAAAATCTCGATATCACTCATTGAGCAATAGGAAGTTGTCATCCGCCTAAACAGATTTCGCGAGATAGATCGTCATAACCAAACCCACTATCGTTGCTACCGCGATAGAAGGCCCTGTGGCCATTGGGGCGCTGGTCGGACGGTACTTGCTGCCCAAGAAATGCGTCGCGATAAAGCTCAGAGTAAAAAACGTGGCGAAGACGATGAAGAGGCGCAACCCTATATCCAGAAGCGGGCCGCTTCGGAGGCCTTCCGCGGTCATTGTTGTCGGGGGAGAAAATGGAAATCATCTTGGACCGCTTAGGCCATTCCGAGAGATTATACAAGTCAATTCGGGTAACATCCCCATAGCACTCATTGACCGTCCGCAGACACCCCGCGCACGGCAAATGCCCGGCTTTAATAGTTAGTTGCGATGAAGGGCAGTGTCACCCCCCAGGCTCCGACCGGAGCCCGGCTTATAGCATTGTCGCGGGAAGCCCGCTCTGCGGGGGGAAAGAGCGGGCACTCCAGCAAACCTTGGTTAGTTGTATTCGGTCCTAGTTATATTCAACCCAGGTGGTATAGAAGCTGGCTCCGTCGCTGGCCAACGGCGATGATGTCTGCTCGATGTAACCCACCCAGTCTATCTGCGTGATTTTTTCCGCGGCAGATCCGAATTTCTTGATCACTCCGCTCTTGGTGCTGTCGGTTGCCTGGTTATTAGTGGCGCTGGTGTAAACCTCTCCAAGGTGGGTTTTACCGAAAGCGGCGAGATTCAGAATGCCGGTTGGCGCAGAAGGTGCTTCAACAATCCACTCGGCCGAACTGCGGTCTGCGCCGGAGACGGCCGCCGATGTACTGTACGTCTCTCCCGAGGTAACGTCGGTGACTGTAGTCGTAAATTCCAAGGTCGAGGACGAGTAACTGACCTCGGCGGTAAACGCGTCACCGGGGTTGACGGTTATGGTTGAGATTACCTGGGTGGGATTGGGGTAAAACTCATACCAGGCATAGTAGACGGGCGTCTTGTGTTCACACGCGACCCCGATTCCAGTCTGCTCGACGGTGCTGGAAGAGTAGCCGTCGATACCAACCCAAATTGAGACATATGCATTGGGGCTCTCGCCGCAGGTCACTGTGGGGACGATCCACGAGCCTTTGACATCGGTGAAATCCGTTCCCTCGACGGCGTAGCCGCCCCAATTGTAGCTTTCTGCCGTCCCGTCACTAACTTTGGGCGCGACTCCGGCACGGCGCATGGGTGCATGCTGGTAGGCCTGCAGCTGTGCTACTTGTTCCGTGCTTAGCGCCGATTTCTCAGGCGCGGTGGATATCTGGCCAAGGGCGGTTGAGACGGTTAGAACCGTGGCCGCCACTAAACTGAAGTGCTTCAACACCATTGTTACCCCCTGTATTTTGGCTGCCGCAATCACTTCACGGCAAAATCACGGCATTTTAACTCGGCCGCAACGAGAGTCAAGTTGATTTCCTGCTTATTTCCACCGTCGGAGAGGAAATTCTCTAGTCTTTGGACTGGGCGCTCAGGCGTCCCCTCACCAAGCTTTGAAACTTCTTGCATTCTTGCGACGCCATCTTCGCGCCGCGCTCGTCGAACGCCCCCAGCAAGACGCACTCACGAGCGCACCCTACCCCACGCGCGGGAGGGCGCGAGTGGGCGGCGAGGGGCGGTCCGGCAGAGCGGTGAATGAGTGTTAAGGCCTTTGGCTGTTTTGTCAAACTAGCCGGAATTTGGGAGATAGGAAATGTCTACCAAAACAAAGATCGTCACTTATAGGGTGTCCTATTGCAAAGTTTTTCCGACCATTTTCTGGTGAGTGAGTTTTTCAACAGCCACGCCTGGTTACGTCAACTATCGGTCAACCGTAGGCAGACCAGCCTTGAATCAGGCGGGTCAAAGGAGATAACGCTTGAAGAATATTCTAGTTGGCGATCCAGACTGGGTCGTCAGCAATCGGGGAGTTTAAAGTCCCCTGACGCAGTACAGGACGACCCCATGCGACGGAACAACAGCACTGATGGTGCTGCTTGTTTTCTTCGTCTCGCCGGTCCAAAGGTCGTGTAAGGAATAGCCGCTTTCGTTTTCGGGGAGGCCTACGGTAGATGCTGGAACGGATACTTCCTCTGCCTTCCCGCCGGTATTGAACAAACCAACGATCGTGTCTCCGTTCGGTTCCCTCTTGGCGAACACCTGCTGCTTGCCGGTTTTGACCACCCTTTTCGCGGCGATCGAATCCTGGTCGACAGCAAGGACTGCGGAGTTCTCCAGGCATTTCTGCAGATCCGTTGGGTCGAGGTGAGTAAGATCGATGCCGAGGATGAGGGGTGCCGCTCCAAGGGCCCACAGGCTGAGCTGAGTCTGGCGCTCGACCGGAGTCAGCCCGTCGTTGCTGCCATTTCCTACCTCGATGGAGTCATAGTCGTTGAAAGCGCCCGGACCAGCGTAAGGCTGCCACTCCGCCACGTAGTTGAAGCGTTTGGCAACGTCGGCCCAGCTGGTCAGCGGGTAGCTGCTACCGCCCTTTTCGCAGCGATAGCATTCGACGTCAGGCGCGAATTCCCATTGATCGGCATACTTCATCAATGTCGGGGCGATAGCGACTGTAAGGTTCCCCTGCGTGACGTTCAGGATCATGGGCCGCCCACTTTGCCGTATGGCATTCGACCATGCCTTAACGTCAGCGGCGTTGCTGTCTGTCATGCCATCAATCTTGATGTAATCAACACCCCACTCCGCGAGCATATTCACCCATGAATTCGTATACTCCTGCGCTCCAGACTTGTTGTAGTCAATGCGGACCATGCCCTTGCAGTTGTAGTTGTTCTCCTCTACAGACGGGTCCGCAATCTGGGGAGCCGTGTACGATGTGCCTTTGATGGGCGTGTTCCGCCTGACCGCCTGCTTGGAAATACCCGGCGTAACATAAATTCCGAACTTCATCCCGAGACTGTGGATGTAGTCAGCCACTACCTTGATGCCATCGGTATCTTCCTGGGCCGGGAATCTCGATGAGTCTGTCAGCCAGCGGCCGTAAGGGTCGACGTTCGGACCTTGCGGTCCCCGACACTGATACCAAAAGTCGTCGAGGTTTACGTATTGGTACCCGATTTTCTGCAATCCGGAATTATGCAGGGCGAGCGCCTGAGCTTTCATTTTTGCTGCCGTGGGATCCTTGCGGAGGAAGCTCCAGCTACTCCAGCCGAGAACGGGCGCG
>Ga0335078_10005958_pt1 | contig 18038 bp, 12 predicted proteins | sample Lox_Sample_32_FD_206711 | JGI IMG/M metagenome (GOLD analysis project Ga0335078, IMG submission 206711) | Soil microbial communities from Loxahatchee National Wildlife Refuge, Florida, United States - Lox_Sample_3.2 | ecosystem: Environmental > Terrestrial > Soil > Wetlands | place: USA... | reverse complement strand
GAGCCAGAGGCAGGTTTCATGAAGATCGGACGGCAACTCACGCCTGGCTACAATGTGCAAGCCGCCGTCGATGCGGAACACGCGCTCATCGTGGCCCAAAAGGTCACCACCGATGCAAACGATCAACACATGTTGTTGCCCATGGCGGAAGCGGCAAAGCAGGCGGTGGGTTCACCGGCTTCGCTGAATGTGATCGCTGATGGTGGCTACTCCAACGGCGCGCAGTCGGAGATCTGCGAGACGCGAGGAATCGTTCCCTACATACCTCCCAAGCGCAACGTCAACAATCACGGAGGTGGCAAACTATTCGACCGCACTGAGTTCGTCTATGACGAAAAGAGCGACACCTTCCGCTGCCCAGCAGGCCAGACGCTTTGGCGTAAGCACTTTTCTAAAAAGGATCGTGCTGTGATGTATACACCCCGAAAAAAAGTCTGTGGTTCGTGCGCACTCAAAGCCCGTTGCACCCTGGGCCCACGGCGCCACGTTTCTCGGAACCTCTATGAGGATGCCTTTCGGCGAATGCAGCAGCGAACTACGGCGGAAGTGATGCGCTTGCGAGGATCAATCGTGGAGCATCCGTTCGCGACGATAAAGTACCGCATCTTCGGACACCCGCGCTTTTTGTTGCGTGGCCTTGCCGGAGCCCAGACCGAGATCAGCTTCGCAACGCTGGCTTACAACCTAAAACGAATGCTGAATGTCTTGGGTGGAATCCAGCTCCGATCGGCGCTTGTCGGCTAGATAAGAACATTCGGTCGAATGTTTTCGAGCAAAAGCAAAAATCAATGTCACAACAAAAACTCACGACGACATCGCGGCTGGTTTCGTAACAGCCTCAAGCGCCGTCCCCTGCTCCGGACCTCATCCCCGCTGAAACTGAAAATCAACCGAGAACTTACAGTGAGATTGGTACAGTGAACAGGGGCACATCAAGGTGGCAAAAGAACAGGGTGATCATCCTTACGAACGTCAATCGCAAGATCTCTACCTCACAACTCCAGACATTGGTGGGTGGTTTTAGCTTTGAGGTCTTAAAATATGAGACCTCATACGAGGTTCTAGTGTTGCCGGTGATATCCTCGCATCTTTTGGCGAAGTACCCCGGGCCACACGACCATTGGAGGCTGACCATGCCCTGTGTCCGCGTGATCTCGATCTTCTCACTTCTCCTGTCAAGCACACTCTTCGTGAGCTGCGGAGGCAGCAAGATGCAACCGGCGCCGCTGAATCCCGTGCCCACCTTGGCGTCACTGTCGCCCCAGTCGGCCAGCCAGTTCGGCCTCGGAGTCACCCTCGGCGTGACCGGCACCAGTTTCATGGCCGGATCCACCGCGCAAGTGAACGGCGTATCCCGCTCCGCCCAGTTTGTAAGCGGCACAGCCCTCAACGTCCAACTCCCCGCCAGTGATCTCGCGGCACTCGGCACCCTCCAACTCACAGTCACGAACCCAGCACCCGGAGGCGGCGTCTCGAATGCGCTGTCCTTCGACGTCCTCCAGCCTCCGATCGGAGTTTTTCGCATCGTCACGGTGGCCACCGATGGCACCCAGGCTAACGACGACAACGTAAGCGCGACTTTTAGCGCCAACGGACGGTTCGTCGCCTTCGATTCGCTGGCCTCGAATCTGGTTCCGAATGACACGAACGGCAACTACGACGTCTTCGTCCGAGACACCTGCCTGGGCGTAACCACGGCATGTACTCCCACCACCACTCAAGTTTCGGTCGCGCCCGACGGCTCGGGAGGCAACAGCCTCAGCCGGTATCCCTCCATCAGCGCCGACGGACGCTTCGTCGCCTTCTACTCGCTTTCGGACAATCTCGTGCCCAACGATACGAACTTTGCCGGCGACGTATTTCTTCGCGATACCTGTGCCGGTGCCCCCGCCGGATGCGTTCCCTCAACCATCCTCATTTCCCTTGCCGACGATGGCAGTCAGGCCAATTACGACACGGGCAGCGCGCTCATCAGCGGCGATGGCCGATACGTCGCCTTTACCACTCTTGCAAACAATCTCGTGCCCGACGATACCGATGGATTTGCCGATGTCTTTGTGCGCGACACCTGCATCAACGGCCCGCTCAATTGCCTCCCATCGACCACGCGCGTGTCGCTGGCCACTGACGGTAGCCAAGTCAATTCGTCGGGTTCGGCCGGCGCGGCCATCACCCCCGACGGACGATTCGTGCTCTTCCAGTCCGACGCCTCCAACCTGGTGCCCAACGACACCAACAACACGTCGGATATCTTCGAGCGTGACACCTGCGTCAGTGCTCCTGCCGGCTGCACGCCAACCACCACCCGCGTCTCCGTCGCCAACGACGGCAGCGAGGGCAACGACGGGAGTTTCGTGTCTGCCATCAGCCCCGACGGACGATTCATCAGCTTCACCTCACTCGCCACTAACCTCGTCGCCAACGACACGAACGGCAAGTACGACGTATTCCTTCGCGATACCTGTTTCGGAGCGACCGGCGGATGTTCGCCTTCCACCATACGTGTGTCGGTAGCCAGCGACGGCGCCGAGAGCGACGGTGACAGCCTCGAGTCGTCGGTAAGCTCAGGCGGACGTTACGTCCTGTTCGCCTCGGTTGCGACCAACCTTGTTTCCAATGACACAAACGGTTCCGACGACGAATTTGTACGCGACACCTGCATCGGCGCTCCCGCGGGATGCGTTCCCTCCACCTATCGCGTTTCCGTAGCCGCCGACGGTACGCAAGGGAACGCGCACAGCTACGAGGGACTCATTTCCCCCGACGGACGCTTTGTGCTCCTGCGTTCCATCGCCACCGACCTCCTCTCCGGAGATACCAACAATTTCTCCGACTTCTTCCTCGCCTTCAACTGAAACAGAGAGGAGGCTGATCCAACTTTGGCTGGGATCTCTAGGTTCGGTGGGGAGAATTCAGCTCTCTCGCTGAGAACCACTTCGAGAAAGCGAGTCTCCACCTGCTCGGGAGTTCTGCGATATCAGTGGCTATCAAGGAGGAGAGAGCAGGTCTCTACCCAGTGCGCTAAGCGCGTGTACCGAGGTCATTAAACGGGAAAGCAGGGATCTACTCGTCAGCGGAAGTTCTGATATCAGAACGGTTAGGTGAGTGAACCAGTCCGATAGCGAAATGGCTCATTGACATTGATGATCAAAGTGGAATCCAACTGGGCGAGAGTTCTGTCTGATGGCTGCGTGGGCGCCATGTTGTACCGAGGGCCACAGTCGTCCTCGTCAGAAAGCACGTCGAAGTGCTCGGCGATAATCTGCTCGCGGCGCGAAAGTCGATAGGGCCCACACATTGAAAGACATTTATTGCAGATCGGACCTGGGAGGGAGTTAGGCTCTGGAGCAGTTCAAGTATGCCAAATGGATCAGCGGGAAAGCACGAGATTCTTACGGATAAAATTGAAATCAGAAGCACATGTCGGGTTGGCAACACCTCCCTCGTCACCAGCCAATTCATCCGTGCAGAGGTCGTAGACGGTCATGCCGTTCCTGGCAATCGTGTGCTGCTCAATAATCACTCGTCCTCCCTGTATGACCGAGGCCCGAATATCCCGCGCATTGAGCCCTGAAAGAATGGCTGGTTGCTCGTCGAGGACCTGTCCGATTAGGTCTTTCGACTTCGAAAATTGATAAGATAGCTGCCCCTTGAAGGAACTTAGCCCAATCAGAGGTGACCACACAATCGGCTGCAGCGTCACAGAGCACGCGTGATCTGAGCGCACGGCAAGGAGAATGTAGTTTGGCGTGTCAGTTTTTAGCGCCCAGCCCGCCGGAGCCCGCATGCTTACGCCGTAGGCCGGATTTCGATAGGTCACACCTTCAGAGCCCTGCACGATATCCGCTCGGGATTGGTCAACATGGGAATAATCGGGGAGAAGAAGTCCTACAACTATCAGGGCAACGTAACCCGTCGCTAACACCGCTGCGAGAGCGATAGGGACTGCCACCGGAAGTCCCTTTGAAGAGGCAGAGCCGGCCGGCAAACGCACCGTGGCCAAAATGGTTTTCTCCGAGTCGCGAGCGATGCTGTAGGCATGGGCCCCCATGACAGCCAGGATGACCTCAATGATCAGACCGCCCATAGGGGTCTTCGCGATGGGCGCTTGAAAAAACATGAGGCCGAAAAAAACCACAAAACCAAGTTTGCGCTGGCCAAGATAAAAATAGCCAAAGCCTCGCGTCAGCAGATTCAGGATCGCAGCCACGCGAGGACTCTCAGCGATAAAGGTGTCCGTGCCGGCACTCATCTCGCGAGCCGTGAAGAAAGCATCCAGGAATGCGAACACATAAAGAAATAGTGTGATTCGCAGCAGTATGGCCCAGAGGAAAGCTGCCTCTTTCCCTTCCGGGCTTCCGAGCCGTAGCGTTAAGTAGATAGTTAGCGCCAAAGCTGGCAGGAAGACGGCCGACACCCAGACGCCGCGGGACGTCTTGCTGCAATAAATCTGCCCAGCACCGGGTAAGACGAGGGAAAGCAGGAATGCAACCAGCGGGCTCCTTGGCACCGGTTGCGGGTCGAACATGACCTCTGCCGTCTTGACGGGGTCGCTTAGAGTCAGTGAAAGAAATGGAGAGTTATCCATGCCAGCTCACAAACATGTCTCACCGAGTCGGAAAAGCGGCGAACCGCTTACACGGAAGCGTGCAGGTTTTCCATGGCTGCTGTAACCAAGGCCATTTTGCTCATTGAGCCTTGACCTTGCTCACTCCAAAACATCCTCCTCCTGTCCGAATGCGCCTTCCAGAACTGCAATGAGTTGTGCCCGGTTAAAGGGCATCGTAAGCACCGAGACGGGGAGAGGTTCGTAAGCCTTGAGCAAGTGGTCGATAATATCGTCTGACCATGCCGTGAGCAACAGGTATCGAGTGCCGGGGCTAACGGCTACACAACCCTCAATCCCGTCTTTCGGGCCTAGCAACAACAGATTGGTATGGATGACAAGCACCGCAGGCAACGCATTTCGCGCCATCTCAATGACGTCACTCCATTGGGAACAACTTGAGATAGTGATGTGCGGTTGCCATTCGGCGGGGAGCATCTGATGAATAACTTCCCCGATGCACTCGTTGCCCGAATCGATGGCGATGGCACATTTCAATTTGACCGCATCCGATGCCATGGGTCGTGTTAACCGCTTCGCATGCATAATTCTGCAATCACACAGGCGTGCTGAACTACCTCGACGTCAACGGGCTAGAGTACGCGGTGTCCTTAGGCTTCATAATCACGTACGATTGCTCGTTATCCGCGATCTCGCGAAAGAATTTCTTCAATGATTCAAGTCCCGCCGATGGAACGCGTACATCCTTTATTTCGTAGCTCCGAGCATAGTGGAGGTTGTGTTTTGTAGCAGTGATCTCGCTCTTGTAAGCTCCGAACGGATAGTCGTAGCTTACGTTTTGAGGTACTTCGTCGATAGAAAAGTCTTCTGGCAGTGAAATATCGACTACGTCACTCTCTAATACCGTGTTTGAAAATACCATGGGCTGAGTGCGTGGCTTACCCTCCAGGAGGCTGCGACTCTTATGGCCGAGTACGCACGCCCGAAACAGAAAGAGATTGGTGGCACGTTGCGCATAGGCATTCACATGAAAGTCGTAAGCGATAGCGAGTGACCCATCGAAATCCTTTGACGACGAGATTCGTGCTCCGGTGAGAACGGCTCCATCGATAAGACCCGATAGAAGATTTTGAAAGATCTTTTGTCTACTCTGACTCGGCTCGTTCACTATCTGTTGACGCAGCGCGGCTGCTGAAGGTCCTGTCCGGGCTTCCTCGATCGTACCTTTCATATTTCCGAACTTATCGATCGTTAATTTGGCCTCCCGCAATATACGGTTCGCGTTGGGAGGAGCCAGAGGAAGTGTCAAAATGTCACCTCCACTCTCGGTCACCAGAAATCCGGTATTCGACTGCAGACCGGATGGTAGATAACCCATGGCAGTCGAGTCGTCCGTGGGATCGAAAAACAACAGAGAGCCGAGATCCCGGTGATGCAACACTGCATACCTCCCAGCCACATCGAGGTCTTTGGGTAACCGGATGGCGAGGATCGCATGGTTGAAACCGAGTGGGCTGGGAAACTCTGGCGAAAGATAATCGCGATTGCTATTGATAAGCACATAATAGGCATCAATGCCGGCCTCTTGCAGCATAGCGTAAAGCAATGTCGCCTTATCCTTGCAGTCACCGTATCCGGCCGAGAAAACATCACTGGCAGGATGCGGCTGGTAACCGCCTATACCGATCTCGATGGCTACATATCGAATACTATGCTGCACGTATGAACCCAGCCGCTGAATCTTCTCCATCGGATCGTGGGCATCAGAGTTCAATTCCCGTACTTTATGTTGGATCTCCGGTGTTGCATCATGTCGTCCTTGAGTCAATTGCATATACCATTGAGCGATTTGATTCCAGGAAGTCAGAACCTGGTTACCACTCGTGGGCTTTTTCGGCGCGAAGGAAAGCGCGAACTCGGCAGCTATGGATCTCCAAGTGGGCATATCCGGCTCCGAGCGGATGGGTTCGATGTTCGACAACTCCCACGTCCATCGGTTTTCGCCAGACTGTCGTGGATTAACAACAGACGTGTTACGCCAGTAGGATGTATAGGTCCAATTTGAGGGCAGCTCAAGCGAGAGACGAGCAAATCGTACAGGGATCTCATCCTGAAAAGACCAGATCGCTTGCAGCACAAACGGTCTTCCTCGTTGCTGGTACTCGTACCCAATTACACTGCCAGGCCGCGTTGCCGGAATCTGAAGTACCTTGTATCGGGTATCAGCGTACAAGCCCTCGGAGTAGGCGGCCGTTTCGATGGCGTCACTTTCCTTAACCTCGTACTCTTCGTTGTCCGAAGTTATGGTCCATGCCTTCATGAAAGAGAGCCTTGTCTCGGTATCAAAATAAACGGAGAGAGTGCCTCTGGATCGCCCGTTCGGTCGGAGGATTTTGTAAGCCTTGCGATAAGTTGTGTGGACTTCGCCTGTCGGCGAGACGCTGATTGACCTCTCATCGAGTAAAACGACCGCATCCATGTCATCTGGATACGTAGGAAGTGACGTCTGCCTTGCTTGCCTGAGCCAGTCGGGTGTGCCTGCCCGTGCAAATGAGCTGGCAAGAACAAGGATGACCGTTAGTATGAACGGCGAGACCCTAGTGAACCTGTACCGTGTCCAGTTTGCGCAGCACCACGTTTTGCACATCGCTTTGCCTCAATTTCGCAAAATATTCCCGCAACGGGTTGTAGTCCTCCACCCGGAAAAAGTAGCCGGTCATCGATTCTCGACGTTCGAGCCGCAACACGCCGTCTTCGCTGCTGCGTATTTGGGAAAATTCTCCCCACAAGCGTTTCTCCCTAGCTTCGTCGGGGATGGCTTCTACTATGTATCCTGCCGGAATCGCGAATGTAACTTTATCGATCTCTTGATAACCCCGCTGAAGGTAAATAGGTTCGACACGTCGAACAGCAGTGAACGCGCTAAAGTTGTTGATCTGGAAAACGGCCAGTGGAAAGAGCATGCGTCGTGGCGTTACAGTCGCAAAGCGCGGGGCATGTACGTGGCATTTGATCCGTAGAGGCTGCTCAGATTCTTGCCAGCCAGTCACAGCATCAACGTCGATGGTCGCACCCGGAGGTGTCAGTTCCTTTACTTCGTCTTCCACTAACTTGCGACGCCCAGCCTCGTCTTCATTGGAGGCTGACAAGCGACGGCTAAGCGCCTCTTGCCCAGTAAACTCGATTTCCAGGGTACCTTCGAGTGCGCCATCTGGTTGTAGTTTCAAATCGGCGGTACGTTCAATCGTTCCCGGTTTGTTTGCGGAGGGTTGAACGTCGATGGCACCCCCGCCGATTTTGTCCCACCGCATACCTCCGGTATTCGCTTCGAACCAGGGCACGATGCCAAACGGACAATAGCGGGTCGCCGGATCAAAGTACAGAGTCTCTCCATTCAGTCGAACCATCACAATCATTGCGTTGAGCTGCGAGGTATCTAGAACTGTCGGCTCGAAGATGGCGGAAGCGCGATCAACAACTTGCACGATCCAAGCTTCGAATCCAGCCGATCGAGCCAGCGCGACGAACAAAAAATTGATTTCATTACCGGACCCATAATTATGCCGCAATATATCGTCGGCACTTTTGTTTTCCGGCAAGCGTTCTCGCTTCTCCTCCGTTTCAGTTCTGGATGGCTCGTAGGTGAGATAACGCACCTGCTCTACCCGCGCGTAGAGCTTACGAAGCCGTGTTTCAGGCGGATCGCTGGTAGGTGCAATTTCATTCGCCGCGTGTTCCAGATACTTAGTCTTCTCAACAAACTTTTCTTCCAATGCGGCCCTAGCTTTGCTCATACTCCGCCAATAGTCACCGACAAAACCCGCTGTGTAGTAAAAGTGCACGCGACTGTTCAAGAACGACTCTGGAGGCATACGGTCTTCCACTTCGATGGCCGCAACGTTTGAGACTTCCATCCGCACCGTTCCATCAGACTGCTTGGAAGGAAAGACTTGGGCAGGCAGGCGAACTTTCGCAAAGTCTAGTTGGCCACCGGGGACCGGCCGCAACACGAAAACCGCGTGGCGCGTAAATAAATCCTGCTGGATGGTCCATGTCGTAGTCGGAACGGTCCATCCTCCGTCGAAGGTGTAGCTGCTCGGGTGGCGGACATAGTCCGGCAAGCGCTCCTTCCAACGGACCGAATACTCGTACTCAATTACAGAACCGACTTCCACTCCAGGGAGAGTGAAGGCTTTGACGTTGTAATGAAACCTCTTATAGCGGGCGACGATCTTATCGAAAACAAGGCCGCTGAATGGAATGACTGTTCCGTCGCTGCGCACCGTCCGTCCACGAATGCCCTCAACGGATGTGTTTTTTTCAATATACGGAACTTCGATATCTGCATAGGACTTTCCCGACTCCTTAAAGATCTTGATCCGAATGCGTTCCGTTTGAACACGTTTCTCATCGTCCGTATAAACCTGGCGCTCAAGAATCATTGCGGATGAGCCCGGATTCGCAGGATTATCTGCGAGCGCCAAATCTTCTTTCGGCACGGGCTGCCAGGCAGTCTCTACCTGAGAGGAAGCGCGAGGAACGAATAGCAGTGAAAACGCGGCAATAAAGATAGCTTGCGTCATTCTTACCGAGAGCATAACGCTGTCTCCCTGCCGCTACTACACGCGCAAGAAAAGATAACGACTGGGACTGACGACAATCTGCCACGTAGAGGTACGATGTACTACTTTCTCAATGACAAATCAAGTGCAATGCAAGTTTCGTCGAACTAACTAATGCTCGTTAGACGAGGATCGCGCTTTTACAGTTGACGTTGCCATAAACGTGTACGCGACGATTACGGCAGATGAGCACAAAGCGCTTACCTCGGCGGACTAAACCAACGAGTTATCTTTCAAACTCAAGAAGCCTCGTCTGATAGTCCAGACAGACGGATCTGAACTGACTGAGGAAGTTTTGGCCCCAATAAGCCATCGAACTTGCCGTAACGGGCGCGTTGTGAATAGTGCCACATCGCAGCACTCCGCCTTATTCTTGATCCTTTACAAGCGATTTAGCGAGACAAAGCGTATGAAATGATGGCATCAAAAGTCTTCAATGGTCCCCTCAGGGGTTCTCAAAAGGGATCAAACTGAAAAAACAGTACGTCGATCTCAAGCCGCCACGGAGCGTTTTTAGACGGTTTCAACTTGCTGCGCAATTCGGATCAGCGCCCTAATTCCGGCATCATTAGGTATAACGAGGCTGCAATTAGGTTTTCCAGACCCGAACGGTGATGATTTCTAGTTTTTTGTCTGAGCGACCTCGTCGCTACGTGCGGTGTTTCCTGGATCTCCGGTAAGGACAAATCCAGCCCAATAGTAAGGGTTAGGGTACTTCTGGCGTACATCGATTTGTGCGGCGCGCAGCGCTTCAGCTTTGCCCATGCCCTGTTTCAGGTGTGTATACAAAGAAACCATTAAAACTCTCGTTGCCTCGTCGTCGACACTCCACAGGCTGGCAATCACTGAAGGAGAACCGGCATAGATGAAGGCTCGAGTCAGTCCAATAATGTCGTCGTTGCGGCTTCGCTTTCCCGCCTGGGATTGACATCCACTCAATACCACAAGATTCGTCTTTTTGAGATCTAAGTCGACCACCTGGTCAAGCTCCAAAGCTCCTTCGTCCTCCTTGCCATGACCCAATATCACCCGGGAAATCTCGGGATGTGTTTTGTCGTGATCAATGTGAGCGATTAGGTGGACGATTTCGTAGTCCCCGGCAAGTTTCTGGAACGAGGACACCGTCGCCTCATCCCCAAGCAGAGGTTTTGCGCCGAGAATAGAAGCGACGTCACGGGCTTCGCCGTAAGCGTTTCCAAGGAATGGCAATCCCTGATTCCAGTCATTGGCAACGATCATGGCGCTGCCGGAAGCAGACTTGTTTCTGGCGCGGATATATGGAAGTGCACTCAGACTGGGCAAGGAAAACACCGCGAAATCGTCACCCAGATAGTGCTTTCCATCTGTCAACGCGGCGAATGGTAGGTCGTTCAGGACGCCATGTGGAACGAAGGCGAGCGTTTTGGTTTTCAAGTGAGAGTTGATTGGTGCGATCAAGGTCTTATCTAACAACTTGAGGCTGGCCTGGACTCCCGTTTCGCCCGCAAAGTCCAGCAAATTGCTCACGGCCCAACCCAGCATCAACTCATCCACCGGCAATTCCGAGACATGAAAACTATCTTTCGTCACAACAAATACCAGGGTTGTTGACGGAGTCATGAAATACGAGACGGCCGTGACATCGGGAGGCAGTTGTTGTTGCACTTCTTGCAGGGTAAGCGGCGAAATGCTGAGAAACGATGCGTAGTCGGGATTGTGAATTCTCAGTTCTCTCACCCGTTCCAAATATTGCCTTTGCACATCGCTCTGCTCCGCTTCGAGCGCGAAGAGTTTAGCTTGATCAATTACCGGCCCAGGTCGAGACAGCTCTTGGCCAATCCTGCGGTGGAGGGAGATGTTTTGCTTTCTGAGTTCCTGCTCAATATTGATGAAGTCACTCGGTAGGTGAGCGTCGATGCGAGGATTGCCAAGTTGATCGAGGAAACTTCGTGCGCGTGCGCGTTCACTCAAATTAAAAGCTTCCTCAGGATGGTGCTGGGCGATTTCGAGCAGAATCGCACGCTGATAAAGTTCGGTTGACTGATTGGCAATGTCGATACGGAATTCTTCGATGCGGGCAGCCGCCTGAATCTGCTCCATAAGATCCAGAGCTTGCCGATAGTAGTTGAGTGCGTCATCGTATCTTTCCTTGGCATCGAAGACCAGTCCAAGAAGTGTGAGAACACCGACCTCTCCTAGTCGGTCGCTGGTCTGCCGCATCAAGGTTAGTGCTTTGTTGTAATTGTCAATCGCCCGAGAGAAATATCGCTTCTTGTTAATGTCTCCTTTAACGTAGCCTCCGTAGATAGCAATGGAATAGTCGAAGTCACCGATAGCAATTGAATAGTTCAATTCGCCGATGGTCGCGAGCACCCCAGCTTCGCCAGCCCGATTTCCAGCCTCAACCATTTTCGCTCGGGAGCGCTCGAGAAAATTCAGGGACTTCGAGCCCGTAGGAGAGGGATCTAGCAACATTTGGCAACGACCAATCCCGGCCAGAATGGCACCTTCAAGAGCAGGGTGGTCAGAATCTTGAATTAATGAGAGCGCATGTTCATATTGGCGCAACGCGATCGATTTGCTATTGCGCGAAAACTCCATGTCCCCTATGCTTGCGATAATCCAGGCTTGCTGTGGTTTGGAAGCATTGGCAAGAGCGCTCTCGTATTGCGCCCTGGCCCTTTCGAGCTCGCCCGTCGATTGATAAAGTGACCCTATGCCCATCAGAATCCGGACTTCTCCATCCCGGTCGCCGAGCTCGCGGAACAGGGAGAGAGCCGCTTCGTAGCAGCGTAGGGCGTCGGGTACTTTTCCGAGAGATTCGTTCACCCAACCAACGCTGGCATAGGCTTCTGCTTGATCCTTCTCGAATCCCATCGATCTACCGATCTGCACAAGTTTGAGGTAGGCCTCTTTAGCTTGCTCAAACTCGCCGAGAGAAACATGGCTGGATGCAGAACTTCTCAGCATGTCGGCTCGAAGCCTTGAGTCCCTAATCTCCGTAGCCATACGGTCGGCAAGAGCACGCTGTTCTGACGCCTTCTCGAAATCATCATTATGGGCGTAGAGCATCCCCAGATCCGCCTGCCCGATCACCTGCGCAACCTTGTCTCCTGCAGTCTCGTGCATAGAGAGGGCACGTGTTGCATCTTCGACGGCCTTTCTCGCGATATTCGGAGAGGGCAAAATAGCTGGCCAAGACTGTCTGAAATTCTCATTTGCGTGCGCGAGATCGGCATTGAAATCGGTTGGATAAACTGGCCTTCCCGCTAGAAGAGGAGGTTGGGGGTGATCGAGGATGCTAGCTTGGCCGGAAACTAACGTTGAAGCAAAAAGTAGGAAAGCAGCCCGGACAAGAAAACGCCCGCGCAAGGCTTGTGTTTCAGAGTAGTGGGCCACACCGATCATGAGTCTTCCTCACCGCGGACGATTGCGAAAAGGGCCCCCATAACTAGTAAGGAAACTGTTCGCTGACTAATTATTCTTTATTAGGCTCGGCAGCCTCAGATTTCGGCGCTTCTGCTTTCAACTCTGCCAGCCGTTTTTCGACTTGACTCGCTGTAAGAGCGTCGCCCAAACTTCTGGCCAGATCAACTGTTTCTTTGAGCTGTTCGTAGGCAGCTTGCCGGTTGCCAACGATCTGGCCGTAAATGTACGCCAACGCCCTATGGCCGAGCATCTGGCCTTCGCTATCGTTTTCTGACTTCGACAAATCCAAAGATGCGAGATAGTCACTTTCAGCTTGGCGCGGAAGGTCAATCTTCATATAGAGATCTCCTTCGAGTCGCTTCACTGCGGCAACGGTGAGACTTGGAAAAATTGCTTCCAGACGATCGATCGCCTCAGCATATAAGCCGTGGTTTGCGTAAAGATGTGCAATAAGAAATTGAGTGGGCCCCTCAGGTAAATTGAAGTGCTCAATCTGACGTTGTTCTTGCAGGACGACCTCTTTCTCCTTAGGCCCGATCAGGGAAAATCCAAGGCCAAAGCCAGGCTCGTCGTAAGTACCAACACCATCAGCGACGACAATAACCCTATACTCGACGTCGCCCTTAAGCCTGGGCCCCTTATCAAGTCTAGGACTCTTCTCAGAATAGACGAGCTTTGTCGCAATCGTGGTGTCACTCGTCCAACTGAAGTCCAGCGATCGGATCGAAACATGATAAGTAGTCGCGCCCTTCACCGGGGTCCAACGAATTGTCGGATATGGCGAAAGGAGTTTCGTCTTGCGTGGCGACAGAACTATCGGTGAGGACCCATCATTGGGCCAGCCTCGCGTGACATGGATCAGACTCCCATCCTGGCGGCGCAGGACGACTCGGGATGGAGGACAAGGGATGGCGCCGATGCCCATCGAAACATCGTGCAACGTTAGATCAGAACAAACCACCTTGGCGCTGGACGACTCGCCGAGGTCGAGCAGATCACCTTCTTGCAGCCAAGTGCCGAATGCTATCGGTGCATAATTGATCCAGCCGTGCCTCTTGAGGCTTGGGCGTCCTTGAATTGCAACCACGAGGTTCGCTGGGTCTGAACGATCGGTCTGAGCAAGAAGCAGCTTATTGCCCAGTAGCCAACAACTGCAGAGCCCCAGCACAATGACGAAGCGGATTAAAGTAGATGTAGATAAGGTCATATCAGGCCCCAGTTGGGCGGGGTTTGGTTTTACCGAGATTCTCCTTTGCCTCTTCGCGCCATTCGGGCTCTACTTCCGCCTGGTTTGAATAGGCGAGACAGGTTTCCCATTCTGAAATCGCTTCGCTCGTTCTTCTTTCAGCATCGAGTACCTTGGCCATCAGGCAATGGGCAGACCCGCGATTAGGATCCGAAGCTATAGCAAAACGCAGGTTTTGTTCTGCTTGTCCAAGATGATCGAGACACAAATTGGCCCACCCTCGATTCTTGTAGAGAGTGTAACGGACAGCTGACTCCTCCGGACGGAGATCAAAGGCACGATCAAGTAAACGCAAAGCGGTATCACACTCCTTACGCCGCAGAATGTAGAGACGGGAAAGATTGTTATATGCTGCGTAGAAAGTCGGGTCTACGTCGATCGCTCGTTGGTATTCATTTAATGCCTTGTCATAGTCTGGGATCTCTTCATAGGTATCGGCGAGATTGTAAAATGCAGCCGCGTATCCTGGACTTAGTCTTACGGCCCACTTGTAGCTCTCAATGGCGGCCTTGATGTCGCCTTTTTGAAACTGCTCCTGCCCCCGGTTATTGAAATACCTAGCGGCTTGCGGAAGAAGCACAATTGCAACAAGGAAGATACACCCAAATGACAGGGTCACGATCAGCACTCTACGAGTGTTGACCCACCAGGCTTTAGATGTGTTATCAGCGCTCTCGCTGTATAGAGTTTCGTTACCCGATTGCTTGCCGTTCTCATGAGCGTCGTCAAGACTCGCAACGAAACAGTAACCCCGGCCCGGGATCGTCGCAATATATCGGTTCTCTTTAGGACCCTCGCCTAGAGCCTTTCTCAAGACAAAGATATTCTGCGTAAGATTTGATTCCTCTACGAATGCATCGGGCCATACCGATTGCATCAACTCATCTTTCGAGACCACCTCTCCTCGGTGTTCGACTAGGGCAATCAGGATTTCCAGAGCTTTTTGATGGAGAAGGACCGGTTCGGTGCCTCGCAATAACCGGCGCCGCTCGAAGTCGAGTCGATATGGGCCGAATGCGCACAGCCGACTCACCGGCATGGACGTTCCCCGTTTAGGACTTTAAGACAAAAACTTGGAATTCTCGTTTGGGAGTTTATCGGTGTGCCTCGCGCAGATTAGCGCCTCGTGAGGTCAGCCTGACTTCCCTTCAACGGAACGGTCCCCATTGGGAGCCATTACGTTATCACAAGATTTGGCCGCACGCCAGCGGCTGGGAGCGGCCGTCTAGTCTCGGCAAAATGTTAAATTTGGCAGTGGCTGGCGGACAAGATCCAACCCTTCGTTTGAGAGATCTTGAGGAAACTTGAGGTGGAGTTAAGGACTTTTGATTCAGTCCTTTCACAGAATGGGCTCATCGCAAGGCCGAGGATGATCCCGGACCAACGAGATGCTTCCGAGGATTGGGCACGAGATTGATGGTAAGTAGCAAAGCTTAGAAAAGGGTTCTGGGTCGAAGCTAAGGGGCGATCAATCTACCTTTACAGCTGACGGAGAGTCAGTGTTCGATATATCGCTACGGTCACCTGGTTAAGTAGTTCAAGAAAAACCCGGGATTACGGAGAATCACGATGAGAAATCTTTGTATAGACATGTGTCTACCAGTCGTGCTCGCTACGCTATTAAACCTCGGACAGCCAACGAGGAATACTGCTTCATTCACGGTTCATGCGAATCTGATGTTTTCGCCAACTGGGGTTTATGCCGATCCCAACACTCAATTCCGCGTGATTGCAGCCGGCCTCGCCAACCTCGCAGACGAAGATGGGCCTTACATTACCGATGCGAACGGCACGATCATGAAGGCCCCCCTTGCGAACTCGGGAGCGTGGACGTACTTCAAAGACAACTTCAAACCCATTGGTGTACCGCCGACCCTCGACACAAAAAAGTTTCCACTTGGAGGTTCTCAATTGGATACAGCGCCGCTGGGCGCTCTCGTAGCCGGCTTTGCGACAAGTGCGAATCCCACAACTCTGGCAGACTTTCCAAACGGATTTCAGTTCGTCGGCCGAGGGGGCGAGATCGTCTCGCCGGATTCTGGGGGTTATCTATTCTTTGCGGTGAACGACATCAATAACACTGCCGATAATGATGGTTACTTCCTGGCCGTTGTATCGCGCAAATAGTGCGCTTGGCAGAAGCGACCGTGGATCACCGTCGGGCACAGACCGTAGGTAAAGCGGAGTCCCGTACGGTGCGTAACTCGACATTGGAACCCGCAATCAGCAAAGCGTCGGATCGTGCCAGAGGAACAACTCATGCATTGCTGGAGGAACAGATCTGCTCTGCGGATAGGACTTGTGATTTTGGTGCTGGGAAATGTATGCGCGTCCCAAGCAATGTTTAAGGTGAGCAATCCTGAGCAACAGCAGTGGCCTCGGGAGGAAGCCAACCGTATCTACCTCTCAGTCGCCAAGAGCATGGCGGAGGAGTTCAAACGGCCGCAATTGCCAGCTGCGGTTTTTACACTCGTATTAGGAGCCAGAGAGGACGCAGTGGACATGAATACGAGAGAGCTGCTCCTTAAGAGATGGGATAAGTACCGCTACGCTGAGGGCGTGGTTCGTCTGACCTTCGACCAAATGTTGTCCTCGGAATTGAAAATGCGATTAGCAAGACGGGCTGTTGCGGAATCAGACGCAACGGTAGATTATCGGAATTCTGAAAAGTCGACGCTCCAGTAAGGAGACTTCCGAATGAGGACCACAATCACAATCGCTCTCTGTGCGGTCTTGTATGCGAGTTCGGGAACGGCGGCGACAGCGGCGCACCGGCGCGTCCGTGAATACTTTTGGCGCGAAGGGCGATGGCGCCACCGACGATACAGCGGCGATCCAAAAGGCGATCAGTGCTGCCGGAGCGGCAGGCGGCGGTTCCGTGGTTTTCAATGTGGCCCGTTACTTCACCGCAGGTACGATTCAGGTGCCCGCAGGTGTTGTGTTGTGCGGATCGATCGAAGGGCCGTCTGACCTCGCCGGCGCAAATCCGGGTACGACCACGATTGCGCCCACGCTGCTAGTAACCAACAGCAGTGGCCCCTTCATAACACTGCAAGGAATCGGCGCGGGGGTGACCGATCTGCTGTTTCATTATCCGAACCAGGTTGATGTCAACGCCTCTGCGCCGAATGCCTATCCTTACACCATCGTCGCGGCTGCCCCTGGAACCAAGGTTGTTCGCTCTGCGACTTCGAATGCGTACAACTTTCTGGACATCGAGAGTGGCAGGGTCATCGCGCAGGATCTTTTCGTTGGGGCGTACAACATAGGCATAAACATCGACCATGCGTACGACCACGTCACGGTGCGCAGCGTGCTCAATCAGGTGTTTTGGGACGCATGGCAGCCCGTACCCTACCCACTTCCGATTGATGCCTGGGTGCAGAGCCATGGGATCGCCTTGGTGGTGAATCGGGCAGACAGCCTCGAAGTTCACGACTTCAAACTATTCTCTCGTTACGCCGGCATGCTGCTGACCGACTCGCCTGATGGCACCCAAAATCCGCGATGTGGGTTTGGAACGGGAAGCGACATCAATTTCGATACCGTGCAGTACGGCATCATCGTCACTGCCTCGAATGCAGGAGGCTATGAGTTCGCGAACGTAGTCATCGGTTCAGGGAACGGCGGGGTGGCGGCACTTCAGTTGAAGAGCGGTGGCTCATTGCCTCCAGACGTGCTTATTAACGGCGGCTCGGTGCGAGGTGCCTGGAGTTTGGGGCCGTTTCCCGCACCCCTCGCGGGTAGTCAGAAAGTCCTGAACATCATTGGGTACGATTTGCCCTGAAACAAGAATCTTGAGCGGAGACGGGGATGTCCCGAAGAACAACGCTAAATCGACTTTTGGGGTTCGTAGTCCTTATTTCCACTTTGGGCTTCCTCAACGCTTGTGGAGGTTCGGGCAGCACTCCCACTCCGCCCCCTCCTGTGCCGACGGTCAAGATCTCAGCATCGTCAAATTCCATTGCCCAGGGTCAAACCGTGACGCTCACGTGGTCGGCCGAAAATGCGATATCGTGCGCCGCCTCAACGAATCCCGCCGAAAGCGATTGGTCGGGAAGCCAGGCGACAAGTGGCACACAATCTGTGACACCCGCATCGCTGGGGACAATCAATTACAGTCTGACTTGTAGTGGCCCGGGCGGAAGCGGTTCTGGAGGTGTGTCTGTTAATGTGGCGGCTGCCGTGGGAAATG
>Ga0335078_10005956_pt1 | contig 18040 bp, 16 predicted proteins | sample Lox_Sample_32_FD_206711 | JGI IMG/M metagenome (GOLD analysis project Ga0335078, IMG submission 206711) | Soil microbial communities from Loxahatchee National Wildlife Refuge, Florida, United States - Lox_Sample_3.2 | ecosystem: Environmental > Terrestrial > Soil > Wetlands | place: USA... | reverse complement strand
GGGTGGCAGCGGACGGCGCCGGGCGGGCAGCCGGCGCCGCGCGAGCGCGCGCGGTCGCGGGCCAGGACGGCACCGCGGCGGGCGAGCCGCCGCCGCTGAACCTGCGCTCGCGGCCGGGATCGCAGCTAGCGGCCGGCCCGGGCGCCGCCCCGGCGCCCGCGGGCACCGGGGCGGCCAGACCTTCCTGGCCCGGCACTCCCGCCCGGTCAGCGTCGCCCGCGCCCGCGCCGGGTGCGCCGGGCATGGCACTCGGCGGCGGTGCCGGGCCGGCGGCGCCCGCCCGGCAGGCTGGCCCGGCCCGGCAGCCGGCGTCTGCTCCGCCAGCTGGCCGTCAGCCGGCGCCGCCGCGTCAGCCTGCCCCGGTCCGGCCGCAGGTTCCGGCCCGGCAGCCGGCGCAGCCCGCACCGGCAGTAATCCAGCCCGCGCGACCACAGTCAGCGGCGCTGTCGCGCTGGTCCAGGACCGGCAGGCAGGATCCGCCGCGGCAGCCAGCCCGGCCAGCCCGCGGCGCGTCAGGCGCCGCGGATAGCGCGCCGCGCGAGCCGTCGCAGTGGCTCGGCCAGCCGATGAAGGGGCCCGTTGCCGGTTCCGGGGTACCGCCGGGGCAGGAGCAGGGCGGGGCGTCGGACCGCGTCGTTCCGTTCTGGCTGCGGGCCAGGCGCCGGGGGTGATCGATGGAGATCAGCCCGCTGCAGCGCAGGGTCACGTTCGGGCTCGTCGTGCTCGTGTTCGTCGGGCTTGGCGCGTACCTGCTGGGTCCGCTGACGCACCGGTCCGCGCCCGGCCCGCGGCGTCAGCCCGGGCCGCACCCGGCCGTCACCTCGCCCGCGCCCCAGCCGGCGGCGACATCCGCGGCGCCGCCCGGCTCGGCCACGCTACCCGATATCTACCAGTGGCTCCCGTTCACGCAGGCTGAGCTCGCGGCGGCGGCTGCGACGGTCCGTCGGTTCGGCAACTCATACGGGACCTTCTCCTACACCGAGACCGCGGCGGCTTACGTCGCCCCGATCGCCGCGCTGACGTCGTCCGCCCTTGCCGCGCAGATCAGGGCCGCGTACTCGCTGCCGGGCGTGGCGGCGGCCAGGACGAGCGCGCGCCAGGTGTCCGCCGGCAGCACGGTCATCCAGTCGCTGCGCGCGTTCGGCCCGAGCAGCCTGACGTTCGTCGTCAGGCTCACCGAGAACATGACGACGGCCTCCGGGCGCAGGCAGCAGGTGACGTCGTATGCGATCACGCTGACCGGCAGCGCGTCCGCCTGGCTGGTGACCGACATCGAGCTGGCATCCGCGGGCAACTCATGATCCCCGGCCGGCTGCCGGGCGGCCGCGGGCGGGTCGTCGTCATCGCCAGCGTGGTGGCGGCGTGCGCGATGCTCGCCGGTCTGCTCCTGACGCCGGTGCTGATGTTCGCGAGCGGCGGCCTGCTCAGCATGACCGGCAGCGCCTGCGCCGCCGCGCACGGCGGGACGGCGGGCCAGCCCGTCGCCAGCCAGTCCGCGGCCAACTCGATCCCGGCCGACTACCTGGCGCTGTTCCAGCGGACCGGAGCGCAGTACGGCATACCGTGGGTCATCCTCGCGGGCATCGGCAAGGTCGAGAGCGACGACGGGCAGAGCACGCTGCCGGGCGTGCACAGCGGCGCGAACGCGTTCGGCGCCGCGGGTCCCATGCAGATCGGGATCGGCGGCGCGGCCGGCAACCAGTGGGGCGGTGCCCCGGTGCACCCGGCCAGCGAGCAGGTCAGCGGCGTCGCGACCGACGCCAACGGCGACGGCGTCGCGAGCGTGTACGAGCCGGCCGACGCGACCGCCGGCGCGGCGAAGTACCTGCTGGCGCACGGCGTGCTCGACAACGTCCAGCAGGCTATCTTCGCCTACAACCACCTCGAGTCCTACGTGCAGACGGTGCTGTACTGGGCCGGACTGTACGCCCGCGGCGGGTACAGTGTCTCCCCGGTCACGCTGGACAGTGCCCCCGACTGCCTGCCGGGCGCGGGCAGCGCGCCGAACGGCGCCGTCGCGAGCGCGATAGCGTTCGCCGAGGCGCAGGTCGGCAAGCCGTACCTGTGGGGCGGCACTGGTCCCGACGCGTTCGACTGCTCGGGCCTGGTGATGATGGCCTACCGTGCCGCCGGGATCGACATCCCGCGCACCTCGCAGCAGCAGTGGGCGTGGGGTCCGCGGGTCAGCGCAAGCCAGGTTCAGCCAGGCGACCTGGTCTTCTTCGTCGGCTCCGACGGCACGGAAGCCGCCCCGGGACATGTGGGAATCGTGATCGGCGGCGGGCTCATGGTCGAGGCGTACGCGACCGGTTTCCCGATCCGGATCGCGCCGTATAGGGGCCGGGATCCGGTTGGCTTCACCCGCCCCTGGGCGCATCCCGGCGTGGCGATTGCGGCGGCGGCCGCAGGTACCCGGTGATCCGGTCCGGCATCACCCCGTGGCGGCGCCGGTCAGCCCGCGCCGGGGACCCGCTGGCGCGCCCACCTTGCGCCGTTCCAGCGCTCCGCGACCAGCCCGGAGCCGCTCCGCCCGACCGCGGTGCACGCGCGCCAGGAAGAACAGGACACCGAGATCAGGGACGTGTCCGCGGGCGCCGGCGTGCGCAGCGTCGTCCACTTCCGCCCGTTCCACCGCAGCGCGAGCGCGCGTAGGCCGGTGACGCCGGGCGTGCTCGCCGCCCATTCGCACTGGACATTCGGGGAACAAGCGGCTCCGACTGCGAGGCAGAAGCGCGCGGACGTGCAGGACACGCCGTTGAGAGCCGCGTACGTGTCCGGGTGGGGGGCCGCCGGCAGCAGCTTCCAGCCCGCGCGGCTCCAAGCCGCGGCGAGCGGCTCCAACGGGCCCTCGTCGATGGGCGAATTGCCGACCGCCACGCACGCGCCCGTGTTGGGACAGGACACGCTGACAAACTCGGCGGTGTCTGCTACTCCGGGCATAACCTGCTCCGTCCAGGCGGTGCCGTCCCAGTGTTCCGCGAGCGGCTGATGAATGTCCTGACCCGTGACCTGCTCGCCGAGCGCGGTGCAGTTCGCGACGGCCGAGCACGAGACGGCGCCCATGCCTCTATCGATTGAATACGCCGACACCGGCAGTGCCCTGCTGAACCAGCCCCTGCCGTTCCAGAGCTCGGCCACGCCGGAGCTGCCCGCGATCCCGACGGCGACGCAGGTCGTAGCGGACGGGCATGACACGCTGAGCAGGTTGCTGGAGTTGCCCGGCGCCCGCTGCTCCCGCCATGTCCTGCCGTTCCAGCGGAGCGCGAGCGCGTGCTGAGCAGTGGTCATGCCAACGGCGGTGCACTGCCGCGGGTACCTGCACGAGATCGCGCCGAGATAGGCGTGTGGCAGCAGGGGCCGTTGCGCAGTCCAGCTCTTGCCGTTCCAGAGCCGTACCAGCGCGTCGCCGTTAGACACCGTGAAGGTGCCGCCGAGGGCCAGGCACTTCGCGGCGGCCGGGCAGGACACCGACCACAACTGGTAGACGGGCCGGGCCGTCGCAGCCGTCGCGGCCTGTGCGGACCGTGGTGCCGCAGGCGCCGCGAGGGCGGGCAGCGCAAGGCTCGCGACGACTGCCGTTATCCCGATGATCGCGCCAAAGCGCCAGGGCTCACGCATGCATAGATCGTCGCCAGCTGCGCAGCGGCGGGCAAGGGAAGCCCTCCCCATCCCGCCGTGAGCCGCGGGCGGTGGCCATGGCCGGGCATGCGGGCGTCGTGATCGACTCGCCGGCCGGACCGCCGGACCGTACTTGAATACTCGCGATTATACTGAGTATGCTACTCGGCATGATGCACAGTGAGATCGGGCCATGAGCGTCCGGCACGCGCTTCTCGCGCTGCTGAGCGAGGGACCCAAGTACGGCCTGCAGCTACGTGAGGAGTTCGAGGCACGCACGGGCGAGGTGTGGCCGCTGAACGTGGGCCAGGTCTACACGACCCTGCAGCGGCTGGAGCGGGACGGGCTCGTCGAGTCGGAAGGCGCCGACGACGGACCGCAGAAGGCGTTCCAGATCACCACGAGCGGCGCCGCCGAGCTGGCGACCTGGCTGCGCACGCCGCCGGACCTGAGCTCGCCGCCGCGGGACGAGCTCGTGATGAAGATCCTGGTGGCGATCCGGCTGCCGGGCACCGACGTGCCCGAGCTTGTCCAGGCGCACCGGCGTTACCTGGTCCAGCTCATGCAGGAGTGGACGCGGATCAAGGAAGGCGCGGCGGACGATGACCTGAGCCTCGCCCTCGCGGTCGATGCCGAGCTCTTCCGGCTGGACTCGGTCGTCCGCTGGCTCGACGCGGCCGATGCCCGGCTCAAGCGGGCGGCAGCGGACGGTCAGGCCCGGCCGGCCAGAGCGCCGCTGCCGAAGCAGCGACGGCACATAGGAGCACGGGGATGAGCATTCTGGAACTGCAGCGGGTGTCCAAGGTCTACGGCCGGGGCGCAGCCGAGGTACATGCCCTGGACCGGATCACCCTGTCGGTAGACGAGGGCGCGATGGTCGCGGTGATGGGCCCGAGCGGATCGGGCAAGAGCACGCTGCTGACGATCGCGGGCAGCCTGGAGGATCCGACCGAGGGCGAGGTGCGCGTGCGCGGGGCCGCGCTCGCCGACATGTCGCGCAACGACAAGGCGCGGCTGCGGCGGCGCACGATCGGCTATGTGTTCCAGGACTACAACCTGCTGCCGGGGCTCACCGCCGCGGAAAACGTCAGCCTGCCGCTCGAGCTCGACGGGCTGCCCGCGCGCAAGGCCAGGGCGACAGGGCTCGCGGCGCTGCGCGACCTCGGGCTGGCCGAGCGCGCCGAGCGCTACCCGGACCAGCTGTCGGGCGGTGAACGGCAGCGTGTGGCGATCGCCCGCGCCGTCGTCGGAGAGCGCAGGCTGCTGCTGGCGGACGAGCCGTCCGGCGCGCTCGACTCGGCGAACGCCGAGGCGGTCATGCGGATGGTGCACGACGCGTGCAAGAACGGCGGGATGGCCGCCGTCGTGGTCACTCACGACGCGCAGCTCGCCTCGTGGGCCGACCGGGTGGTCTTCCTGCGCGACGGCCGGATCACCGATCAGACCGCGCCGGTCCCGGAGGCAGAGTCCCTGCTCACGCCGGGCGGCCAGCAGTGACCGTCACGCTGGAGGCGCCTGCGCGCGGGCGGGCCGGGAACGGGGGAGTGCCCGCTCGCCGGGCCGTCATCCGGTGGGCCTGGCGGCTGCTGCGCCGTGAATGGCGCCAGCAGCTGCTGATCCTGGCGTTGATCACCGTCGCGGTCGCGGCGACCTTCGTCGGCGCGGCGGTCGCCACTAACACACCGTCGTCGCCCGCGGCCGGCTTCGGCACCGCGACCGAGATGGCCACGTTCGGGGCGAAGAGCCCGCACGCCAGCGTCGAGATCGCGGCGCTGGGCCGCCGCTTCGGCCGCCTCGACGTGATCGAGAACGAGACGCTCGCCTTCCCCGGCTCGGTCAGTACCTACAGCCTGCGCGCGCAGGACCCGCACGGCGCGTTCGGCCAGCCGATGCTGGCGCTCGTCAGCGGGCACTACCCGAGCGGGCCGGATCAGGTCGCCGTGACCAGCGGGGTAGCGTCCGGGCTGCACCTGCAGACCGGCGGCACCTGGCGCGCGGCCGGTCAGGTCCGGCGCGTCGTCGGCATCGTGACTAACCCGCAGAACCTGCTCGACGAGTTCGCGCTCGTCGCGCCGGGCCAGGTCCGGGCGCCCACGCTGGTGACCGTGCTGTTCGACGCGCGCGGGCCGGCTCCCGGCTCGCTAGCCGGGAACGTCGTGTCCCGGACGTCCGCAGTCAGCACCAACGTGCTCAACCCGGTGACGATCTCGCTCGCGGCGTCGACCCTCGGGATGCTGCTCATCGCGCTGGTGAGCGTCGGCGGCTTCACGATGCTGGCGCAGCGACGGCTGCGCTCGATCGGCATGCTCGGTGCGCAGGGCGCGACCAACGCGAGCCTCGGGCTCGTGGTCAGCGCGAACGGGCTCGCGACCGGGGTCGTCGGCGCGGTGGCCGGGTTCGGGCTCGGCCTGGCGGTCTGGCTCGTGTACCGGCCGTTCGCCCAGTCGAGCGCGCACCACGTCATCGGTGCGTTCCAGCTGCCCTGGCTGGTGATCTTCGTGTCGATGGCGCTGGCGGCACTGGCTGCCCTCCTGGCCGCCGTGCGCCCGGCCCTGGCGATCGCCCGGATGCCGGTCGTCAGCGCGCTCGCGGGGCGCCCGCCGGCGCCGCGCGAGGCACGCCGCTGGGCCGGCCCGGCCGGCGTCGGCCTGCTTGTCCTGGCGTTCTTCCTGATCGGACTCGCGAGCGAGCAGGCGACGTCGGCCGCCGCGGAGCAGGGAAACAAGTCGACCCTGGTCCTCGCCCTGCTCATCGGCCTCGTCGTGCTGTGCGTCGGGGTAGTCATGGTCGCGCCGGCGTGCCTGGCGGTGCTGGCCCGGGTCACCCGGCGGACCCCGATCGTCGTGCGGCTGGCCACGCGAGACCTGGCGAGATACCGGGCGCGCTCGGGGGCGGCGCTCGGGGCCATCAGCCTCAGCGTGCTCATCGCCGTCATCATCTGCGTGCTCGCCGCCGCGCGCTTCGGCAGCGCAGTCGACTACGTCGGGCCCAACCTGAGCTCGAATCAGCTCATCGCCTATCCGCAGGACGTGGCCACCACTCCCGGCACGACGTGCTTCCGCACGCCCGGCGGCTGCCGGACTCCGACCAGCGCGCAGCTCGCGGCCATGGCGACCGAGGCACGGGGCATCGCTGCCTCGCTCGGTTCCGGCGACGTCGTCCGGCTGGACAGCCCGGATGCCGGGCTGCAGCGCGACGCGCCCGGACGGGTCTGGGACGGAACGATCTACGTGGCCACCCCCCAGCTGCTGCGCGCGTACGGCATCACCGCCGCGCAGATCGCTCCGGACGCGGACATCCTGTCCATGCGGCCCGGACTGGCGACGCTCTCGAACATGCAGTTCTGGTACGGCGGCGACAAGTTCGGCCCGCCGAGCGCCTACTGCCCGCCGGGGTCGTGCCTGGCGAACCCGAAGATCCAGCAGGCGGACGCGCTGCCGTCCGGCACATCGGCACCGAACACCGTGGTCACCGAGCGCGCGGTGCGCCAGTTCCACCTGAGCACCAGCACGGCGGGCTGGCTGATCCAGGCCCCGGCCGGGCTGACTGCGGCCCAGATCAGCGCTGCCCAGCACGCCGCGGCGGCGAACGGCCTGACGATCGAGTCGCGCGACAGCATCCCGACCTCCGCCGAGATCCTCGATGCCGCGACGGTCTTCGGTATCCTGCTCGCGCTCGGCATCCTGGCCATGACCGTGGGCCTGCTGCGCAGCGAGACCGCCAGCGAGGTGCGCGTTCTCACCGCCGCCGGGGCCGACAGCATGGCCCGCCGGGCGATCTCGGCGGTCACCGCGGGCGCGCTCGCGTTCGCCGGCGCCGTGATCGGCGTCGTGGCCGGGTACGTCGCGGCGATCGGCTTCTTCCGGGCCAGCCAGCTGGACACGCTGTCGTCGCTGACCAGCATCCCGGTCGCCAACCTGCTGCTCGTCATCGTCGGGATGCCGCTGATAGCCGCGCTCGGCGGCTGGCTGGTCGCCGGCCGCGAGCCGGCCGCGATCGCGCGCCGTCCCCTCGAGTAGCGTCCGCAGCCGATATCAGACCGGCGGGCGCCGCAGTCGCCGACTCCGGGCGGAATCTACGCGCGGACGGTGCCCCGACTGCCGAACGCCATGGCGCGCTGCAGTGCGGCGGCGCGAAGCTCGACCGGAACCTCGACCGGGCCGCCCATCGGCCCGGCGTTGATGGCCGCCTGCGCGGCCTCCTCGACCACTCCGCCGATGAGGATCGCCAGCTCGGGTGTCTGATGGAAGACGAGCACGCCGTGGTTCGCGAGTAGCACCGCCGGCACTCCCGGCGTGACCGCGCTCCGGATGCTGGCGATTGCCTCGTCCGAGCCGCGCGGCGCGTAACCGGCCACCGGCACGCCGTCCTGCAGCCCGAACATCGCCATCGCCTCGATCCAGCACTCGATCCTGCGGTGCGCGACGGCGAAGGCGGTGGCGTAGGGCGAGTGCGTGTGCAGCACGCAGCCCGCATTCGGGTTGTCGGCGTACATCGCCGTGTGCATGGCCACCACTGCGGCCTGGATCGGCGGCAGCTCCCCCTCCAGGAGCGTGCCGTCCAGCCCCACCCGCACGACGGCCGAGGCGTGGTGGCCGCGCAGCGACGGCCCCGCGGTGAAGTACATCTCCTCGGCTCCGGGCACCCGGACGCTGACGTTCCCGTGCCCGTTCGCCGAGATTGCCCCGCTCGCGACCACGCGCCCCGCGATATCCGCTACCTGCGCAGCCAGTTCCTTGTCCATTCCGCCCCTCCTCGCGCCCGGCTCAGTGCAAGCCGCCGTGACCAGTATCATCGCCGCCGCGGCTGCCTCTGGGGGATTTCCCCCAGCTCAGGGTGGGTGCCAGTCGGCTGCCGCCGGGACCTGGCGGTGCCTAGCGTGAGCACTGCGATATTCACGCTATCGAGGGGAGAAACCCGATGATCGAGGCGGGCGGCCTCACTAAGCGGTACGGCCCGACAGTGGCCGTGAGCGACCTCAGCTTCACGGTCAGGCCGGGCATGGTGACCGGATTCCTCGGCCCTAACGGCGCCGGCAAGACGACAACACTGCGGATGATCCTCGGACTGGACCGCCCCACCGCCGGAATAGTGACGCTCGGCGGACTGCGATACGCCAGCCTGAACTGGCCGATGCGCGAGGTAGGCGCCTTGCTGGACGCCAAGGCCCTGCATGGCGGCCGGTCCGCGCACAGCCACCTGCTCAGCATGGCCCAGACCAACGGCATTCCGCGGCGCCGGGTCGACGAGGTGCTTAACGTCGTCGGGCTATCCGATGTCGCCGGCAAGCGCGCCAAGGGCTTCTCGCTCGGCATGAGTCAGCGCCTGGGCATCGCGGGCGCGTTGCTCGGGGATCCGCAGATACTCATCTTCGACGAGCCGGTAAACGGGCTGGACCCGGAGGGCATCGCCTGGATCAGGACGCTGATGCGCTCGCTGGCAGCCGAGGGCCGGACGGTGCTGGTGTCCAGCCACCTGATGTCGGAGATGGAAAACACCGCCGACCACCTCCTGGTGATCGGCCGCGGCAGGCTGATCGCCGACTGCGGCATGGCCGAGTTCCTCGACAGTGCCTCCGTCCAGTCGGTGCGCGTGCGCACCCCGCAGGCAGCCGCGCTGGCGGCAGCCGTCACGGCCGGCGGCGGCACGGTCAGCGCTGCCAGCGGCGACCAGATTGAGATGCGCGGCCTCACCGAGGACCAGGTGGCCGAGATCGCGTTCGCCAACGGCGTCCGGGTCCAGCACCTGGCGGCCGGCAAGGCCTCGCTGGAGCAGGCCTTCATGGAGCTGACAGCAGAGAGCGTCGAGTACCACGCGGGTGTGCCGGATGACCGGCACCCGGCGCGCAACGGAACGGAGGCATGACAATGACCACGGCCATCACGGAGCGGGCCCGGCCGGGCGCCCGAGCGGCCCAGCGCAAGCGGGCAGGCCTTGCCGGCACCCTGCGCTCCGAGCTCACCAAGATGTTCTCGGTGCGCTCGACCTACTACGCCCTGGCGCTGCTGGTGCTCGCCGCAATCGCCTGGAGCATCGCCGATTGCGCCGGAGTGGCGCACCAGTGGCCGCACATGCCGCCGCAGGCCCGAGCCGGACTGGACCCGACGCAAGACAGCGTCCTCGGGCTGGCCCTGCTGGGACAGCTGGTCATCGTGGTGCTCGGAGCCCTCACGATCACGTCCGAGTACTCGACGCAGGCGATCAGGACCTCGCTGACCGTCATGCCCAGACGCGGCGTGCTGCTGTCGGCCAAGGGCCTGGTGTTCGGGGTGGTGGCTACCGTCGTCGCGTTCGCCGCCAGCTTCGCCGCGTTCTTCATCGGCCAGGCGATGCTGGCGAGCACGCATGCCGGGTCGGCGCTATCGGGGCCGGGCGTCCTGCGGGCGATTGCGGCCAGCGCGATCGTGGTCGTGCTCACCGGGCTTTTCACCTACGGGATCGGCACCGCGCTGCGCAGCACGGCGGGCACGATGACCGCGGTCTACGGATTGCTGTTCCTGCTCCCCCAGCTGGGCAGGGCGCTGCCGACGCCCTGGTACGACGACGTGCTCCGGTGGATTCCCGGCGGCCAGTACGACGGCATGATCTCCAGCAGCGGCGGCGCCGGACCGCAGCTGTTCCCGCACATGTTCGGAGTCTGGGGCGAGGTCTTGGTCCTCGCTGGCTACACGGTCGCGGCCCTCGCCCTCGGTGCCTTGGTCATGCACCGCCGGGACGCCTGACCGATGCGGCAGCGGTCAGGGCAGGAGGTCGGCTCTCGTGCAGGCACGTACCCTGGACATGTGCGGGGCGTCTGGACATGGCTGCGCAGCCATCCGCGGGAGACCGACCTCGCCCTGGCGGCCTTTGTCGTGCTCGCGACCTCGGGCGAGTCGGGCGCAGACCCGCTGGTCCTCGTCGTCGGCGCTGCGCTCGCGGCTACCCTCCTGGCCCGCCGGAACTACCCCCTCCACGCCTTCGCGGTCGCTGCGGCCATCGCCGTCATCCAGGTCGCTCTCGGGATACGGCCGGGCGGTGGCTACGTGGTCGGTGCCTGGCAGCCCAGTGTTGCCGACATCACGATCGCCATCCTGCTGTACACGCTGGCGGCGCGCTCGTCCCGCCGCACCGCACTCATCGGGCTCGGAGTCTGCCTGGCGCTCTCGGCCGTCACGGTCGTCCGCTGGAGTCCTGAACGGGGTGGATTCCACCAGGCCGGTCCGCACACCGCCGCCCCGACCCTCGGTGCCGCGGCGCTGCTCACCAGCATCTCGCTGACGGCCTGGGTAATCGGTGACTCCGTCGCTTATCGCTACCGGGTGGCGCACCTCGCGGCGCTGGAGGAACGCGCCGCCAGGCTGGAGGCAGAACGAGATTCCCACGCGCGCATAGCTGCCGCGGCCGAGCGCGCCCGCGAGCTGCAGGAGCGCCGGGCCCGCGCGGTGGACGAGTCGGCGGCCCGGCTCCGCAGCATCGAGCGGGACCTGCACGACGGAGCCCAGGTCCGGCTCGCGGCGCTCGCCCTCAGCCTCGGCGAGATCAAGGAGAACCTCGAGGCTGCCGTGCGCCGGGACGGGGACGACGGGCAGGCCCGGACGAGGATGCTGGTCGGCGCCGCGCACCGCGACGCGAAGGAAACGCTCGCCGAGCTGCGCGATCTGGCCAGGGGCATTCATCCCGCGGTTCTCGACCGCGGCCTCGACGCGGCGCTGTCCTCGCTCGCGCAGACCAGCGCGACCCCGGCCGCGTCGTCGGTGCACATAGCCAAGCGGCCGTCTCCCGCCATCGAGGCGATCGTGTACTTCTGCGCCGCGGAGCTGCTCGCCAACGTCGCCAAGCACGGGCACGCTAGCGCGGCGACGGTGTACGTCACCGAGAAGGACGGAGCGCTGCTCATGACCGTGACCGACGACGGTGTGGGCGGGGCAAGGATCACCGCGGGCGGCGGGCTTGCCGGGCTGCGCGAGCGAGTGCAGACCGTCGACGGGCGGCTCGTCGTGATCAGCCCCGACGGCGGGCCGACGAACGTCACGGTCGCGCTGCCGGCGCACGCCTGATGTCCGGCCACCTGCGCATCGTCATCGCAGAGGACGCGGCCATCATGCGCGACGGACTCACGCAGACCCTCGCCCGCCGCGGCCACGACGTGGTCGCCGCGGTCGCTGATGCGGCTGCCCTGCTCGGCGCCATCGCCGAGCACCGGCCCGACGTGGCCATCATCGACGTCCGGATGCCGCCGACCCATACCGACGAGGGCCTGCGAGCCGCGCGCGTGATCCGGAGCGAGCACCCCGGCGTCGGCGTGCTTGTCTTCTCCCAGTACATCGAGGCGCGGTCGGCAGCCGAGCTGCTTGCCGGGTCGCCCGCGGGCGTCGGCTACCTGCTGAAGGACAGGGTCGCAGACGTCAGCGACTTCATCGAGGCGGTTAGCCGCGTCGCACATGGCGGCACGGTGCTGGACCCGGAGGTCGTCCGCCAGATGCTGCGCGCGAGCCGGAATGCGGACGCGCTGGCGGCACTCACCGGCCGGGAGCGGGAGGTGCTCGCGCTGGTCGCCGAGGGCCGGTCAAACACGGCTATCGCCGAGGCCCTGGTCATCACCGGCGGCGTGGTGGAAAAGCACATCGCCAGCATCTTCGCGAAGCTCGGCCTGCCGCCGTCCGACAGCGACAACCGCCGGGTCATCGCTGCGATCAGGTACCTGGAGTCGTGAATACCCAGGCGTCGCGGAGTAGCTCCAGATCCGGCCTGGCCCGGGGTCGGCGCGGAACTGCGGATCGCCCATCCCCGGACTCTGCGCGATGCGGGTAGCGGGCGCTGCAGACTGAGGAGACCGGCCAACCGCTGACAGGCTGGGCCGCAGGCCGGCTGGCTCAGCCGGCGGCCGCGATCCGGTAGCCGATGCCGGGCGACGTCGCGATCACCGCCGGCTCGCCGAGCTTTCGGCGCAGCCTGCCGATCGTGACCGCGACCGTATTGGTGAACGGGTCGGCCTGCTCGTCCCAGACGCGCTCGAGGAGGTCCTCCGCCCGCAGGTACGCGGGCGCGGCGAGCAGCAGGGCCTCGAGTACCCCGAATTCCTTGACCGAGAGATCGAGCTGGCGGCCGTCGCGGCTGACGACGCGCCGCAGCGGGTCAAGCTCGATGCCGGCGCCGCGCAGGATCCGGCTCCGCGCCGACGGCTGCCTGCGCGCCAGGGCCCGGATCCGCAGCACCAGCTCCGGGAAATGGAACGGCTTGCCGAGATAGTCGTCGGCGCCCATGCCGAGCCCGGCCACCCGGTCGCCGGGCGCGCCGGCCGCCGTCAGCATCAGCACCATCGACCTGTCTTCCCGATCGGTGATCATCTGGCAGAGGGCGTCGCCGTGGATGCCGGGCAGGTCCCGGTCGAGCACCACGACGTCGTAGCAGTTCAGGTCCAGCTTCGCGGCGGCCTCCAGCCCGTCGTGCGCGGCGTCGACCGCCATGCCCTGATCCCGCAGGCCCTCTACCAGCACCTCGGCCAGCGACCGCGAATCCTCGACGACCAGCACCCTCATGCCCGGACTCCGGCCGGTACGCCCGCCGTGGCCGGGAGCTCGATGGTCACGCGCAGACCGCCGGCGGCCCGCGCGTGCAGGTGCAGCGTGCCGCCGTGCGCCTCGGCGATCGCGGCGACGATGGAAAGACCCAGGCCCGACCCCTTGTCGGAGCCGACCCGGTCGGCCCCGATCCGGCGGAACGGCTGGGTCAGCTCGCGGACCTGATCCGGGTCCAGCACCGGGCCACCGTTCTCCACCACCAGGCGCGCCCGGCCGTCCGCGGCCCCGGAGCAGACGTGAATCCAGCCGCCTTCGGCGTTATGGCAGACCGCGTTGTCGACGACGTTCTCGACCATCCGCGAGATCAGGGCCTGGCTGCCCGCGACCCACGCGCCGCCCGGCTCGCTCTCGTCCCTGACGGTCAGCCTGCGCGCATCTATGGCTGCCGCCTGCCTGGTCAGCGCCGTGGCGGCCACGTAGTCGAGCGGCAGTATCACCTGGCCGGGAAGACTGCGGTGCTGCGCGCGGGCAAGGAAGAGGAACGCCTCGAGCAGCTGGTCTATCTTGTCCAGCTCGGTCCGCAGCCGGATCGCGAGCGCCACGGTCTGCGGCGGGGCCGGCTCGGGCTTGGCCAGCGCGACGTCGAGTGCGGCCCGCATCGTCGCCAGCGGCGTGCGCAGCTCGTGCGAGGCGTTCGCGACGAACCTGCGCTGCGCCCTGAAGGCGACCTCCAGCCGCTCCAGCAGGCCGTCGATGGTGTCACCGAGCTCCTTGAGCTCGTCCCTGGGTCCCTGCACGGCGAGCCGCTCGTCCAGGTTGTGCTCGGATATCCGCTGGGCGGCTGCCGTCATCTCGCGCACCGGCCGCAGCGCGCGCCCGGCCACCAGCCAGCCCAGCAGCACGGACACGGCGGTCATGATCGCCAGCGCGATCAGGGCTGCGGTCACGAGCGTGTGCTGCAGGTCCTGCTGACCCGGGTTGGAGTTTGCCTGCGACTGCAGCTGGTTGACCTGGGCCTGCAGCTGGTGCACTCGCGCCCGGGCCTGGGCCGGCGAGAGTACCCCCCTACCGGGCGCGAACGCGGGGCTGGCGACGGCATGGGACGAGCTGCGGACGGCGACGCCGCTGCTGATCGCCAGCAGCAGCGCGCCAGAGAGCACGAACATGACCCCGTAGAGCGCGGTCAGGCGGACCCGGACGGTGTGGCCGGGCAGCCGCAGCCACCGCGGCAGCCAGTGCGCCCGCATTGCTGGTCCTCCCGTCTGCGCGGCCCTGATCAGGGCTTTCGGTCCTGCCATCCCGGTTCAGCATGCCGTGGGGGCCTTAACAACGGGATAACAGCTCGCGTGCGGCCCATGTTATGGCCGGTCCCGTAGAACCAGTGTCGGCACGTTTCGACCCTCGACCAAGAAGGAAGTCCGATGCAAGCCACGATCGAAGTGACCGGGCTGCGGAAGCGGTTCGGGCCGACCCTGGCGCTGGACGGCATGTCGTTCACCGTCCAGCCGGGCCAGGTCACGGGCTTCGTCGGCCCCAACGGGGCCGGCAAGTCCACCACGATGCGGGTCATACTCGGCCTCGATGCCGCCGACGAGGGCAAGGCGACCGTCGGCGGCAAGGCCTATGCGAGCCTGCGGCAGCCCATGCGGGTGATCGGGTCGCTGCTCGACGCCGGGGCACTGCAGCCGAGCCGGTCGGCGCGCAACCACCTGCTCTGGCTCGCCCACTCCCAGGGCCTGACGGCCCGCCGGGTGGACGAGGTCATCGAGGAGGCGGGCCTGGAGGGCGTGGCCAGGCGGCGGGCCGGCGGCTACTCGCTCGGCATGCGCCAGCGGCTGGGGATCGCCGCGGCGATGCTGGGCAACCCGGCGGCGATCATGCTGGACGAGCCGTTCAACGGGATGGACCCGGAGGGCATCGTGTGGATGCGCAGGTTCCTGCGGTCGCTCGCGGCCGAGGGCCGGACGGTGCTGGTGTCCAGCCACCTGATGAGCGAGCTTCAGGACGCCGCCGACCACCTGGTCGTGGTCGGCCGCGGCAAGGTCATCGCCGACACGACGGTGGCGAGCCTGCTGGCCGCCGCGTCCGGGGACCGGGTGACGCTCCGGACGAGCGCGCGACCGCAGGCGACGACGGTGCTCGAGGACGCGGGGGCCACCGTCGTCGCCAGCGGCGACGACGTGCTGACGATCTCGGGGATGCCGGCCGAGAAGGTGGTCGCGCTGCTGGCCGCCCACGCGGTTGCATTTTCTGAGGTCTCCGCCCACCGGGCCACGCTGGAGCAGGCCTACATGGAACTGACCAGGCAGGCCGTGGAGTTCCGCCCGGCCGGGTTCGACGCGATCGCCGGCGGCGGCGCAGGGCAGGAGGTGGCGCGATGACGGCGCACGCCATCTCGGTGCCGCGGCCCGGCGCCGAGCCCGGCGACGGCTCCGCGGGCTTCGGGTTCGGGTCGCTGCTGCGGGCCGAGTGGATCAAGTTCCGCAGCGTGCGCGGCTGGGTCATCGGCATGATCCTCGCCGCCATCCTGATCACCTTCCTCGACGTGTTCGCGGGCGCGAACGCGAGCATCGGCTGCCAGCTGAACGGCGGCCCGGTGCGGACGGGCAAGGCCTGCCTGCCGTACATTCCGTACGGGCCCGGCGGCGAGGTCGTCTCCGACAGCTTCGCGTTCGCGCGTCAGCCGCTGACCGGCAACGGGACCCTCACCGCGCGGGTCACGGCGCTGACCGGCGAGCACGCGAACGTCGGCAACGGGCCGGTACAGGTCGGCGGCGGCGCTGCCACGGTGCCGGGCGTCGCGCAGTGGGCCAAGGCCGGGATCATCATCAAGCAGGGCACCCGGCAGGGCTCCGCCTACGCCGCGATGCTGGTGACCGGCGGCCACGGGATCCGGATGCAGTACAACTACACCGGCGACATCGCCGGCCTGCCCGGCAGCGTGTCGGCCGCGAGCCCGCGCTGGCTCCGGCTGAGCCGGGCCGGCGACACGATCACCGGCTACGACTCGGCCGACGGCACGCACTGGACCCGGGTGGGTTCGGTGCGGCTCGCCGGGCTGCCCGCGACGGTCCAGGTGGGCATGTTCGCGACCTCGCCGAACTACTTCGTGACGCAGAACTCATTCGGCGGGAGCAGCAACACCGGCGGTCCGGCTCAGGCCACGGGCGTGTTCGACCAGGTCAGCCTCACCGGCAGCGCGCTCGGCACGTGGACCGGCACGACGGTAGGCGGGGGCGGGCCAATCGGGCTGGGCGTCGCTCCGAGCACAAGGCCCGTCGTGCAGCACGCCGGGACGGTCACCGTGACGGGCTCGGGCGATATCGCGCCGGTGACCCCCGGCCCGAGCGGCAACCTGCCGACGATGACGATCGGGCAGACCCTGGCGGGCGTGTTTCTCGGGCTGATCGTGATCGTCGTCATCGCGGCGATGTTCTTCAGCACCGAGTACCGGCGCGGCCTCATCCGCACGACGCTGGCGGCGACCCCGCGCCGTGGCGCCGTGCTCGCGGCGAAGGCGGTGGTCATCGGCGTGGTGGCCTTCGCGGCCGGGCTGGTCGCCGCGGCCATCTCGATCTACGTCGGCGTTCCGAAGGAAGTGAACAAGGGTCAGGTTCTCCTGCACGCGTCCGCGCTCACCGAGGTCCGGGTCGTCGTCGGCGTCGCGGCCGTGCTGGGCCTGGCCGCGGTCATCGCCGTCGCGCTCGGCGCCATCCTGCGCCGCAGCGCCGCCGCGATCACGCTCGCGGTGCTGATCATTGTCATGCCGTTCCTGCTGACGGTGCTGAACGTCGTGCCCGGTGCCGCAGGCGACTGGCTGCTGCGGCTGACCCCGGCGGCTGGCCTGGCCATCGAGCAGAGCATCCCGCGATATTCACAGGTCTACACGACGGTCAACCCGATTCAGGGCTACTGGCCGCTGTCGCCGTACGCCGGGTTCGGCGTGCTGTGCCTGTGGGCCGCAGGCTTCCTGGCTCTGGCGCTGCTCCTGCTGCGGCGGCGGGACGCATGAGCGCCCATCGTGCCGGAGCGGCGCGCATGAGCGCGGCAGCCGGAAGTGCGGGAGCGACCGCTGCGCCGGCCGAGCCGGCGCCGGTACTGATCGCGACGGCCGCGCGCGGGACCAGCCTGACCCGGGCCATGCACGCGGAGTGGACCAAGCTGCGCACGGTATCCGGGCCCGCCTGGCTGCTGCTCGGGGTCGCGGCGCTGACCATCGGGATCAGCGTCGCGGCCGTCGGGGCCACGCACTGCCCGGCGCAGATGAGCTGCCCGGTCGACACCACCAAGCTCAGCCTCACCGGGGTTCAGTTCGGGCAGGCTGTCGTCGCGATCCTCGCGGTGCTGCTGATCAGCAACGAGTACAGCTCCGGCATGATCCGCGTCACGCTCGCGGCGATGCCCGGGCGGGAGGCGGTGCTCGCGGCCAAGGCGATCCTGCTGGCCGCGCTCGTGCTCGTGGCCGGCGCGGTGGCGGCCTCCGGGTCGGTGCTCGCCGGGCACCTGATCCTGCCGGGTCACGGCTTCACCGCCGCGCGCGGCTTCCATCCGGTCTGGCTGGACTACGGGCCGGCGCTGCGCGCGACGTGCGGGTCGGTGCTCTACCTGGCGCTGATAGCGCTGATGAGCCTCGGCGTTGCCGTGCTGGTACGGGACTCGGCAGTGTCGATCGGGGTGGCCCTGGCGCTGCTCTACCTGTTCCCGATCGTCCTGGCGTTCGTCGGGAACGAGCACTGGCAGCACCGGCTCGAGCGCTGGACGCCGACCATCGCCGGACAGGCGATCATGGACACAACCGGGCTGCGGAGCCTGGCGATCACCCCGTGGGCCGGTCTCGGAGTGCTCGCGCTCTGGGCCGCGGCCGCCCTGCTCGCCGGCGGCCTGTCGTTCCGGCTGCGCGACGCCTGACTAGCGGAGCTGAC
>Ga0335078_10005955_pt1 | contig 18040 bp, 17 predicted proteins | sample Lox_Sample_32_FD_206711 | JGI IMG/M metagenome (GOLD analysis project Ga0335078, IMG submission 206711) | Soil microbial communities from Loxahatchee National Wildlife Refuge, Florida, United States - Lox_Sample_3.2 | ecosystem: Environmental > Terrestrial > Soil > Wetlands | place: USA... | reverse complement strand
GACCACACCGCATGGATCATCTGCCGCCGGCGTGTACCCGCAACTTGCCGTATTCGGAGCGGTTTCCATATCGCGATAGGCAGTGAAGCCATGATGCGCGATCGATCGCATTACGCAGAGCCATCTCTCGTTCCGATCGATCGCGTGAACTGCCGAGAACGCTTCATAGGCGTACGGCAACGTGGTGATCAGAGGTGTGCCGGACTTCATCGTGCCCGTTCGGGTTTCCCAATCGAAGGGATATCCCCAGCAGTAATCCTCGTATCCGGGGCAGCGCGTCTGCTCGAGCACTTCGAGAAAATGCACGGCGCGGCGATAATCGCTCTCGCGCCCATAAATCCGGTGCAGGAGCGCGAAGCCCATCGCGTAATGCGCGTCGGCTATCGGAAAGCGTTGCGGCGTGAAAAAAAACCTTCGCGCGGACGGCAAAAAGGCTTCGGAAAATATCATCGGAGACACTGCGATGGTGCCGAGCAGTGGCTTGCGGTAATAGAGCGCCTTCGCGCCCCGCCCGAGTTTGCTCGCGAAGAAACTTTGATGGTCGTGCGACGTTTCGCCGTACCGGTCGAGCCATTCGATGAATCGACCGATCGATGACGCTATCTGGCTGGATTTGGTCGTTTCTAACATGAATTGGATCAGAGCTTTCAAGCGTCGTTAGGTAGGCTTTACTTCAAATCCGTCAACCCGTTTTAGCGTCGCCGCCGACTTAAGGATCTTTTTCAGTTTCATCAACTCCTCTTTTCGATGAAACCGCATCAAATCGTTGGATACGGGTCTCTCCATTCGCGTCAGAAATGCCCATAGGTAGCCGGACAAAAGGGCTAGGCCCCCAACAACGAAAGGCTTTTTTGCCGACCTATACGCGATCCTAAACGCCTCCCACACAGGGTGATTGCCTAAGTAATAGTCTTTCTCGCCGTACGAAAAAGTGGCCGCCCAGAGTGAACGTTCAGCAGTACCCAAACTTCGATAATGAAAAAACGACTTCTCGCGGAAAGAACGCGTCGTCCATCCCATCATCCTGGCGGTGGTAACGGCGATCCAATCAATTCCTCCTGCTTTGTTAGGGACGTATCCCCCGATCTGCTCGAAACAGTTGCGCCGGAAGAGTTGGCAGCCTCCTGCCACGTGATTCTGCCCTTCAAAGCTGTCCGTAGCTGAACTGTAGCCTTCCTCACAAAAAATGGTCCCCGCAACTCCAAGGCTCGCGTCCTGCTCGAATTTTTGCAGCAGGAATTCGAAATAGCCCAGATCGAACGATACGTCGGAGTCCAAATTACAGATGACCTCATAATTCAGGTTTTTGACTCGTTCGTAGCCTGCGTTAAAAGCGTGCACCTTGGCTGCGAAACTTCTATCTCTGCGCGGCGAGAGATTCACCAACTCAATCCAGTCATGCCCAGCGAGATATCGAGACACGATATTCGCCGTATTGTCGGTTGATCCGTCATTCACGATGACCCATTTTTCCGGCAAAACCGTTTGCTGAATCACGGACGCGATCGTCTTCTCGATAAACGCTTCTTCGTTGCGAGAAGGCGTAATCAGCACGTAACGCGGCAGACTTCGTCGGCTCATGTCTTTCTGTTCCACATCCGGCGTCACCGTCTGCACGTGCCCGCCGGCTGATTTCGATTCCGTCCCGCCGTTGGCTACGGATGTCGCCTTCGGCTCAGTTGTTGGCATGGCCGTTTCCACCTCGATCCGAACGCTGTGCATAGACTTCAACGCGCTCGTCGGCAAGAGACTGGTCGTACGTTTCTTCCGGTTCGTAGACCACTACGTGGCTGCCGCGATTCGAGAATCCAAATGGAACGCAGAGAAGATTCTTCAATCGCGCTCGCAAGGCCTGGCGGCGTTCGGGCGGCACGAAAAACAGCATGAAGCCGCCGCCGCCCGCACCGAGAAGCTTGCCACCGAGCGCTCCGGCGCTCCGGCCCGCCTCGTAGATTTCATCGAGGTGGCTGTTGGTGATGTTTCCCGTAAGGGTTCTCTTGAGCTGCCATGATTCGTGCAGCAGACGGCCAAATTCCTCAAGCGGCCGATTTGGATCGGTGATGATCGCCTCCGCTTCATCCACCATCTGCAGCATCGCATCGAGTTCGCGTTTTCGCTGATGAGTGACGCGAATCTGCTCTTTGGCGATTTCTGAAGCTGTTCGCGAGAATCCGGTGAAAAATAGCGCGCAGTGCTGCTGAAGCTGAGCGAGGCGGTCGGGCGAAGCGATTAGCTGGCGCACTTCAAAGCTGCCGTCTCGATTGAAATCGATGCGGTTGAATCCGCCGAACGCCGCACTGATCTGGTCTTGCGAACCCACGGCTTCCTTGAGCAGCTCTTGCTCGACGCGAATCGCGTCCGCGGCCAATTCCTGTTTGCTGCGCATTTGATCCTTGAGTCCGTATAAGCCAAGCAGCAGGCCAACCGTGAAAGCGGAACTCGTACCAAGGCCCGTTCGCGCCGGCAGGTCGGCGACGTGATGGATTTCGACGCCTTCCTCGACATTCAGGTACTGCAGGCAGCCGCGCACCGACGGATGTTCGATCGCATGGTTGGCCTCAACGTTTTCGACTTTCGAGTAAGAGACCCGGCTGTGATATTCGAAAAAGGGGGGCAATCGCCGGCACGTTATGTAGCAGCACTTATCGATGGCCGTGGAGAGCACGGCGCCGCCGAACTCCCGGTACCACACCGGGTAATCCGTGCCTCCCCCGAAAAACGAGATGCGTAACGGTGTTCGAGTAATGATCATATAAACTCGCTTTCGCGGTTACCGATGCGCCGCGCCGACGGCAAAGGAGACTTTGTCAAGCATTTGTCTGACCGCGTCTGGAAGAGAGGAAGCAACAATATCGGCCGAAGCGGACTCGCCTTCGACGCTGCCGCTTGCGAGCCTGGCCGTCTTGCACCCGGCGTTCCTGCCAGCCTCAATATCGATTTCGGAATCGCCGATCATCCATGATTCTTTCGGATCGATATCGTGTTCTCGCGCTGCATCGAGCAGCATTCCAGGCGAGGGTTTGCGGCACTTGCACGCAGCATCCAACTCGTGAGGGCAGCAATACACCGCGTCGATTTTGGCGCCGCGCTTGGCGAGAAGTTCAGTCATGCGCCTGTGAAGCTGCGCGACTTCCGCATCCGACACCAGGCCTTTCGCGATGCAGCGCTGGTTCGTGACCACAGCTACGAGAAATCCTGCCTGATTCAATAGAGAGATGCTTTCGGCGACTCCGGGGAGCACGTCAAAATCCTCCCAGCGCGTGATGTAGTCGCCTTCCGGCGGCCTGCGATTAATCACACCGTCTCGATCCAGGAAGACCGCTCGATTCACAGGATGCGCCCCTTCATTGCGATAACCCATGCACTGCCTGCCGCAGATTTCTACTCAGCTCTTGCGCGCGCGCGTAGTCTTCCGGTGTCCCAATATCGATGAACACTCCCCGCTGCTCCACGGCGTACATCCCCATCTCGAGCAGGCGCGGGAACACATCCTTTTCAAGACTCGACGGCCCAGCGGGGATCTCTTGCAGCACGGCGCGATGGAAGGCGTAAACACCGCCGTTGATGAGGCCCGCGGCCTTCCCGCCTGTCTTCTCAACGAATCTCACAATTTTGTTGTCGGCGTTCACTTCAACCGTTCCGTACCGGCTTGCATCTGGAACCCTGCACACAGCCATCGTGACCATCGCGGCTCGCTCCCGATGAAGACGAATGAGCTCGCCGAAATCAGCCTCCAGAAATGAATCGCCGTTCAGCACTAGGAAATCCGAGTCTTGCCCGATATGGGCCTCTGCGAGTTTCACGGCGCCTGCCGTCCCCAACGGATGATCTTCCTGTGAGTATTCGATGGCGACGTCCCAGTTCCGGCCGTCGCCAAATTGCTGCTGAATCTGCTCGGCGAGATGCCCGGTGCTCATGACCAGCCGCCGGATTCCCTGCGCGCGCAGCTGCAGAATCAGCAGCTCAAGAAAAGGCGCGTCTCCAACGCGAGCTAGCGGTTTTGGGGTCGAGGGAAGCACTGCCTGCAGGCGCGTGCCGAACCCGCCCACGAGCAGCACAGCGGGGATGTCGCGGCTGGCGCTCGCTCGCTGTTGAGCTTCGGGCTGTGGCGTCAGGTTTTTCACGCGGCTGCGTCCCAATAGTCGAGCATCGATTTCAGCGTTTGGTCGAGAGACATCAACGGCTTCCACCCGGTATCTCTGCGCATTTTCTCCGTGCTGCCGAAAATAATCCGCTCGTCCGATGGACGCATCAGGCGCGCCACGGGTCGAACTTCTGCTTTCACACCCGAAAGCCGGATGGCTGTTTTCAACACATCGCTCATGCGGTGCGTTCGAGCCGCGCACAGGTTATATGCTTCCCCTCGCTTGCCTTTCATGGCCGCGAGATAGAAGCCGCGCACCGTATCTTTCACGTCGAGAAATGCCCGGTGCGGTTTCAGGTTTCCCACTTCAATCACGGGCGCTTGCTTGCCCTTCTGAATGGCCACCAGCTGCCGCACGAAATCGGACGGAGCATCGTTCGTCTTGCCGGGCCCAGTCGTGTTGAAGAGCCGCACGTTCACCGCCGGAATTTCGTAATCGAGGAAATATTCGCGCGCCAGCAGATCGAGACAAACCTTGCTGATGCCGTACGGATGCAACGGCTTCAGCGGCTGACCTTCTTTCACGGGAATCGCGGATTCCGGGACATGGCCGTATTCGGCGCTCGAGCAGGCCGAGACGACTACCGGACGGCGCTTCATATGACGCACGGCTTCGAAAAGGTACAGCGAGCCCATGATGTTGCTTTCAAATGTCCTCACCGGATCGGTCCATGAAACCGTTGGCAAACTCTGCGCCGCGAGATGGAAAATGTGCGTTGGCTGATGCCCTTGAATGATTTGGCTTACGCGCTGCCCATTGCGCAGATCGCACGATACGAATTTCACGTTGGGCGACTTGCAGGTCAAACTCAGATCCGCTGCGTGCGACCCGATTACGTTCCAGCCCTTGCTCTCGAGGAACTTGACCATGTGCGACCCGATGAAACCCTCGGCTCCTGTGACCAGCGCGGTTTTCGTCATTCGAGTGGAGGAAACCGCTTAAGCCCTTGCCGGCAGGATTGCACTCAATCGATCGAGCAGAGTTTCTCGTTCGCGTTCCCAGGTGTGTTCGAGGTACACCTTTTGTCCTCTTTGAGCAATTTCGAAAAGTTCGCGCGGATGCCGGAAAGCGTATTCGATGCGCTCCGCCAGATTGGCCGGATCGCCTGACTGGAAGAACAAGAGCGACCCTTCATCAAAATAGTCGGTAATTCCCTGCGTCGAAGGTGCGATTACCGGTTTGCCCAGAGACAGATACTCGAAGATCCGCGTCGGCGTGTTGATGTCGGTAAAAGCGTTGCGCTGATTGGGAATGACGCCCAGGTCGCACTTGGCGATTTCGTTCACCAGATCTTCGAGCCGCCTGGGCCCGAGAAAATGAACGATGTCCTGCACATTTTTTCCCTTGGCGAATTCGATCATGCGATCGAGAAAGGAAGTCTTGGCGCCGAAGACTCGCAATTCCGCTGTGGGAATTGTCTCTCTCACGCGCGCCAGAGCGTCGATCGCCAGATCGAGTCCGTTTCGTTCGACGAGAGAGCCGTGGTACATGATTACAAATGGCTTCTGGCTGGCCCGCGCTGCCAGTCCGTCGGAGCTGGCTGGCCGAAAAGGGAAAATGCGGTCGTCCGGCGAATTCATCACCACCGCGATTTTCTCGGCGGAGCAGCTTCGGTTCGAGAAGATGCGCTTGCAGGCGATGTTGACCGTAATCGCCAGATCGCAGCGCCGAATGCTGAATTTCTCGACCGCTTTGAGGAGCTGAACGCTCCGGCTATTTTCGGGAACCTGGAAAATCGTGTTCATCAGTTCAGGCATCGGATCGTGCAAATCGAGAACAACTCTCGCCCCCAGCGCTTTGGGAACCATCCCGCTCAGCACGAGAATATCGGGCATGTTGTGGACGTAAACCAGATCGTAGCCCCGCGCCAGCGCGCGCCACGCGAAAACGAGGGACGAAATGAAAATGAACGCCGAATATCGGTAGGCGTATTGAAGCTTGCCGCGCCGGTCGTGATGGATGGGAATCCGAAGAACGTTCAGACCCTTCAATGTTTCGCGACGTGGCAAATTGTCGCTCGCGAGGCAGATGAGGTCGATGTTTGCCCCTTCGCTGAGCAGTGCGTCGATCGCCCGCCGCGGCCGCGGATCAAACGGATAAGGAGAGAAGGTGACCATCGCCACGCGCCTGCCGGCGAACCGGTTGCGCGCCGGTGCCGCTCCTGTGCGGTCCGCGGCCACTTGCTCCTGATCTGTCGTCATCACCGAGCTATTCATGACTGGTCGATTGTTCTTCGAACGCGCCGCCAATTGCCGCGCTCTCAGATCGCTGCTTTCGCCGGTTCGTTAACGGCCTTTTTCTGCTCGCGCTCAATCTTTGCTTCATTGGAAGTCTCAATGGCCTTCAAAAGCGCTGAATCATCGAACTTCCGAAGGATTTTTATGTTGGGCATTACGCAATGGCCGCCAATCACGCCCGGAAAGTATTTCGTAGATGGAAAGAACGAGATCTCCTCGTAAAATGAAATTACGTCCTCGTACTTCACATCCGCCCGGTCGCAGTATCTTTCCACTTCCTGCGCCCAGGCGATCATCAAGCCGAAGTACGTCGTCTCGGTGAGCTTGGCCACCTCGCTGGACTCGGGAGACGGCAACACTTTTGTCTTCACGCCCGCGCGCTCGAAATGTTCCGCGACATACCGCCCCACAGCGGGGTCCATGGCGCCCACGAACTTGGTGTACTTGCCAAGCTCCTGAAGCATGCGCGCGTGTTTGCCGCGCACCGGGCTGTTGACCACGGCCGTTCCGGTCCGCTCCGCAACCGCGCGTGTCGTCCCGACTCCCACGGTGCTATTGATGACCGTCACGTGCGGCTTGAACTTGTCGATGTATCGCGCCGTTTCCGCGATGAAATCCCGGATCTCGAACGGATAGCAAATGTGCAGCACATCGACGGCTCCGATGGCCTCCGCCGGCGGCGTGATGTCGATGCCGATTACGTCATGACTCCGCGAAAGAAGCTCAAACAGCGGCCGGCCCACTTCACCCAGCCCCGCCACAACAATCTTCTTTCCTTTGCTGCCGTGGCCGTTTTGATTTTCGTTTTGTGTCATGGTCTAACTTTCCTTCCGAAAAATTTGTCCATATTCTCTATCTGATTGCTTCGCTCTCAGCGGCATCAACTGGATTTTGGCAGTCCAAATTCGCCGAGGGCGTATAGCAGCCAGCCCAGGTGATCCGAACGAGATTCCTGCTCAATCTTGAGATCCGATGCAGGGCCATCCGACGAAGCGCTCAAAAAGCTTTTGGCCACAGACCAATATTTTCCAAACCGGCCGCGCAGCCGAATCGAATCCCAAATGAAGCCCGGCTCACGGTTGCGCAAGTCGCTAGAGAGTTCATTTGCCCCGGTGATCCAGCTGACGCCCTTGAGGATCGCGCTATCGAAATTGCGGCCCGTGGCCTGGCTCAGCGCCCAGAGTCCGCTTGGCGCCGTGCCGTATTGGTGGAGCGAAAGAACCGGATAGCGCTGGACAACAGTTCCGGTGCACTTGTCATAGAGAAACCACCACTGGCCCAGTTCTCCTTGAACAGCGCATATCGAGTTTGCGCACGCCAGCGCCGATTCCAGTGGTTCGTCGACTTGAAAGGCCTGCGCGAACATGGAGAGCGCATAAATCGCGCAGATTTGGTCGGTGAAGGTTCCTAGGCGGCTGTAAGACGCTCGTCTGGGGAAACGCGCTGCGCCGGCATGCCCGAAAATACCTTCCTGGCCCTGGTTATTCTGCAGCATGCGATAGGCGTCAACGGCGACATCCGTGAGACTCTGCGAAACCGCCGGAGACGCGAGCCGCGCTTGCGCGATCCCGGTCAGGAACCAGGCCAGCGCGGTCGTATATCCTTCACGCCCGTCGCTGTAGGTCACAAGGGCCCGGTCGAAATCAAAGTCGCCCAGCGTTTTTTCCAGGAGGTCCGGCCGGCAGACGGACGTAAACCAAATCAGCAATCCGAAATCGCCCGCGCTTCGCACCCAGCTAACGTCTGTGAGCACCGTATCGCAAGCCGCAGCAATATCGAAAGGAGGCGCCTCTCCGCCCGCTGTCAGCCGGTGCAAACCCAGCAGCGCCACGAGCGTGTGTCTGCGCGATGTCCGGTCCCGGAAAAGTCGGCCGCCTCGCATCATTACTCGCTCCGAGAAGAGTCGCTCCCGCTCGTCAAACAGAGAGAGCAGGGAACGAAGCGCGAAGGCGTTCAGCGCCCGAATATCGGGAATCGACGGCCCGCTTGGCTGCACTGCTGCTGAGCAGCGCGCGGCCGCGCAGGTTTCTTGAGCCGATTGGGAGGCCGTCGAGGGCATGTGCCGGTAGAACTTTGCTCCCGGTTCGAGGAGGTTACTGATCCGAAGCGGCGGAGCTATCGAACGTACTCACCGACAAATTCTGAAATCGTCTCCGCCGCCAGCTTTTGTTGCTCGATGGTCAGCCCGGCAAACATAGGCAGGGAAAGTATCTGCTCGGCGGCTGATTCGGCCTCGGGGAAATCGCCTTGTTTCCACATTCCCGCGTAGGCCTTCTGAAGATGTACGGGAACGGGATAGTGGATTCCCGTTCCGATCCCTTTCTCGCTCAGGTGTTTCTGCAAATCGTCGCGCGACGTCGTACGCACGACGTATAGGTGATACACCGATTTCGCCGACTTTGGCTCGAACGGCGCGGCAACCGCCTCCGCCATCGGCGCCAGAAGTTCGTCGTAAACGCGCGCGCTGGCACGCCGCTGCTCGTTCCATTTCGCCAAGTGCTTGAGCTTGATGCGCAGCATCCCGGCTTGAATCGAGTCGAGCCGGCCGTTATAGCCTTCCATTTCGTGATAATACTTTTTGGCTGATCCGTGATCGCGCAAAACCATGCACTTGCGCGCCAGTTCCGGATCGTTGGTCGTGATCGCGCCGCCCTCGCCGCACGCTCCCAGGTTCTTCCCCGGATAAAAGCTGAACGCGGCGGCTCGTCCAATCGATCCCGCTTTCATCCAGCGATTCTCTTTTTGGGAAAAGTACTCCGCTCCGTGCGCCTGGCAGGCATCTTCGACAACGATCAAATTGTATTGCGCGGCCAGTTCCATGATCGAATCCATGTCCGCCATCTGACCGAAAAGGTGGACTGGCACGACGGCGGTCACGGGCTTCTTCAGAATTTTGTGAACGTAGTGGCCGCTGCTTGAATCGAGCGTGCACTGCGTTTCCAAATAGGCCCGCAGCTTCTGCGGGTCCATATTGAACGTCCGCGGATCGATGTCCACGAGGTCGGGACGCGCGCCCGCTTGCGAGATCGCCTCGGTGGTGGCGATAAAAGTATTCGGCACGGTCACCACGATATCGCCCGGTCGGACGCCCGCGGCCATCAGCGCGAACCGAAGCGCATCGGTCCCGCTGTTCACGGCGACGGAATATTTCGCGTCGCAAAACTCCGCGAACTCTTTTTCGAGTCCCTCTACCTCGGGCCCTCCGACAAAACCCGCCGTTTCGATTACTCTCTTGCATACCTCCAGTAGTTCGGGTTCGAGCTCCCGATGAAGCGTCACTAAATCTACAAACGGCACTTTTCCCTTGGGTGTCATCCGTTCACCTTGGATAGAGTTGGAGAATCAATGGAGCGCAGAACTTTGGCGGGATTGCCTGCGACGATCGTATTCGCAGGGACGTCTCGCGTCACCACGCTCCCTGCGCCGACAATCGCGTTTTCACCGATTACGACGTTCGCAAGAATCGTCGAGCCGGAGCCGATCGAGGCTCCCCGCTTGACCAGCGTTTTTTCAACGCGCCAGTCCTTCTCCGTTTGGAGCCCGCCGTCGGGTGCTGTGGCCCGGGGATAGGAGTCGTTGATGAACGTCACGCTGTGGCCGATAAAGACATTGTCCTCGATCGTGACGCCTTCGCACACGAACGAGTGGCTGGAGATTTTGCAGCGCCGGCCGACGCTTGCATTCTTCTGAATCTCGACGAAGGCGCCGATCTTCGTCTCGTCGCCCACCTCGCAGCCGTAAAGATTAATGAATTTTGAAAGCCGGACGTCCTTTCCGAGTTTTACATTCGGCGCGATGCTGCAGAATTCATGTTCGCTCACAGGCTGACTAGCTCTCCTCTCTTTTGCATGGAGACCTCGGCGGCCTCCAGCATGCGCACCACCCGCAGGCCGGCATGGCCGTCATTGAAGGGAGTTTCCTGATTCATGATGCATCGCGCGAAGTAATCCAGCTCTACGTGCAGCGCTTCCAATTGTTCGATTTGCGGCGCCCACATGTCGCCGGTGCGGTAACTTACGAGCACGTCGCGAATGCCCTCGCCTGATGCGATTTTCACGCCCTTGTCGTAGACGCGAATTTTTTCGTCGGCAACCAGATCGTTCCAGACCAGCATCTTCTTTTGCCCGCCGATCAGCGTCGTGCGAATCTTCACCGGCGAAAGCCAGTTCACGTTGATGTGCGCGATCACGTTCCGCGGAAAATAGATGGTCATGAACGCGACGTCCTCGACGCCGTTCAAGTGCCGTTCGCCGGTCGCCACTACCGCCTCCGGTTCGGCCTTGATGATGTGGTCCATGATCGAGAGATCGTGCGGTGCGAGGTCCCAGATCACGCTGACGTCGTGCTGAAATAGCCCCAGGTTGACGCGCAGCGAATCGTAATAATAGAGATCGCCCAGAGATCCGCTTTCCGTCAGTTCCCGGATTTTGCGCACCGCGCCGGTGAACAAAAATGTATGGTCCACCATGATCGTCAGGCCTTTGCGCGCCGCCAGTTCGATGAGCTCCTCGGCCTGCTCGGAGCTGGACGTGAAGGGTTTCTCGATGAAGACGTGCTTCCCGTTCTCGAGCGCCTGCTTGGCAAGCTCGTAATGCGTCCATACCGGCGTGATGACCGCGACGGCATCAATCTCTGGAGAGCGCAACAGCTCTCTGCAGTCGGACACCGTCTGCATGCCCGGGTACGCTTTTCGAACCCTGGCCAGCGCTTTCGGGCTGCTGTCGCAAACCATGGCGCACTGCGTTGATTCCACGCTGTTCAAATTTCTGACGATATTCGGACCCCAATACCCGTAACCAATTACACCCACTCGGATCATGTTCATCTGCCTTCTGCGGAGCGCCTGTGGCTGGCGTGGTCTCATTGTCTGAGATTCGCCGGAACAGCTGTTTGTGTTCGAAGCGGCTACTGTGTTCTTCTCGAGCGGCATGCTGCATTTTTGCGAAAGCGGTAAGACCCTCAGAGAATCGTTTCGAAGCAGAGGTCAGAAGGCGCCGTCACCCAAGAAGACGGCGCGGGGCGTCGCGAGGAGTATCTGTAGATCGAGCCAGATCGACCAGTGCTGTGAATATCGCAAATCCAGACGCACCATATCGTCAAAGCACGTCCGGCTTCTGCCCATGACCTGCCATAATCCCGTGACTCCCGGTTTCACTTCCAAAACTCTGCGCCGGTGCCAGAGGTCATAAACCTCGAACTCGTACGGCAGCGGGGGCCGTGGACCGACTAGCGACATTTCCCCTCGCAGGACATTCCAGAACTGCGGAAATTCGTCAAGGCTTGTCTTGCGAAGGAATCGTCCGATCGGCGTCACCCGCGGATCGTTCGTGATTTTATAGACTGCTGGAGTTTCCGACTCAGTTTTTCCCTGCTTCTTATCTTTGCCGGCAATAAAACTTCGAACGTACTCCCGATGAATTTTGGGATCGTTGTCCGCGTACATCGTGCGAAACTTCCGAATCTTGAAGCGCTTGCCGAATTGGCCCAGGCGTTCCTGCTCGAAGATGACCGAACCCTTGGAGGTCAGCTTGATCAAAACCGCGATTGCAGCCAGGATCGGCGAGAGAATCAGCAGCAATAGCCCGCTGCCAACGATGTCCATCGCGCGTTTCAAGACTTTGGTCGCCCGCCGTGCGGGGCGATGGTTGGAGAGATCCGGATAAAGTTTCACATCGGTCACTCGATCCGGATGGTCCCAGCTTTCCGGGAAAACGTGAGCGGTGATCTTGAGCGCGGAAAGCATGCGCGGCTCGATCTTTTCCCGCAGCGCCGCCAGTACCTTTGAGTGCAGAACTTCGGTGATTGGGTTGGGACCGTCGACATTCGTTTCCGTGAAGATAATTCCGAGAACCGCTGCCTCTTGATACCAACCGGCAACGTCGGTCTCGCGGATCGCCTCGCAAACCACCGAGCTCAGCGTCGCAATGAATGAGACCGAATTCCCGTTCAGATGCAGCGCGCTGAAGTCGATCAGCAACAGCACGAACTGCTTTTTGGATCGCTCCGCTCGCCGGCGTTCGAACGTAAGCATGGCGTGAAAACTCTCTCGGCTGAGAACGTTTTCCCGCTTCTGCGCCGGCAGATCAAAATTCAAGCTTGTGACCGGTGTGCTTCCACCGGATATTCGCTGTCGCGCAACCCACGATAATTTTGGATTCGTTGCCATTATGATTTCCGAACGCGATTGCTAAGCGACGCCCCCCTGGAAAACGGCTTGTGCGCCGACAGGTTTGAATACCGGATGGCGGACCACCCCGAGCGGACGAACGCAATCGCGGTCGATCTCGAGCGCGACAGAACGCCGAAGCAACGTAACCGATACCACGATCCGGTTGTTTCCCTTGAAATTGACGAGCAGTCCCTCTAGCCCCTGCAATGAATCGTTCTCGATTCGGACTTTTTGGCCGATTTCGAGGTAGGGCCACGGCTCCGCCTGCAGCCCGGAGGCGACAACCGTCTGAACGGCTGCAATTTCAGAATCATCGACGGGCAAGGGAACGCGACCGCGCCCCACCACTGCCAGCACCCCGGGCGTGATCAAAATGGGAAGTCGATTCTGCGCATCAAACTGGCAGAAGACGTACCCAGGGAATAATGGAGTGTTGCCTTCACGAACGCCCCGGCTCAGCCGCTTCTTGGTTTTGTAGGTTGGCAAAAACGTTTGATAGCCCTTGCCACCAAGTAATACCGCTGTCGAGCTTTCCCAGCGGGTCCTCACTTGGAGCGCGTACCACCTGGCGCCCCCGACTACCGATGACATCAGGTTCACTTAGTTCGCCTTTGATTCGCTGTTTCTTCGTCTCTGGCTAGGCTACCGCCATTAGCGCTACGTTTTCGCACGTGTTACATTCCGCAAGCCACCTGCCAGAGTTCGTACTGTCCTTGCCCCTGTTCCCGGATGGGACGGTCCCGGGAGTCCCTTAGAAAGAAAGCCGTTACGCCTCTATCTTGTCGCGCTTTCTAGGTTCCTCTGTCGGCTTAGGCCAGATGTGGGAAAAGACTTGCCACGATATGCTAAGGGGTTTCCCCGGGGGCTTTCTTCCGCCCCGTTACGGGGAGAACGGTAAGCGGCTGCCGCACCTCTCGCTGGAGTATAAGCCGTTCTTTTACAGTCAGATACAAACATCCACCTTGACCGGTACGGATGCACAACGCTGTGCCGACCCAATGGTATCCTGCCAAATCCAGTAGGATGATTCAATTCGCAGCGGCCGCCCGAGACTCGTTCCGCTGTCCGCCCTTTGACTCGGGGTTGTCCTGGTATCCATAGGTATCATAATAATAATACGAGCCGTAAAGGTGCCTTGGCTGGACGGCGTTGAGTACGACTCCCGCAATATACCTTCCCTGCATCTCCTGGCAAGCCCGTTGCACCATGGGACCCGGGGTGACGCCAGCGCGCACCACCAGCAGCACGCCATCACAAAGCGCGGCAAGGATCGCCGCGTCGGCGACGGGAAGGCATGGGGGCGAATCCAAGATCACCCAGTCAAAAACGGGCGCCACGCGATCGAGGAGCTTCTTCAATCGTCCGTTCGAAAGTAATTCGCTCGGATTCGTAACTTCACTCCCGCCCGGAATCAAACAGAGAGTACCGTCCTGCCCGTGCTGGATGATCTGCATTTCGTCCGCTTCGCCGCGCAAGTAATCCGTTAGGCCAGGCGCGGCAGGCGCTCCCAGCGTGGTGTGCAACCTGGCCCGTCGCAGGTCCGCGTCGATAATCAAAGCGCGGCGATCGGGCTGACGAACGATCGCTTGCGCCAGGTTGGCGACAACCAGCGTCTTACCCTCGCCCGGGACCGAGCTGGTGACCAACAGTGTTCGAAGAGGTTGATCGTTTCTCAGCTGATAGAGCCGAGAACGCAATGTTCGAAATTGCTCCGCGCCTTGTGAACTCAACGCGGAGTTAAAGAAGACGTTCACATTAGGATCCAAATGCCATTCGGGTCGTGCGCAACGGGCCCGAAGATCATCGAATCTCAGGAAGGGCTGAGTATCGGGAACCGGCTGCAGCTGTTCGGCAGCTGGCGGAGGCGAAACGCTTTCGGGCGTTGCGGCCCACTCGCTCACGGCAGCCGGCGCTTCTGTTTGGGGGGCGATCACTTCTGTGACCGTACCGCCGGCGCGTTCCTGCTCAGCTTTCTTTAGGGCTTCGTGAATGCGGCTCATGGTTTCCTCTCAGGCGGTTGTACGGTCAATTGCCGCAGCCGGCCAACGAGTTCGTCCAAATTTTCTAGCAGCGCTTGGGTATTTGCGGAGTGTTGCGCGGCGCGGGTCGCTCCGCTCGCCACAATCGGTGCAATCTCGTCCAACTGAAATTCGCGCGCTACCTCTTCCACCAGTTGGGCGGGAACGGGCCTTACGCTATCGACGTACGCATTGATCATCGAATGCTCGCAAAGCAAATTGACCACGCGCGGGATTCCGCGCGAGTACATGTGCACCGTCTGTATCGCTTCTTTCGAGAAAATCGGTTCGCCGTTCGCGCCGCCCACCCGCAAACGCTCGGCGATGTACCCGAAAGTTTCGTCCAGTGACAGCGGCGCAGTCCGGCAGCGCAGTGTGATCCGTTGCCGCAACTGTCGAAGCTGAGGCAGTTTCAATTTCTCTTCGAGTTCAGGCTGTCCCGCCAGCACAATCTGCAGCAGTTTTTCCGTCGAAGTCTCGAGATTCGTCAGCAGCCGGATCTCCTCGAGAACTTCCGCCGAGAGATTCTGCGCTTCGTCCACGATGAGCACAGCCGTCTCTCCGCTGCGATACCGGTCCAGCAGCCACTGATTCAACTTCAACACCACCTGGCTCTTTTCGCGCGATTCGCAGGGAATCTCGAAATCGGCCATCATGAAGTCGAAGAGGTGGCTCACTTCCAAGTGCGAGTTGAAGATGTATGCAGTCGAAACGCGCTTTCCACGCAGCCAATCAAGCAACCGGTTTAGCAACGTAGTCTTACCGGTGCCCACTTCTCCGGTAAGCAGGATAAAGCCCTTGCGGTTCTCAATTCCGTACGTGAGTCCCGCAAAAGCTTCCTGGATCTGCCGCGTCATATACAGGTAGCGCGGGTCGGGATTCACGTTGAAGGGGCTCTCTCGGAGCCCGAAGAATCTCTGATACATAGCGTTCGTCAGGCTCCCGCGCGCAATCCCAGTCCGGAATCAGCGGACCGTCTCACGCTCTTGTGCGGCTTTTTTGTCGCAATGGGTTCGATTGCAGGGACCATTGCAAGCACCGGCAGTCGCAGGGCGTACTCAACATCTCTTTCTGTTCGCAACGACTTGTCCTGTGTCTCGATGAAGAACGCCAAGCCTACTCCCAGCGCCAATCCGCCACCCAGTCCTCCGAGTGCGAACATCGGGCGATTCGGAAACGAGGGCTTGGACGGCAGGTCGGCGGGATCGAGCACTCGAAATTGCTCTCCCTGCTGCGTCTTGGCAAGATCCTCGGACATCGCCGAAGCTTGCTGCTTCTTGAGCAGATCGTTATAAGAATCCTGCGCGGTCTGATAGCCGCGAGTAAGTTCCTTGTATTGCTCTTCAACTTCGGGGCTCATCTGTATGCGGCCCTGATAGAGTTTGATTTGCTGCTTGATCTGGTCCTGCTCCTTCGTTTTCTCCGCAATCATTTGTTCGGCTGCGTGCACCTGCGCCCGCGATCGCGTAATGTCAGCCGGTTCTACCGTTACCTTTTGTGCAGCCTGTGGATCCGCCGGCGCTTTGGTCGTCTCGTTCTCGGTGATCTTCTTTTGCAAAGCCGCTATATCCGCCTTGGTCTTGATGACGTCCGGATAGTCGTCCGTGTACCTTGCTTCAAGGTCGGTTAGTTGCGTTTGAAGCGCGATGAGCTGCTGCTCCAGAGATTCCGGATTGTGGCCTCCCTGAGATGATTGCCACGCCGCCAGTTCTTCTTGCAGCATCGACTCCGCAAAACTCTTGTCTTGTTGCGCCCGCACCAGGCCTTGCGTCGCCGCGTCGAGCTGTGAAGTCAGGCCCGTCAAAATGTTCAAATTTGTCTGCTGATCGTCCGGCAGCGATCCGATGTATTTGGCCTTGAATGCGGCGAGCTTGGCGTCTTGCGCGTCGAGATCCGCTTTCGCTTCCGCCAGTTGCTGCGACAGAAATTGCGTCGTTTGCTCCGTATGTTGCTGCTGAATTCCCAGGCTTTCCTCGATGAACATCGACGTGATTGCAGTGCACACGCCTTGCGCTGTCCGCGCATCATCCAAGGTGACCGTCACATAAAAGCCAGGCAAGTCCTTGGCGCCTGTTTCCGCCATCGGCTGCACGGGCGTCACCTCAATTGAACTTTGTAGCTTACCGACCAGCTCGTCCATGGACTTGCTTTTGATTTCGTCCTGATACAGCCCGAACTGCCGGATGATCGGTTCGAGTCGCGACCGGCTCAAGATCTGCGACTTCATTCCCGCCAGCCTTTGGCTGAGACTTGTCACGTCGATTTGCGGAACGATGGTTGACGGAACCGTGGGAGGCTCGACCAGCACGAGCGTTTGCGACTTGTAGCGGTCGGGCAAGAATTTGGAAACTCCGTAGGCTAAGCCAGGTCCAATGAGCGTGAGCACCAAAATCATCACCCAGTGACGACGCACCATAACCCAATAATCGCCTGGTGCGAGCTCGCGCTGTCCGCTCAAATCGGTGTCCATCTCCGCCTCTTTTCCCACGCCTGGCTGTCGCTGCATCAGAATGTGAGTGGCCGCTCGTGCCAGCCAATCCCCACAGAAATTAGGTTCACGATCACGTTGGTGCCGCCAACCGGCCCGATGCGAAAAGCACCGTTCGAAGTCTGGTACTGCATCTGGTACGTGAAGGTCAGGCCCAGAGTCCGGCCAATCGGATGCGTCAACGTAGCTCCTGCAAACCAGTAATCGAAAACCTGAGTCAGCAGGGGCGATTCCGTAACCGGCGTTCCGCTATTGCGCGAGTATCCCGCTATCACACCGTCAGAAAATGTGCGTGAAACTTGGTGTGTAAGCGAGCCGCTCACGATGTCTGCATCAGCTCCCGCAAGGACGCCCGAGCCTCCGTTCACGCCGTGATCGTATCGAAGCTGAAACAAATTCCGGCCCGTCTGGTACAGCAAAGAACTGTCGAGAGACCACAAAAGCTCGGTGACCTGGTTCGTCGGCGTTCCCATTTCACCGCCGGGGGCAAGGCCGGTGACGGAAACTCGCGAAATCACGTACTGGGGGCCCGCGGCGACCTGAAACGCAAGCCGCCCGGTCACCCGCCTGCCATAGGAGACTTGGGCCGTTTGCGTATCGATGAACTGGTTAAAATTGCTGTAACGGATCGCGTTGTACGTATAGAAAACCGCTATCGTGTCCTTGTGATTCAACAGATGGTTGACCCCGCCACGAAAGCTGTACCCGTCGTAATTCAGCAGGGTGATCCCGAAGTTCGCAATGTCGCTGCCGAAGTAGTGCAACACCGAATATCCGCCCACAAATGTGAGCGACGTGCGCGGAGTCAAATATGTGTCGAGCTCCGTCGCAAACGAGTTTTCGAGATTTTGCCCTTCGCCTGTCAACACCGATTGACCCGGCGTGAACGAACCTCCCAGGCCGCCACCGCCGCCCAGCGGTGCACTTCCGCCCAGCCCGCCAAATCCAAACCCAGACTCCGGTAAGTAGTCGAGAGAATCGAA
>Ga0335078_10005953_pt1 | contig 18042 bp, 14 predicted proteins | sample Lox_Sample_32_FD_206711 | JGI IMG/M metagenome (GOLD analysis project Ga0335078, IMG submission 206711) | Soil microbial communities from Loxahatchee National Wildlife Refuge, Florida, United States - Lox_Sample_3.2 | ecosystem: Environmental > Terrestrial > Soil > Wetlands | place: USA... | reverse complement strand
CAGAACCCGAAACATGGCCACCGCTTCAGAATCTTCTGCAACAGGCAGCCCAATGGAACACTGGGCGCGGTGGTAGATGTCTTCAAGAAGTCTGCGCTTGGCGACCTTGCGGCCGATGATGGGCCAACGGCGTCTATTCCGATCCCGACTGGAGCGGCGCGCCCGATGACCCCTCCGGCGATTGGCGGGCCTTCATCGGAGCCACTATCGCGCGCGGGCGCAAGGCCCGCGAACTCGCCCAGGCCGCGCCCCACAACGAAAACGCGGTTGCCGATTAGCAACCGCGTCAACCCCTTTTTTCTTTAGTCGCTTGTTTTCAACGGTTGCCATATAGCAACCCAAGGTTGCTATTCAGCACCCAATCTGGGGTAGTGTGTCACCCCCAACCCGATGCCGTAGGCAGCGCGGGTCTTGGGATGACGGCTCAGACACGGAACTACCGAGTTCTGGTCGGAGCCGTGGGCTCACTTGCTGAAAAACGAAGGGGGCAACTGCGAACCAAATCTACCCTTCATCTGTGCTTCTGAAAGGGTCTCCATAATCTTCCCATCTGACGTTTGAACAACCAAGCCTATGAAGGCATCAGGAGGCCCACAGGGCTCATTTACCGTTGCCTGAACAAGCAGGAGGATGCTGTTTCCATTCGCCCTCCAGCCAAAGCCCCAAACGTTAGGATCAGCCGACGAGGTACTGCACTTTGTTCTGTGACGATAAAGCGATACCGCCGCTCGTTCGATGGAATCATCCTCCAAGACTTTAGGCCCGTTAACTCTAAATAATCTAAAAACGCTCGACATTCCCGAACCTTCGCCGTCATTCACGAAGAAAGCATCGGACCTTGGCGACCAGGAGACCATCGCAGGCGGTTCCAGCTTAGGACCGAGCCATTCTTTTTGCGGCTCTGTACCCTTCCGAAGCGACATTACTCCTGACGTTGAAACGTTCAGCCTGAGCAATCTGTCGGGCGACGGAAGCTCGAATGAGCAATCGGCAAGTACACTCCGAATCGACGGATTCCACTCCGCGGCACCCGACAGCTTGCAATTCTGCGCGAAAGCGATGGAATTTATGACGGCGATCCATACCACCGCAGTTCGAGCTACTCTAGTCAGAGCTACTTTGGACATGTAACCCCCGCAGTGTTGGCCGGAATATATGTCGTGACCTGAGCTGTTCTTGTAGACGCGCGGGCCTGTTTGGTAGATCGGTAGTTGTACACATCGAGCATATTCCCAGGGGCATTTCGCACGCTGGCGGGACCTATGTTATCCACCGGGAACAGCCGCCCGTCAGTTGGGAATCCAGCCGGAAAAGTAGAAGGATTTGCTGTGTCCCAATTCACCGAAAACGTCATGCCGTTGAAGACACTTCGGTTGGCGCTGTTGATCCCGGTTACGCCGAAATTCTGAGGCTTGATTGCGACTCCGCCGTCTGGAATAGCGGCCCGTGGAGTTTGGCTGATCGCTGTCGTTCCAGGTGCTTGGTGGGGACCTACCCCGGTAATTGTGAATGTGACAGGGGGACAGATAGTCTGATTTGCGGTCTTGGGCGTCTTCGGATGGTCCGTGGCTTGGGCAGCTTGCGCGGCTGCGGCTGAAAACGCAAAAGCACCGGACCAACTAGTACCCCCTGCTCCTGCCGCGTCTCCCGCTCCTTCGGCTATGCTGGAAATCGTTGTCGCATCCCTGACATGCAGCACCGGCTCAACAAAATTCGCGGATTTCGCTGACGCAGCCGCACCAGCACCGAATAAGTGACCGAGGAACCCGTCTATTTCCGGCTGCCAGATCATCGCGGCGATACCGGCGGCGTCGAGCAGCCAGTTCCACCAGTGCTGTCCACTCGGGTCCGTAACGTCAATAGGATCGTTACGTCCATACGGATACCTGTTCCACGACTGGGGATCGCTTGGATCGCCGGCCAGCGGATCGGCGGAGCAGAATGTTCCCGTGCGGCTGTCGTAGTATCGCGCCAGCGCATAATCCAGGCCGCTCTCCGAGTCCCGGTCGTAGCTGGTGAAGAACCACTTGTTCCCCGCGCCCGACTGATACCACTGTTCGCCAAATGGGAAGGACCCCTGCGGAGAGACTGCCTGACGCCTCATCTGCGGTGAGTTGGTGGGAAAGGCACCATTGAATACGGATGGTCGGTGTCTTGAGCGTACACGCCTATGCCATTCGTAAACGTCTTGTATGAAGCTATCAGGCCCCATGCTGCACCGAATGTCCCATCGTCTCTTCCATCTCCCACATATCCCAAGGCGATTCCGCCTTCATCTCCATTGAAGTTCAGGACAGCATTGCCATGGCCGACTGTAATCAATTCAGCCGACGGACGGCCAGATGCGTCCAGCATCCGCAGGTACGGAACCCACTCCTGTTTGTCCTGACCGTTAGCCAGGTGATACTTCATCTCCTTATCAGTCCGACGAAGAACCCCAATTGAAAGTGATGGTTCTCCGAACATGGCGGTAAAGTTCATGGATACCTCGCCGCGATCGTTAGTGCTTAGAAAGGCTCTGGTTCTACCTGAAGAGTCAACAACGTCAAGGCGGCGGGTCGTCACAACATTCTGCGGCTTTGTCTGCATGAAATGAAAGACAGTTATGCCGCTTACGGCGCCAACCGCGGCGCTAACTAAACATGCGAACGACACGAGAGCGAACAGTTTGGTTGGTCTTATACTTTCCATATTACCTGCAACCTCCTTTAAGCCATTTTGTGAACGCATAGGAATTCTCTCCAGGCTGTCTTCGATAACCGTACGGCGCAAATAAGGTATCGAAGTTCGTCGTGGTTCCACCAGGGTACTGATAGTCTGCAATCCCAAAGTAGCGATGCGTCTCCTCGTGAAAGAGAGTGAAGCCTTGTGTGGTTGGATCTTCGGAGTAGAAGCCATGGAATAGGTGGATCGTGGCCGTGGAGTTTGGCCCGGTTGAACCTTGGTCGGTCTGCGCAGCAGCACGGGGGTCCCATATACCAGGCTCTTGGTCGAAAGGTCCGGATTTGAGATTGCTCGTAAAAGATTCGATGCTGAAGGGTATTCCCATCGCTTTCCCTACTGCCTTGAATGCGCGCAAGCAGCGCCATGAGAAATTTAGGGCGGTTAAATCGACGCGCCTATTTATCTGCTGCTGCGAAAGTGCATCCTCGACGTTATATATCGGCCCTCCCACATCTGCCATGGTGGGCAGCCCCAAGGCGCCAGCGATGCCGGGGTTCGGAATGTTTTCTGGGGTGCCATTCCAGGAGACTGCCGACGGCGCACTGATGCCGCCAGCAGGATTGAAGCCCCACGGCGGTTGACCATGCATAAGGCCGTCGAGCCCGTCTTCGAGAGCAAAAGCATGCGCAGCTGGAAGTGTCGCCCCCTCCGTAAACGGAGCCAAGGCATACATAATGCCTGCCATCAGGGAAAAGAACCAATTCTGCCCACTCGGGTCGGTGATGTCGATGGGATCGTTGCGGCCGTACGGATACCGGTTCCATGACTGCGGATCGCCGGGCGAACCGGCCAGCGGGTCGGCGGAGCAGAAGGTTCCCGTGCGGCTGTCGTAGTAGCGCGCCAGGGCGTAGTCCAGCCCGCTCTCCGAATCGCGGTCGTAGCTGGTGAAGAACCACTTGTTGTCCGGCCCCGACTGATACCACAGCTCGCCGAACGGGAAGCTCCCCTGCTCGCTTAACTTGTTGCCGTTGGCGTCCGTGGTCAGCCGCACCGAGAGATGGTCCTGGTGATAGTAGGTCGTCGCGCCGTTCGAGATCATGGCCAGCAGGCCGGTCGCACCTTGAATGTACTCCCGCGAGGGCGCAGTAGGCGCCGCGCCGTTGTCGTACTCCGCGATCACCGAGCTGCCGGAGAAGATGCTCACCGTCGTCGCTCCGCCCGTCACCGACTTGACCACGCGCATTCCGTTGCCGTCGTAGCTGTAGTTGGCCGCGCCGCCGAACCCCTGGAATGCCGTCATGCGGTTCTCGCTGTCGTAAGTCATCACGTTGGGCGGGGCAAGCGGCTCCACGGTCATGTTCCCACTGGGGTCGAACGTGTAGCCCGTGGGCTGGTTGCTGTTGCTGAAGCTCATATTCGTTTGCGGGACGCTGCCTGCCGTCGCCGTCTGGCTCCAGCGGTTCCCAAATCGATCGTAACTCTCCGACATGCCCCACGGCGCAAATGCTTGAGAGCCGCAGGTCTGCGCGGTGGTCATTCTCTGGAGCGGGTCGTATCCGTAGTAGGCCGAGCGCCCTGAGTCCACGTTGTCCGTGATGCACTGCACGGAACCGTTGTTTCCGGTAGTGCCATTTGGGCAGCTTGGGGCGTACAGGGAGTTCTGGCAGTACGAATACTGCAAATTGAAGTACGTCGAGTTGCCTTTCGTATAAGCCAGGTAGACAAGCTGCATGCGGTCTGGAGAATAATAGAACGCCGCCGCCACGCCGTTTCCGTAGGTGAAGTTGGTCAGCTTGCCGGGTGCGTTGTAGGCGAATCCCCCTGCATAGTAGTTGCTGTCGCCGCAGCCTGAGGCCGTCGGCGCGATCTCGCACAGCTGTCCCACCTGGTTGTAGGCCTGCTGCACCACGCGTCCCGATGGGTATGTGATCTGCGTGACATCGCCGCCCGTGTCGTACTGGTAGCCGATATTGTAGGTCTTGCCGTTGACGACCTTCGAAACTTGCGTTACGCGTCCGCCGCGGTCGTAGCTGTAGTTTTCGGAACCGGTTGGATCGTCCATCTCCGTGAGCAGCCCTACGGCGTGCGCCGCGGCACCCCCTTGGTCGTAGTATTTGCAAACGTTTGCCGGGGTACCGTTCGACGTGATGCAGCCGTTGGGCATGGGCGAAATGTTTTGGCCGCCGGGGATCGTGTAGGCGACGCCCGTAAGCCGGTTGCCGTGGTCGTAGGTGTACGTGCTTACCACGCCGCGGGCATCGGTTCGCTGGCAAACGTTGGAAGGATCGCCGCTGCACAATCCGCCACCGCTCGCCGTGTAGGCATAAGTGACGGTCCCGCCTTCTGGTGTATTTTCGGAGATTTTGCGGCCGAGACCGTCGTAGGCGAAGATGCGGGTCTGGGTCCCCTGGATCACCTGCGTGAGACGGTCGCCCGCGTCGTACACATAGTTCGTCACGAAGGGGGAGGACGTCAAGCTTCCGGACGAGTTTGGTTCGTCGACCTCGATAATTCGGCCAAAGCCGTCCAACCATTGCTGGCCGAGGTGGCCGGATTCATCTTTCGAGACCTGCGGGTACCCGTATCCGTAGGTCGCGGTTGCCCCTTGCTGTGAAGGGATTCCCCCAAGACTCGTGATATTGCCGTACGCTGCCTGCTGGGCCTGGCCGTCAGGATGGGTTGTAGACGTTTGGCGATCGAGCGCATCGTAGCCGAAGGTCTCAAAAACGTAGTTGGGATCCGCGCCGCCTGAATACGGGTGGCTTTGGGTGTACAAACGCCCATCCATGTCATAAGAACTATCCACCTCAACCGGACCGATGGGGTTGTTGACAAGAATCTGCGAAGCCGTCCGACCCCAGGAGTCGAGAACCGTCTGCGTATGCTGGCAACTGCTGCATCCTGTGGATGGGGAAGCGTCCGCCACGGAGGTGTACATATCCGATCGCGAGGCTGAGGAGTAGGTCGCCAGCTTCCATCCGATGGGATCGATCTCTTCCGTCTGCCGGTCCAGGCCGTCCTGATAATGGCTATAGGTCGGTTGCTTGTTGTAATCCGTGGTCACAGCGGCCTTGCCGCTCCCCCAGTAGTAACCGATGGTCTGCGTGCCTATCGCATCCGTTACGCTGGTCACGTACGCGTTCGTAGTAATCTTATTTCCTGAAGCGTCCTCCGGGGAATAGGCGCTCGGATTCTGGTCGTTGCCAGGATCCGTGTAGAAATTGTCGGCATAGCCATAGGTCGTGATGTTGCCGGCTGGGTCTGTCTGCGTCAGAACCTGTCCCGTGGTGTCATAGGTATACGAAGTCGTTAGGTAGGTCGAGCCGCTCACCCACCTGGAGATCGATGTCGGATTTCCCCGCATTGTGTTACTAGAGTTAAAACCTACATCGTCGTGCTGCGCAATACCTGTAAGTCCGGCAAGTGTCGTGCAGGCGCGGCCGCTAATTGGATCGCTGCCGCTATAGCAATCATAGGTATATAGCGTCTGAGAAACTAGAAATCCACCGCCGCTCGGACATGCCGTCCCCGATCCGGAGCTGCTGCACAGCTGAACGCTCGTCGGCCGGTTGATATTGCTCGTGGCGGTGTAATTGGTGGCGGGGTAATTGGCGGGATTCTCGTTTATGTAATATAAATACGACATGTAGGTTGCTCGATCGGGAATCCCGCCAAAGCTTCCCGATGAGGTATAATTCCATTCCTTAATCGCCGTTTTATTCCCGTATTGGTCGTAACTATACGAAGTCTGCTTAGTGAGGTTCCCGCTGGAATTGGGAATTTCGGTCGTTTGGCTCGTAAGCGTCACGAACGATGCAGCATTGCTTACGCCTTGGCAGCTGATCAATGGACATGATACGGAAAAGTTCCAGTTATTGGTCACGGTAGACAGCAAATTCCCCGACAAGTCCGATTGAACAATCGTTGTTGGCCATGCGCCATTATTCAACTGGAACGTGTAAACCTTTTGGTCGGTAGGAGAAACAACCGTCGTTTTCTGCTGGCAGTTTACTTGGTTTGAATTGCACTTAGATAACACTTTCGGCTCATAAAACCAGTTGCCGCCTGCCGACGAGCGCGACGTTACCCATTCGCTTTTGTTGCTATAAGCATCTGAAAAGACTGTATACGAGTAACTGACGGTTCCGCCGGTGGGCAACGTGATGCCGGTGAGCAACCCGTAATAGCCTCCCCGCCCTCCAGAAGACGAGCACACTCCTGCGGGATTGGCGCTATTGGTCTGGTCGCAGTCGTAGGTAAAGGTGTAAGTCGATTGCGCCGCATCGGGAAGCGTCAGTGAAGTCATCACTTGAAGTTGCATCTTGCCCGATTCCTCAATATTAGGCTGCTGGAAATTGGTGTTAACGGTAATAGAAGCCCACGTGGAATTGTATGACGCCGTTCCCTGAGACGTGGAAACCGTGACCTGGTCTGAGCCCGGGCTTAAGCCGCTGCCGACTGCAATCTGACGGTCTAACGTGTCGAGCATACCAAATCCAGGGCTCGACAGATAGTTTCCGTTGGAATCTTTAGAGATGATTCCAGATTCATCTGCAATGTCGATGTTAAAGGAGCTTACGAGCGTTCCGTCCGGCGCATAAATAGCCGAGAATTGAGTATATCCAAGTCCAAGATAAAAAAGCCAGATGAACATGTGGTAGCCGGAAGAGTCAGTGGCAAAAGCATCGTCCTCCAATGGGCAACCGTTGTTCACTGAGCCGCCTGTTTTGAGGTGAAAGTAGTGAGTTGTCCCGTTTTGATCCATCCAAGACTGGTCCATTGTGCAGTCTTGGGTTGCGACTGTTGCAAGGGTCATCGCACCGCTATAAGTCAGAAATGAGAAATGCCACCCTCCTTGGCTGAAGTATGCCGGCCCATTGGTTGGCATCCACTGGGGCACGAAGAAATCGTTGACGGAGGGGTAGGTCGCCCAGATATTGCTGTCGTATTCGAGAGTAACTGGTTCAGGTTGGCTGCTGCCGCGCTGCGGATATGACCCAAGCGGAATGCTTAGATGTAGATTTCCGTTCGAGGCGTCAACAGATCCGAGCTCGACTGGCTCCGGCGTCGCAAAAGAGGGCGTGCCTGTGCTCGTGAGGTAACTCTGCGCGGGGGTCGATTGGGCGAATAGTCCAAGGATGAGCAGCGCTGCAAGGGTCGCGCCCAGTCGGCGACATACTTGCCCCAAACTTGCTTGCAATCGCGTGGCCCGTCGCCACATTTCATCCGCTTTCTTTAACTCGCTTTCCATCTGATCGCTCCTCGCTGTGTTTTCGATCCCGCAGAATTGGGAGCCTAATCGGTTACCAGGCAAAATCCGAATCGGCCAAACCTGAGTTGAATGTGACCTGGCTAAGGTTCATCGTGAGACCGGTGACACCGCGAGCGGTCTCCACGATTGTTAGGGGCGTCATGATTCCATCTTCGGATTGGTAGTTGGAGTACAGAACCTCGTGCGGAACACCCTTATCATGCGGGCCGCCACCAAAGTGAACTTGATCGGAGACAGAGGCGACGAGAAACGTGTTGGGGTCGATGTAGAAGTCGCGGGCTTCTCGTGTACCCCGGTTTTCGCTCGGATCCTGCTGCTTTGTGTAAACTTTCTGCAGCCGAATGTCGTAGGCCGAAGCACCATTGTGGGTTACGAGCCCGCCGTAGACGATGCTGGTCGCAGAGTCCTGTATGGCGGCAATCAAAGGCAGGTATGGCAATGTGAGGCTTCCCAAGTCGTTTGCGCTTTGGCGATAGATCGGCCAGTTCCGGCCATCCGCTTGTTTCAGCGAACCGCCCTCGCCGTTTACGACTGTTGTGCGCCTGCCTTTTGGGAAGTCGGCATCGATTCTGACCTGGTGCAAGCCGCGGCTCTTCACGGTAACGTTCCCGGTAACAGGCTCTGCGAAGTTATGTGTGATTGTCCCTGTTTCAGTGAAATCCTGAATCGTAGCGAGCTGCTGCTGCCCGCCTCCCGCCGCGATGGTCTGGTTGAGAATGGTTACGGCTTGCTGATCGTGCTGGACAGGGTTCTGAGCTCCGGCATTCGTGGGCGCGAAGCTCCAAAGACCTATCGCACAGAGCAGTCCCAGCCGGGTCGGTCTGGACCTTCCCAGGGGGAGATGGAGATATTGGGCGAGAAAGAATCTGGATGCCTTCATGTGTCTCCTTTAGAAAAGACGTTCTGCTTCAAGGCACACCCCCTAAAATGCTAGAGGTGCAGATCGCAAACGTTCATGCCAAAGCATTTCCCATCGCAGTGCGTCTCCATGACGGTGCAAATCCTTAGTTACAAAATGATGGTGATGGTGGTGATGATGAGCTAACCGTGAAGATGATGTTGTTATTGCTGGTTTGGCCGTTTTCGAGTGTTACGACAACAGGACCGGTCATGGTGCTCGGTACCACCGCAGTAATAAAAGTGTCGCTCCATTTAAGTACCCCTGCGATGACGCCGTTGAAGGTAACGGTGCCCTGTCCTTCAACTGCTCCGAAAGCCGATCCAGAAATGTTTACCGCCAATCCCGCTGATCCGGACGATGGGTTCAGACTCGCGACCGTTGGGGTAGTTTCTTGCGTAGGGACCTGCTTGGGACAGCTGGCAGAGTAACTGCCGGAGGTCATCAGGAAGGGCAGGGCATTGCTGGTCATACCGCCGGTTGTTACCTCGATGGTTCCGGAATACGCGCCAGGGGGAACTGTCAGAATCAGCATTCCATTCGTCCAAAGAGTTACGGCTGCGCTGACCGGCGACGCATTGGAATCTACCGCACCATCCTTGTAGGGTGTAAAAGTGACTGTACCCCCGGAGCCCAAATTCCAACCACTCAATACCAACGGCGTGCCTATGGGGCCATAAGCTACCGTACCTGCGGCTCGGGTTTGCCCTGCGATCGTCACCCGGCTCGGAAGATCGGCGTACGGTGTAGCAACGTTGCTTAGAACTGGCAATCCTGACGACGTCGTAACCTCCACGGTCTGTGTAAACGTACCGGAAGTAATGGGGCCGTAATTCGAGTTACCGGGCCACGATGCGGTTATGAAATGGGTGCCGGGCGCCAGGCTGCTGGTCGTAAAGGTCGCCGTAGTACCGCTAATTGTTCCGGTACCGATTTGCTGACCACCGTCGTAAAATGTGATCGTGCCGGCTTGGCCGTTGAACATAGTTGCTGTGAAGGTCACCGGTGTACCATAGATGGATGGCGTACCCGATGAGGCAACTGTCAGAGTCGTCTGGTCGCTGGTAACTTCGGCTGAAACTCCCACACCGCCCCCGGATCCGTTATAGCAATCGCTGTAGACATCGCAATAATATGACTCATAAGTCGTGCTTAACGTGTACCAAACGTTTAGCTGGGGCACGATCGAATCGCTGACGGCGCCCCCCGACATGCCAGAGTCCAAAACCGTACCGGTAGGCCCGGTGAGCACTGCTTCTACGCTGCCCCCTTCGCACGTGTAGTCACCGTTGCTGTTACCCCCGCAATCGACCCAGGCGGAAACGTCTAGTTCCTCTGCATCCCCGCTAAGGCATGCCGTCTCTTCAAGGCCTGCTTGCGAGTCTACGGTGTTGGTCATGCACACACTGACAGTTGGTCCGCTGGACTGCGCACGAGAAGCAGCAGGCACAAGCGCACCGGCCAACGCAGCCATCAATACGATCATCCATGTGCGACGCGAAAGGAATTGCTTGACGGCGATCATCGTTCTCCGCCCTTCTATTGGTTGGTCTGTGCCGCAGGCATCTGATAGGTGAGCTTCTTCGGCGCGAAGAACTGCGTGATAAAGGCCTCAAACGCTGCGATGCGCTCCGGTGGCAGAGCCATCTTCAGAGTCAAGATCTCCTCGTTGATGTAAGCCTCGCGCTGCGCAATCAGCGCTTTAAGTTGTGCGTTTTTCGCCGCAGATGCGCTAGAAGCGCGGATAGTAGCAGCCTGGGCGTCGAGCACTTTCAGTTCGGAGGACAGTCGCTGCGAAGATGCGCGTATCGGCGCGAACTCAGCATCGGAGAACCCCATCTTGGTCTGCAGATCGTTGCGCAGCCAACTTCCGCCCCTTCCGCGGGCCTCCCGATTTGCGGCCGTCGTGTCGAGAACGTTCTGGTAAACGAGAAAGTGCCAGTAGAGGTGCGGCAACGATACTGGCTGGGGCTGGTTCGGGCTGGGCCGCGCTGCTGGTTGTTGCGCAGAAACGGGCAGAACAGCCACTGCGAACAGCCACACGAACAAGAGAAAATCGGCTGCCCACGGCCGGGGGATCCTCCTGACCAACTGTTTCCGGACTCGAACCGTCTGGCCCACGCTAAATAAACTCGCGCTTCCTTCAGCAAATCTCATGGCCTAGTTCCTCTCAGACTATCAACAGTTTTGCCCAACGTCCGGCTCTCACATTGCCGACAACTCGTCCGTCCTTGCGATCGGCAGTTACTTGCACTCCTCGCTTTTGCGGGTTTCTTGTGCGCCTTAACCGAAGCTAGTCCCGAGCATCATTACCGAAGCCCAAGTAATACTTTGTCGTTCACTCTGCTTGGGACAACTTACTCTTTCAAGCTGCACGCCAGCCCACCAGTCCATCGATGCAGCATCCCTTGTCTTCGCTAGATTTCATCGTTGGTGACCACGGACAGATTTAGCTCCACTCATCCTTCTATCCTTCTCTCGCCATTCTTCCATTCGCAAATTGAATCTCAGCGTTTCGTTTCCTTTATTGCAGCGTAACCAGAACTTCGATTACTCCCGTTCCCGAGTCGAGCGAACCCATCGCCTTGCCAATGACCGCACCGAACATCCGGTTACGGTCCGTGCCCTTCATGGCAAAACCTGGCCTTGATGAAGTAACCAGCAGGTCTCCCCTGTGAATCGCCCCGTTCTCGGCGGTAACTTTAGTAGGCACCACACCAACCATCGCCATTGGAATGTTGTTGAAGGATTGCGCCACTGCGGCTCTGCGGCCTATTACACCAGGCTTGCTGGCGTAGATGCCCGCCACCATCGTCGAATAAGGTTCTGTCGACTTTTGAACATCACTGCTTTCCCCGTCGGCGAGAATCAGGACATCGCCTGGCTCGTATTTCGCCTTACTTCCACTAGCGCGCATGTCCTCGGCGTAGTCGCCGCCACAAAGCACGCCCGTCCAGGCAGTGGTCTGTGTGCCGCCGCCGTTCGGGAAGACGACGCCGGCGTTGCCGACATTCAAGGCGCCATCCACCTGTGCTGTCCCGTTGACTTCCAGTGTCGCGTTTGGGGTCGTCGTGCCGATGCCCACGTTGCCGGAACCGAGAACCGTTAGGAGATGGTTGGGCCGTTGGTCGGTGCCCGTGTTATAAGGGCCCGATGAAACCTGAAACGTCGTGCCAGTCGTTTGATCGGTGGCCACAACAAGGCCCAAACTCCCGGCTGATGAAATGGCATTCCAACCACCACCTGTTTCAAGCCAATTGAAAGAACCCGTGCTCAGACCGGCTCCGAAATCTCCATAATTGGTGGAATTGTTGGCGAGCTGCCCGGAAGGCGCAGTCGTTCCTATCCCGACGTTGCCGTTAGCATTCCAGACACCGGAAGGAAAGTTCGTGGTTCCTTGGAAGGTTTGCGCCCCGGTCCAGGTATTCGTACCCGCAGTGGGCCAAGAGGTAATGCAACTGCCCCCGATGCAGTAGCCGCCGGAAGCATTGATCTGTCCTCCCTCGACATCTAACTTAGATCCTGGACTCGTCGTGCCGATGCCCACGTTGCCAGTCGTTGGCGCCAACAAAATGTTGTTATAGCCAATTTGATTCCCTTGTATAGATAATGCACCCGTTGTTCCACTCCTCGAAAACTGAAAGGCGTCTGCCTCAGCGTTGCCAATTTGCAAAATAACTCCGCTGTCATTCGCCGTTCTCTCAATATCTAAGGTTCCCACCGGAGCCGTCGTGCCGATGCCGACGTTGCCTGCCGGTGTTACTACCATCGTCTCGGTGCCAACACCGTTCATTACGATCAAAGGCCCCTGAAATTGGGGGGAATTACCAGTCTGAATGGTTAGCCCACCGATTGCTGAGCTCCCCAAAACCTCGAGCTTGCCGTTGTACAAATTGGTTTGCCCAATAGCAACCGCAAAATTACCGCTACCGTCATTGCCAAGACGAACCGGAGCCGTATCGGGGGCTCCAATGAAGAGGCTCCCCAAACCCCCACCGGCTGGCACTAAGGTTGGCTGTCCGGTAAAGTCTGCCGCAGATCTGCCGGTGATGACAAGAGGAATGCCTCCGGCAGGATTCAATGTGAAATCGCCATTAACCGTAAGCGCCGTGGTAGGGCTCGTCGTACCGATACCGACATTGCCGTTAGCATTCCAGACACCGGAAGGAAAGTTCGTGATTCCTTGAAAGGTTTGTGCCTTAGTCCAGGTATTCGCACCTGCAGTAGGCCAGGAAGTAATGCAACTGCCCCCGATGCAGTAGCCGCCGGAGGCATTTACCTGGCCTCCTTCCACATCGAGCTTGTAAGCAGGACTTGTTGTGCCGATGCCGATGTTGCCGCTAGTAGCCACAGTCAAATAGTTGGCTGCCCCAGCCCCCGAATGATTGGGGTCAAGATAATCCAAAACAAAGTTTCCGGTGGACTGCCCGATGCCCTCGGCCCACCAATCGCCTGACCCGCCCCCTAAGACGTAGTTGCGACGGGACCCAACGGTATCAGACCCCGTTGCAAAGGAATCCATGCCATAGCCTGAAGGATTGTTTACATACAATCTATAGGCCCCCGGGCTTGTCGTGCCGATCCCCACGCTGCCGGCGAGTGGTTGTAGTGCCAAAGGCATATAATTGGTACCGGCTATCTGAGCCTGAATGGAGCCATAATTACTAGAGGTGTTATAACCGATGAGTAGCTGCTGATTTTTGTTCGTCCCTCCTGTTAAGGCAAGCTGACTTGGCATGGTCGAGCTGCTATCTACGCTCACCTGCAGCGTTCCTACCGTAGGGCTCGTGGTTCCAATCCCCACGTTACTGCCCGAGACCGCAATGGGCGAGTTGCCGATTGTCGAGGTTCCGGTGAACACGGGAACCGTGTTTATGGCGCCGCTGCCGGTCACTGTCGGTGCAGCTGCGTTCACCGTCTGCGTGATGGCGCTGGAAGTATTGGCTGCATAGTTTCCCCCGGTCGCAATCTTGGCCGTGATGCTGTCCGAGCCAACAGGCAGGCTGCTCGTCGCGAGTGTCGCCGTACCGCTCGCGGGCGTGGCCGTGCCCAGCGAGGTGCTCCCGTTATAGAAGGTAACGGTATTCGTGTCGCCGCTCGTCACCGTGGCCGTACAGGTCACCGAACCGCCAAAGATCGAAGGATTTGGCGAACACGTCAGCGTGATCGTCGGCGTGGCCTGGTTCACCGTCTGCGTGATCGCACTCGAAGTGGCAGAGTTATAGTTCCCGCCGGACGCGATCTTGGCCGTGATGCTGTCCGAGCCAGCAGGCAGGCTGCTCGTCGCCAGGGTCGCTTTGCCGCTCGCGGGCGTAGCCGTGCCTAGCGAGGTGCTCCCGTTATAGAAAGTTACCGTATTGGTATCGCCGCTCGTCACCGTGGCGGTAAAGGTCACCGAGTTGCCATAAGTCGACGGGCTGCCCGAACTGGCAACGCTGATCGTCGGCGTCGTTGCGCTTCTGGCGCTTGCCGCCGCAAGCAAAACACACAGAAGGCAAAGCACAGACCGCGTTCGTTCTTCGAGCATTTGCGCGAGACAGAAGCCGCGCTTTCCTCCTAAGGTCCTGCCATCGCTTTGCCGCTCACATTCGCTCATCACCCACTCCTTACTTAGTTCGCTTTGCCGCTCACGCTTGCTCATCGCCCACTCCTTACTTAGTTCGCCTGTTTGCTGGCAAATCTATGCGTTGTGAAGTTTCTCCCCACATTACTGCCCGAGACCGCAATGGGCGAGTTGCCTAAGGTCGCAGTGCCGGTGTAAACCGGCACGGCGTTGGTGGTGCCGTTGTTGTTAGTCACCGTGGTTTGTGCAGCCGCGCTTGCGGCCAGCGCCAACATGAAAACTCCCAGTTGCATTAGTTTCCGGCCCATAATCTTTGATCTCTTTCTCTGTTGTCTTGAATTGCCGCTGCGCCATTGTCGATCTGCATTGCCGCTAAGCCTTTCTTACACTGTCTCGCCCCGTCAACCTACTCAAGCTTTATCTGCGCAAGACCCGGTAGCAAGGTAGTATCGTTTCCCGCGTGGGCATCCCGCCGAGCGGCGGCTGGTAGCCGAGCCGCTCGGGCAGGATGGCCAGAGGATCGCCGGGCGCCGTGCGCAGAATCATCTCCCCATAGGGGCGATCACAATCCGTGTCACGGCGCACGAGAAGAAGCGCGTCCGCATCCGACATGAGCACTTCGCGCGCGAGCGGTGGCCATTCGTTGGGATAGGCATCGACCAGACGCACTAGGATTACTTCGTTTTGCTTCGGCATAAGCAATTGCGCAAGATAAGTGTCCTCATTACGGCCACAAGTCCCGCGAATGAGTGTGCTTGTCGCCAGGAACTGCACCCGCGCCTTTTGCCCGTGCTTGTAGGGCCATGCTACTGCCGTCGCCGCGTTAAATGAAACGATGATGAAAACAGCAAGGATTTGTGCGACGCGCTTGATGTGCACAAAACTTCCCTTCGGCGTCAGAGATCACGCAGACGTCACGAACTTACGGTAAAACTTCGGTGAGCCCTTAGTGCGCTTTACCAGGCCGATTCCAACAAGATTGTCAATCCGTGAATTCTTCCCGCAGCAGAAGTAAGATTCGGGGTGAGGAAAACACGAACTACAAGTCAAGCAATCCGCCTCCCCGAACACGGGGACTTCATCATCAGCATGTAAGCGGTTGGTTTTGACGATCAGGCTATGGGAAGTCGGTTTATTTGTCAAGTGAAAAGAGGTGCACAGTCCACCGGCATGTTTGGTAACCATTGGTGTTCACTGACTTAGAAACAGTGCCGCCCGATCTTTCAGATGCTAAACCCCAACTCCTCTCTGGCGCGGTCAAGCGTCGGATGAAAGAAGGCCGGCCGTGCCGCGGCACCCAAACAGGATTCACTCGACGGACGGCACTCCAGCAGCCCTGTGGACGCAACAACGCTCAGCGTGTCTGGTGATACTTTTGGGGATACTTTTTCCCCTAATCAGACGCACTCAGGTGCAGCAGCATAAGCAGCAAAGCAGGGGATACCGTCGGTATCCCGATGAGTACCTCTACCAACAGATGAGACTCATCTGCTTCCACAGCTTTAGCAAAACCTTCTGTGGGCGAAGGCATGATGTTTGTCCGAGAGCCGGATGCGCGAGATGCACACGTCCGGTTCGATGAGCGGGATGTGGAAACGGAAGCACGGGCGGAATAATGAGGCACCGGCAACCGAAAGGGCCGGAAACAGATAGGCCTGCCCTAAACTACCGCGTCACGTCTCGACTCTACTCGCACTTTCGATCTTCGTTAGTATGTTGGAAAGTCGTTGGGTTGAGGTTGCCTAGCTCCTGGCCCCATGGGCCCAGGAACAAAGCCGCTCAGGCGATGGCCCGCGCGGAAGTAGAAGCACCCTTATATAAGGTGGGGGTTTGCCGGCGCCCCGAAAACCATCCGCACGTACAAGTTTTTTAGGCGAATTGAGCAAGTAAAAGCAGGCCGTTATTCCTGGGAGGAATAGCGCTATTCCCTACTTTCATTGGACGCGGGCTCAAAACCGCCATAACTTTGCCCTAATGCTGACGCCCAAGTCAGCGGAGGTGCAAAGTGAATCGATTCCGCCGTATCTTCCGACGCGACGCCAGTCGTAATCGGCTGCTCATGCCGTCCGCCAACCGGCTGACGGGACCAACCCTCAAAATCACTCTCCATTCGGCCATCCGCACGATGGCTCCAACCCTTCTTACGCTCTCGTTTGCCGGCGTGGCTCAAGCCCAGGGGACGATGGATTTCTCTGACGCAACCACGCTGATGAACGCTTTCAAGACCTTCGCCATCTATGCGGGCGCGGTGATCTGCTTCGGCGGATTGATCTTCGCCGGAATCCGCATGATGTCGGGAAGATTCCAGGACGCGATTCCAGGGCTTTTCGGCGCACTGTTCGGCGCTGCCGTGCTGGGCTGGGGCGCTGGCTGGATTGGAGCTGCCAGCCGACCAGCAGCCACAGGCACTTGAGGCTTGTTTCAAGGAAGCCTATAACAGCGGGGGAGCAAAGCCCACGCGCATTCTGATGCCTGTGCGCAATCTGCAAATCTGGATTGAGACGAATGTTCTGCTCATCCTGAAAGACGCGCCCTTCGACAAACGCGACGCGCAGCTTGTTGCCCCGGCGGACAGTTGCGCCGACTGCCCCAAGCGCACAGGCCACAACAAGCTGCTTTTCTCGGACGACCTTGGAAAACAGGGTGATCGTTGCACCGATCCCGGCTGCTACAACGCAAAACTCGCAGCGCACGTGGCCAAGACCGTAGCCGCCAAGCCCAACCTTGTGCAGATCATCAGCACCGCTTACGGCGGACAGAAGGACGGCAGTCCCGTTCTGCCGCGCAACAAATACACAACGATCCGCGACGACAAGCCCAAACACAAGGAAGAGGCCCAGCGCCCCGAGTTCAAGGTGTGCCGGTTCGCAACCGAGGCCATCGTTACCGAAGGCAGCGAAAAGGGCGAGAAGAAGCGCGTTTGCGCGAATCCCGATTGCACGATTCACCACGCCCGCAAGCAGCGGCCGCGAACGACGCAGCATTCAAGGCCGAGCAGGAGAAGCGCCGCCGCGAAGAGGCCATCGCCCAGGCGACTGGTCTTCGCGTCCTGAAAGCAACGAGCGACGCCGTTCCCGTCCGGCTGATGAAGCGCGACCTGCTCTTCGTCACCGAGCGCCTTGCCGCCGCGCTGGACGAGCGCCGCATTCCAATCCTGCTGCGCCTTCACAGCATCGGCAAGGCCAACGGAACCGCCGACGCCCCGGCCAAGCTGTTCGCGTCCTTTCTGCGCAAAGCCGATGAGGGCACCCTCGGCTGGGTTTTGGTCGAAGTCGCCGTTCTCCAGTCGGCCCACTCGCCAACCGAATCCGCCAAAGCCCTCCACGAAGCCGCCGAGTTCTACAAGGTAGATGTGGCCGCGATCACGAGCAAGGTCAAGCAGGAGTTCGCGGCGAAGGACAAAGCCAAAGAAACGAAGAAGGGCGCGCCGAAGCCAGCAACCAAAACAGCAAAGAAGGCCGCGGCATAACCAGAAATCAATCACGAATCTAACGCGGAGCCGGCAACACCGGCTCCGCATTTTTTCGCCTGCCCGTTTGATGTGATAAGGACCGCAACTTTTACGATGGTCGCAGGTTTGGGTTGAGGACCAGAACCTGTGAAGAAGCCATCTTCATGGTTCATGCGGAGGGGCGCATCTGATTG
>Ga0335078_10005952_pt1 | contig 18044 bp, 15 predicted proteins | sample Lox_Sample_32_FD_206711 | JGI IMG/M metagenome (GOLD analysis project Ga0335078, IMG submission 206711) | Soil microbial communities from Loxahatchee National Wildlife Refuge, Florida, United States - Lox_Sample_3.2 | ecosystem: Environmental > Terrestrial > Soil > Wetlands | place: USA... | reverse complement strand
CGGCGCTCTATGAGCGCCAGTCTCGAATTCTGGGGGATTTTCGGCGCTCATTCGAGCGCCTCTAAAGCAGACTGCACCACTACCGTTCCTCAGTGGAGGCGACCTGGAAATCGCGAGGCGAATTCGCAAGATCCGGTTGGAACGATCTCGCTCCCTGGCGTTCACCGCCCTGGACGCAGGGCTCACGCCGGACTTCCTGTTAAGCCTGGAGAAAGGAGAAGCGGTTCCAACCTGGGAAGACATCGAGAATCTCGCCGAGACCCTCGACGTCCCTGTATGGAAGTTCTACTTTGACGATCCCCGGCAAGTGGTGACGCCGCGGCTCAGGCCTCGTTTGGCGCTGGAAGAACTGGAACGCTGCGGTGTCACAAAGAGGGCGAGGAAGAGATTCATGATCATACTGAGGCTCAGACACCGGCGGCGAGGACGCCGTCACGGATTGGGAAGCGATCTCAGCTAGACAAGAGGCTACGAGGTCCTCCTAGCGCCAGCGACGAAAAGCATCCGAAGCCACCGGCTTCCGCTCGTCCTTCCCCGACGCGCTGCCACTTGCCCGCCAAGTTCGGGTCCTCCAGCATAATGGAGGCGCACTCAAGGCAGACGCGCCAACGGTCATTGCGGTTCTCCGTGCGGCACAGTTCTTCCTCAGATTTCCGTTCCCCACACATCGCACACAAGTCTTTCATTTTGCTCTCCTTTTCCAGCATGAGCCTATAACTCTATGTACGCAAGATATAGGATTCAGTGACCTTGATCACATTAACTCAGATTGTAAATCCTGAGACATAGTACTACATTTCATATGCAGCACGGGACTGCAAGCCGCGTCATTGGCAGGCGTTAACCATCCTAGGCTCACTCCGCTAGAATTAACGTCATCATTATAACCATATTGATTCTTGACAGGGACTCTCAGACGGGACTCCAATGCCCTCAGAGGAAATGGGTCATGGTGGAATCCCAAGGCAACGGCTGTGAGCAAGCGGATCGTGAGCTCGTGCGGCACAGAACGAAGGAAGTCCGGACGCGGCGCATTCGGGAGCAGACGGAACGCCGGCTCTCCGCTTACGTCGCGGCCGCCGCTGCGGGCATGGCTCTGGCGGCTCCATCGGCCGACGCCTCCGTTGTGGGAGCAACCATCAACGAGCCGCTGGTGAATGGCACCGCAACGTTCGCCGTCGACGGCCAGCCTTGGACCCTTTCCGGCAACTGGTTCTTTTCCTGGCGCAGTTACGGGGGCATTCCGGCCTCGTCTCACCGTTTTTGGGCGTCGGCGGGGACGGCCAGGCTGGGCGGACCTGGCTATCTGATGAGATCGGCCAGAAGTGTGTGGCCCGAAATGCTCGCGGCGGGCGCCGCTATCGGGTCTGGCGCCGGGAAGTTCGGTCCCAGCCCGTTCGGCAGCGAGATTGGCTGGTTCGAATCGAGCCCCATCACCTTAAGGGTCTACGGTCCGTGCGCTTTCGCCGGCTGCGGGCCGGGCTACTTTGGCATTCAGTTTACCGTGGATGGCGCGACCCATTACGGCTGGATCCTGATGGAACTCACAGGCGCGCCTTGCCAGCACGGCGCCGAAGGCAGCCCGGTGGCATGCTCCGATACCGGAGAGGTCTTCAGCTACGCCTATAACACCGTACCCGGAGAAAGCATCACCGCCGGCGACCCGCCTTCTACTCCCGAACCCGGCACGCTCGGCCTGCTGGCGCTCGGATCGCTTGGACTCGGATTTTGGCGGCGGCGAAAGGCAGTAGGCGCGCCCTCAAATCCACAGGACCGCGTGCAGTCACTGGCAAACGCCGGTCAAGCCTGAACGCGCTCCGCAAGGGTAGCCGATCGAAAACCGCTGGCCTGTTTTGGCAAGTCTTGATTACTGCGCCTGTCGGCGAGGTCCCGCAGACAGCCGAGCGAATGATGACGCGCGAGCAATATCTACACCATGAGGAACTGCTGCAGCTCTTCCGCTCCGCACGCGATGTAGAGGACGAGATTCTCCGCGGGAAGGCTCGGCGTCGATCAAAAAGGCATACGATCGAAGCCTAAGAGCCCTTTGTTATCAACACGCACAAAGACAATGCCGGGAATGTTGTTGATGCACAGAGAGTTAGCTTCGGCCACCGCTTACGTATAGACGAGAGGCAAGTTTAGCCGCCGACGCAACGGACCGGATTCCGTACCTCCATGCCTCAGCCACTCGCCAAGAAGGTCCTCCTCATTGGCTGGGACGCCGCCGATTGGAAGGTGGCCGCGCCCCTTATGGATCAGGGCCTGATGCCCACCCTGGACGATCTCGTCAGCCACGGGGTGATGGGCAGCCTCGCCACGCTGCGGCCCATCCTGTCGCCCATGCTGTGGAACTCGATCGCCACCGGCATGCGGGCGGACAAGCACGGTATCCACGGCTTCATGGAGCCGGACACGCACACCGGAGGCGTCCGGCCGGTCACCAGCACCTCGCGCAAGGTGAAGGCCATCTGGAACATCCTTACCCAGAAGGGCTACAAGACCCATGTGCTCGGCTGGTTCGCGGGACATCCCGCCGAGCCCGTCAACGGCATCTCAGTTTCAGACCTTTACCCTTACGCCCAGGCGCCGCTCGACAAGCCTTGGCCGCTGCCGCCCGGCGCCGTCTATCCAGAGAGCCTGCGCGACACCTTTGCCGAGTTGCGCATGCATCCCGGAGAGGTAACCGAGGCGGCCATCCTGCCCTGGATTCCCAAGGCGGCGGAGATCGACCAGGAGAAGGATAAGGGTCTGGCATCATTCGCCAAGATTCTGGCCGAAAATCTGAGCATTCACAACGCCGCCACCTGGATCCTTTCTATTCAGCCGTGGGACTTCATGGCGGTCTATTACAACGGCATCGACCACTTCTGCCATGGCTTCATGCACCTCCATCCGCCGCGCATGGAGGGTATTCCCGAAGACAAGTTTGAAATCTACAAGGACGTGGTCAACAACGCTTATCGCTTCCACGACATGTGTCTGCGCACCTTGTTGCAACTGGCTGGTCCGGAGGCGACCGTGATACTGGTCTCCGACCACGGTTTCCATTCCGACCATTTGCGGCCGCGCGGCATCCCTAACGAGCCGGCGGGACCGGCGGTGCAGCATCGGCAGTTCGGCCTCATAGCGATGCGCGGGCCGAACATCAAGGGAGACGAGCGCATCTACGGGGCCACCCTGCTCGACGTGTCGCCCACCATTCTTACGCTGTTCGGTCTGCCGGTCGGCGAGGACATGGACGGCCGCGTTCTGGTGCAGGCCTTCAACGAAGCGCCCGAGGTGACGCGAATCCCCAGTTGGGAGCAAGTACCTGGCGAGTGCGGCATGCATCCGGCGGACCTGCGGATGGACCCTGCCGCCGCCCAGGCGGTGCTGCAGCAGTTCGTGGCCCTGGGCTACATTCAACCACCCAACGAGAATCAGCAGAAGGCCGTCGAGGTCGCCGTGCGCGAGGCCAAGTACAACCTGGCGCGTGTGTACCTGGACTCGCGGCGTCCGCGGCAGGCTCTGCCCTTGCTCGAAGAGATCGTTAAGGGAAGCGACGAAGCCCGCTTTCGCCAGCACCTGGCCCAATGCCACTACATGCTGGGGCAGCGGGCGGAGGCCAAGAGGATTCTCGAAGACCTGATCGCCAATCCGCCAAAACCGCCGAAGCCGCCGGAACCGGCTGCCGCCGAGGATCAAACCGCAGGCGCGGCGGTTGTCAAACCCCCGCACGGCCAGGATGGCCGTGCCACGTGGCACGGGCTTCCAGCCCGTGAGGGCGATGAAGACAGCGCGAGCCCAGTCCGTACGGTCACTGAGGCTCCTGCCCGCCAAGCGCAGGCTGAGATCGCGCGCGCGGCCTCGGCCACCCCATGGGCCGAGTGGTTGATGGGGGTGATCCATTTTGAAGAGGGCAATACCGACGAGGCGCTGGCGTGCCTGCTGCGCGCCGAGCAGGCTGATCCTCGCCTTCCCAACCTGCACCTGCGAATCGGGGAGACCTATCTGCGCCGCCGGCAAGTGGACGACGCGGAGCGGGCCTTTCGGCGTGCGCTGGAGATCGATGGCGACAGCGCCGAGGCTCATCTGGGGCTTGCCCAGGTGCATCTCCGCCAGCGCCAGGATCAGGACGCCGCTGAAGAGTCCTTGATCGCCGTGGGCCTCCAGCACTTTCTACCCCTGGGTCACTATTCGCTGGGCGTGGCGCTGGCGCGGCTCGGGCATCCTCATCGCGCCACCGTGGCGTTTGAGACTGCGGTTTCCATGCTTCCGGGCCTGGTCAACGGCCATCGCTGGCTGGCAGCCTTGCAGGCACGGCCTGGTGGCGATCTCGAAAAAGCGGACGCTCACCGAAAGCTGGCTGCCGAGCTGATGAAGCGCCGGCGGGAGCAAGTGAAAGCAGTGGCGAGTGCCAAGTGACATTTGGCGAGCAGAGTCACTTACCACTATGATAGTGATCGTCTCCGGCGTGCCCCGCTCCGGCACTTCGCTTGCCATGCAGATGCTTGACGCTGGAGGCCTCCCGGTGCTGAGTGACGGCCTCCGCGCCGCGGACACCGACAATCCTCGCGGCTATTACGAATGGGAGCGCACTAAGGGTCTAGCGCAGCAGCCCAATATCATCGCCGAGGCCGAAGGCCGGGCCGTCAAAGTGATCTCCTCTCTTCTGCTGGCGCTGCCCCAGGGCCATGATTACCGGGTCATCTTGATGCTCCGGCCGCTGGACGAGGTGCTGGCTTCCCAGACCGTCATGCTTCGCAACCGTGGCACCGGGGGTCCTCCGCTCGCGCCCGCGGCCATGCTGGCTGCGCTCCAGGCTCATCTGGCACAGGTGAACGCCTGGCTCCGAGGCCGTTTGGACCTCGCCGTTTTTAGAATGAGCTTCCACGATCTGCTGGCGGATCCGCCCGGTCAAGCTGAACGCATGACACGGTTCGTTGGTCTGCCTCTGGATGTCGAGGCGATGGCGCGGCAGGTCGACGCTTCACTTCACCACCAGCGAAGTCGAGCCGTCGAAGACAGGGCATAACGGCGCCTCGACCAATCCGCGATCATTACTGCGCCGGCCCGGCCGGCGCCGGCAATCTGCCGTTCATGCCATCGGCCTGCCTCTGCCGGCTTGCGGCCTGGAGTTTCTGCTGCTCCGCAAACTGCTGCTGCGCCGCGCTGCGTTCGCCGGTTTTCAAGTAGATCTGGCCCAGTTGATAGTGCTTGGCGGCACTGTCCGGCTCCAGAGCGAGGGCGCGCTTCAGACATGATACAGCCTCTCCGGTATTGCCCATGCGGAAGTAAGCGCGACCCAAGCCTGCCAGGGAATCCGGTAGTCTAGGATCGATTGAGAGTGCCTTTTGGAAGAGGGGAATGGCCCGGGCCGTGTCACCGTGGTCCAGCCACAGCGTTCCCCGGTCCTGATATGCCCAGGGCTCTCCCGGACTGACCTCGATCTCCTTGTCGAATTCCGCTGCCGCCTTGTCTGTTTGGCCCAGACGCCGGTACAAGGTGCCAAGATCGTAGTGTGCAAAGGGCAAGTTGGGGTCGCCGGCGATGGCTTTTTCGAGCTCCGTCTCCGCTTTGGGGTTTTCGTAGAGATCGAGATAGGCCTTCCCAAGGAGCAGGTGCAGGTGGGGCGTGTCTCCGCCCTTCTCAACCAATCGGGCGAAGCTTCGCGTGGAGTCATCATTACGCTTCAACTGGCCATATGCAATTCCCATCACGTAGAGGTAATCCAGATCGTCCTGCTCCTGGTCGCGAATCGGCTCAAGGGCCGCAACCGCTGGGCCATACTCGCGGCGCATGAACTGGCACATGCCCAGCAGGTAATGCGCTTGGACGCTCCCGGGTTCCGCATTCACGACGCGTTCAAAGTACGGGACCGCGCGGCCGAAATCGTCCTTTCGGTAGTACGCCAGCCCCAAATTCAATTCCACGCCGACCACTTGCGGATCGAGTTTCTGAGCCGCTTCGAAAGCTCTTATGGCGAGGTCCACCCGCTTCGTGCGCAGGTACACCACTCCGAGGTCGCTGTAGGCGGCAGCGTTGTTGGGATCCAGCTTTAGGAAGTCTTTGAACCCGCGCTCGGCGGCGGCATAATTCTTATCGATCAGAGCATGTTGGGCGCGCTCAAAGGCGGCACGCAATTCCTGCGTCGAAAGCCCGGGGCCGCCCGGTGTCTGTGCGAGCGCAGCAATGCCGATGAAGGACAGGGAAATAGAAATGCCTAAAATCAGGCGGACTGGCAGTCTATCGCAGACGCGGGCCTTCATGCCGGACCAAGCTTCTGAAACTCAGCAAAAAGCTGCCCTTGATGATACCGACGGCGCATTCCTATCCCAGACGGTAGATTAACATGGCTCGGGCGCACGACGTGGCGCGGCAAGCGTACCGAACGGTGCGAGGCAGATCAGACGCGCTGGTTAGCGGAGCCGTCGATGATTCGCTTTGAGGAGTGACTGACTCGAAAATCGTTGGTCGGCTCGGCGCTTTCCTTGCCTCTTGCAGAAACATCATCGCTGCGTCTGCTCGAACGAGACCAGGAATCAAGATGAAACCCACGAATCGCCAAGCTGCCCCATGAACGCACTAGACCAATCGTGGCATCCGCGCCCGGCGCTCACTCGAATTTGCCCGACCGTGATTTCAGGCCACGCTGAGTGCGCTCATTGATTTGGAATCTGAGAGCCCGTGAACCAAACGTGGTAAAAGTAGACGCTCAGGAGTGCGAGGCCGTATATCACCGACAGTATCGTGAGCGCCGGACCCCAACGATCGAGAAGGTTGATCTTCCGAAGGCGCTGCTGCTGAGTCGCCGGTGGTTCGACGACGTCGCTCGCTGCCAAGTGTACCACCACGTCGTCGTGACTCCCAAGGCTAATGCGATAGACTGCCAACACCAGCACCACCACTGCGAGTGCGGTCCAAGTGTAGACGTACGGAAGGTACGGGTTCATAGTTCACCTCCTTCGCCCAGCGCCGCTGGGCGTGCCAGATCTTCGCCGGTTTTGCCAACCTCTCATTGCTTAACTTCGGTGTACGTTTGGTCGCTCAATTCCTTGCCAGTTGATTTCGCCGGAACCGCGCCGCCGGCGGCGCGCAGGAAGTTAACGAGTTCCCACACGTGAATGTCCTTCATCCGCTTGTCCTGCGCCGGCATGACCGGGTTTCCGAGGCTGATGATTTTGAAAAGCTCACCGTCCGTGCGGCCTTTCAAAGCGTCAGGTTTGGTGAAGTCCGGCAGCGCCAGCTTCATTTCCTCGGCTACTTCCCCTTGGCCGTCCGCTTTCTCGCCGTGGCACATGGCACATTGAGACTCAAATATCTTCTTGCCCCTTTCCACCGTAACATCTGTAAATTGCACTGGATTCTTACGGGCCTTGTCCTCAGCCGTGATGTCGTAGTGCGGATTGGCAACCGATTTGGTCGCTTCGGAAGGTGCTTGCGAACCCTGCGGTGGTTGCTGCTGCCGTCCTTGCGCCACACCTACTATTGCGGCGAGCGCCAGCACCCCAATTATGTAATTCGCTCGCATCGTTACCTCCTTGCCGCTCCCCCGGGCCGGACGGCCCATTGGAATTCCAGCTTCGTGCAGAGAGCCGCGTTCCCTTCACGGATAGACTATCGGCTGCGTATGCCTCAGTCGCAGTGAGTCCGGTCACGAGAGATTGTGAGGTTCGTCACACCCGGCAACGCTGTTGCGCGCTGTCAGACAAGGAGATACCCCGAGTGAGGCATCCCCTGCGCACTCATGAATCGCCCGGCCGTGATCGCATTGATGCGCAGGCGCCCGGCGGCCGCTCAATGAGTCCTTGATCGTAGGTTGTCGCTGTGAGATAGTGCCTGAGGAGTAATGGAGCAGACGTAAAGACCACTGCGCTGAACGAGCCCCCTGCGGCCAGCCAGCGCAATGTGACAGGGGTCACCGCGCAACACTGGACGGACCGCTAGTCTAGCAACCGGAGATGCGGGGCCGATGATCGCAGCAATCATAATTCAGCAAGCAAAATAGTGAAAGGACGTTATGACTAAGGACACGGTAACCATTGACGGAAACGAGGCGGCGGCTCGCGTCGCGTATCAGACCAACGAAGTGATCGCGATTTATCCCATCACGCCCTCCTCTCCGATGGGCGAATGGGCGGACCAGTGGGCTTCCGAGGGCAAACCAAATCTGTGGGGCAGCATCCCGCGCGTCATCGAAATGCAGAGCGAGGGTGGCGCCGCCGGCGCCCTGCACGGAGCGCTGCAAGCGGGCTCGCTGGCCACCACGTTTACAGCCTCGCAAGGGCTTCTGCTGATGATTCCCAATATGTACAAGATTGCCGGCGAGCTGACGTCGATGGTAATCCACGTGGCGGCCCGAACCCTCGCTACCCATGCCCTCTCGATTTTCGGCGACCATAGTGACGTAATGGCTGCGCGCACCACCGGCTTCGCTCTGCTTGCCGCCAATTCCGTTCAGGAGGCCATGGACTCTGCCTTGATCGCCCAGGCAGCCACGCTGGAGGCACGGGTTCCGTTCCTTCACTTTTTCGACGGCTTTCGTACCTCCCATGAAGTGGCCAAGGTTGAGGATCTCAGCGCCGAGACGATCCGCGGCATGGTCGATCTTGACCTGGTGCACGCGCACCGCCGCCGGGGTCTGTCGCCGGACCGTCCTGTCCTTCGCGGCACGGCCCAGAATCCGGATGTTTACTTTCAAGCGCGCGAATCGGCGAATCCTTACTACTTGGCTTGTCCCGCCATCGTAGAAAACGCCATGAAGCGATTTGGAGAACTGACGGGCCGCCAGTACCACCTATTCGACTACGTGGGAGCGCCCGACGCCGAGCGTGTAATCGTGCTGATGGGTTCCGGCGCCGAGGCCGTCGAGGAGACGGTTCAATACCTGGTGGCGCAGGGCGAGAAAGTGGGAGCCGTCAAGGTTCGCCTCTACAGGCCCTTTTCGATCGAGCACTTCGTGCGAGCCTTGCCGGCTACGGTGAAGGCGATTGGAGCCCTCGATCGCACCAAGGAGCCTGGAAGCGTGGGCGAGCCGCTCTATATGGACGTGGTAACAGCGCTTCACGAGGCGCTGGCGACGGATGGCCGCGGCGCCCGATTCGCTTCGGTCCCTCGGGTGATCGGTGGGCGGTACGGCTTGTCCTCGAAGGAGTTTACGCCCGCCATGATCAAGGCCATCTTCGACGAGATGGCCAAGCCGGAGCCGAAGAATCACTTCACGGTCGGCATCCACGACGATGTTACCCATACCAGCCTGGCGTTTGAGCCTGAATTCTCGACCGAGGACCCGAAGACGGTACGGGCCATTTTCTACGGCCTCGGGTCGGACGGCACCGTGGGGGCCAACAAGAACTCCATTAAGATCATTGGCGAAGATACGGAAAACTACGCCCAGGGTTACTTTGTCTACGACTCCAAGAAGTCTGGCTCCATCACCATCTCGCACCTGAGGTTTGGTCCGAGACCTATCCGTTCGACCTACCTGATCAGCCGGGCGAGCTTCGTCGCCTGCCACCAGTTTATTTTTCTGGGAAGACTCAATGTGTTAACCGCGGCCGAACCCGGCGCCACCTTTCTGCTCAACAGCCCTTATGGCCCCGAAGACGTCTGGGACCGGCTGCCGCGCACAGCTCAGGAACAGATTGTCCGCAAGGGGCTGCGGTTCTTCGTCATTGACGCCGTCAAGGTGGCTCAGGAGACGGGAATGGGCGGGCGCATCAACACCGTGATGCAGACTTGCTTTTTCGCTATCAGCGATGTGCTGCCGCGTGAAGAGGCGATTGCCGCCATCAAGCACTCCATCGAGAAGAGCTACGGCAAGCGGGGCGAAGCGGTGGTGCGCAAGAACTTCGCGGCCGTCGATCAGGCGCTGGACCACCTATATGAAGTCAAAGTGCCGTCTGCCGTCACCAGCGAATTTGACCTTGCTCCGCCGGTGCCGGACGGGGCACCGGATTTCGTGCAAAAGGTGACCGCCCGCATGATCGCGGGCGAAGGCGACGCGCTGCCGGTGAGCGCGCTGCCGCCCGACGGCACTTTTGCAACCGCCACAGCGCAATGGGAGAAGCGCAATATCGCCCTTGAGATCCCGGTGTGGGATGAAGATCTATGCATCCAGTGCGGAAAATGCGTACTGGTGTGCCCGCATTCCGTCATCCGGGCCAAAATCTATGACCCCGCGCAACTGGGGGGCGCGCCGGAGGGTTTCAAATCAACGGCGGCGCGCTGGAAGGATTTCAAGACCATGCGCTATACGTTGCAAGTGGCGCCGGAGGACTGCACGGGTTGCTCGCTGTGCGTGGAGGTTTGCCCGGCGCGTAGCAAGAGCGAGGTGAAGCACAAGGCCATCAACATGGAGCCCCAACCCGAGCTGCGTGAGCAGGAACGCCGCAATTGGGACTTCTTTGTCCATTTGCCCGAGTTCGATTCGAGCGCCCTCAGTCTGGGGCTGGTGAAGGACGTCCAACTGCTGCAGCCGCTCTTCGAGTTCTCCGGCGCCTGCGCCGGGTGCGGCGAGACACCTTATATTAAACTGATGACGCAGCTTTTCGGCGACCGGGCGCTGATCGCAAACGCCACCGGTTGTTCTTCGATCTATGGCGGCAACTTACCGACCACGCCCTACACGACGAACGCTCTGGGCCGCGGGCCGGCCTGGTCTAACTCCCTGTTTGAGGACAACGCCGAGTTCGGCCTGGGCATGCGGCTTGCTCTGAACAAGCAATCCGAGTACGCGCGCGAGCTACTTGCGCGCCTGGCCTCAACCATTGGTGAGGAACTCGCGGCCAGGTTGAGTACAGCCGACCAATCCACCGAAAGTGGGATCGCAGCGCAGCGTGCCCGGGTTGAAGAGCTGAAAGCCAAGCTGGCCGGCATCGAGACCCCCGAGGCGCGCGACCTGCTGGCCTTGGCCGATTCCCTGGTTCGCAAGAACGTGTGGATCGTAGGTGGCGATGGCTGGGCCTACGACATCGGCTACGGCGGTCTCGACCACGTGCTAGCGTCGGGCGAGAACGTGAATGTCTTGGTGCTCGATACCGAGGTCTATTCCAATACCGGCGGTCAAATGTCGAAAGCCACTCCTCGCGGCGCGGTGGCCAAGTTCGCCGCGGGCGGCAAGAACAGACCCAAGAAAGACTTGGCCCTGATGGCCATGGCCTACGGTGACGTTTACGTGGCTCGCGTGGCGATGGGGGGAAGCGATACTCAGAGCATCAAAGCCTTCCGCGAGGCCGAAGCTTACAACGGCCCTTCGCTCATCATCGCTTACAGCCATTGCATCGCCCACGGCTATGACTTGGTTCACGGCATCGATCAGCAGAAGAGCGCCGTGCTGTCCGGATACTGGCCGCTGTTCCGCTTTAACCCGGATCTGGCGGCTGAGGGCAAGAACCCGATGCAGCTTGACTCGCGCGCGCCGTCCCTGCCGCTCGAAAAGTACGTCTACAACGAAACGCGATACACCATGCTGGCTCACAGCAATCCGGAAGCGGCCAAAGAACTATTGAAACTGGCCGAGGAGGACGTAAGAAATCGCTGGCACCTTTACGAGAGTTGGGCAGCTCAAACCCCGGTAGGCGCCGGAAAGGAGTAGGGTTATGGCCGATCTAACCACGAAGTATCTCGACATGGAACTCTCGAATCCGCTGGTGGTCTCACCCTCGCCCTTGCAGGAAGAGATCGACCACATCCGCGAGATGGAGGACTCCGGCGCGGCTGCCGTGGTCCTGCATTCGCTGTTCGAGGAACAGATCAACCTGGAAAGTCAAGAGCTGGATCGGGGTCTCTTCACCGGGACTGAGAGTTTTGCCGAGTCGCTGAACTACTTCCCCGACCTAGTCGACTACAATCTCGGCCCCGAGGGTTATCTCGAACATATTCGCCGGGCCAAGGAGGCGGTCGAGATTCCGATTATCGCCAGCCTCAACGGTGTTTCGACCGAGGGTTGGGTACGTTACGCGCACGATATCCAAGACGCCGGCGCCGATGCATTGGAGCTGAACATCTACTACCTGCCGACCGACCCGAGAACCAGCGGTCAGGAAGTGGAGCGGCACTACCGCGATCTGGTGGCGGCGGTGCGCGCCCAGACGAGTATCCCGCTCGCCGTCAAGCTCGGGCCGTATTTCAGCTCCACCGCCAACATGGCTATCCAGCTCGACGAAGCGGGCGCCGACGCGCTGGTGCTCTTCAACCGTTTTTACCAGCCCGATTTTGATCTCGAGAGCCTGGAAGTGACTCCGAGCTTGACCCTAAGCAGCCCGCCCGAACTGCTGTTGCGCCTGCACTGGGTGGCCATCATTTTCGGCTATGTGGCCGCGGACCTGGCGATCACTGGCGGCGTCCATTCCGCGCTCGACGTTCTGAAGTGCATGATGGCCGGGGCTCGCGTCGCCATGATGACCTCGGCCTTGCTCAAGCACGGCATCGGGCATCTGCGCGCGGTGCGGTCGGAGTTGATTTCGTGGATGGAAGAGCACGAGTACGACTCCATCCGGCAGATTCAAGGCAGCATGGCCCGGCGCTCGGTGGCGAACACAGAGGCCTTCGATCGCGCCAACTACATGCGCGTGCTCAGTTCGTACGCGCTGCGCACGCCGGGCGTATAACGGCGGGACGAGCTGACGTGTAGCCCGGATAACTCATGAGCTGTCGAAGCGCGACAGAGGTGTAGGCCGCGCGCCCGCGGTGGGCGGCCAACAGGGGCGCCTGCTTCATCCGATGAGCGATACGATTGTAATCCGTGAATGGGATGCCGAGGTGTTTCACCGGCGCGTGCTCGATCTCGAGGCCGAGGGCTACCGGGCCCGCCTGGAAAGCTACCAGGTGGTTCCGGAGATGAACCCGGAAACCGGCGAGATCATTCATCTGCATACCGTGGAGCTGCGAAAGCCTAGCCTCTCTGAATAACCCTTTCCGGTTTTCTGGCTATCACTCACCGAATTCACCGCCTCACAGCGCAAGAGGGCTGCCAGTTTCTGCCGGGTGGGGCCCCTCCGTCGGTCGGCACTCGCCGGAGTTTGCCTCGTTTGTACCCGCCGCAGCGAATGGGTTAAAGTAAGGTCTGGACAGCAGTCGAGCTGAGTCCGCGGTTTGCATGGCCGCGAATTGCCGCCGCAACCTTGAGCCACACTCGTCCAACCTTTCACCGCGCTTCGCCAGCCTCGCGCCGCCGGCGTCTTCTGGTGGCTGCCACCGCGCTCGGCACATTGCTGTGGTTATGGCCCGCCCGCCGGGCGCGCAGCGACAATTTCGTCTTTTATCTGCCCAGCACCCGCCAGTTGGTGCCTGTGCAAACGCTGGACAACACCCGCTACCTTCCGCTGCTTAAGGTGCTGAACCTGGTCGGCACGGTCTCCGACGTGCAACAGAAGCGGCATTCGTTGAAGGTATCGATCGGCCCCAACGAACTTGATCTCCACGAAGGCGAGCGCAAGCTGAAGTTGAACCGGCGCGAAACGGAAATCGGAAGCATCGTACGGGTGGAGAATGGCGAGTGGATGGTGCCGCTTGACTTCCTTTACTCCGTCTTGCCCAAGCTCACCAGCCAACCCCTCACCTACCGAGCCGGCGACGAACGCATGTTCATCGGTGACGTCAGGCCAGTCACCTTTTCGGCTCGGCTGTCATCGATCGCCAACGGCTCGCGCCTGACGGTTCACTTTACCGAGCCCGTCACTGTGCAGACCGCTTCGACCAACGGACAGTGGGTCATATTCCTGGGGGACAAAGCGCTTCAGCCCCTCGAACCTCAGATACAGTTCAAGGACCACGACATCAGCAGACTCACGTTCGACGACCAGGACGGCGTGCCGAAGCTCATCATTACGCCCGCGGCAGCGAATCTCAATTTTTACCCGTCAGTTGCCGATGGCGGGCGTACGTTCACGGCCGATGTCACCCAGCCGGCTCCGCCGGCGAGGGCTGCGCAGTCCGCCCAGGCGACAAAACCCAGTCAGGCGGCTCCCAGCGTGCCACGGCAGCAGCCCCCTGAGGCCGCCGCCGTCACACCTGCGGAGCCCGCGGTCTCCGCATCCAATGCTGGCGGGACTCCCGCTCCTGTGGCCGCCGTTCCTCCTTCGCTGCCTGTGGTGGTTCTGGACGCCGGTCATGGTGGGTCCGACGCGGGGGCGCACAGCCGCGACGGCGTGACCGAACGCGATCTGATGGCGGCGCTGGTTGACCGGATTCGAGGCTCGCTGACTTCGACGGGCAAAGTCCGGGTGATTCTCACCCGCGAAGGTTCGAACGACCCCACCCCGGACGAACGTGATGTGATCACGAATCTGGCGCGTCCGGCGGCGTTCCTGACGTTCCATGCCGGTGACCTGGGAGGAGCCACACCGGCGGCCGAAGTTTACACGTATCAATCGCCGTCGGCGCAGGCTGCACCTGCCGCTCCGCAGATTCTCTTCGTGCCCTGGAATGAGGCTCAGCAGGCGCACCTTGCGCGCAGCCGGGATTTCGCCATTCTGCTCACCCAGCAACTCGGGGGCATCAGTGGCCTGACGATACGAAGTCCGGATGCGGCGCCGGTGCGGCAGCTTCGCAGCATCGACGCCCCCGCGGTCGCCGTGGAGTTGGGGACGCTCGCGCCTGGCCAGGACGCCTCCACGCTCACCTCGGCGCCATTTCAAGACCAAGTGGCCAAGGCCGTGGCCGACGCCTTGACCGCGCTCGTACAAGGATCCTCCTGAACGATGTCGACTCGAACCAAAATTCTGGTCCTCGTCATTCTCCCGGTGCTGGTGGTCGGCTCGCTGTACTTGCGCTCCCTGGTACGACGCGTGTTTTTCGAAAGACGCCAGCCCGCTGAGAGCGCGGAGCGCGCCCGCCTCAACCAGGAGGCTCTGCAAAGCTCGGGTGGACCCACGCGCACCGTGACCCTCTACTTCCCATCTTATTCCGAGGGCAAACTAGTCTCTGAGCCTAGAGACATCACAATCGCGCCGCGCCCCGAGGATCGCATTCGTCAGATTGTCCTGGCGCTGATTGAAGGCCCCAAACAAGGCCAGACGCGGGCGCTCTCGCCTTCGGCAGATGTGCGCGCAGTCTTTCTCACTCCCGACGGAACGGCCTATCTCGACTTTTCCAGCAACGCCTTGACCGACTTCAATCCAGGCATCGAGAGCGAGACGCTGGCTGTCTATTCGGTGGTGGATTCGCTGGCGGCCAATCTTCCGGAAGTCAAACGGGTGCAGTTCCTGGTGCAGGGGCAGGAAGTGGACACGCTCGATGGGCACGCGGATCTCACCGCGCCCTACACCCCCGATTCGGCGTGGGTCGCCTCGGCGCCTGCGGCCGCTCCGGCAGCCGAGCCCGGCGCGAAGTCAGCGCCGAATTGAAGTCGCTGCTGTCACTCAACAGCGAGAGTACTCTCAAAAGGGTCTATTCATGACGGGAAATACGCCACGCCCAGTGAGCGGTTTGCTTTACACGAGCGGCAAACTCATGCGTGCCGGCGGTCGCGGCGCCCGAGAGATGCGCCCGCTCGAGATCACGCCGGACTTCATCTCGAGCGCCGAGGGCTCGGTGCTCATTCGCCTCGGCGAGACGCGAGTGATCTGCACGGCTTCCCTGGAGGACGGTGTGCCCCCGTTTCAGAAAGGCTCGGGGCGAGGCTGGATTTCCAGCGAGTACGCTATGATTCCGCGCGCCACCGAAACGCGCACGCCCCGGGAGGCGACCCGCGGACGTCAAAGCGGCCGCACCATGGAAATCCAGCGCCTGATCGGACGCTCGCTGCGCGCGGTCACGGATCTCGAGGCCCTCGGCGAGCGCACGGCGTGGATCGATTGCGACGTAATTCGCGCCGATGGCGGGACGCGCACCGCCTCGGTTACGGGCTCGCTGGTGGCGCTCGGTCTCGCCTTGGAAAAGCTCGCCTCCCTGAAATCCCTGGCGCGTCCCCCTCTGCGTGACTACCTGGCGGCCATCAGTGTGGGCATCGTCGGAGGCGAGATGTTGCTTGATCTCGATTACGCCGAGGACTCGCACGCGGAAGTCGACATGAACGTGGTGATGACAGGCTCGGGACGGCTCGTGGAAGTGCAGGCCACCGCCGAAGGCAAGCCCTATTCGCGCGATGAACTGAATCAACTGCTGGAACTCGCGCAGCCCGCGATCGAAAAGCTCATTGAGGCCCAGCGCACCCTGCTTAAGATCGGCGGGAAGACGTAGGCTAAACATGGCCTCCGAAGTCCTCGCCAAATGTGCCGACAGTTGCCGGGTTCGAGCTACCGAATTCTGACGTCCCGGCAGGAAGGCGTTGCCGTTCCGTTTTGATGCGGCGGCGCTTGCTCCGCAGTGCAACGCCCCTCGTGTGCGACCATGCATGATGCGCTCCAACTGTGGCTTGCTTCAACGAGTCCCGACAAGCTTCGCGAATTCGCCGCAGCCGCGCTGCAACGCAACGTGCGTGTGGATGCGCTCTCCGCAATCGACCGCCTCGCGCCTTGCGTCGAGGACGGGAGGACGTTTGAGGAGAACGCCCGCAAGAAAGCGATCTACTATTCGAGCGGGCTGGATGGCCTCGTCTTCGCCGATGATTCGGGATTGTGTGTGGACGCGCTGGGCGGTGCGCCGGGAGTCTTCTCAGCCCGTTTTGCGGGCGCGGTCGCGAGCGACTCCACAAATAACGCCAAGCTTCTCGAAGAACTGCGCCGCGTGATACCTTCGGGCGACTGGAGCTGCGAAGTCGCGGCTCAAGCGTCCTCCGGCGCTCCGTTGCGCACTGCGGCCCACTATGTCTGCGTTATCGCTCTGGCCAAGCGCGGCCGAATCCTGACGGTGACGGCCGGACGCGCCGACGGCGCCATCGTCGACCAACCGCGCGGCTCCGGCGGGTTTGGCTACGACCCTTATTTCTTCTATCCTCCGCTGGGCGCCACTTTCGCTCAGTTAAGCCGGGAGGCCAAATTCGCGGTCTCCCACCGCGGCGAGGCATTTCGCAGGCTGCTGGATTTCCTGGAGCATTCGGAAGACTCAATACGTGAAGGCGAGGCGCCGGCGTTCGCCACGCCACCCATGTACGGTGACTAATTCATGCTATGCTAGCCGCCATGCCAGCCACCCGCAAGGTCAAGAGTCGTGCTCCCCGGGCGCGAAAACCTGCCAGCCAAGCGTCGCCGGCCAAGTTGAAATCGAAAGCTAAGTTGACCCGGAAAGATTACACGTCCCCGACGCGCCTCGCTAAGATCTTTGCCGCTCTCGATCAACTCTTCCCCAAGGCGGAATGCGCTCTCCACCACGACAACGCCTTCCAGCTTCTGGTAGCCACCATTCTCTCCGCGCAGTGCACTGACGAGCGAGTGAACATGGTAACGCCGGGCCTCTTCGCCAAGTATCCGACACCCCAGGATTTTGCTGCGCTACATCCCGAGGTGCTCCAGGAGGACATTCGCTCCACGGGCTTCTTCCGCAACAAAGCAAAGAGCATCGTCGGCGCGGCGAAGAAGCTGGTGACTGACTTTAAGGGCGAAGTGCCGCCATCGATGGAAGAGTTGCTGACGCTGCCCGGCGTGGCGCGCAAGACTGCCAACGTCGTCCTCGGAACCGCCTATGGTATAGCCAGCGGCTTGGTTGTGGATACTCACGTCTCTCGCATTGTGGGGCGATTGAAGCTCTCGAAGGAAAAGACGCCGGAGCGCATCGAGCAGGGCCTCATGAAGATCGTGCCCCGCGAGCGCTGGATCTCTTTTTCTCATCAAGTCATCTGGTTCGGAAGGAAGATCTGCCAGGCCCGCAGACCGTTGTGCGCCTCATGTCCCATGGAGACCCTGTGCGACTCGCCGGACAAGACGGTGTAGGCGGCGAAAAAGCCACCAACCTCGCCATTCCGTGGTCAGCGATCGTTGGCGTCTGAAGAGTGCCCGGATGACGAAGGGCGTGTGGACAGGTCGGATAACCCCGATCCTGCCCACGACAATTGCCTCCATGGCATTTTTGCCGGGAAGGCTGAAATTAGCGTCACAGTTTACGCACGGGCAGGCTTATGAAGAGGAGGTTTGTGCGCGTGAGCAACCACGGAACCCGAGCAGAAGTCCCGTACGAAGTACTCG
>Ga0335078_10005951_pt1 | contig 18045 bp, 15 predicted proteins | sample Lox_Sample_32_FD_206711 | JGI IMG/M metagenome (GOLD analysis project Ga0335078, IMG submission 206711) | Soil microbial communities from Loxahatchee National Wildlife Refuge, Florida, United States - Lox_Sample_3.2 | ecosystem: Environmental > Terrestrial > Soil > Wetlands | place: USA... | reverse complement strand
GGTCTTCGATCCTGATCCGGAGCGCCCCGTCTCGACTTATGAGGCGACTTCCAACATTGCCCAAGCCTCGCCGGCCGACCTGCGCTCCGCGGCTCAGGATTATCCGCCTGAGATCCAACTGCACTATCTGCAACTGCCATCACTGGATCCGCGCATTCCGCGCCTTGCCAGACAAGTGACCGGATCTGAACACGACAACTACGATAAAGCTGTGGCGCTGGAGCGCTACCTGCGCAGCCACTTCGTGTACACCTTGCAGCTTCCCCACTCCATTCCCCACGATCCTCTGGCCAATTTCCTTTTTGAGCGCAAGCGAGGACATTGCGAGTATTTCGCTTCTTCCATGGCGGTGATGTTACGTACGCTGCAGATTCCCTCAAGGGTGGTCAACGGCTTCCGCACGGGAGAGTTCAACGATGTAACCTCGCAATATCTGATCCGAGCCCGGGATGCGCACTCCTGGGTGGAAGCCTACTTCCCCGGATATGGTTGGGTGGGCTTCGATCCAACTCCCGCCGGACCTGCTGCAACGCATAGCGGCTGGGGCCGGACTTTGATGTATCTGGATGCGCTCTCTTCATTCTGGCGGGAGTGGGTGGTGAACTACGACGTGAGTCATCAGCGCACCCTCAGCCACCAGGCTACGCAAAACGGACTGGAGTGGGCACGCCGCACCCAGAATTGGGCCCGCAACCGCTATGAGGCTTGCTTGAATGCGGCACGACGCGCTGAGCGGAAAGCCACGGCGTCCCCCGTTCGCTGGATTGCGACCGGAGGAATCGTTGCTTTGTTCTTACTTCTGGCGGCGAATGCGGGAAGGCTCTTACGCGCGCTTCGCAGACACCGCCTGGCAGTACATCCTGAGAAGTCTCCCCGCACCGCGGCCACGATCTGGTACGAAAAGACGCTGCGCCTGCTCTCCCGGCGCGGTGTCGGCAAGTCTCCGGCACAAACTCCGGCAGAATTCGTCACCTCCATTGCCGATGACGGTCTTCGTACCGCTCTGGCGCGCTTCACCAGGCACTACGAACGAGCGCGCTTTAGCGATTCCGGCGAAGACGCGGCCCGCTTGCCGGAGTTGTTCGAAGAAGTATCGGCTTCCGCCAAGCGTTGAGACCAGTCCGCGATGCGGGCGGCGACCCTCATCCCACGTTCTGCCGCTCTGTGGCGAATGTTAAAATAAAGAGATTCCATGGCCCGCGGGACCACTTCTGTAGACGCTGCCACCAACTCGGAGACCGCCGGGAGGCCCACGCCTGCGAGAGTCGGTTTCGTAAGCCTGGGGTGCCCTAAAAATCTGGTGGATAGTGAGGTCATGATGGGTATGCTGGCCCAGGCTGGGGCCAGGTTGACTCCTGACGCGGCGGATGCCGACGTCATTGTCGTCAACACCTGCTCCTTTATTGCCAGTGCTCAGCAGGAATCCGTAGACACCATCCTGGAGATGGTAAAGCACAAGAGTGAGGGCCGCGCACGCAAACTGGTAGTCGCGGGCTGCCTGGTGGAGAGGTTTCGCCATGAGATCAAGAAGAACATCCCCGAAGTAGACGCGGTCATCGGTACCGGCGAACTCGACAAGATTCTGGCCGCGGCCGGCCTTTCGGCGCCACCGGCAACTGATTCTCCCTTCCGAATTCTGGCATCGCGACCCGAGGGCGATGCCCGGGCCGCGCATGGCCGCTTCTCTCGTGAGTCATGGGATGGCGCCATCGCCGACCTGCCCAACTATCTTTACGACGAAACCACCCCCCGCATTCTCGCCACGCCGGGTTACACGGCCTACCTGAAGATTGCCGAAGGCTGCGATCATCCCTGCAGCTTCTGCATCATTCCGCAGCTGCGCGGTAAGTTTCGTTCCCGCCGGTTCGAGTCCGTCATCGCTGAAGCGGAGCGGCTCGCTCAGTCCGGCGTACGTGAGATTACCTTGATCGGCCAGGATACGACCTGCTACGGAGAGGACCTCGGCCTCAGGGACGGGTTGGCTTTGTTGCTGGAAAAACTTGCTGGAATCGACGGGTTGCGCTGGATTCGCTTCCTTTACGCGTATCCGAACAAGATCACCAGTCGCCTGTTAGAGACCATAGCCGCTCACGACAATATCTGTTCCTACATCGATGTGCCCTTGCAGCATGCCTCGGCCGCGCTTCTGAAGCGCATGAAGCGGGGAGGTAGCGCGGAGATTTTTCTGCGCTCGATCGAGAAGATGCGGCGCACGATTCCCGGTCTCACGCTGCGAACCTCGTTCATTGTCGGCTTCCCCGGAGAAACCGACGAGGAATTCGAGGAACTGTGCCAGTTTGTACGCGCAGCGCAGTTCGATTGGGTGGGGGCTTTTGCCTACTCGGATCAGGAAGGCGCGGGCGCATTTTCCCATGAAGAGAAACTCTCTCCTGGCGAAATTGAGCGCCGCCGTCGGCACCTGATGCACATTCAGCGCCGCGTCAGCAAACAAAAGAAGAAGTCCCTTGTAGGAAAGGAGTTCGAACTGTTGCTCGAGGGTCCGTCCGAAGAGAGTGATTTTCTACTGCAGGGGCGAACTCCGATGCATGCGCCAGAAATCGACGGCCGAGTGTACGTCAACGACGCTCCCGAAGAGCTGCGGCCGCAGGCGGGCGAGTTCTATCGTTGCCAGATCACCGAAGCGCACGACTACGATCTGGTCGCCAGAATTCTATGAGAGATCTATGCCTGGGAAGCGCCCCATCTTGCGTTGTCCGGCCTGCAAGAAGCCACTGACGAACCGGTCCCCCGACTTTCCCTTTTGCAGCGAGCGTTGCCGCCTCATCGATCTGGGAAAATGGGCGAGCGGAGCTTATGTAATTTCTTCGCCGCTCGACGACGTAAGCGATGCGGTCGAAGACAATCGCTCCACCGATTCCGACCCGGACAAATGGCGCAACTCATGATGCCAACCAGCAACCAGACCTCGAAGCCCGCGCCGGTCTGGGCGAGCATGATAGCTACTTTCTTCGGCATTGGGCGCCTCCGACCCGGCCCCGGGAGTTGGGGGTCGGCTGCAACAATTCTTCTCTGGTGGCTGGCAAGCAGCCGGATCGCCGCAAACTGGCATGTCGCGACAGTCATTGCGGTAGCGGCTGGTGTTTTAATTGTCGGCATTCCGTCGGCGACCCTGGTCTCCCGCGCCAGCGGTCTGAAAGACCCCCAGTTTGTGGTTATCGACGAAGTTGCCGGCCAGCTCATTACCCTGATTGGCGTTCCGCTATCGTGGAAATCTGTTCTGCTCGGCTTTATACTTTTTCGAGGATTCGATATCACGAAACCGCCGCCGGTGCGCAAGATTGAACATCTGCCGGGCGGTTTCGGCATCATATTGGATGATGTAGCGGCAGGATTGTACGCGCTGGCCATTATGCAAATCTTGGTCCGTGCGAGATTGCTGTCACCGTAGCAGTCACAGGCGCAAGGAATCTGCCTCATGGGAATTTCCGATCGGTTGCTGGGTAAGAAGAACGCCAACGGCAAACCTCACATCGCCGGGGTGCAACCGAGTGCTGCCTTGCCGGGTGGTGAGGTTCGCATCTTGGGCAACGATTTGCGCCCGGCGGACCTGCGCCGTCCGTTGGTCCGCTTTGGAGAGGTCGAAGGCTCAGTCGTGATCAGCTCCGACGATTTTGTGGTAGCCCGGGTTCCGCACGGGGCATCCTCCGGGGCAGTTGTGGTCTCGACCAATGGTCATTCCAGCAACCCGCACCAGATCAAAGTCGCCGTCCCAATCGCGGAGAATCTGCACCCGGTTACGAATCCGGCGCTCGATGCCGAAGGCAACATCTTCGTGACCTTCTCCGGATCCCGCGGACAGAAGGTTCCCGTCTCCATTTTCAAAATTGATGCCAGTTACAACGTAAAACCGTTCCTGGCGGAAGTGATGAATGCTACGTCCATCGCCTTCGACCGTGGTGGACAAATGTACGTCTCCTCACGCTATGACGGAACCGTCTATCGCGTGGCTCCGAATGGCACTATGTCGTCGTATGCAGAGGGCATGGGTGTGGCGACCGGAATCGCTTTCGACCGTTCGGGGAACCTCTACGTGGGCGATCGCAGTGGCACGATATTTAAGATCGCACCCAATCGGCAGATCTTCGTCTTCGCCACGCTCGAGCCCAGCGTATCCGCGTACCATTTGGCGTTCGGCTCGCACGGAGATCTCTTCGTCGCCGGCCCGACGACTTCGAGCTTCGATTGTGTGTACAAGATTGACTCCCAGGGTAACGTTTCGACGTTCTACCGCGGCCTGGGACGTCCCCAAGGTATGGCTTTCGATGCTGAGGGCAATCTTTATGTGGCCGCTTCTCTCTCAGGCAAACGCGGCATTGTGAAGATCTCCCCCACTGGCCAGGCTGCACTCGAAGTTGCGGGTGCGGATCTGGTCGGGCTCTCCTTCGCTCCCGGCCGCTCAGCGATTCTGGCGACCACCGGTGCTGTGCATCATCTTGCCTGGAATATTCAAGGTTTGTCTCTGATCGATCCCGTCTGAGCCCTTCCCCGCTGGCTGCGTGGTTATGATTTAGACTCTTCTCGATGAACGCGGAGATCATTGCCGTAGGCTCGGAACTGCTGACGCCATATCGCCAGGACACCAACTCTCTGTATCTAACGGAGAAATTGAATCAGGTGGGGGTGGAGGTTACCTTCAAGACCATCGTCGGGGATAGTCTGGAAAGGTTGACCATGGCGGTTTCTCTGGCAGTCTCACGCACCGACATCGTGCTTATCATGGGAGGCCTGGGCCCGACTGAGGACGACCTTACGCGGGAAGCCGTGGCGGAAGCTCTCGGCCTGATGCTGCGTCGCGATCCGGAAATCGTCGCCGCGATCGAGAGGCGCTTCGCTTCGCGTGGCTGGACGATGGCGGCGAATAATGCCAAGCAGGCAGATGTACTTGCCGGCGCGACCGTCCTGCCCAATGCCAACGGGACTGCGCCCGGCCAATGCATCACCGGCAGATATGATGGTCGCGAGAAGATCATCATGCTGCTCCCCGGCCCGCCCCATGAATTGAAGGCTCTGTTCGAGCAGCAGTGTTTCGAACGCCTGCGTGCCCGGCTGCCACCACAGTTTATCGCCGCCCGCGAATTGCGCATCACCGGAATGGGCGAGTCCCTGTGCGATTCCCGGGTCGCGCCGATCTACAAGAGTTTCCCCGACGTGCAGACGACAATCCTGGCGGGGGCCGGGGAAATCCAGCTGCATCTGAAAACTCGTGCTTCCTCGTACGAAGACGCCCAAGCTCGGGTCGACCAGCTGGCAGAGCAAATCGAAGCGGAGCTCGGAGAGTTTGTGTTCTCCGACAACGGCGATTCCATGGAGCAGATCGTCGGCTACTACCTGCAAATGCGCAGTGCCACCCTGGCGGTCGCGGAATCGTGCACCGGGGGCCTGGTGGGCGAACGCATCACTTCTATCAGCGGAAGCTCGCGTTATTTTGCCGGTGGTGCGATTGTCTATTCCAATCGACAGAAAACCACGCTGGCGGGTGTGCCGGCGGAATTGATAGAACAGCATGGCGCCGTCAGCCATGCCGTAGCGGCGGCCCTGGCGGAGGGAATCCGTCAGCGCTGCGGCACAACTCTGGGCCTGGGAATCACCGGCGTTGCAGGACCGAATGGCGGCACCTCGGAAAAGCCTGTAGGCTTGGTGTTCCATGCCCTCGCCAGTGAAACCGGGACCGAGGTTGTGGAACGCAGATTCCCCGGCGACCGTAAGCGCATCCGCTGGTTCGCCAGCCAGCAAGCGTTGGACATGGTACGGAAGAAGCTGATGTGACCGGTGGTTGGCTCGTCAGGCGTTCGCTTCTGACCGATGGGCTTCGCCTGCGACGTCTGACTGCTGAATGCCGGATGCTAATTCCTGATTTCTGAATGCGCATTTTTATCGCTCTCGACATTGATAACTCGATCCGCCAGCGTATCGAGTGCTTCCTGGAAGCTGTACGCGGATTCGCTCCGGATGCACGGTGGGTCGTGCCCGAATCGTTGCATGTCACTTTGAAGTTCATCGGCGAGAAGCCGCCGGAGTCGGTAGAGGAAATAAAATGGGCGCTCTCCACGATCCGAGCGGAGGGATTCGAACTCACATTCCGCGGTTACGGCTTCTTCCCTACCGCCAAGTCTGCCCGGGTTTTCTGGCTCGGCATCGAATCGGCAGCGCCTCTGCCAAGGCTGGCTGCAGCCGTCGATGAAGCCACGGCGACACTCGGAATTCCCCGGGAAGAGCACCCCTTTAGCCCGCATCTTACTCTGGCGCGCGGCGGTAATCGGTCCGGCGTTCCTGGTTGGCGGAAAGGCGATGCCCAAAACCGGAACTTTCAGACTTTGCAGGAGAAGCTGGCCGGACTCCCGACGCCAGACTTTGGTAGTATGGCCGCCCGTGAGTTCTTTCTTTATGAGAGCCAGCTCATGCGCGGCGGATCGCGCTACAGCAAAATCGCGCGCTTTGCTTTGGTATAGCCGGCTCTGGCCTTCGGCCCTAGTTTTTGGCGTTAGCGACAAATCAGGAAACATGGTCCCTTATCTCGTCGCCGGTGGAGCGAGTTATCTGTTAGGCTCGATCCCCTTTGGTTATCTTCTGGTCCGAACCTTCCGCCATCAGGACATCCGCCAATCCGGCAGCGGCAACATCGGGGCGACCAACGTTTCCCGCACATCCCCGTTTCTCGGGACCCTCACCCTGCTGCTGGATGCAGCGAAAGGATTCGCCGCCGTCACGCTCACCGGAGTCCTCTTTCCTGGACAGGCCACACTGCGGGCGCTGGCTGCACTTCTTGCTATCGTGGGCCACATGTTTCCGATCTGGCTGAAATTTCGCGGCGGTAAGGGAGTTGCAACTGGCCTGGGTGCTTTTGTCGCAATTGTTCCCAATACGATCCTGCTGCTGATCGCGATGTTTGTCGCTCTTGTCCTGTGGTTTCGCCTTGTCTCCCTGGCTTCCATCTTGACCGTGGCACTGTTCCCACTGCTGGCGTGGGTACTCCCTCCACGCATCGTCTCTGCTCACATGCTGGCGATTTTCATCGCATCTTCGCTTCTCATTGTGATCAAACACCATGAGAATCTGCACCGTTTGTTCGCCGGGACGGAGCCACGCTTCCAGCTGAGGCGGCAATGAGTCGAATCGCCATTATCGGCGCTGGAGCCTGGGGAACAGGTCTCGCGGTCGCATTGGGACGTCAGGGTTCGCATCGTGTGCGCCTGTGGGCTCACGAAAAAGAAGTCTGGGAATCGATCGTGGCGCGTCACGTCAACGTTCTTTTTCTCCCGGATCAACTCATCCCCGAGGCGGTTTCGGCCACTGGCAATCTGCAGGAGGCTTTGCAGGGGGCGGACATCGTGGTCAGCGTTATGCCCTCATCGCATTGCCGCCGATTGTTCCAGGAGATGCGTCCGTTTCTGAAGCCGGCCACGCTCATTGTGAGCGCCACCAAAGGCCTGGAGGAAGGGACGCTGCTGCGCATGTCACAAGTGATCGGGTCGGTAGTGTCATCTGATGGAGGATTTTCGCCTCGTGTCGGCGCACTCAGCGGCCCCACTTTTGCCAGGGAAGTTGCCCGCGGCGATCCCACCGCAATTACGATTGCGTCCGAGGAGAATGCCCTCGCCGAGGTTGTCCAGCGCGAGTTCAGCGATGCAAGCTTCCGCGTCTACACTAACGGCGACGTGGCCGGCGTGGAACTGGGCGGCGCATTGAAAAATACTATCGCCATCGCCGCCGGGATTTGTGATGGACTCGGTCTCGGGCACAACTCGATTGCCGCGTTAATCACAAGGGGGTTGGCGGAGATGAGCCGCCTGGTAGTGGCCTGTGGCGGCCGGCAGGAAACGATGGCCGGACTGGCGGGCCTTGGCGACCTGGTCCTCACCTGCACCGGCGGGCTGTCGAGGAATCGCAGTGTGGGAGTCGAACTCGGCCGTGGACGCCGGCTTCCCGAGATCATCTCCAGCATGCATGGCATGGTGGCCGAAGGCGTATTTACCACTCACGCCGCCCTCGAACTGGCACGTACGCATGATATCGAGATGCCCATCACCGAGCAGATGGACGCCATCCTGCACCAGGGCAAGTCGCCGCGCGAGGCCATCCACGAATTGATGACCCGCAGCGGCAAGAGTGAGCATGGGGTACCGGCGATATGAGTACCCGGCCGACTCAGGTTGCTGCCACTTTCCTTAGCCAATCCTCGATCGCTTCGCGCAACTCCCGCAGACGCCCCTCAAAGAAATGATCGGCTCCGTCGATCACTACCAGTTGTTTGGGCTCGGCGGCTTGGGCCACAATTCCTTCCAACTTTTCCCGCGGCCCGAACTGGTCACGTGCGCCGCTTACGAATAATTTTGGCTTGTTGCATCGTTGCAGAAACTCGAAGTCATAGGCGCGCTCGTCGGCTGGCACCACCGGAATGCCGACGCCGATCGCCGCTTGCACACGCAAATCCGAACATGCCGCGGACAAGCCGACAGCCGCGCCGAAGGAAAATCCCGCGAAGATGATGGGCAAATCGAACTCTCCATCCAGCCAGTCGAGAGCAGCCCGCACATCATCGATTTCACCGTATCCGTTGTCGTGCTCCCCCTGGCTCAGCCCCGTGCCGCGAAAGTTGAACCGCAGGACGGAAAATCCGAAGCTGTTCAGTGCTTTCATGGTGTGAAAAACCACCTTGTTATGCAGAGTTCCGCCGTACAGCGGATGGGGATGGCACACGACCGCGGCATGAGTAGCCCCTTCCGTGCCCGCGTTGAGCAAGGCCTCGAGGCGTCCCGCCGGGCCATCAAGGAAAAAGGAACGGATATTTGAAGGTTGCATCGACACTGGATTTTGTTCTCACACTATCAGAAAGGCAGAGGACCTTGCTGAGCCTTGCATATGCGAGGGGGCCGCGCTGCTTACATCCTCTGAGTGCTGTATTCTCTTCCTCATGGACCTCGTCACCCTAACTCGCCGGTTGGTGGATATCGAGTCGATCACCGGCAACGAAGGCCCGGTCTCGGTTTTTCTGCATCGTGAACTGTTAGCGCTTGGTTACCAGGTCGATCAGATGGCCGTCGATGGCGCACGCAGCAATTTGTTTGCAACCTGGCCGCAGCAATCGCGGCCTGCGGTTGTACTTTCCACCCACATGGATACGGTTCCACCCTTCATTCCCTCCTCGGAAGATACTCAACACGTGTATGGACGAGGGTCGTGCGATGCCAAGGGAATCATTGCGGCGCAGATTGGCGCGGCCGAACGTCTGCGCCGTGAAGGCGTATATGTTGGACTTCTTTTCCTAGTAAGCGAGGAACAAGAAAGCTCAGGCGCGAAAATGGCAAACCAACGCTCGCCGGGAAACAGCTTCCTGATAAACGGCGAGCCCACCGAGAATCGCCTCGCGGTGGCATCCAAAGGAACGTTGCGAGTGGATCTGACTGCGCACGGACGCATGGCGCACTCCGCCTATCCGGAGCTGGGCGAATCCGCCATCGACAAGTTGCTGGAGGCACTACACCGGCTGCGCGCCATAAGACTGCCGTTTGCCGAAGGCATCGGCCCCTGCACCCTGAACATCGGCATGATCGAAGGCGGTCGAGCTCCCAACGTGATTCCGGATTACGCTCGCGCTCAATTGCTCTACCGGCTGGTCGGCCCAGCCAACGACTTGCGAAGGGAAATCGATCAAGCGGTTTCTGGTCTGGCGAAGGTCGAATCCGCGGTGGAGACTCCCTTTGTGAGGCTGCGAACTCTGGATGGGTTGCCGACTATGACGGCAGCCTTTACCACCGACATTCCCTGGCTCACCAATTGGGGCGAGCCTCTGCTGATCGGCCCGGGATCGATTCACGTGGCGCATACCGACGGAGAGTACATCGAGAAGAAGCAACTGCACGAGGCGGTGGACTTGTACTGCTCCATTGCCAAGCGGCTGGTTGGTTAGGTGGCTGGCAAGTTGACGTCTCCGCCAAAGCGCTCTTGGTGTTGCCAGGTTTTTCGCTTTCCGCCGCGATACACTTAACCGATGACCACCCAGACGCTCAACTCCCTCTCCAAGGCTAGTTCTGCCTACCTGCGCTCTGCCATGCACCAGCCCATCCAATGGCACGAATGGGGTAAGGAGGCGTTTGCGGCGGCGCAACGGGAGAACAGGCCGATCCTGCTTGATATCGGTGCGGTGTGGTGTCACTGGTGTCACGTGATGGACCGTGAGTCCTACGACGATCCCGAAATTGCCCGCATTGTGAACGAGCGCTTTATCGCGGTGAAAGTGGACCGCGATGAACGCCCCGATATTGACAGCCGCTACCAGATTGCCGTGAGTTCGATTAGCGGACAGGGTGGCTGGCCGCTCACGGCATTTCTCACCCCCGACGGCAAGCCTTTTTACGGCGGTACGTATTTTCCCCCTGACGACCGCTATGGACGTCCCAGCTTCAAGAGAGTTTTGCTGTCGATCTCGGATACTTTCCGGGAGAAGCACGGCGATGTGGTCGACCAGGCCAAGCTGGTGGAGGGCGCAATCGCCCAGGCCGAGTCCTTTGCTGGAAAGAACGCCGCCTTCGCTCCTGCGATCATCGACGCCATCGTGCAGTCCGCACTGGAAATGTTCGACCCGGTCAATGGCGGCTTTGGGAGTGCGCCCAAATTTCCCCACCCTTCGACCATCGACTTATTGATCGATCGCTATGCGCGCTCTGGCGAGGAGCGCCTCCGCAACGTGTTCGTCACAACCCTGGAGAAAATGTCTCGGGGAGGCGTCTACGATCAATTGGCGGGAGGCTTTCATCGTTATTCCGTCGATGAGCGCTGGGTGGTGCCGCACTTCGAAAAGATGTGCTACGACAACTCCGAGCTGCTGAAGAATTATGTTCACGCCTATCAGGCCACTGGTTTGGAGTCGTTCGCGGCGGTGGCGCGAGACATCATTCGCTGGATGGACGAGTGGCTCAGTGACCGCGAGCACGGCGGGTTCTACGCCTCGCAGGACGCGGATCTTTCGATGGACGATGACGGAGACTACTTCACCTGGACATTGCAGGAAGCGCAGACCGTTCTCAGTGAAGCGGAAGCCCGGGTGGCAAGTCTGCGCTATGACATCAACGAAATCGGCGAGATGCATCATAATCCAGCCAAGAATGTGCTCTATGTTCGGGCTTCGAGCGAGGAGATAGCCCAGCGTTTGGGCTTGCCTCTGCAACAGGTCGAGTCCCTCTTGAACTCGGCCAAAGAGAAAATGTATGCCGCCCGTTTGCAGCGTCTCACCCCCTACGTCGACAAGACCGTATATACCGGCTGGAATGCACTCTGCGTTTCGGCGTACCTGACCGCCGGACAAGTGCTCAGGCACGATGCGGCACAGCATTTTGCCCTGCGCTCCATCGATCGCATTCTGGCAGAGGGTTGGAGCACAGAACAGGGACTGATGCACGTGCTGGCTTATTCCGACCCTGAAGCCGGTTTGCGCCAGATTCCCGGCGTGCTGGACGATTATGCGTTTACGGTCGTAGCTTGCCTGGACGCCTACGAAGCCACGTCCGATCTCAGCTATTTCAACTTTGCACGGAAGATAGCGGATGCGATGCTGGCTCGGTTTTTCGATCCTGTTGCTGGAGGATTCTTTGACACGGAGATCGGCACGGATAAGTCTTTAGGGGTGCTTGGCACTGGTCGCAAGCCCTTCCAGGACTCACCTACTCCCGCCGGCAATTCGGTGGCTGCGATCGGGTTGATGCGACTTTATTCCTACACCAATGAACCAACCTATCGCGACAAAGCGGAGCAGACCATGGAGCTGCTGGCAGGAGTTGCCAGTCGATATGGGCTATTCGTTGCCACCTACGCGATCGCCGGCGTCCATCTGTCAGAACCACACACACAGGTCGTGGTGCTTGGTGAAGGAGAGTTGGCGGACCGATTATTTCAATCCGCGGTAGCGTCATTCTCTGCGAGCAAGGCCGTGCTCAGGCTGGCCTTCAATCGGGCGGTGCCGCAGAATCTCCCGCCATCCCTGGCCGAGACCATCCCTCGACTCCCGGCAATCCAGTCAGAAACCGCCGTTGCCGTTATCTGTTCCGGTTTCACTTGCCAGGCTCCGATTGCAGATCCGCAAGAGCTTGCTGCAGCCGTGCGTCGCTCTCTGGTTAGTCCCAGCTGAACCTGCCGTCCGAAAAGAAAAGAGGCTGACGCTGTTAGGAGCAACGCCAGCCTGCGAAGTCTTTGAGCGCCTCACGGTCGCTCGACAATTGCACGTCTCCGGCTATCTGCAGTGTCCGCCAGAGTGCGGCGGGCAAACCGGCGGAGGATCACCATCCCCCGGTGTCGGTATTGCTGGTGCTGCTAGCGCCGTGTACGTGCATAGCAAACCTACCATCAGGAAAAGCATCCTGATCGCACGTTTCATGGGATTCGTTCTCCTTGTGCGGGTCCCCTGGGAGCGGAAACCCTAGATGGGAGGGAATTATACAGGGGCGTGTCAAGTGGTCAGGCCAGACGGTGTGGACCTGGGATAAGTCTCGAGTGGGTTCAATACCGGCTGTCAGTTAATGTTCCTAACTCCATCCAACACCATAGCAGCATGATTGGATGTAACACTTTAATTGTGTAGCAAGCCAGAAACGGCCGAATGGCTAGCGCCGGTAGGTAAGTTGCACAGAAGGAAATGCAGCCATGGCTTTGCGCGACGCAGAGACCTTCTCTGCCAGTTCATCAACGGCTCGAATCTTTTGTCCGGACTCTGGCGAGTTGCGAGAGAATGCCCGATCGACCATGCCTTCGAACATGGGAATCAAAGAATCGCCGCCGGCGGGGCGTTGCAGGTCGGCAAGGCTCTGCTCCCAGCGTTGCGATGTCAGCAAGCCCAGAGAAGCCTCACGAATCGGAGCCTTCTGCAAGGCATAACCGACCCAAGCGAGAATCGCAACCGTGTAGCCAAAGGCATTTACCAAAGCCAGCGTTGGACTATTGATTTGTCCTCCGGCGTAAAGAGCGAATGCCGTCAGTTCCAGACTGGCGAAACACCCAAAGCCCAGGATGATGCCAAAACTGTGTTGTCGCCAGGACACTCCGAGATATCTGGAGAAGGACAAGAGAAACAAAACCAGCCCGCACTGGATGACCCGTACGCAGCGCTCGACTGTCGTGACCGCCTGTACGATGGGCGACTGGTCCGCCGGGCTGGCTGCGGCTACCACGATCGCCACCGACAACATGACCAGGGCAGCCCACTTGAATAGCACCGTTCCCAGATCCTTGAGGGTGTGATAGGGCCGAAACACGTTCAGGAAAATCTCGTGGATTACTTTGAATCCGAGAGCCAGGCTAATACCGCTGCCTGTCCAGTACGCGTAGAAGTAAAGATCGTAGTTCCCGGCCTGGTGGATCGGGAACAGGATGGCGAAGTTAAACAACTGAAAAATGACATAAGCGAAAAAGACCGGGAAGGAGCGATGCAATTTGCGCCAAACCATGATCGCTGCGAGGGTTAGCTCCAGGGCGGGGTGGGCGATCCAGAGTAGCAACTGGAGTTCGGCATGCATGGGGTTCGTTGACGCCAATCAAGAGACCAGCAACTATCTCTCTTTGATGACATTAACAGTTCTGGTCCATGGGTCAATGAACCAAAGTAACCTGCAGGTAATGGTTACCAGTTGTTTCCAGTGGGATAGGTGTGCTTCGACCTGGGGTACGGCCCTAAAACCCTAGACTTCAGGAGACGCCTGAATGTAAGCACGCATCATGCGCACTTCGTGGTCCTTTTCGGTCAGATCGTGCAACAAAAGATCGCGCAACGAAACCACCGCCAGCAGGCGTTTGCCATCGCAAACCGGCAAGTGGCGGAAACTATGCCGACGCATCAGCATCATGCAGTTCTCTACGGTTTCGTCTGGGCTTACCGTCAGCGGATCCTGAGTCATAACCTCATCCACGCGGGTGCTTCGGGTATCGCGTCCCTCCGCGACTACCCGTTTCATCAAGTCCCGCTCTGAGAAGATGCCCACCAGAAGACCATCGCGCAGCACGGGGACCGCACCGATATTGCGTGCCACCATGGCTTGCACCACTTCAAGTACCGTTTGAGACTCGTCCGCCCGGTAGGTGTCCTGGTTGCTGATCAGATCATAAATATGCATTCTGCACCTCGAAGGCTGCTATTTCTAAGCGCGGGCGCGAGTATATGCCCAAATCCCTCGGCAGGGGAAGAGGGAAAAGTATCTAGTTCAACGTGGTCTTTTGCCCGATGCCCACTTCGGGTTTCACCTGACTTCCGCGCTGCCGCCCTGGCCGATGAAAACAAAGTACGAGCAGGCCCAGAGTGCGGTTGGAATGGTGCCTCGCGGCCGGGCGGTGACGATGATGTTGTAGTCGTCGGAAGGCTGCAACTGGTCGATCACCGAGGGCGCCGCTTGGGGTTGAACAACGGCCAGGTACGCAAGAAAGCCGTAGACATCGCCCTCGCCAGAGTAGCCCTGAGCAACAAAAGAGATATCCGCATCTTCGGCTGCAAAATGCCAGGCCAGTGAGGCCGCCAGTTCGACCGCAGTTTCGTAAGCCGGGCCCCTGGCCATGTCTGCTGAAGGATTGTCGAACACAATACGCAACTTGCGCTCGTCCTCGCGGCTGAACTCCCGGACTTTCAGCGAGCCCGACTTGGCAGTAGCTTTCCAGTCCACATGCCGCGCCGAGTCCTCCGGCATGTATTCCCGGATTCGGTACAAATCGTAGCCGCGGCCCCGCACAAAGGTCTCGAACTCACCGGTGATCATCGGAAGTACTTCGAAAAACTCATCGGCCGGTTCCACCCTGGGATAGACGATAACTTCACGGTGTAGCGCAATTCTTCGCGTTTTGGTGAGGAAGGCAAAGGGAAAACGCGTTGCCAGGCCAAAGCTTTCCTGTCGATAACGGCCTCGGCGGTCGAAGCGTAACTCCAGATCGGCTCGCACTTCGCCGCGCGCTGGCACATAGGGAAAATGTGCGGCACCCTCGAACACGCCCGGCGACGATGCAGGCACCGCTTGACGACGAAGAGTCCGGTCGGGCAAATGAATCCATTGCTGTTCCTGTGGACGTCCCGGCGGAAAGCCGAGTGTGGACGGCACCCATCGCCAGCGATGGGTCGCCTTTCTTTTCCCGAGAGAAACAACACTAACCGAGAACGAGGGCAACCAGCGTCGTGGATTGCGCAGCACGATTCGTCCCAGCATGGTGCGCCCGGCAAACACATGCTCGGGGAGATTGACCTCGAGCTCAAGATCGCGCAACACCAGCGCCGAAGCGAATCCGGAGACCAGAATCGCCGCCAGCATTGCCGCCACGACGATATAGAGGAGATTGTTGCCGGTGTTGAGGGCGGCAATGCCGATCAGCAGGACGACCACGACGTAGATCAGGCCGACGCGAGTCACGTCATAATCGAGCGCGTCGCGAATGCGTGCCGCCTCAACGCGGCGCGCAAGATAGGGCACGGTGGTCAAGCCGACGATCACCGCCAGCAGCAACGCCGCGGAAGCCAGAATCAGAGTAGCCCACAGGTTTCCCGATTCTCTCGACACCGTGGAAAAGAGCGCCGCTGCAAAGGCCAGAATCAACCCCACAATGGCCAGCAGAAAACGCAGCCAGACTTCCGGAATGTGAAGGGGAAGCCGGCGGGAGCCCAGTGAAGAAGTGACTCCGCTATAGCCGCGATCTCTCGTGTAATTCACTGCCATCGACGTTAGCATCAGACCCGGAGCAGCGGCAATGCGGATAGCGCCAACCCACAAACTTCGGTGCACCGAAGGCGGTCGCACTGAGCAGATAATGGCCGGCGATCATGTCGTCAAGAACTGGATCACAGCACGATTGAAGTTGCCCGGAGTTTCCTCATAAGGCAGATGACCCACCTCTTCGAGCATCACCAGCTCACACCGCCGAAACTTCTCCTTCAATCGAAAGGCGGACGCCGGGTCAACGGCAGCATCCCGGTCTCCCCAAATCAGCAGGGTTGGGATGTCCGCAATTCGGGGTAGCGCCAACTCCAGTTCATGTAAATCGCGATTCCAGGAGCGCAAGACACCGATGCCGCGTTTGAAGGCTCCGCGTCTGCGCAATGGCCCCATGTAGCCTTCGAGCGTACCCGGGGGAATGCGTCGGGGATCGGCATAGAGCCGGCGCAGATAATGATTCTGCACCGAGGATAAGCGCGGCGCCGCAAAGGAGAACACGGGCGCAACCACGGGGCTACTGAGCACCACCGACAACGTCTTGCCGCGTTCGGACCAGGGATTCACCGGGGCAACCAGAATCAACCGCGGGAAGCGCTGTGGAGCACTCGCGGCCGCCATCATCGCCACCGCGCCTCCATACGAAGTTCCCAACAGATCGCACGAAGGAACTCCGGCTACATCCATGAAATGCAGAAGCCGTTGCCCGAAAGAAGGCAGACGCGAATCCGTTCCCGGCGGAAACTCTGAGAATCCTGCACCCGGCAGGTCGACCGCATAGACGGTCGCGTGCCGCGCCAGCATGGGAATGGCGAATCTCCAGGAAAATGAATATCCGAGCAGGCCGTGAACGAGCAGGAGCGCAGGACCTGACCCGGCCTGCTGATATCGCCAGTTGACTCCGTCTACCGCAATATGGCGCTCTTGCACGATGATTCGATCCGTACCGGATCCCGTGCCCAACGGACTGTTCAACGCCATCACTTCCCTCGCCCGACAACCTCTCGCCGGCTGCAACACTCGATCTGTGGCATAACGCGTTTGTCGCTTCTCAAAAAGGGGGCTTTTTCACCGGTTGTCCGCCCCGGACTTGCCGCGCCTCTTGCCCAAAAGTTTTTTCAGCACCCGAATTCCCTTATCAACATGCTTTTCTTGCAGCAAGAAGGGCGGCAGGAAGCGCAACACTGCATCTTGCGTGCTGTTGAACAAGACTCCGTCACCAAGAGCTTGTTCCACAATGGGGCGAGCGGGAATTTCCAGCTGCAAGCCCTGAATCAGACCTCGGCCACGCGCCTCCCGAGCCACTCCATAGCGTTTCACCAAGAGTTCCAATTGTTCGTGCAGGTACCCGCCCACGCGAGTCACGTTTTCCAGTAGTCTCTCTTCCTCGACAATGGCAAGGTATTCCAGCGCGACGCGGCAAGCCAGCGGCCCCCCGCCAAAGGTTGTGCCGTGCTGTCCTACTGCGATGGCGGACGCGAATTCTTCCCTGGCAAGAAATGCTCCCAGCGGCAACCCGGCGGCGAGCGGTTTCGCTACCGCGACGATGTCCGGCACAACGCCAAAAGCCTGAAACGCAAAGATGGTCCCGGTGCGGCCCAACCCGCACTGAATCTCGTCGAAAATCAGGGCCGCGTGGTGACGGTCGGCTAGAGCACGACATTCATGCAGGAACTCCGCTGAGCATTCGTGGATGCCGCCTTCTCCAAAAATCGGCTCCAGCACAAGGGCACAGGTATCGTCGTTCACAGCGGCACGCAACCCTTGAATGTCGTTGCGCGATACGAAGTTCACGTCTTCGAGCAGGGGCTCGAATCCCCTACGGTATTTGTCCTGACCGGTCAACGACATCGCCCCGAAGGTGCGGCCATGGTAAGAACCCGCAAGTGCGATCAGGCGGCTCTTGGCTGCGCCACCGACACGATGTCCGGCCAATCTGGCCAACTTGATAGACCCCTCGATAGCCTCGGTGCCGCTATTGGAGAAGAAAGCTCGCTGCAGGCCGGAGAGCGTGCAAAGTTTCTCTGCCAGGAGTCCCTGGTATTGGTTGTAGTAGAGATTCGAGAGGTGGATGGCCCGCGCCGCCTGCTCCCGAACCGCCTTAACGATCCGTGGATGGGCATGCCCCAGTGCATTCACCCCCAGCCCGGCCACAAAATCCAGGTAGCGCTTGCCATTGAGGTCAAAAACAAAAACACCCCTGCCACGCTCGATGACCAAGGGATATCGGCTGTAAGTCTGGAGTAGAAAATCATGTTCGCGGCGTGTAACTTCCGCCGCTGCTGGGGAGAGCTCTATATCGGGCATGAAGCGATTGTACCCAGAATCTCCGCCTTCCCCGAATCCCCCTACTGCG
>Ga0335078_10005950_pt1 | contig 18046 bp, 15 predicted proteins | sample Lox_Sample_32_FD_206711 | JGI IMG/M metagenome (GOLD analysis project Ga0335078, IMG submission 206711) | Soil microbial communities from Loxahatchee National Wildlife Refuge, Florida, United States - Lox_Sample_3.2 | ecosystem: Environmental > Terrestrial > Soil > Wetlands | place: USA... | reverse complement strand
TTCTCACGCCCTGCCCCAGCCGAGCGTCAGCCCGGGGCAAGGCGCGACGACCCACGGCCAAGGCGCTCAGCCACAGGGTCAGGGCCATCAGACCCAAGACCAAGCTTCCCAACCGCCGGCGCAAGTCCGCCCGAGCCAAGCGGCTCCGACGACGCAGAGCCAGAGTCAGCCGATCCAAAGCCTGCAAGGCCACGGTCATCAAAACCACGGCCAGGCTTCGCAAATGCAAGCCCCGCCGAGCCCGACCGCTCCAACGCAGCCCCCGGTTCGGCAGAGCCATGGCGGGCATGGCCACGCCGCTCCGATGCAAGGCCAGAACCCTCCGCAATCTTTGCAGGGGCGGCAGTCCCAGTCCCAGGGACATAATTCTCAAAGACAGCAACCTCAGGGCCCGAACCTGCAGCAGATGATTCAGAGGCAACAGGGTCCGAACCCGCAGCAGATGATCCAGAGGCCGCAGGGCCCGGGACCGGAGCAAATGATTCAGAGGGCGCAGGGTCCCCGATCGCAGCAGGTGATTCAGAGGCCGCAGGCTCCCGGACCGCAGCAGATGATGATGCAAAGATCACAGAGTCCGGGGCCCCAGCAGGTCTTGCAGCGGCCGGCGCCGCAGCCGCAGAAACAAGGCGAGCCGCGTAAGCAGGGCGATCCCTCGCAGCCGCATGGCGGAGATCATCACTAGAAGCCCTGACGATGGGACGGCGCGCTCTTGCGCAATCGAACAAGGGTATCGTCGCTCCCCAGCGCCTAGGAATTTCGGGAGAGCATCAGAGTCATGATGTTGGTTGCTTGCGTCAGCGATCGTGAAATAATCGACGGCTGTCGCAAAGCCATCTCAGAATCATATCTTCTACCGGCGCAGATGACCGACTTGGGTTTCTAGCTCCGCCCGTCGCTGACGACGGGTTGTGGGGAGAGGAAACACGTCCCGCCGCGCCCTCATTTCGCGCGCGCAGTCGGGCGGGACGCTCATCGAGCAGCGCCGCGGTCAATCCGCGAGACTCTGGAGCGCGTTCCCAAAAACCGCTTCGCGCTCTTTGGGAACACGCTCTCGCCGCCCTGGAGAAAAAATTCGAGACGGAGCAGTTCCAGTCAAGCATTTCATTCCCATCGCTTTTCGCCGGCGACCGCCCATTCTCGCCACAAGAAAGACCAGCTTCCGCTCGGAAAACGCCGAGTTTTGCGAATTAGCTCGCGCTCATCGCCCGAGCGTGGGCTCAACCGAGTTTTAACAGATGCGACGCCTCGTCATCATATCAAATCGCGTTGCGGATCCCGAGTGCAGTCAGGCCCAAGGGGGACTTGGGGTTTGCGTGCTCGACTCCTTACGTGAGCGAGGCGCGCTGTGGTTGGGTTGGAATGGCGAGATCGTCGCCGACGACGCAGAAATCAACGCGACGCGCACGCAATTTGACGCCTTGACGCTGGCGACGGCGCCGCTCACGGAACGCGACTACAACGAATATTACCTTGGATTCGCCAACGCCGCTCTCTGGCCGGTTTACCACAATCGGCTCGATCTCGCGCGCTTTACGCAAGAAAGCGTCGACGGCTACCGGCGAGTCAATGATCGATTTGCTCAAATGCTCATGCCGATGCTGCAATCCGACGACCTCATCTGGGTCCAGGACTATCATTTCATTGCGCTTGGAGCGAGGCTACGCGCGCGCGGCGTCGCCACCCAAATCGGTTTCTTTCTCCACATTCCCTTTCCGCCGCCAGACGTCCTGGTGGCTATCCCTGAGCACGAGTGGTTGCTGAACGCGCTTTTCGAATATGACCTGATCGGGTTTCAAACCAAAACCGATCTTGGAAATTTCTGCCGTTTCGTTTGTGATTTCATGGGTGGGGAGATGGTTTCGCCGGATGTTCTCCGCCTGGCGGGCAAATGTCTCTCGGTTGCGGTGTTTCCCGTCGGGATCGACGTCGACGCTTTTGCCGCAATGGCCAGGACTCCCGAGGCGGGTCGGCGAATTTTGCGCTTGCACAGGGCGGGCGAGCCCCGCACCAACATCATTGGGGTGGATCGCCTCGATTACACCAAAGGCTTGCCGGACAGGTTGCGCTCCTTCAGGCGCCTGCTCGAGCTCTACCCTGAGAATTGCAAGACGGTGACCTTGATGCAGATTGCGCCGCCAACGCGCCAGGAGGTGCAGGCCTATGCTGATATTCGCCATGAGCTCGAAGCGCTTTCGGGCGAAATCAATGGAGAGTTCGGCGACTTTGACTGGACGCCCGTCCGCTATATTCATCGCAGAGTCGGGCGCGAGACGCTCGCCGCCCTCTATCGCGGCAGCCAGGTGGGGTTGGTCACGCCCTTGCGCGACGGCATGAATCTCGTCGCCAAGGAGTATGTCGCCGCCCAGGATGAAGACGACCCGGGCGTATTGGTGTTGTCGCGCTTCGCAGGCGCGGCGGAGGATCTCGAAGAGGCTTTGATCGTCAATCCTTATGACGCCGATGAAGTGGCGCAGGCGATGCAGACGGCGATCCATATGCCGCAAGCGGAACGGATCGAGCGTCACAGCGCGCTGATGGCGCGGATTCGCGAGCGGGACGCCTGTAATTGGATGAAACAATTTGTCGGAACACTGGCGAATAGCCCGTCTGGGCTCGCCGTCGCGCAAATTTAGAGGGCGTCGGTCAGCGCACGGTTGGCGCCAAATCCTGCGCCAAGCGACAATTCTGCGCGAGCGGGAGTATAAAGGAAGGCTCGACGCCAGCCGCTCGGCGGCGCGCTGATCAGGCCTCACGCTTTCGAGGGAACGCTCGACATGGTCATTCCCCTGCACGACGACGCGGAATTGAGGTTCGTGCGGCGTCCCGTCGTGAACTGGACGCTGATCTTCATCAACGTCGCCGTGTTCCTCATCGTGCGAAGCGAGATTTTCGGCGATCCCTTGACCGTCATCCGCGGCTTCGCGCTCATCCCGCGCGTGCTCTTCGGCGAGGCGCAGCTCGCCAAATGGATCGTGGGACCCCCGGCGCCGCTCACGCTCATCACCTCGCTCTTCTTCCATTCGGGCTGGCTGCATCTGATCGGCAACATGCTCTTTCTCTACGTGCTCGGCGACAATGTCGAAGATGCGATGGGATCGCTTCACTATCTGCTTTTCTATCTTTCCTGTGGCATCGCCTCGGGCGTCGTCTTCGCCTATGCCGCGCCCGAGACGATCACGCCGCTCGTCGGCGCGTCGGGAGCGATCTCCGGCGTTTGCGCCGCCTATCTAATGCTCTATCCGCGCGCGACGATCTTCGGCCTCGCCGCGATCTTTCCGATCCGGGCGCCGGCCTGGATGTTCGTCGGCGCCTGGATCGTGCTGCAAGTCGTTCACGCCGCCTTCGGCGATCAGGACCACGTCGCCTGGATCGCGCATCTTGGCGGCATCGTCGCCGGGCTTATTTTGACGCCGATGTTTGCGCGCCGCAGCGTCGCGCCGCGCCTCCCCCGGCGCGCGCCGCGGCCTCCGCCGCCGAGCGACGAGGAGCCGACCGGATGACGAGAGGGGATCGCCCGCTGGAGATTGGCGCTCTCCTCTTCGAGGGGCTCGATCAGCTCGATCTCACCGGCCCTTTCGAGGTTCTTTCGCAGTTGCCGGATGCGGTTTTTCGCGTCTACGGCAAGACGACTGCGCCCGCGCGCGACATGCACGGCTTGCGCATCCTTCCCGACGCGCGGCTCGACGAGGCCCTGAACCTCGATGTTCTGGTCGTTCCGGGAGGCTTCGGGCAAGAGGCGGTCATGGATGACGAGGAGACGCTCGCCTGGGTCGAGCGGCAGGCGGAGGACGCGACGCATGTGCTCTCTGTCTGCACCGGCGCTCTGATCCTCGGCGCGGCGGGGCTCCTGAGAGGTCGGCGCGCGACGACGCATTGGGCCGTGCGCCATTTGCTTCCTTTTTTCGGCGCCTTCGGCGTCGACGAACGAGTCGTCGTCGACGGCAAAGTGACGTCCACCGCGGGCGTCACGGCCGGGCTCGACGGCGCGCTCCGGCTCGCCGCCGCGCTTCGCGGCGAAGAAGCGGCGCGCGAAATCCAGCTCTTCATGGAGTATGCCCCCCAGCCGCCTTTCGACAGCGGCTCAGTGACGAGCGCGCCATTGTCGGTCGTCGAAGGCGTGCGACTCCGAACGCAGGCGATCACGGCGCGGCGCGAAGCGACAGCCAGGCGCATCGCGACAAAGCTGGGAATCGAGGCCTGATACGGTTTCGGGCTGATGGCCTATCGCTTGAGCGGCGCCTTGCGCGAAAGCTCGTCAAGGCGAGTAACGCGCCTGTTCCGCTTGCGCTTCGCCCCTTTGGGTGACGAGCCGTCGCGCAAGTCGCAATTCATCATCCATCTCCCTTTGGCGGGCTTTGCCGCGCTTTTACGCGCAAAGCTCCCCAAAGATCGTATCGCTACGCCCGATGCGGCGCGCCGAGAGCGGGCGCAAGGTGATGCGTCAGCCCCAGCGCTGCGAGCGCGAGCAGAGTGAAACCGGCGCTCGCCAGGAAGGTCGCGACGGCGCCGTAAGCGTCCCACAAGGCCCCGGCGAGAAGGCTGGCGCAGAGCGTCGCGAGACCGCCGATGAGATTGAAGAGGCCGAAGGCGGTTCCGCGCAGCTCCGGCTCCGCGACGTCGGCGACGAGCGTGGCCAGCAGCCCTTGCGTCAAGCCCATGTGCAGGCCCCAGAGAACAACGCCGAGCGCGACGGCCAAGGCCCCAAAGGGCGCCGCCAGAGCCATGTCGGCGCAGAGGAGGAGCAGTAGTCCGGCCGCGAGCGGCGCGAGGCGGCTCCGCCCGTCGGTGAAGGCGCCGGCGGGATAGGCCGAGAGCGCATAGACGATATTCATCGCGACGAGCACCAGCGGACTGAGGGCGATCGGCAGTCCCGCGTCGCGCGCGCGCAGGATCAGGAAGGCTTCGCTGAAACGGGCGAGCGAAAACAGCGCGGCGCTGAGCGCGACGAGCCAGAATCCTTTGGAAAGGCGTTTGAGCTCCTCGACATGCAGCGGAAAGCGCGGCTTGCGCAGATCTTCGGTCCGTGCGGGCTCCGTTACGGCGACAAGAAGAAGCGCCACGGCGAGAAAAGCTGGCGCGACCGCAATCCAGAAAACGAGCTTGAAATCGTCGTGGCTCCGCCACATCAGCAGGATCGCCAGCGCGGGCCCGAGGAAGGCGCCGATCGTGTCCAGCGACTGGCGCAGGCCGAAGGCGGCGCCGCGCAGCTCCACGGGGGCGAGATCGGCGACGAGCGCATCGCGCGGCGCGCCCCTTATCCCTTTACCGAGGCGATCGACGAAGCGCGCCGCGACGAGCGCGCCAATGTTCTGCGCCAGCGGAAAGGCGGGCTTCGTCAGCGCCGCCAAGCCATAGCCGATGGCGGCGAGGAGCTTCCGCCGCCCAAGCCAGTCCGAAAGCGCGCCGGAGAAGATCTTCACGATCGACGCCGTCGATTCGGCGACGCCTTCAATCGCGCCAACCTCGATCATCGAGGCGCCGAGCCCCGTCACCAGATAGACCGGCAGCAGCGCATGGATCATCTCGGAGGAGACGTCCATCAAGAGCGAGACGAACCCTAGCGCCCACACGCCCTTGGGAATCTTTCGCAAGCTTTGCGGCGCGCGGGGCGGGAGCGTCATGGGATCTCCGATTATCGGGGCGGCGAGTTCCTCCTCGACCTATAAAGCAAAGCTGTCGCCTTTTCTCCGCCGGCGCCGCATGGAAAACCGTCGGCCCCTTTGACGAACGGGTTGCGCCGGCTAAAATGTATGAGACTCAAATGGGGACCCGAGGATGACGGTGGAGGAGAAGCAGGGAGAGGACTTGGAAATGGCCGAGCTTGTGGAGGCGATCCCCCTGCCGCCCCCCGAGATGACGCTGCTCATCGTCGATGACGACCGGCCCTTTCTGAACAGACTCTCCGCCGCGATGCAGGCGCGCGGCTTCCTGGTCTCGGTCGCCGACTCCGTCAAAGCCGGTCTCGCCGCCATTGCGGATAGCCCCCCCGCTTTCGCGGTGATCGACATGCGGCTCGGCGACGGCAACGGCCTCGACGTGATTTGCGAGCTCAAGGCCAAGCGCCCCGGCGCGCGCGGCGTGATGCTGACCGGCTACGCCAATATCGCGACAGCCGTCACGGCGGTGAAGCTCGGGGCCTTCGACTATCTGGCGAAGCCCGCCGACGCCGACGAGATCTATCACGCGTTGATGGCGACGCAGTCGGAAAAGCCGGAGACCAGCGAGAACACCATGTCTGCCGACCGGGTCCGCTGGGAGCACATTCAGCGCGTGTTCGAAGCCTGCGACCGCAACGTCTCGGAGACGGCGCGCCGACTCAATATGCATCGGCGCACCTTGCAGCGCATTCTCGCCAAGCGCGCGCCCCGTTAGTGGAAGCTTCCTTACGGCTCCCCAGGGTGCAAAGCGACATGCAAACGCGTCGCGGCCAGGGCGCCGAAGCGCAGGAGCAACGCCCGCCGCGCCGCCGAGGCAAGCGGGTGGATCGGCGCCTCCCATTCGACCGCCGCGCCATGCGCGTCCGCGATGACCAACCCCGCCTCCGCGGGAAAAACCCCGTCGGCGCTCTCCGCGATCGCGAGAGGGATGGCGAAGTAGAAGCGGTCGCAAAAGGAGCGGTAATGGCGCCATTTGCCGTCCGCGCGAAAGTCCGCGACGGAGGATTTGACCTCCACGATCCTGATCGAGCCGTCCCGCCCGAGCGCGAGGAGATCGGCTCGCCGGCCGTCGGGAAGCGGAAATTCGCTCAGCACCGCATGGCCTTGCGACCGCAACAGAATGCGAGCGCCCCTGGTGACGCTGCGCGTCTGCTCGGGGCGCAGGCCGAGCGCTTCGGAAGATCCCGCAGGCGTCTCGAGGGGCACGTCTCAAGGCTCCTTAGCGCGCCTCCCGCTCGAACGGAGTGGTTCGAGCGAAAAGGAATCGCGCCAAATCAAAACGTTGGAGCGAATTCCGATCGCAAAAGTCTGTCAACTTTTGCGGAATTCGCCATGGCGCCGGGGCCGACAAGGCGGCGCAGCGGTATGCTGCGCGCGTCGCCAAACCCCGTGCAAGCATGTTAACAACTCCGATCTCGCCGCCAAAGGGTGTCGTTAGATGAGAAAAATCCTGGCCGCGCTGCTTGTTTTCGGCGCGCTTTCGCTTGCTCAAGCCGTCGCCAAGGACCGCGTCGTCAACATCTTCAACTGGAGCGACTATATCGACGCCAAGACGCTCGACGATTTCACGCGCGAGACCGGCATCAAGGTCGTCTACGACACTTACGACTCCAATGAGATCTTGGAGACGCGCCTGCTCGCGGGCTCGACCGGCTACGACGTGGTCGTGCCCTCGGCGACGTTCCTCTCGCGTCAGATCAAGGCGGGAATCTATCAGCCGCTCGACATGAGCAAGCTGCCGAATGCGAAGAACATCTGGCGCGAGATCGCGGCCAAGCTCGCTCGCTACGATCCGGGCAACCGCTATGCGATCGATTACATGTGGTACACGACGGGCGTCGCCTATGACGTTGGGAAGGTGAAGGAAAAGCTCGGCGACAAAGCCATCAAGAGCTGGGACCAGATCCTGCGCCCCGAGAATCTGAAGAAGCTCTCGAGCTGCGGCGTCTACATGCTCGACAGCCCCGAGGACATGTTCGCGATCGCGCTGAATTATCTGAAGCTCGATCCCAATTCCAAGAAGCCCGAGGATCTCCACAGGGCCGAAATGCTGCTCGCCTCGCTGCGGCCCTACGTCAAGAAATTCCATTCCTCGGAATATATCAATGCGCTGGCGAATGGAGACATCTGCGTTGCGATCGGCTGGTCCGGCGACGCCTTCCAAGCCCGCAACCGCGCCCGCGAGGCCAATAACGGCGTGGAGATCGCTTTCTCGATCCCGCAGGAGGGCACGCTGATCTCGCTCGACGCCCTCGCCATACCCAAGGACGCCCCGCACCCCGACGAGGCCTATGCGCTGATCGATTATCTGCTACGACCGGAAGTCGCCGCGCGTAACACCAATGCGACGCATTTCGCCAATGGCGTCGCCGCTTCACGGCCGCTCATCGACCCGACGATCCTTAGCAATCCGTCGATTTATCTCGACGAGGCGACGATGAACCGGCTCTTCGCCGTCACCCCGCCGGACCTCGCCACGCAGAAGACGATCACGCGCGCCTGGACGCATGTGAAGACGGGTCGCTGACCGGCCTTAAGGCGCGGGGCGCAGCCTTGGTCCGCGCGGAGGCGGTCGATCGCGTCCGTGACGCCGCGCGACGTGACGCCGCGCGATAGGACTATAAATCCTCAATCATTGCTCGTTGAGCATACGCTTAAGCAATTCGACCACCTGAGCAAGGCCATTGTCCTTGGCGATCAGGTTTTCGATCTTGCGCACCGCGTGAATTACGGTCGTGTGATCGCGGCCGCCGAAGCGCCGGCCGATTTCCGGCAAGGAGCGCGGCGTCAGAGCCTTCGATAGATACATGGCGACCTGACGCGGCAAGACCACATTGGCGGTCCGGCGCGACGAGACGATGTCGGCGCGCGAGACGTTGTAATGGCTGGCGACGAGCTTCTGAATGTCATCAATCTTGACGCGTTTCGGCTCATGAGTATTGACGAGGTCGCGGATCGCCATTTCTGCAGTCGTGATGCAGACCGGCGCTCCGTTCAAGCTCGAATGCGCGAGCAGCCGTGAGACTGCGCCGTCGAGATCGCGACCGTTCGAGGCGATGACCTTCGCAACGTAGAGAATGACGTCGCGCGGAACGACGAAAGAGTCGTGCTGCTCTTTCGCGGCGGCGATACGCGTCTCCAGCACCCGCTGACGCAACTCCTCGTCCAGCGGGCCGATTTCCACGCAAAGACCGCCCTTCAACCGCGACGACGCGCGTTCGTCGAGCGATTCGAGTTGCGACGGCGGCCGGTCCGCTGCGACGACGATCTGGCGGCTGGAATCGATGAGGGCGTTGACGAGATGCGAAAATTCGGCCCGCAACGTCTTGCCCTGAAGAAATTGGAGGTCGTCCACGACCAGCATGTCGATCGAGCGCAGGTCTTCCTTGAGCGCATAGGCGGTCTGGTCGCGTAGCGCATTGCCGAAGTTGCTCATGAAGCGTTCGGCGGTCAGATAAAGCACGCGCCGCCGGCCCTCGCTGACCTGCCGGGCCATGGCTTGAAGCAGATGCGTTTTGCCCAAGCCGACCGACGCATGAACATAAAGAGGATTGAACAACGGCGCGGCGCCTTGCGCGCATTGCTCTGCGGCGCGACGGGCCGCGGCAAAAGCGAAGTCGTTGGATTTGCCCACCTTGAAGGTCGCAAAGGTCAGCCGCCTGTCCAAGGGCGAGCCAATGAAACCGTCAGCCTCCGCTCTATTGCCGGTTTTTGGAGCGCCGGCGCGGCAGTGAAAGGCGCGAGCGGACTCTCCCATGTCTCCCGCTTTGGCCGGGGCCTGCGACGACGCAGGCCGGAAGCCGTTCACAAGACTCCTCAAGCCGGGCGCCGCATCCTGCGCCGGCTTCATCTTGGGGTTCGGCGTGCGCACCTCGATGATCACCTTGTCCACGCCCCTGAACTCGGCTGCGATGCGCGCCCTGATGAGCTCGAGGTAATGCTGGTTCATCCAGTTGCGAAGGAACTTGGTGGGCATCGTCAAATGGAGGACGTTCGCCTCGCGGCGCAGCAATTCGAGCGCAGAGAACCAGGTCTCGTATTTCTGATTTCCGACCTCGACGCGCATCCGTTCGCGCGCACGTTCCCATTCTTGTCTATATTCACTCGAAAGCGGCGCGGTTGGCGGCTGATCATCGTCTGACATGGAAGCGTCCCGAGAGTAAAGCTTTCGCGCCCGCACGGCGACCATGCGCCGCGCGGCCTTTGACCACTTGCAATTTCTTGAAGTGACGAGTCGACGCCGGTCGCGCCGACAGGAGCGCGTCAGTCGATTAGCGGCCCACTGTCAGGCACGGCGCCTGCGGCGTTAGGACCTTTAGCGCGTCGGACCGGGCGCAACGTTTGCGCTCTCTCGAAATATGAAACTTTGCCGTCCCTGCCCCTCAGCCCCGCCCGCATAACCAGCCCTCCATGCACCCGTAATTGCTCGAACCCGCCTCGCACGAACAAATGCTCAGCCACGCATTACCTCGCGCCGTGCTTCGACCCGCCTGCGAACATCATTCTTCAAGAAGACGGCGACCACCGCTTAACCGGTCGCGGACAGGAGGCGACCGCCATCTTGAGCTCCGCAACGATACGAAGCGCGTGAGCGTCTTTCTGTCCCCGATGAATGGACATTAGTCGGCTCGTTTTCGCCCCGCAATCGCAAAAGAACTTAGAACGAGCGCGAAAGCGACGGCGCCGGAGGGTTGCGCACGCTCGGCGCTGCGACTCGATTGTGATTTAACGCATTGCCGAAAACACGGCGTTTGAAATTTTTTTTTCACCCAATCGTCATCGGAGATCACGCAACGCGCAAGAGACGGCGCAAGAGGCGACCGGAAAGGCCGTTACGCCAATCTTGTGCGCAAGGAATTGAATTTCAGAAAAAATTCGTGCTCGGGCAAATGAGCGACATCAATTTGTTTACGACTGCGTGGTGCCGTCAGCACGTGACGGCATTGTAAGCAAACGCGAAGCGTGAGAGCGCCCCGACTTCGGCGCGCAGGAATCGCCCGCCTCAACCAGCGGAGGCGAGCGCCTTCACGCGCGACGTCAAACGCGACACTTTGCGCGAGGCGGTGTTCTTGTGAATGACGCCGCGCTGAGCCGCGCGCATCACGATGGGCGCCGCGTTCTGCAACGCTTGAGTCGCCGCCGTCGCGTCCCCAGAGGCGATCGCCTCTTCGACTTTGCGCAGCAATGTCCGCATCTTGCCGCGACGAGCGCGATTGACGGACGTGCGGCGAGCAATTTTGCGAACGGCCTTCTTGGCCGAACTCGTGTTAGCCATCTCTATTTCCTTTGGGGGGCTTGCGAAGCGCTAAAGGGCCTCGAAGCGCCGATAGCCGCAAGCTTGCGGCGAAGTGGGCGCTTATAGGCCGAGGGCCGCGTCCGCGTCAATGGATGGCTGGGACGGCCTATTGGGGCGGGCGGTCCAAGGGAAACCCTCGACAACCGGGCCGCCGGGGCCCCGACGGAGCACGAAGCCCTCACCCTGCGCGCAGCAACCGGACGGCTTCGTCCCGTTCGAAGAGATAGAGCAGCACACGCAAGGCTTTACCGCGCTCGCTGGTCAGTTCCGGATCGCGACGCAGGAAGAGTTCCGCGTCATCCCGCGCCAAGGCGAGCAGCCGCGCATGCGCGACGAGCTCGGCAAGACGGAAAGCGGGAAGGCCGGATTGGCGGGTGCCCAGGATTTCCCCCTCCCCGCGCAGCCGCAGATCCTCTTCGGCGATCCGAAAGCCGTCCTCGGTCTCTCTAATGGTTTTCAGCCTTTCCGCGGCCGTGGGGCCGAGCGGGCCCTTATATAAGAGCAGGCAGAAGGAGTCGCGGCCGCCGCGGCCGACGCGGCCGCGAAGCTGATGGAGCTGCGCCAGACCGAAACGCTCGGCGTGCTCGATCACCATGATCGTCGCCTCGGGCGCGTCGACTCCGACCTCGATGACCGTGGTCGCCACAAGAAGCTGCGTTCCGCCGTTTTGAAAGGCCTCCATGGCGGCGTCCCGCTCGGGACCTTTCATTCGGCCATGCACGAGGCCGACACGCGCGCCGAAGCGGTGCTTGAGAAAATCGAAGCGCTCCTCGACCGCGGCGAGATCGAGCGCTTCGTTTTCTTCAACGAGCGGACAAACCCAATAGGCCCTGGCTCCGCCGGCGAGGCTACGCTCCAACCCTTCGAAAACTTCCTCCATCCGCGAGAGCGGGAGCGCGCGCGTCTTGATCGGCGTGCGGCCGGGCGGCTTCTCGTCGAGGATCGAGCTCTCCATGTCGCCGAACAACGTCAACGCCAGGGAGCGCGGGATGGGGGTCGCCGTCATGACCAGCGTGTCGGCCGCCTCCCCCTTGGCGCCGAGCGCCAGCCGCTGCGCGACGCCGAAGCGGTGCTGCTCGTCGACGACCGCGAGACCTAGATCCTGAAAGACGAGATCGCCGGTGATCAGCGCATGCGTGCCGATGACCACGCGCGCCTCTCCCGCCGCCACAGCGGCGCGCAACGCAGCGCGCTCGCTGCTCTTCGCGCGTCCCGTGAGGAGAACCGTCTCCACGCCCTCAGCGCGAAACAGCGGCGCAAGCTTCTCGTAATGCTGTCGAGCGACGATTTCAGTCGGCGCCATCAAGGCCGTCTGGCGGCCGGCTTCGATCACCTCGGCCATCGCCAGAGCGGCGACGATCGTCTTCCCGGACCCCACGTCGCCCTGCAGCAGACGCAGCATGCGTCGATCCGAGGCGAGATCGGCGTGAATGTCCGCGAGCGCGCGGCGCTGCGCTTGCGTCAGCGAGAAGGGCAGAGCGGTTTGAATCGCCCGCGCGAGTCGCCCTGCGCTCTTGTGCTCGCGCTCGGGCGGACGGCGCATTTTGGCGCGCAGAAGACGCAGCGCGAGCTGCTGGGCCAGAAGCTCGTCGAGCGCGAGACGCTGTCGCGTGAGGCTCGTGAGCGCAATGTCGGCGGGCTCCTGCGGATGATGCAGGCGCTCCAGCGACTCCGCAAAGCCCCCGAGCTTATGGGCGGCGAGGACGGAAGGGTTCTGCCACTCTGGAAGCTTGGGAAGCTTCTCCAAGGCGCGATCGACCGCGCCCCGCACCTGGCGCTGCTGCAAACCTTCGGTCAGCGGATAGGCCGCTTCGACCGGCGGCAGGCGCGCGACGCCCGCCTCGTCCAGAATGCGGTCGGGATGCACGATCTGGCGGTGGCCGTCATAAAGTTCGAGCTTGCCGGAAACCCAGCGCGTCGCGCCGGTCGGCAGGCTGCGCTCGATCCAATCGATATTGGCGAGAAAAAACACGAGCAGCGCGTCGCCGGTCTCATCCTCGACCAGAACCCGGTAAGGGCCCTTGGAATAGCGCCCCTCCGGCCGACGATGCTCGGCGACGCGCACCTTGACGAGCACCATCGTGTCGAGCGGCGCCTCGGCAAGGCGCGGACGCGTTCGCCGATCCAGCGTGCTGATCGGCGGCGAGAACAGGAGATCGACGAGCCGCGCGTCCTGTCCGGGTTTCGCTAGAAGACGGTTGAACAGCGCCGCGGTCTTGGGTCCGACGCCTGGCAAGGCGGCGACACGGCCGAACAGGGGATCAAGAATCGAGGGGCGCATGGGGCGCGCAATCTCGCCTAAACCGTGGGGATTGTCATGTGGAGCGGAGGATGAAGGGCGGGTATGATGAGTCCGTGCACAGCTCTCGAGAGGATCAGGCATGAGCGCGATCCCTGAAAAACGCATGACCGCCGAAGAGTTCATCGTCTGGGAGGAAGGCGTTGCGGGGCGATACGAGCTGGTCGACGGCATGGTGATTGCCCAAGCTGCCGAGCGCGCGGCGCATGTCAGGACGAAGGCCAAGGTTCACAATGCGCTCGACGCGGCGATCCGGCGAGCCGGCGCCCCGTCTCATGCAATGGCGGACGGCATGGCGGTGCGGATCGACAAGAGCACGGTCTTCGAGCCGGACGCCCATGTGTATTGCGGACCCGAGCTCCCGGGCGACGCGCTCTTCTCCGAACGTCCGATTATCGTCGTCGAGGTCATTTCGCCATCCACCGGGCGTAACGATGCGCTCGGCAAGCTCGAAGGCTATTTTCGACTGACGAGCGTGAGGCACTATCTGATCCTCTCCCCCGACGAGCCGCTCGTGATCCATCACGCGCGCGGCGAAGGCGAGACGATCCAAACCCGCATCTTCCGCTCGGGTGTCATCGCGCTCAACCCGCCGGGATTGGGGCTTGATCTGACGGATATTTACGGAGCGGCGATCCCGGAGGGCGCCGCGTGACGCATCAGGGAGAGATTCATCATGCCGCCGCGCTTCGCCACAACGCCGAAACCACCCTATTGGGTCGTCGTGTTCACCGCGCAGCGCAAGGATCCCGATCCCGAATATGAGGCGATGGGCGCGAAGATCTTCGAGCTAGCGACGCAGCAGCCCGGCTTTCTCGGGATCGAGGCCGCCCATGATTCCGAGGGCTTCGGCGTCACCGCCGTCTATTACAGCGACGAAAAGTCGATCCTCGCGTGGAAAGCCAACGCCGAGCATCAGACCGCGCAAAAACTCGGCAAGGAGCGCTGGTACGCGCATTACGAGGTGCGCGTCGCGCAGGTGGAGCGAGCGTATGGCGGGCCGTGAGGCCGACGCCAATCCGAATCTCGAGCGCTTCCTGAAAAGTTAGACGCAAGTCGCGTCTCACCCCACCTCCCGCACCGCCCCCTTGGCCGCGCTCGTCGCCATCGACGCATAGGCGCGCAGCGCCTTCGACACTTGGCGCGGGCGTCGTTCCGCCGGCGCAAAGCCTTTGGCGGCTTGCGCCTTGCGGCGCGATGCGATCTCGGCGTCATCTACTGCGAGCGTGATCGAACGCTTCGGGATGTCGATCTCGATTCTGTCGCCATCCTGGACAAGCGCGATGAGGCCGCCTTCCTCGGCTTCCGGCGAGACATGGCCGATCGAAAGACCGGAGGTGCCGCCGGAGAAGCGCCCGTCGGTGATCAGAGCGCAGGCTTTGCCGAGGCCCTTCGACTTCAGATAGCTCGTGGGATAGAGCATCTCCTGCATGCCCGGCCCGCCGCGCGGGCCCTCGTAGCGGATGACGACGACCTCGCCCGCCTTCACGTCGCCCGTGAGAATGCCGGAGACCGCCGCGTCCTGGCTCTCATAGACTTTGGCGGAGCCCGCGAATTTGAGGTTGCTCTCGTCGACGCCGGCCGTCTTCACGATGCAGCCGTCCTCGGCGAGATTTCCAAACAGCACGGCCAGCCCCCCGTCCTTGGAGAAGGCGTGCGCCGCATCGCGGATCACACCCTTGGCGCGATCCATGTCGAGCGCTTCATAGCGACGATTTTGTGAAAAAGCCGTCTGGGTCGGCACGCCGCCCGGCGCCGCCAGGAAGAAGTTGCGCGCCGCCACGCCCGCGCCGCCGCAAATGTCCCAGGCGGCGATCGCGTCGCGCAAGGTCTTGCTGTGCACGGTAGGCAGACCGTCGTGAAGGAGGCCCGCGCGCGACAGCTCGCCGAGAATGGCCATGACCCCGCCCGCGCGATGCACGTCCTCGAGATGCACGTCGGCCTTGGAGGGTGCGACCTTGCAAAGCACCGGCACGCGCCGCGACAATCGATCGATGTCGGCCATGGTGAAGTCGACCTCGGCCTCGTTCGCCGCGGCCAGGAGATGCAGCACCGTATTGGTCGAGCCGCCCATCGCAATATCGAGCGCCATCGCATTCTCGAAGGCCTTGAAGCTTGCAATGGAGCGTGGCAGCACGGTCGCGTCTTCCTGCTCGTACCAGCGACGCGCCAGCTCCACGATGCGGCGGCCCGCTTCGAGGAAGAGCTCCTTACGGTCCGCGTGGGTCGCGAGCGCCGTGCCGTTGCCCGGCAGCGCGAGCCCCAAAGCCTCGACGAGGCAGTTCATCGAATTCGCCGTGAACATGCCCGAGCAGGAGCCGCAGGTCGGACAGGCCGAGCGCTCGATGACCTTGACCTCGGCGTCGCTGTAATGGTCGTCGGCGGCGGCCACCATCGCGTCGACGAGATCGAGCGCGACTTCCTTGCCGTGAACCTCGGCCTTGCCGGCCTCCATCGGACCGCCGGAGACGAAGATCGCGGGAATATTGAGCCGCAGCGCGGCCATCAGCATGCCCGGCGTGATCTTGTCGCAGTTGGAGATGCAGACGAGCGCGTCGGCGCAATGCGCATTGGCCATGTATTCGACGCTGTCGGCGATGATCTCGCGCGAGGGCAGCGAATAGAGCATGCCGTCATGCCCCATCGCAATGCCGTCGTCGATCGCGATCGTGTTGAATTCCTTGGCGACGCCCCCAGCCCTCTCGACCTCGCGCGCGACGAGCTGCCCTAAGTCCTGGAGATGGACATGGCCCGGGACGAATTGCGTGAAGGAATTGGCGATCGCGATGATCGGCTTGCCGAAATCATCGTCGCGCATCCCTGTCGCGCGCCAAAGGCCTCTCGCGCCCGCCATGTTGCGGCCGTGGGTCGAGGTGCGCGAGCGATAGGGAGGCATGGGAGGCTCTGCTTTCCGGCCGCAGCCGTTGGAAAGCAGTCACCTATCCCAACCCGCCAGCCGCCGCAACATGCGCGTTGCGGCGATGCGGGCGTAAGAACGCTTAGGCGGCGCGGCTCGCGAGAGTCTTGGCGACGGGCAGAGACTCGAGGCAGCCGACGATCGCGTCGATCGAGGCGAAGCTCTGGCGTCGCAGCATCGACACCGGGAACTCAATCTCGTAATGCTCCTCGAGCGCGAGCATCACGCGAATGGCGGCGAAGGGCGTCAGTCCCTCGTCATAGAGATTGGCGTTCGAGGCGAGAGTCATCGCGGGGCGATGCAGACAGCCTTGCTGATCCAGAAGGCGGCGGACGGTCTCGTTCATCAATTCCAGGCTCCATCAGAACCGGCGCGGCTTGCAGCACTTGGCTGGTCCAGGGCCGGCGCGTCATGACATATGTCATTTGAGAGGACGGCGCCTGAACGGTAAGTGAATAGCTGCAAGTTTTAGCCTTTGATGGTTAAGGGTTTGCTTCGGCGCCTCTAGGAGGCTCCCCTGGTTTCGCCCAGGCTCATGGCGAAAATAGGGTTTTTCGTGACTCTCTTCGTGGCTTGGATGGCTGGGACGTATCCGATGCGCGGCCGTCCTGCGCCGTCTAAGACTCTCAAAAGAGACGAGCGCTCCGGGTCAGCCGAGAGCGTCGCCGCAGTCGCTTACTGCATAAAATTCAAGCCGCGGCCTCGGACGGCGACGAAGCGCGCTCGCGCTCGCCTTTGCGGCTCAATGGGCGTTCTTGGCGCCGATGAGCCCGAAGGGAGTGGGCGCCAGGATGCTAAGATTGAAGAGCGTCGACCAGTTTCCGATGTAATAGAGCTCATGCGCGGCTCGTCTCTCGAGCTTCTCGACCGAGTCGCTCTCGCCGCGCCAGCCATTGACTTACGCCCAGCCGGCGATGCGGGGCTCGACGCGATGACGGGCGGGCATGGCCGTCGACCGCCTCCTCATAAAGACGATCCGCCGCCGGGCGTTTCGGAGCGTCCGAGTTAAGGAAGCCTGCATCGACGGGTTCGCTTCCCCACGGCGGCGAGATTGAGATAGAGTGCGAACTGTCAGCGGATGTGACCGCCAACGGGCGCATGACGACGCTCGATTTGCGAACAAGAGGAAGACGACATGCGCCCTTGGACATTGAAGACGCAGGCGCTCGCAGGGGCGTTGATCGTGGGAGTCTTGACTGCGCCGCCCGCCAATGCGGCCATGTGCCTGTTTGGCGGCTGCGACGTGGGCGAAAAGGCGGCGAAGGCCGTTCTTGAAAATTTGCTCAAGCAGCGTTTCGACAAGCCAGGTCAAATTCTCGAGTTCAAGACGACGATGACCGAGCGTCTCGAGATGCATGCGACGGGCGAGAAAGGCTTCGAATATTTTTTCAACGCGACGGTGCTGTTCCCCGAGGGCGCCAATCTCGAATGCAAGCCCGATGAAGCCGGCAAGTCTCCGGAAGGATGCTCGCCGAGCAAACATTTCGTGACGGCGCCGCGCAGCGCGGACCCTAAGGGCAAGCAATATGTGGCGCCGGGAGAAAAGGTGCTGTTCGACGAGGAATACCGCTTCTACGAAGCCGGCAAGAGCTGGAAGGGCCCAGACGGCAAGATTTACGAAGGCGAATGAGTCGTCGTTCGAACTCGAGCGGCGCGTCGGACGCTCCGGCATGAGGAGACGAGGCCGCGGCCGCGTCCCGCTGCGCGACGGCATGACGACCACGCCAGCGCTCCACACCCCCCCCACTCAGAGCGAATTCCGTAAAAGTCTATCAACTTTTGCGCAATTCACTCCAGCTTTCGCGCGCTCCTAGTGGTCGACGGAGGCCCAGATGCTCCGTTTCACGAAATAGAGCAGCGCCGCGAATACGATCAGG
>Ga0335078_10005949_pt1 | contig 18047 bp, 16 predicted proteins | sample Lox_Sample_32_FD_206711 | JGI IMG/M metagenome (GOLD analysis project Ga0335078, IMG submission 206711) | Soil microbial communities from Loxahatchee National Wildlife Refuge, Florida, United States - Lox_Sample_3.2 | ecosystem: Environmental > Terrestrial > Soil > Wetlands | place: USA... | reverse complement strand
GCGCCGCCCGCGCCGGGCGTTTCGAGCGCCCACACTTTGAAATTCGCGATCGTCGCGTCGTGCGCGCGCGCGCAACCCTCCGTCGTCGCCACCGCTTGCGCCGTGCGCGAAGACTCGAGCATCCCGGCGGACACGAGACCCGCCGCGCGCACCTGCGCGACGACGGGCGCGAGGAGCTCGGCGCGCGCTTCGGGTGTCGCCGAGGCGGTGTCGTGCTCGAAGCGGCGCGCCGAAGAACCGCGCTCGCCCGCGGGCGCGAATCCCGGAAAACCCTCGGTCACCGGCAAGAGCGGCGCGGCGCGCGCCGCGCTCGCAATCGCCTCCGCGATCGACGCGACGTCGAGCCGCGACGTCTGCGCTTCGGCGACGCGCATCCCGCCCTCGGCGCTCTTGGCGACGCGCACGACCGCGAACGGCTCTTCGAGCTCCATGTGTTGACCGAGCTCGCTGCCCGCGAAACGCGCGCACCCGCGGTGCGCGACGCTCGCGAAAATCTCCGCGTGCGCCTCGCCCGCGCGCGCGAGCGAATCCTTGCACAATGCAAGCAAATCCGAGCCCCGGATCGCGTCGCCGCTCACGCGCGCCTCCCCGTGTTCCCGATCGTGGCGTTGCGGAAGCGCGCGGGCGCCGCGCCGTGTGCGACTTGCATGATCTGCATGGGGTCGCCCTTGCCGCACGTCGAGATGCCGAAGAGCTTCCAATCTTCGGGCCCGCAGATCGCGTCGCACGATCGCCAGAACTCGTGCGTGATGCCGGTGTAGCGCGGGTCGCGGAAGAGTCGCGTCTTCTTGCCGTTCTTGATCTCCCACGCGGCTTCGCACGAGAACTGAAAGTTCAGACGCAGATCGTCGATGCTCCAGCTCTTGTCGATCGCCATGAAGACGCCGTCTTTCGTGTCCGCGACGAGATCGTCGAGCGATCCTTTCTTCGGCTCGAGCGAGACGTTCACCATGCGAATCAGCGGCGGGCGGTTCCATCCGTCGGCGCGCATCGTGCCCGTGGACTCGCGCGCGAGCGCGTGCGCGGTTTCGCGCGACGAGAGGTAATCGACGAACATGCCGCGCGCGATGAGCGGATGCGTGCCCGCCGCGACGCCCTCGTCGTCCCATCCGAAGGTGCCCATGCCGCCTTCGGTCGTCGAGTCCGCGACGATGTCGACGATGTCCGATCCGTAACGGAGCTTGCCGAGCATCCCCGGCTGCATGAACGATCCGCCCGCGAGCGAGATCTCCGAGCCGAGCGCGCGATCGAGCTCGGTCGGATGACCGCACGACTCGTGGATCTGCAGCGCGACTTGTGACGCGTCCAAGATCAAATCGCGCGTGCCCTCCGGGCACGGCGGCGCGGTGAGAAGCGCGATCGCGTCGTCGCGAATTTCGTCCGTGTGCGAGGCGAGATCGAGCGCGTCGATGCGCTCGTAGCCCGCTTGAAAGCCGTCGGAGCCTTGCCACGACGGATAACTCCGCCGCTGCGAGACGCCATCGTCGCCGAGCGCGAAGACTTCCATCCCCGCCATGCCGAACGTGAATCGCTGCGTGACGTCGGTGCCCTCCGTCGTGAGGAGGCGCTTCTCGACGCGCGACCACTCCATCCACGCGCTCGCCGACGAGATGGGTTTTCCCTTGCCGAGGAGCGCGCGGACGGGCGCATCGAGCGCGCGAAGTTTTTCGTCGATGGGCACCTCGAACGGATCGCGAACGACGCGCGTCTCGTACGTCCCGCGCGACGGCGGGCGCTCGGGAAACGTCACCGCGCGCATGGCGAGCGCGCCGGACGCCTTCGCGATCCGTGCCGCGCGCTTCGCGGCCGCGGCGAGCGCGCCTTCGCTGACGTCCGCGGTGCACGCGAAGCCCCAAGTTTTTTCGCCGAGCACGCGAATGCCGACCCCGCGCGTTTGCCCCGTCGACGCGTGCTCGGGTCCCCCGTCGCGCACGCGCAGCCGCTCGCTGCGATCCGAGACGAAGCGCACCTCCGCGTAGCGCACGTCCGGGTTCTTCGCGAGCGCGTCGATCGTCGCGCGAAGCGCGGCTTCCTCTTCGCGTGTGAGCATGGAATCGCGACGATACCGCAAAGTCGGCACGCGCGTTGCTCGAGCGCCGAGCATGAAAAAGCTCTTCTGCATCGCGCTCGTCGCGACGACGGGTTGCATCACTCCGCCGCTCGCGACCACGCAGACCGCGAACCCAGGAATCCAAGTCGATCTGCTCTTCGAGCACGACGGCTGTCGCGTCTATCGATTCCTCGACGGCACGTATCACTACTTCGCGCGTTGCGGCGGCGCGGGGCCGAACGCGACGATGTTGCCCGACCGCTGCGGCAAAGGCGGACGCGAGTGCGGCTCGGTCCCGACGTTCTAGTCTCATCGGCCGCGCAAGGCTGCGGCCGAGGCGCCCACGACTAAAGCTCGTCGACGAGCGACTGCGCCTCGATGAGCCGAGCGCGCGCTTCCTCGAGTGATTTCTTGTGCGCGTGCGCCTCCTCGACGACCTCCTTCGGCGCCTTCTCGGTGAAGCTCGGGGACGAAAGCTTTTTTTCCGTCGCGGCGATGTCTTTGTCGATCTTCTTGAGCTCGCGTTCGATCCGCGCGCGCTCGTGCGCGGGATCGACGAGCCCTTTCAAACCGACGAGCACCTCGATCGGACCCGACGCGCTCGGCACCACGCTCACCGTGTAGCCCTTCGGTCGCTCCGCCGTCGCGTCGAACGAAGGCGCGCCCTTCGTCTTCACGAGGAGCGCGATCGCCGCTCCGTGCTCACGGACGAACGCGTTCGCGCCTCGCACGACGAGCGGAATTTCCGCCGCGCGCTCGATCTCGTGCTCGCTTCGCACGGTGCGCGCCGCGACGATGACGCTCTTGAGGGTCTCGATTTCCGCCTCGATCGCGAGATCGCGCTTCGCGTCCTCCGGAGCGGGGTAGGGACACAGTGCAAGACTTGCAAACTCATCAGGATAATCGTGCAACTTCTGCCACAGCTCCTCCGTGATGAACGGCACGAACGGATGGAGAAGCCTCAAGCTCGCGCCGAGTACGTACGCGAGCGTCGCCGCCGTCTCCGCGTCTCTCTGGTCCCGAAGGCGCGGCTTGACGATCTCGAGATACCAGTCGCAGAAATCGTACCAGAAGAAGCGATAGAGCTCGTTCGCGCCTTCGTCGATGCGGAACGATTCGATGCCGCTCCGCGCGATCGACGTCGCGTTCGAGAGTCGCGAGAGGATCCAACGATTCCACGCGTCCCTCGCGTCGGGCGCTTTTTCGGGAAGCGTCGTGCTCGCGCCGACCAAATCGAGCGAAAGGCGCGTCGCGTTCCAAATTTTGTTCAAGAAGTGCCGGTTGCCTTCGATGCGTTTCGGCGCGAGCGCGATGCGCATGTTGCTCGGCGGGTACGCCGCGAGCGTGAAGCGCACCGCGTCGGCGCCGAACGCGGGGAATCCCTGACCCATCGCGGCCGCCGATGGATACGCTTTCTTGAATTTCGCGAGCGCGTCGCCGGCGAGATCTTGGAACGACGCGCCGTTCACGAGATCGAGCGGATCGATCACGTTGCCTTTCACCTTGCTCATCTTCTCGCCCGTCTCGTCGACGATGAGCCCGGAGAGGAGCACGCGACGGAACGGCACTTCGTTCATGAAGTGGAGCCCGAACATGATCATGCGCGCGACCCAGAAAAACAAAATGTCGTAACCGGTTTCGAGATCGCTCGTTTGCTTCGGGTTGGTCGGATAAAATTTCTTTAGCGACGGCGTCGCGTCGGGCCAACCGAGCGTCGAGAACGGCCAGAGCGCGCTCGAGAACCACGTGTCGAGCACGTCGGGATCTTGCGACCACCCCTCGCCGCACTCTCGCGGTCGTTCGCGCGCGACGCGGATTTCTCCGTTCGGTCCGTGCCACGCGGGAATTTGATGTCCCCACCAGAGTTGGCGCGACACGCACCAGTCCTGAATGTTCTCGAGGAAGTGATCGTAGGTCTTGACCCACTCCGGCGGGATCACTTCGACGCGCTTCGAGTGCACGGCGTCGAGCGCCCGCTCGGCCATCGACTTCATTTTCAGAAACCACTGCGTCGAGATCATCGGCTCGACCACGCCGCCCGAGCGCTGACACCGCGGGATGTTCAGCGTGTGCGGCTTGCTCCCGCGCGCGAGGCCCTTCTCGTCGAGCGCCTTCTTCACCGCGCGCCGCGCCTCTTTGCGATCGAGCCCGCGGAACTGTCCCGCGTTCTCGTTCATCGTCCCGTCGAGGTTGAAGATGTTGATCTCCTCGAGGCCGTGGCGCTTGCCCGTCGCGAAGTCGTTGAAGTCGTGCGCGGGGGTGACCTTCACCGCGCCGGTTCCGAATTTCGGATCGACGAGGATCGCGTCCGTGATGATCGGCACGAGACGCTCGACGAACGGATGCCGCAGTTTTTTGCCGTGCAAATGCGTGTATCTTGCATCGTCCGGATGCACGGCGACGGCGGTGTCGCCGAGCATCGTCTCCGGGCGCGTCGTCGCGACGACGATCTCCGCGTCTTCGCCGTCCACTTTGTACGCGAACTCGAAGAGCTCGCCGTTGGCGCCTTCCTCCGTTTCGACCTCGAGATCCGAGAGCGCCGTGCGGCACTCGGGGCACCAGTTGATGAGGCGCGTCGCGCGGTACATGAGGCCTTGCTCGTGCAAACGCACGAACGCCTCGGTGACCGCGCGGCCCATGTCGGCGTCCATCGTGAACTTGCTGCGGCGCCAATCGGGTGACGCGCCGAGCACGCGCTGCTGAAGCGCGATGCGCCCGCCGCTCTCGTTTTTCCACCGCCACACGCGCTCGACGAATTTCTCGCGACCGAGATCGAAGCGCGTCTTGCCTTCTTCTTTGAGCTGCCGCTCGACCACCGTTTGCGTCGCGATGCCGGCGTGATCGATGCCGGGTTGCCAGAGCGTCGAGAAGCCGCGCATGCGGTGGTAGCGGATGAGCGCGTCTTCGAGCGTGCAGCGCTGCGCGTGGCCCATGTGGAGCGAGCCGGTGACGTTCGGCGGCGGCATCGGGATGACGTAGACCGGGCGGCCGTCGTCGTCGTCGTTCGCTGCGAACACGCCGCTCTTCTCCCAGCGGTCGTACCAGCGCGACTCGACCTCGCGCGGATCGTACGGCTTCGACAAATCGGGAGCGTTCGGATCGGCCATCGTGGTGCCCTCGTTAGCACGGACGCGTTTGCCCGTGCACGTTGGACGCCGCGGCGCGAGGCGCGCTTATTCTTTCGTGAGTCGCGCGATTTCTTCTTTGATGATCGCTTCGGCGAGCTGCGGGACGACCTCCCACACGACTTGCTCGACGACCTCACGCGAGAGCGCGAGCACGCTCTCGATTTGAGACGCGCTCAAGCCGAGCTGAGCGAGCTTCGGCGCGAGCTGTCCGTTCGTGGCGGCGGCGATCGGCGCGGCTGCGGCGACGACCGGCGGAGGAGCGGGCGCGGGCGGAGCGGGTGCGGGCTTCGCGGCGATCGGCGCGGGCATCGCGGGCTTGGGCGGAGCGGGCGCGGCGCCGGGCGCGGGAGGAACTGCCGGTCCGTCCACCGCGAACATGAGCGTGCCCGATCGTTGCGGCGCGGGCCCTGGTTGATACGGCTTCGGCGCGGCGGGCGCGGGGGCGGGGGATTGCTCTTGGCTGAGACGCGGCATCGGCGCGGGAGCCGGCGGAGGCGGCGCGGGTTGCGGCGCAGGAGCGGGCGCGGCCGCAGCGACGGCGGGACCTGCGCTCTCGCGCGCGCCGATGGCTTTTTTCACCTTGTCGATGAGCTGCTGCGTATCGAAGGGTTTGTCGACGTAGTCGTCGGCGCCGGCGTCTTTGCCGCGCGCTTGGTCGTAGGGCGTGTAGCGGCTCGCCATCAACACGATGGCGGCGCGCGGCGCCTTGCTGCGAACCTCTTTGCAAATCGCGTATCCGTCGTCGCCTTCGAGCGTCGTGTCGATCACGACGGCCGAGGGGTTCTCGGAGAGCTTCGCGAGGAGACCGCTTCGATCGCTCGACGTGTGGACGTTGAAGTCCTCACCGACGAACGTGATCTCGATGACCTTGCGCATCGTGGCGCTGTCGTCGACTGCAATCAGGGTCTTCGGCACAGTCTTCTCTCGCTCCTTGGGTTGTCGGCCATCAGCCTACGCGATACTTCGAGATTGGTGAAGAGATCCGCAAAATTGTTGAAGGTGGCGGCAAAGACGCCGATCGACCGGTTTTTGCGGGAGGCACTCGAGCTTTCGTGGGGAAAGGCGCGCGCGCTCGTGGAGCGAGGAAAAGTGTTCGTCGACGGCGAGCGCGTGCTCGACCCGTCCGCGGACGTCGGCGAAGGCCAAGAGGTCGAAGTGCGCGAAGCCGCGCCGCGCCCGCGCGCGGAGATCCCCGACGATTTGATCGCGTTCGCCGACGCGCACGTGGTCGTCGTGCGCAAGCCCGCGGGCATCAGCACGATCCCCTACGACGAAAACGAAACGGGCACGCTCGACGAGCGCGTGAAGCGGAAGCTCGGCGTGCGCGCGCTCGGCGTCGTTCATCGCATCGACAAAGAGACGAGCGGGCTCGTCGTGTTCACGCGGACGTGGCTCGCGAAACAATCTTTGTCGTCGCAGTTCCGGCATCACACCGTGAAGCGGACGTATTGGGCGATCGCGCACGGCGATGTTCCGAAGAAGACGATCGTCTCGCACATCGTCGCGGATCGCGGCGACGGGTTCCGCGGCTCGCGCAAGGGAGAGGGGCAGCGCGCGGTGACGCACGTCGCGCCCATCGAGGTTCTCGGCGAGAAGACGGCGACGCTCGTCGCGTGCACGCTCGAGACCGGACGCACGCACCAAATCCGAATCCACCTCGCCGAGATGGGGCATCCGATTTTGGGCGATCGCGTCTACGGGCGCGATTTTTCTCGCGCCGTCTCGGCGGCGCCGCGCGTGATGCTCCACGCGCGCGAGCTCGGGTTCGTGCACCCGAAGACGGGGCGCGACGTGTCGTGGATCGAAGAGCCGCCGGCGGATTTTCTCGAGACGCTCGCGCGCTTGCGTCAGCGAAACTGAAACGACTTGCCGACGGTGCGCGCGCGTCCGGTCCACGCAGGCACGCGCGCGGCGCGCAAGCGCTCTTCGATGCAGCGGCCCTCCGACGTCTTCACGTAGTCGCCGCGGTCGATTTGCGCGGACGCGACGAACCCGCTCGCGAGGATGACGAGCCGCGCGTGCGCGTAGCCCGGACGGTGCGCGTTCGACACGCACTCGTCGAGGTCGACGTGCTCGAGCGCGGTCGTCACGAGGTCGCGGTCGAAGTCGTTCGGTTGGGGGCGCGTCGGCGACTCGCCGAGCTCGATTTCGTCCGACTCGACGAGCTGCACCGACTGTTGCACCGGCGTGGGACGCACGAGCCGCGCGTAGAACATCCCCGCGCCGATCGACGCCGCGAGCATGATGATCGCGAGCGCGAGGAAGACGCGTCCCGTGCGCGTTCGGCTCGGCGCGATCTCGACGAGGCGCTCTTGGAGACGGCGGTTCTCGCGCTCGAGTCGATCGAGGCGCGCGCGGTGCTGGCCTTCGAGCTCTTCGATGCGGTGGTGCGCAGCCTCGAGCTCGTCACGGAAAGGGTCGCTCATGGTGTTCCTCACGCGACCACGCTCGGCCGCGCGCGATGCGATTAGTGTACGAGGAACCAGCGCACCGATGGCGTCACTTCGAGATGAAAATGATTTCGATGCTGCCAGTTGTAGTCGGGCGTGAGCTCGACGTTGAAGAGGTGGGCGTCGGCGGCTTCGCACGCGATCGATCGCAGCGCGACGGCTTCGGGCGTGGAAGGCGAGGGCCCCGCGCCCGCGCCACACGTCTGCGCGCCGATGCGTCCGTGAAAATCGCGCTCGACCTGGAGCGTCGTCCCGTCCTTGCGCTTGAACCATCCCGCGTCGATCGCGAGCGCGCCGTCGTGCTGTCGGCCGAGGACGGTCGTCGCGTGAGGCGGGCGGTAGACCGAGAAGTGAATCACCTCGACCACGTCGTGTCGCGCGAGGATGGTCGAGAAGTCGTCGAGCGCGAGCGCGAGCCGGCAGTCGACGATCTCCCACGGCGACGACGCGCGCTGCCTCGGCGGGAGCGTGGAGTGGTACGAGACGCCGTGGAGCGGACCGGTGAGCCGAATCGGCGCGAGCACGCCGCGCGTTTGCCCGATCGCGACGAACGGAACGTGCCTGCGCACGAGCTCGGATTCGCACGTCGCGCGATCCATGTTCCCGTAGCGCATCGCGGGCGTCGACTGCGGATTGTGCGGGACCTGCACGTTCACTTGCGCTTGCGACTCGCTCGTCGCGTTTTGCGCCGCGACGTTCGCGAGCACGAGCGGCAAGAACAAGAACGCGTGCATCGCGCGCTAGATTACCCCGGCGCAGCAAAGTAGCTACAATTTGGAGATCGATGGAGCTCAGCTATCGCGCGAAACAAATCCTCTACGCGGTCATCTCCGAGTTCGTCGCGACCGGGCAACCCGTCGGATCGCGAACGCTCTCGAAGAAGGCGGGGATCGATTTGTCGCCGGCGAGCATTCGCAACGTGCTCGCCGATCTCGACGAGCTCGGTTACCTCGTTCAGCCTCACACGAGCGCGGGGCGTGTGCCGACGGACAAAGCGTTTCGTCTCTTCATCGACGCGCTCATGCACGTGCAGCAACTCTCCGCCGAAGAGCACGCGCGAATCCGCGCGCACATCGACATGCAGAGCGCGACGAGCGCGCGGGACGGACGCGACGTGATCCGCGAGACGGGCCGGCTGCTCAGCGAGCTCACCGGGACGGCGGCGGTCGTCGTCGCGCCGCGCGCGGACGCGGCCACGCTGCGCACGCTGCGCTTCGTGTCCGTCGGGCAGGAGCTGCTCGCCGTGCTCGTGATGTCGAACGGCGTGGTGCAGAACCGCTTCGTGCGCGCGACCGCGACCGATCAGGAGCTCGTGTCGCTCCACAACTTGCTCGACGACGTCATCGAAGGGCGCACGCTGCGCGAGCTGCGCGATCTGTTCGCGCGTCGTCTCGCCACCGAGCGCGTGCAACAGGACGCGATGCGAAAGCGCGCGTTCGAGCTCGGCGAGGCCGCGGTCGCGACGCTCCCGGCGCAACAAAATGAGGTCGTCATCGAAGGCCAATCGAAGCTCCTCGAGCAGCCCGAGTTCAAAGACGCGCAAGGCATGAAGAAGGTGATGATCGCGCTCGACGCGCCCGAGCGCTTGATCACGCTGCTCGACGCGACGATCACCGCGGGTGGCGCCGCGGTCGTCGTCGGGAGCGAAGCGGGAGATCTCGGCGGCGGTCAACTGTCGATCGTCGGCGCGGCGTACACCGATCACGGTCAGCGCGCGGGGACGCTCGGCGTGATCGGTCCGACGCGAATGGACTACCCGAAGGTCGTGCCCATCGTCGCGGCGACCGCGAACGCGATGAGCGCGATCATGGATCATCCGAGCCCGCCGTCGACGGCGTCGAGCCTCGCGGAGAGCGCGAAGACGCTTCCGGGCGCGGACGACGACGACGATCCGAGTTGAGCGCCGCGCACGGCGCGTAACTCGCCGGCGAAATGTTGTATTCTCCCCGCGATGCCGACGGCCCCGCCTGATCTGCCCGGAGCCTCCTCGAACGACTCACCGCTCGATCGCGCGCTTTCGCTCATGCTCGCGGACGAGCGCGAAGCCGCGCTGCGTTGGAGCGCGGCGGTGGTCGAGCAAGAGGAGGCGGTGCCGAGCGCGCTGATCCTCACGTGTCGGCTGCTCGCGGACTTCAACCGCACGGAAGCGGCGACGGAGGGTTTTCGGCTCGGGCTCGAGCGCGCTATCGACTCGGGGAATCTGCCGCTCGCGGTCGCTGCGATCGCGGACTTGCGCAAGCTCGGCGTGGACGTCGACGAGGACGTCGATCAAGTGGCCGCGGCGTTCTGCGCGGGCTCTCCGCGATTGACGGAGGCCGCGTCGCCCCCTCCGCCTCTCCCCGCGCTCGCGAAGTTCACGCCGCTCTCGTCTTTTCTCACGGGACCTGCGCTGCTCTCGAAGGCGACGCAAATCATCCACGAGGCGAAGAACAAATACGAAGGCAGCGGCGCCGCCGACGCGCTGGTCGCGCCGCTCCCGCTCTTCTCGGCGCTCGAAAAGGACGGCCTGCGCGCGCTCATCACGGCGTTCGAGATGATCACGGTGCCCGCGGGAAAACGTGTGATCGTGCAGGGCGAAGAAGGCGCAGAGGCGTACATCGTCGCGCGCGGCGAGCTCGAAGTGCGCCGCGAAGTCGACGAAGAGAACGACGGACCGCCGAGCACGATGACGCTCGCGCGACTCACGAACGGCGCGCTGTTCGGCGAGATGGCGCTGCTCTCGCGCGCGCCGCGCGCGGCGAGCGTCGTCGCGTGTCGTCCGTCGATCTTGCTCGTCGCGCGTCGCGACGCGCTCGAAGCGGTCGCGGAGAAGCGACCGGAGGTCGGCGTGGAGCTCGCCGCGCACTGCCGCCGGCGCATGGTCGCGAACCTCGTGCGCACGTCGCCCGTGCTCATCCCGATCGATCCGAGCGAGCGCCCCGCGCTCGTCGAGCGATTCGAGACGAAGGTGTTCGAGAAGGGCGAGAAGCTCATCGCCGAAGGGCGCGACACGGTGGGCCTGCACTTGATCGCGTCGGGCGAGGTCGCGATTGTCGGACACGAGGGCGGCGAGCCGTTCGTCATCTCGACGCTCGGCGTCGGCGACGTCGTCGGCGAGGTCGCGCTCGTGCTCCGCCGCAAGGCGAACGCAGACGTTGTCGCGGTGCACCCGACGGTCACGCTGTTTCTCCCGCGCGAAGAGTTCGTCGCGCTCATTCGCGAGCACCCCGCGATCTTGCAGAGCCTCTACATCCTCGCGATCGAGCGCGACGAAGAAACGTCGTCGGTGATGAGCGTCTCGTCGGTGAACGTGGCAGAAGACTACGTGCTCGTCTGACCATGGCTCGGAATCACTTGCACGAATCGCCCGCGTTCCAACCGCACGAGGCGCGGCAAGAGCTTCGTCTGCGCATGGTCGCGGGGCTCGTCTCGGCGTTCTTCGCGCTCGAGCTCGTTGGAGCGATCGCCGCGCGGAGCAGCGTGCTCCAAGCGGACGCGATCCACTTGCTCATGGACGTGTTCGCGCTCCTCACGAGCCTCGTCGCGATGCGAATCGCGGTGCGACGCCCGACGCCGCGCTTCACGTTCGGGCTTCGCCGCGTCGAGCCGGTCGTCGCGATCTTCAACGCCATCCTCGTGCTTGGCGTGACGATCGAGATCGTCGTGAACGCGATCCACGCGCTCGCGATCAACGCGAGACCCGAAGCGGGGATCATGTTGTTCGTCGCGGCGGGTGCGCTCGTCGTGAACGGGTTGAGCGCATGGCTCCTGCACGACGTGATTCACGTCGGGCACGACCACGATCATGATCACGATCACGATCATGATCACGATCACGATCATGATCATCACGACCACGCGCACAAAAAGAAAAAAGGGCACGAGCTCAACTTGCGCGGCGCGCGCCTTCACCTGCTCGGCGACACGCTCGGGAGCGTCGCGGCGCTCGTCGCAGCGCTCGTCATTCGCTTTGGCGGGCCAGTCGCGGCCGATCCGATCGCGAGCTTTCTCGTCGCGGCGATCTTGGTCTTCGGCGCGATTCGATTGCTGCGCGACGCGCTCCTCGTGCTGCTCGAAGCTGCGCCGCCGCACCTCGACGTCGGACGCATCCGCACGATCATCTCGGCCGAGCCGGGCGTCGTCGACGTTCACGACATGCACGTGTGGTCGCTCGGCGCGGGGCACGACGCGATCGTCGTGCACGTTCACTCCGACGGCACCGAGCCGCACCTCGGTCACGCGCTCGCGAACCGGCTGCGTCGCGTCTTCGACGTGGAATACGTCACGGTGCAAATCGAAGGCGCGACCGAGGCGTGCGGTGCGCCGCCGTCGCTCTACCGCGACCCGCCGTCAAGCGGGCGAGAGCCACGCGAGCAAGTCGACGTCGGGACCCGGCGCGACGAGTAGCGCTTCGAACGTCACGGCGGAGACGCTCGTTCCGAACGGCGCGATGCGGAGCTCGCCGTCGCCGTCGCGCCACACGACGACGCGCACCGCCTGCGACGCGCGGAACACGGGCGCCTTCGCGACGTCGTCTTCTTCTTCGCCACCGCTGTACGGCAGCGCGCCGATGCGCGTGCGCTCCGCGCCATAAACGTCGTGGAGCGATTCGAGGTCGCTCGCGCCCATCGACTCGGTGGGCCACGCATCGGCCTCGTGCGCGCTGATTTGCGGCATCGGAGACGGCGCGACGATCTTCGCGTCGATCTTCGTGTCGGTGTGATCCTCGCTCGGCGAAGGCTTCTTCGTTTCGAGCGGCGGGAGCTTCGTCTGCTCGCGCGTCATCTTCTTGGTCGCGGCGAGGTTCACCTGTCGCGTCTTCGGTTGTTGGAGGCGCGGCTTCGTGATCGGAGCCTTCGGCGTCATCGCGGGGGCGGGGGAGGTCGTCGCGTCGATTTTCGTCTCCGATTTTTTCGGCTCGGGAGCCTTCGCGGCGGCCGGCTTCGGTGTCGTCGGCGCGGGCTTCGACGGTGCCGGCGCGCTGAGCTCCGCGGCGGCCTTCGCGAGCTCGAGCGCGCGCTCGTCGTTCTCGGCTTCCGACGCGGACTCCGCGGCGCGCCGCAACCACTTGAGCGCCTCCGCGTGATCGCCGCGCGCGAACGACGTCGCGGCCGTCGACAAAGCCCACGAGACGTCGAGGGGGTCAGAGTCTCTACCGGCGAAGAGCCGCTTGATTTCAGCGTCCGTGAGGGGCATCGCGGCGAGTGTAACGCGTTCGCGAGCGGGGATGCGTGTCCTCGACGCTACTGGGCTGCGTGCGCTCGCCCGCTCACGAGCACATCCCCTCGGGTATCATTCGATCGTCGCGTCTTTCGGCACGCGCCCCTCGGCGCGCTCGGGGCGGCCGCCGCCACGCCCGCCGGTCTTCGCGGCGAGATCCTTGAGCCACGCGCCGCAATCGAAGGTCGCGGTGGCGCCGCGCTGCACGACGACGAGCGTCCCGTCGCTTCCCGATGCGTCCGGCGCAGTGCAAATCGCGACGACGTCGCCGCGCGCGTTCGCGAGTCGTCCCGCGAGCGAGCGGAGCACGGCGACGTCTCCGTCGCCGCGCGCGACGCGCACGATCGTCGTGCCCGTCGCGGACGGCGGCGTGTCCGCGAGGATCTTCTGTGCGAGGAGCTCGAAGAGCTCGCCGCGCGCGTTCGCGAGCGCGTCGGTGCGCTGCTTCAGATCGTGTTGCAGCTTCGCGACCGAAGCGCCGACGTCGAGCGCGCCGCACGTGAACTTCTCGGCGAGCTTCGCGAGAACGTCTTCCTTCGCGCGGGCGTCGGCGAGCGCGCGCGTCGCCGCGTGGAACGAAATGCGCAGCTTGCCTTTGTAACGCTCGATCGCCGCGACGCGCATCACGCCGATTTGTCCGGTGCGCGTGACGTGCGTCCCGCCGCACGGCGTGAGATCGAAGCCGTCGACGTCGATGATGCGCACGCCCGCGGAGACCTTCGGCGCGCGCCGGAGGTCCATCTTCGCGAGCTCTTCGCTCGTCGGAAACAGCGCGCGCACCGATACGTCCGAACGAATGACGTCGTTCACGAGATCCTCGGCGCGATGGAGGCGCGCGTCTTCGATCGTGGATTTGTCGACGTCGAGCGTGCAGCTCGTCGCGCCGAGACGCGCCGACACGGTGGGCGCCTTGGCTTCGTCGAGCAGCGCGCGCGAGAGCATGTGCTGCGCGGTGTGTTGCGCCATGTGATCGCGTCGCCGCGCGACGTCGATCGCGCACGACGCGCTCGCGCCGATCTGCGCGGAGATCGCGCGCTCGAGCACGTGGAAAATCGTGCCGGCGTCGTCGATCTGCGTGTCCACGACGCGCACCGCCTCACCGTCGACGCGCAGCGTGCCCGTGTCGCCGAGCTGCCCGCCTCCTTCGGGATAGAAAATCGTCTCGTCGAGCGCGAGCGCCGGTTTTCCGTCGCGCTCGCCGAGCCAAGACACACGCGCGTCGTGCGTCGAAAGAAAGGGATCGTCCCAATATTTTTTTACCGAGGCCATGCGTTAACTCGTCGTGGAGAACTTTAGCGCAGTCGCCCTGATCGTCTTGTTCGCGCTGTGGTGTTTCGTCATCGTGGGCGGGATCGGCGCGATCGTGGTCGCGCCGATCGCGATCTACCTCCGCGCGAAGCGCGCGCACAGCGCGACGTGGACGACACAGCACGCCGCGCGCTACGGCGGCGCGTACCGCGCGATCACGCTGAGCGTCTCGAAGCGCGCAGCCGTGCCGTTCATCGTCACGGTCGGATGCATCGCGTCGCTCTACATGCTCTTGCCGGCGATCGCGCTCGTCTACGAATCCTTCGAAGGCGCTTGCGCGGAGCTCGAGCGCGATCACTTCATGCTCGCGCTGCTCCTCGCGCAAGCGCTCGCGCTCGCGCTCGCCGGCGCGGTCATGGGCGTGCGCATGTTGAGACGCGAGCCGATCGGGCGCGCGCCGATCGTCGTCGCTGCGTGGGAGGGCGCGTTCGCCGTCGCGCTCACGTGCTCGGCGAGCGACGCCGAAGACGGCGCGTTCCGTTCGAGCTACGCGATCGCCGCGGCGGTGCACGCCGTCGTCTTCGTCGCGGCCGCGCTCGCGCACCGGCGTGTTACGCTGCGCGCGTGAAGCTCACGATCAACGGCGAACCGCGCGAGATCCCGCGCGCGATGTCGATCGTCGATCTGCTCGCGCACCTCGGGCTCGCGGAGGGCCCCGTCGCCGTCGAGCTCAATCGCGAGATCGTGCCGCGCGCCGAGCACGGAACGAAACACGTCACAGACGGCGACGTGCTCGAGATCGTGCACATGGTCGGGGGCGGTTAGCGGTCGCGGCGATTCGCTTCTTCGCGCGCGCGCACGACCTCGCGCGATACGGCTTCGCGCGCGCGCTCCGCCAGATCGCTCGAGCGCGTTCTCGCGGGCGCGTCGATGGGCGCGCCAACGGACACGACGACGAACGACGGCGGCGCGGCGGCCATGCGCGACAGGTGCTCCGGGAAGGACTCGTCGAGGAACGCCGCGCGTGAATCGCGCGAGTACGCGAGACCGACGGGCACGATCTCGGCGCCCGTTCCGATCGCCGCGGCGAGCCCGCCGGAATGAAACTTGCGGACGTCGTCGCCCGCGAACGTCGTGCCTTCCGGAAAAATCGTGATGCTCTCGCCGTGCTCGAGGAGCGTGCGCATCGCGCGGATCGTGATCGCACCGCTCCGCCGATCTTCGCGATCGACGAACACCGTGCCGAGCTTGCGACCCGCGAGACCGATGAGCGGCCATTTCGAGAGGTCCGCGCGGCTCACCATGCGCCCACCGAAGATGCTGAGCAAGACGAGCACGTCCGCGACGCCGCGGTGATTGGACACGACGAGCCGACCGCGTGCCTCTGCGCGAGCGGGAACGCTCGACGCGAGCACGATGCGAATCCCGAAGACGCGCAGCATCGCGTCGCACCACGCGCCGAACCAGCGATCGCGAAGCTCGGAGTTTCCCGGATCGTGCGAGAGCGCGTCGCGCAGCGAGTACGCAGCGAGCATCGTGGGCGTGAGCGCTACGAACCCGGAAATGCGCGCGGCGCGGCGCGCGTGATCCGCGAGCGTCACCAGAGCCTCCGAAGTCCGTACGCGATCCACTCGAGCCCGCGGCGCACCGTCGCGCGCGCGCGCCACTCATCGAGCTCGATGCGGCGCGCGGCGCGGCAGTCGTGATCGAACGAGGCGCGCACGTGGCGCGCGAAGGCTTCGTCCTCGACGGCGAGGTTCACCTCCATGTTCTTGCGCCACGAGCGCTCGTCGAGGTTGTAGCTGCCGATCGTCGCGAACGACTCGTCGATGATCGCCGTCTTCGCGTGGAGCACGCGCTTTGGCATCACGTAAATCTCGACGCCGCGCCTGAGCAGGTGCTCGAACATCGCTTCGACCGCGAATTGCACGATCTGCACGTCGCCGCGCTCCGGCACGAGGACGCGGACGCGGACGCCGCGCGACGTCGCGTGAGCGAGCGCGCCGCGCACGGATCGATTCGGCACGAAATACGGGTTCGCGATGTCGATGCGACGCTGCGCGAAATAAATCCGGCGCAGGTACTCGCGGCGCACGTCGCGTCGTTTGCGCGCCGGGTTCGCGAGGACGTACACGCGTCGCTTCTTGCGCCGGCGAAGGGGGAGGACGTCCGCGGGTGTCGGCGTGAGCGTCGCGCGCCTCCACGCGTCGAAGAAGAGCGCGCGGAGCTCGACCGCGACTTCGCCGCGCACGCCGATCATGTCGTCGCGCCAGCCGCCGCCACCTTCTTCCACGGTGAGCCACTCGCGCGACAAGTTGATGCCGCCGATGAATCCGACTTTGCCGTCCACGACGAGCATCTTCCGATGATCGCGCCTCTCGAGGACGTCGAGCGTGAGCGTGTTGCGCAGCGGGAAGATCGTGTGGAACGGCACGATCTCGCCGCCCGCGCGCGCGAGCGCAGCCCAAAATCCGGGTGTGATCGAGATGCTGCCCACCGCGTCGTAGATGACGCGCACGCGAACGCCCGCCTTCGCGCGCGCGACGAGCGCGTCGAGAAAGCGCAAACCCACCGCGTCCGGCGAGACCCAATACATCTCGAGGAGCACCTCGCGCTCCGCCTTCGCGATCGCATCGAGCATGGCGGGGAACGCTTCTTTGCCGTCGCGAAGAAGGCACACTTCGTCGTCGTCCACGCGGAACCAAATCGGCGCGTCGGTCACGGCGTCCTCTTCGTCGCCGCGCGCGGCCTCGCCGCGACGATGACGAGCGCATCGTCGTGGAGGATCGTTTGCGCGGCGGCGCGCACGCGATCGATCGACGTGACGCTCGCGGCTCTTTCGTCGCGGAAGAGCGCGACGAGTCGCGCGCGCGGATCACGCATCGCCTGTGCGCGCGCCGCGTCGTCGCGCGCGCGCGCGAGAGAGAGATCCTCGTCGCGCAGCGCGCCTTGCCGCACGCGATCGAAGAGCGCGCGCACCTGCGCGACGGCCGCGTCGAGCGCGGCGCCCGGCGCCGCGACGTGCACCACGATCGCGCGCGAGCCGGGAGGACCCACGACGCGCGCGCTGTGCTCGCGCGTCGAATCGCCGAGCGCCGCGTCGAGCAGCACGGCGTCGAGCGCGCTCGCGATCGCGAAACCCTCTTCCTCTTCGGCGCTCGGGATCATCGCAGCGACGTAAGCTTCGCTCGTTCCGTCGTCGGTCGCGACCGCATACGTACCCGGCTTGGGCGGCTCTGGCGCGATCTCCGCGGGGCACGTTCGCGCGCCGCGCGCGAGCCATCGATCCATGCGCGCGGCGATCGCGTCGCTGCGTCCGTCGTTCGAGAGGATCGCGGCGCGCAGCGGTCCATGCCGGAGCGCATCGGCGCGCGCCGCGATCGAACCCTCCGACAAGCGCAAGAGCGCGTACGCCGTGCCGCTCGTCGCGATCTGCGCGGGGCGTCCGGGTGCGAGCGCCTCCGCGAGCGCGGAGAGCCCTGCGCGGCTCGACGCGAACAAGCGGCGTTGCGCGTCGCGCGCGCCGTCGAACGCGTCGAACGATCCGTCGGTCGCGGAACGCGAGACGAACGCGCGCGCGACGTCGTCCGCGAGCGCCATCGCGTCGACTCCACGCGCGACGACGCCGACGCCGTCGCGTGCGATCCACGGGTCCATCACGACGCCGCGCGCGGTCGCGCTCGCCGCGACCGCCGTGACGAACGCCGCGGACGCGCCCGCGTCGTTCTCCGACTCACCCGTCGTCCCGCACGGTGACGCGAGCAGGATCCACGTCGCGGATTGACCGCGCTCGTCGCGCGCGCGCGCGTCGAGCGCACGCGTCGACCACGCGCGCCGAGCATCCTCGAGCGCGCGCGTCATTTCTTCGCGCGTCGCCACGGTGCCGACGATCACGCTCGGCGCATCGTCTGCCTTCGCGCGCGTCGCGAGCGCGACGATCGCGGCTTGCTCCGCGGCGCGCATCGCGTCCGG
>Ga0335078_10005947_pt1 | contig 18051 bp, 15 predicted proteins | sample Lox_Sample_32_FD_206711 | JGI IMG/M metagenome (GOLD analysis project Ga0335078, IMG submission 206711) | Soil microbial communities from Loxahatchee National Wildlife Refuge, Florida, United States - Lox_Sample_3.2 | ecosystem: Environmental > Terrestrial > Soil > Wetlands | place: USA... | reverse complement strand
GCGCACCGCCCGGGATGAGTGCGCGCTTGACAAAACCTTCGTCCTCATCGAGGGGCACCCCCATTGGTACAAAACCAAGTTGTCAGAGACCTAGTTACCCATGCACCGGAACTGTTTAACACGGCGAGCGTATGATGCTTTGTACAACCTGCGAATCAGCAGAATCGCGGAGAGGGCGGATCGATGCTATCGCCCGGCAAGTCCGATGCAGTGCAACAGCTCAGGGAAACCTCTGCGGGGTGCGGAGCAGCCTCGGCCCCTCGCCTGCCAGCGTCCGACCATCCGATCTCCGACCTTGTCTACGACCTCCGCGATGCGACCGGTTCCTCTGACGCGTTCTATACCGAGCCCGCGATGTTTTGCGATTTGCTCGTGGCTGAGATCGATGGCCGCGCGGGTGCTGTGGCCCAGGCTTTCGGCCGGTATGTGCAGTCTGAATTCCACGAGCCGCCGCGAAGTCCTGCCGAGTACGCGATCGATCTGCTGGTTCTTGGCCTTATGCTGCGCAGATACGGCCGAGCCGCCGAAGGGTCGCCAGCCTGGGCGATTCAGCTTGGACGGCGCCTCTTTCGCTTGCGCAGCCAGTGGCCCGGCGTGAAGCCGGCAGCCGATTTGCTGCGCGCGGTGCTGACGCGGCTTTTCCTGATGTCGAGAATGAGAAGCGGCGCCAGCCAAGGATTCTTGCCGATGGAGCGCTTGCCCTGTTTTATCGCCTGGCTCCAGGCCACCGGCGAGTTCGAGCAGGAGGTCTTGCGCATCGTTCGCTGGTCGAGCTTTCTGAGCACACTTCCCCGCGCTGAAGCCGCGCATTGGATGGCGACTGCAGAGAGTCTTTTCAATTGGTTTGAGCAGGATGCGGAGTGGACGCTGGGGACTTATACGAAGGGAGTTCCGCACTTCCTCGCCAACGTGTACGCCAGTCGAGGCTGCCGCGAGGATCAGATCTTCTGCGGTAAACGGACGGTGGAGTATCACTTGGGCATGGTGGCCACCGAGGTCATGAACCGGGGTCTGCGCGCCGCGTTCGATCGCACGCCGCAGCGTGCCGTTCTGGTACCGGGCTGCATGCGCGGTGAGCAGGCAGCGCGTTGCCGGGCGCGGGTGTCGGGCGTCGACATCATTTGCACAGCCTGCGATCCGGAGTGCACCGTGAACCGCATCACCCGGCGCATGCGCGATGCGGGAGCGGAGGTATGCCTGGTTCCCCACTCCACGGGATTCTCCAGGTGGCTGGAGCGCTGGCAGCGCGCCCCGGAGGTTGGGGTGGTCGCCGTGGCCTGCATGCTGAACATTCTGCCTGGCGGGTACGAGATGCGCGAGCGCGGCATCGCTTCGCAGTGCGTGCCGCTCGATTATCCCGGCTACAGGAAACATTGGCGCCGCAACAGCCTTGCTACAGACGTGAACGAAGAGCGGCTCGTCCAGGTCACAGGCGCACCGGCTGTCCGCACTCAGTCTGCGGCTCGCGCCGGCTAATCCGCCGCCGTGGCCACCGGCTCGTCCTGGGCGCGGATGGCGTCGCAGTCAAAGTCGAGACATGTGCCCAACTCGTTGAAGTCCTTCTCCCAGCGCGGGCGGTCCTCGTTCGCGAGCGTAGTGAGCGCGTAGCTCGAGGTGCGCAGAATCTCGTACCAGATGTTTTGCGCCTGCCAGAGATTCAGATCGAAGGGCAGCTCGGTGAGCGTGCGCGCCAGCACCAGCGCGCGATCGAGCATTTCCAGCGACCCCGCAGACATTTGCAGCTCTACCATGGCGCGCTTCATGCGCTGATCGGCAATGTAGGAAAGCGTGGCGGTCTCAAGCGGCACCTGATCGGACTTGGCCAGGGCGAGGAAGGAGCGGAGCTGCGCCAAATCGATAGGATCCGATTCGAGCGAGCGGCGCAGGCCGGCGTTGATGGCGAAGCCGGCGGAGAGCGTGAGTGCAGGCGGCTTGGGCAGGCCCGCCTGCGACAGGTAGTGGAGCAGGCTCGCGTGGTCCTGGTAGATGGTGGTGAGCGAGTTCTCGATGTCCCAGAGCGTGGAGTTGAGGATAAGATGCACGATGCGCCGTTGCTCGTCGGTGAAAAGCGAGGTGAGCGAGTAATCGGCGTGGCCGTAGAAGCGATCGAGGATGCGAATCACCTCGGGGAAATCCGCTTGCTGCACATGGTTGGCCGCATCGGCGGAAAACGCCTTGAAGGCGGCGGCATCGGCGGCGCTATAGGCCTTCACGGATGCCGTGATGTTCTGGTCGCCGAAGTGGAGGACCGAAAACGAGAAGCTTTGCGCGTGACCGGTGATGGTGCTGGCCACGTGCACGCGGCCTAGCGCCAGACGCCCTCGGCCCGAATTATGAATCTCGTAGGAGATGCGGCGCACGCGGTAGCAGAAGAGCTCTGTTTCATCGGCAAAGGTGGAGAACACGGAGCTGATGGCGTAATGTGCGGCGACCTGTTCGAGGTGCAGCTCCTGGGTGGCGACGCATTTTTTGTAAATGCTGGCGCCGTCGCCGGCGGCGGGATCGTTGGAGTGGGTCTCGGCCATGCGCGCCAGAAATGCAGGCTCGAGCGGCGCGGCCTGTTCGCCGAAGACCTGCCGGGCGAGTTGCAGCACCCGGGCCGCGTAGGCAATCACCTGCACGGCTTCGATGCCCGAGATGTCGTCAAAGAACCAGCCGCAACTGGTGAACATGAGCTGGGCGTGGCGCTGCATCTCCATCAGCTCGAAGGCGCGCACGCGCTCGTCTTGGTTGAGCGGGTGTGCCTGTTGCGCGGACAGGAAGCGGTCGACGGACTCCGTGCTGCGATCGAGTACCACTTGGATGTAGGCGTCGCGGGCGGCCCACACGTCGCGGAAGAGGCTGCTGCCGTGCTTCTCGGTGAGCGGGATCAATGCATCGCGCAGCTCGTCGAGGGCCTTGCGCAGGGGTGTGCGCCACTCCTGATTCCAGCCAGGGTGGGCGTTGCTGTTGCAGCCGCAGTTGGAGCGCCAGCGCTCCACGCCGTGCACGCAGCTCCAGGAGGTATCTTCCACGATCTCGCACTCGAAGTCGGGAGGAAACTGCTCGAGGAAATCGGCGTAGTTGATGAGACTGACAGTCTTGTCCTGCTCGATGAGGCGCAATGCATAGGCCAGGGCCATCTCGCCGTACCGGTGATGATGCCCGTATGACTCGCCGTCGGTGGCCACGTGAACCAGTTGCGGCTGCGTGCTGTCTTTAAATCCGCTCTTGAGGCGGGCGACCAGGTTGTCGCCGGAGTTGAGCAGGCCTTCAAAGGCGATAGCACGCGCGACTGGGCCGTTGTAAAAGAAGACGGCGATGGAGGCGCCGGAGGCGAGGCGGACGAGGTAAGGGCGCGTGGTGTCCACCGTGGCATTGGGCGTGTTCGTCCAGTGGCCGTCGCCCCTTTCGCCGTCTTTCTTGACCACGCGGATGCGTTTGCATTGGTGCGGAGCCAGGATCGTGAAGCGGATGCCGTTTGCGGCCAGGGCTTCGAGAGTCGCGTTGTCGACTGCCGTTTCCGGCAGCCACATACCCTCGGGCGGCGCGCCAAAACTATTCTCGTAGTCGGCGATGCCCCAGCGGATCTGCGTGACTTTGTCGCGCGCGTTGGCCAGCGGCAGAATCATATGGTTGTAGACCTGCGCGATGGCCGAGCTGTAGCCGCCGTTCCGGTGACGGCTGCGGTGTTCGCCGTCCAAGATCATGCGGTAGGTGCGCGGCGCGTTTTCCTTGAGCCAGTTCAGAAGGGTGGGTCCAAAATTGAAACTGATGCGCGCGTAGTTGTTGACGATGCGCATAATCTGATTCTTTGCATTGACCACGCGGGCCGCGCCGTTGGGCGCGTAGCACTCGGCACAGATGCGCTCGTTCCAGTCATGGTAGGGAGCGGCCGAATCCTGCGTTTCCACAGTTTCCAGCCATGGGTTTTCTCGGGGCGGCTGGTAAAAGTGGCCGTGAATACAAATAAAACGCTTGCCTTGTAGCATGGAGATTTCCCATGGCGTGCGCCCAATTTCCGCATCCGGGCGCTGAGGCTATTGTACGGCGACACGGCATTATCGTGCCGAGCGGCCCGTGGGCTCGGTGTTTTTCGCGAGATGGCAGGCTCGCCACAGGTACCAGCTGGCCACGGAGCGATACGGCGCCCAGCGCTGCCCGCGCCGGAAGACTTGGTCGGGCTTGGGCAGGTCGGCGGCTTCGAGGGGGCGCGATTTGGGCACGCGCAGAAAGGTGAGAGCGTAGCCCTTGCGCACTCCATAGTCGGTCACAGGCAGCACGTCGGGCCGGCCCAGGCGGAAAATCAGCATCATTTCCACGGTCCAGGAACCGATGCCGCGTACCTCGGTGAGGCGCTCAACGATGTCGGCGTCACTCATCTTAAGAATGGCGGCGTGCGAGGGCACGGTGCCGTCGATGGTGCGCGCCGCGAGGTCGCGGAGCGCCTTGATTTTGTTGCTGGAGACACCGGCGGCGCGGAGCGGGTCGTCGGGCGTCGAGAGCAAAAGCTGCGGCGTGGGGTCGCCGCCGAAGTACTCGCGCACGCGGCGGTGAATGGTGGCTGCTGCCTTGCCATGCAACTGCTGATAGAGGATCGATTCGAGCAGCGACTCAAACGGCGAAGCCGAGTGGTCGAGGCGGAGGGTGAACGGGCCGGCGCGGTCGATGAGCGCGGCCAACTTGGCGTCGCGTGCGCGCAGATGCGCGATCGCCGCGCCGGGGTCGAAGGGAAGTTTTGAGCTGCGGCCGTCATGAATCATGGATGGAGTGTATCGCAAGCGGAAGTAGTGGGTCAGTTTGAAATCGTCGTGAAAGGGCACGAGTTCAGTCGTGCCGTAAATGCCTCAAAGAATTGTGGGGGCTTTATCCCCGTGGGGCGATCTCGGTCAAACTGGCCGCTACGCAAGCGGACCGAACGACGGTGCGAATGGTAAACTCCCATTGGTTTTTCCAGGGGTGAAAATGAAGCGTCGCGAATTTGTGAAGACGATGACCGCCGCGGGAGCGGGCATGGCGGTGTGTCCGGGCGCCCTGCTGGCACAAGTGCCAACCGCCGATGCAAATGTAAAGCGCGTGCTGGTGATGTTCAAATGCCATTTCGATGCCGGTTTCATCGATACGCAATATAACGTCGTTCACAAGTACTTCAATCAATACTTCCCGCAAGCGATCGAGGTTGCGCGCGCCGCGAACGGCCGAGGCAGGCGGCGTTACGTGTGGACCACCGGCTCATGGCTGCTCTACGAGTATCTGGAGCAGGCTTCGGCAGCCGAACGCAAGACGATGGAAGAGGCGATTGCGCGCGGCGACATTGCGTGGCACGCATTGCCGTTCACATGGCAGACCGAGATGCTGAGTCCCTCGATGATCGAGGGGAGCCTGGCGCTGGCGCGCTCGCTCGACCGGCACTTTGGCACGGTGACCACGGGCGCAAAAATGACGGACGTGCCGGGGCACACGCGCGGCATCATTCAGCCGCTGGCAAAGCATGGCGTGACGCTTCTCGAGATTGGCGTGAATGGCGGATCGACACCTGCCGTGCTGCCCCCGCTCTTTTTGTGGAAGGATCCTTCCGGTGCGAGCCTGGCGATGATGTATCACCACGATTACGAAGGCATCGCGGTGGTTCCGGGATCGGATCTGGCCCTGGTGACGCGAGTACGCGGCGATAACAGCGGCCCGCACAGACCGGAAGAGATCGACCGCATCCATGCGGAGCTCGCGGCGCGATTCCCCAATGCGGAGATCGTAGCCACCAATCTAAGCGAGATGGCGAATGCCCTCGCGCCGTACCACGACAAGCTGCCGTTGGTCACTGACGAAATTGGCGACACCTGGATTTATGGTTGCGCGAGCGATCCGCTTAAAGTGGCGCGCTATCGCGAAATCGCGCGCCTGCGCGAAGCGTGGATCGCGAAGGGCGCATTGCAGGTTGGCGACCAGGCGGATATGCAGCTACTGCGCCACGTGCTGCTCGAGCCCGAGCATACCTGGGGCACGGATACAAAAACATGGCTGGACTACGACAACCTCATACCTTCTGACTTAGCCACGAAGTTAGACACGAAGAATTACAAGGTGGTGGAATTCAGTTGGATCGAGAAGCGGCAGGATTTGTTGAATGGTATTGCAACGCTGCCCGAGACACAACGCGAAGAGGCGCAACTAGCCATGGCGACGTTGGCTCCTCGATGGCCGGTCATTGCTCCGGACGAGGCTCCGTGCCCGGCGGAGAAGCCGATCGACACCGAGCATTTTCTTCTTCAAATCGACGCAGAAACTGGCGCGATTACGCGGCTGCGCGACAAAGCTGCGGGACGCGAGTGGGCGAGCGCACAAAATCCCATTGCACTCCTTACTTACCAGACCCTCTCGGCAGAAGACTACCGGCATTACCAAGCGAGCTATTTGACAACGAAAGCCGACTGGGCGCAGAAGGACTTTGGGAAACCGAATATTGAGAAGTTCGGCGCAAGAAGGCAGGAGTGGCACCCGGCAAGTGCCGAAGTCTACCAGCGGAAGGCGGAATTCGGGCAGCGAATCTTGATCCGCCTGCAAATCAGGGACGATGAGGCCTCTCGATCGGGCCGGGCCGCATTCCCCGAGGTTGTCTTTGTCGAGCTCGGAATTGCCAATGGGCTTCCGGCAATCAGGGTGGAAGTTTCCTGCTTCGGCAAGCCGGCCACGCGCATGCCGGAAGCGCTGTGGCTCACCTTCAACCCCATTGCCGAAGACCCCAAAGGCTGGAAGCTGGAGAAATCCGGCGAATGGATTTCGCCCTTCGAAGTCGTTGCTTCGGGCAATCGCCACATGCACGCTTTGCAGCAGGGATTCAAGTACGAGTCAGGCGCGAACTCGTTTGCGGTCGATACGCTCGACACGCCCATCGTGGCTTTGGGCGAGCGCGATCCCCTGCTCTTTTCCAACGACCAGCCCGATCTATCCGAGGGAGTCCACTCGTGCCTCTTCAACAATTGCTGGGGCACGAACTACATCATGTGGTACGGCGAGGACCTGCGCGCGCGGTACGTGATTCACGCGTAGCGGGCAGCCGGAGGGGACGGACAACTGCCAGCCGTGCGCTTTACCATCAAGAGCGTAGATACTTTTTGAGGAGCTCGACCATGAAGATGCGGCCGGGATCGCAGACAGGATTTCTGCTGTGCGGCAAGGAATGGACCGACGGAGAGGCAATGGAAGTGCGCTCGCCGTGGGATCAGGGACTGGTGGGTCGCGTGACCAAGGCGACGCGCGCCGACGCGCGCCAGGCGGTGAATCATGCGTGGGCGAGCCTGCGCCGCACCCGCGCGCTGCCGCGCTGGAAACGTCGCGAGATCCTGGAAGACGTGGCCGCCGCGCTCATCGAGCAGAAGGAGCGCTTTGCGCAGCTGATGGTGGCCGAAGCGGGCAAGCCGGTGCGGCAGGCGCGGATCGAAGTCGATCACGCCGTGCTCACGTTCAAGACCGCGGCCGAAGAGGCGGCGCGGCTGGGCGGCGAGAGCATTCCGCTGGATTTGACCGAAGGCAACGAGGGCCGCTGGGGATTGATGCAGCGCTTCCCCATCGGGCCGGTGCTGGCCATCACGCCATTCAACTTTCCGCTGAACTCGGTGGCGCATAAGGCGGCGCCCGCCATCGCGGCCAGATGCCCGCTGATTCTGAAGCCCTCGCCGCAGGCCACGTTCACGGCGTTGGCGCTGGGCGAGGTGATCCTGAAGGCCGGTTGGCCCGAAGAGGCGCTGGCCGTCTTGCCGCTCAGCAACGCCGACACGGCCTGGCTCGCGGAAAAGGAGGACCGCATCAAGCTGGTGAGCTTTACCGGCTCGGCCAAGGTGGGCTGGGAGCTGAAGTTGCACTCGGGACGCAAGCGCGTGCTGCTTGAGCTGGGCGGGAACTCCGCACTCGTGGTGCACAGCGACTGGAAGGACCTGGACGATGCGGCGCTGCGCACCGCGCACTCGGCCTTCAATTATGCGGGGCAGTCGTGCATCAGCACCCAGCGCGTGTATGTGGAGCGCAACATCTTCCAGACGTTTTTGTGGAAGGTGGTAGACGTAGCCGCCAAGCTCGTGGTCGGCGATCCCTCGAATGAAGCCACGGAGGTGGGTCCGCTCATCCGGGCGAGTGAAGCCGAGCGCGTGGAGGCGTGGGTGAAGGAGGCCGTGGCGGCCGGTGCGAAGCTCGTGGCCGGCGGCGAGCGCAAGGTCTCCACGATCACGCCTGCGATCCTGACCGGAACTGCACCGGGAATGAAGCTGCACGACGAGGAGGTCTTTGGGCCGGTGCTCTTGATTGAGCCGTACGACGATTTTGAAGATGCGCTGGCCCGCGTGAATCACGTTAAGTACGGATTGCAGGCCGGGCTGCTCACGCGCGACTCCGGCCGCATTCTGACTGCCTATCGCGAACTGGAAGTGGGCGCGTTGATTATTGGCGACACGCCGAGCTGGCGGCTGGATCCGATGCCCTTCGGCGGCGTGAAGGATTCCGGCCTGGGGCGCGAAGGCATCCGCTGGGCCATTGAAGAGCTGACCGAGCCGCGCATGCTGGTGATGAGCGGCGTCGGGCAGGTGTGAATCAGTTCGTAGTTCGCAGTTCATAGCTCATAGACGAGGGCTGCGACGGCAGAGCTGCAACGGGCCGCTGCGAACTGTGAACTACGGGCTGTGAACTGTTTTACTTCGCGCACATATCGAGCATCTCTTTGTCATCCGCGGCGTGGGGGCCGTTGGGGGCCAGTTCGAGATATTTCTGGAGAGCCTCGCGGCCTTCGGCGGTGACCACGAATTTGCCCGAAGCATCTGCCTTTGCGCCGGCAAAGATCGCCGAGCCCAGCACAAACCACGTATCCGGATTGGTTGCATCGGCCGCCGCGGCCTTGCGGCAGGCCGTGATCGTGTTGTCTATGTCGCCTGTGTTGTAGTAAACCGCGCAGATGTTGAAGAAAGCCTTCCCGGGAGTTGAGGACAGCCCGGCGGCATGGTTATAGTTGTCGATCGCATCGGCTGTGCGCTTCAGCTTGAGCAGAGCATTGCCCCTTCCGACATAGATCTTCGCCACGCCATCTTTCCACGCTTGATCCGGTTGGGCTTGATCCGGCTGGTCCGGCGCGGGCTTTTCCTGCTCGGCCGCGGCTAGGGCACGGTCATAGGTGGCAAGAGATACTTCCAGCGGGCCCGTGTCGCTTTGCCCGGTCGTGGCGTAGAGTTGCGCGTTTCCGAGCAGGTACAGATTGGCAGAAGTGGCGCTCGTATCCACTAACTGCTGCGCAGCCGCGACTGCGGCCGGCCAATCCTTCGCAAGCATGGCCTTGTCGTAAGTAGCTTTCAGCGCCTGGGGTGTGTTTTGCGCGCCGGTTTGCGCCGTTTGCGCGCTGACCTGGACCGTCAAAAGAAAGACCAAAAGGGTTGTAGCGGCAAAGAAAAGAGCACGGCGCATCGCTCACCTCCACGCATCCGGGGCGATTGGATGAATGGCATCACATTAGCCCAGGCCTACGATGAATGCAAGGGGTTTTGGCGCGACCGGCTTCGGGCCGCCAATGGCCCGCGGCTGAAGACACCCAGATACAATTCTCCCGTGCGGCTGAAGAAGCCGAAACTCGCATGGGGGAAATCGAACAGGAGCTACCGAAATGAACTTAAGGATGATGGCAGCGACGCCGCGAATTGTGGTTGCTCCTCCGTGAGGGAGGGTCCCGAGGCGCGATCACCTGATACGGCTAGAAACGAAAAGGGGCTCAAAACCAGCCTTGAGCGCTTTCGACATTTCTCCTTCCCACGTAGCTCTCAGCATGTGAGCGCCACATTGCGGCTTCTTCTTGGGGAGATCGCAACTTACGCGTCGAAGCTTCGGGACAGATCTGAAGGAAGAATGCTTTAGGCCTTTGCTTTGCCGCTGGCTTTCTGCTTGGCCCAGCGCCGGTGCTGTGCATCGGCAATCTTTTTGCGCGCTTCGGCGCTCAGAACCCGCTTCTTTCTGGGCTTGGCTTTGGCGGGCGCTTTCTTCGCAACGCGTCCGGCTTTGGTGACTGCACCGCCGAGCGTGGCCAGCAAAGCACGTGCCTGCGCCAGTCTGGCAATCTCGGCGTCAATTTCGGCAAGAATGTTTTCAATCGCCATAGCTCCAGAATAATGCAGAAAATCTGTTCTATCACCATTCGATGCAACTTATTTTGTAACCGGGGCAAGTTACCGAGAAGATACGGTGAAGTTACTTCCCGGAATGGTTCCATCCACGAAGAGCCAGGCGGCTGGAATCACGATTCCGGTCTCTGACGGGGATTTCTGTTTGCGGCGCAATTCGAGTGTGCCAGACGCGAAAGCATTGCGGCGGGAAAGGTTGAATTCCCGTCCCGCCGCAATGCTTTCGCAACCTGTAGGCTCTTTCTGGTGCGAACCACTTACATTCCCAGATACATCACATGGATGTAGGTGCCGAGGCGCACATTGTACGCAAGATACCAGCCGATGTGGTCGGGATCCTCGTAAATGATGATTTCATCGGATCCCCAGAGCCAGCCATCGCAAAAGGCAATATCTGCGGGCGCGACGGACCAGAACCAGCCATTGAACCAGAAGCGGTTGGGCCCTCCGCCGCCAAGATGCCAGACGCGCCCGGGACCGAAACCGCCCCCAAAGTGGCCATGCGCCCAGGGGTGGTCAAGATGATAGCGCGGATCGTTGGGGCCGGTGTCATGGCCCACCCAATTCTTGCCGTTATCGACGTGCGGGGCGTTGGGATGGCCTGGTTGATCGCTGTAATTGCGATGGACGTCGGGCGCTTGCGGCGTGCCGTGAAACGCCGTGGGTCCGTGCGCCGGAGGCGCTGGATGGCCGCCTCCGTGATGCTGAGCAAACGCCGGCAAGAAAAACACGAGCAAAGCTGCGAATGCAATCTGAAGAGACTTCATCGGTTCTTCCTGATCTCCGAACGAAGAGTTGCCGAACGTGCAGAGCTTCTCCGCAGCGGGTGATCAAAGACAATTGCATGCCCACGGGCATTCTTGCACACGAGGGCGCGGTCCGGCATATAAAATTTTGCACTTCGTGCGGTTCTAGTTTTGGACCCGTTTCGTGCTACGCCGTCACCGTTGCCGGAGCGCGGCGCCATGCGTAGAGGGGAAACTGGTTGGCGAGCTCGGCCACTTCGCCGCGGATGCGCGCCAGTACAGACTCATCGTTGCGCTGCACGAGCGCTTCGGCAATCCAGGCGGCGATGGTGCGCATCTCCGGCTCCTTCATGCCGCGCGTGGTGAGCGCGGGCGTGCCCACGCGAATGCCCGAGGGTTTGAGCGGAGGATTGGTGTCCCATGGGATGGAATTCTTGTTGACCGTGATGCCGGCTTTGCCCAGCGCCAGTTCGGCCTCGGAGCCGAGAATGCCTTTCTCGAAGACGTCGACGAGCATGAGGTGGTTATCCGTGCCACCTGAAACCAAGCGATAGCCCGCCGCGCGCAGCGCCTCGGCCAGCGCCTTAGCGTTGGCGACGATTTGCGCCGCATAGGTGCGGAAATCGGGGCGCAAGGCTTCGGCAAACGCGACAGCCTTTGCGGCCACGATGTGCACGAGCGGGCCGCCCTGCTGGCCGGGAAACACGGCTTTGTCGACCGCGGTGGCAAGAGCCTGGTTACAGATGATGAGTCCGGCACGCGGGCCGCGCAGGGTTTTGTGCGTGGTGGTCGTGGTGATGTGCGCGTGGGGCACGGGCGAATCGTGCACGCCACCCGCGACCAGGCCGGCGATGTGCGCCATGTCGAAGATGAACGTCGCGCCCACCTTATCGGCGATTTGGCGCATGCGGGCGAAGTCCCAGAAGCGCGGGTAGGCGCTGGCGCCGCCGATGATGACCTTGGGCTTCTCCTGCTCGGCGACTTTTTCCATCTCGTCGTAGTCGATGGTTTCGTTGTCGCGGCGAACGTGATAGAAGGTGGTGCGGTAGAGCTTGCCGCTGAAGCTGAGGCGATGGCCGTGCGTGAGGTGACCGCCGTGGGAAAGATCGAGGCCGAGAATGGTGTCGCCGGGCTGCAGCACCGCCGCGTAGGCCGAGGCGTTGGCCTGCGAGCCGGAGTGGGGCTGCACGTTGATGTGTTCGCCGCCAAAAATCTGGCGCGCCCGATCGCGGGCCAGGTTCTCTACGATGTCGGCATATTCGCAGCCGCCGTAGTAGCGGCGCCCGGGATAGCCTTCGGCGTATTTATTGGTGAAGACCGAGCCGGCTGCCTCCAATACTGCTTCAGACACGAAGTTTTCGCTGGCGATCATTTCCAGCCCCTCGTGCTGGCGGAGGGTTTCGTGGTCAATGGCGGCGGCGACTTCAGGATCGACTTGGGCGAGGGGCAAAGACATGCGATCGGTCATACAGAAATTTTACGGCATGCCGGGAAGCGATGGGACGAATGAGGATGCGGGGCGAATCTTCCGGTTAGAGGCGGGCGATCGAGACGCCGTCGCGTGTCAGGCCAAGTGTGGTGATAACTTCAGGCGGAAGTTCTTCAAAGTAAAGAACCGCCGATTTGGCGCGTCGCCGGTTGAAGGAGTATAGGCCCGCCCACGCAGCGATGAGAGCGGCAACGGCCGCTGCGAAATCGACCGGACGCGCGAGGGCGTGCATCTCCAACGGAGCGACAGAGACCGCGAAGACCAGGAACACGACGACGGAGCCCCAGAAGACAAACTGAACGTTCGTCTTGCCGGGAAGGTACGAACAGGTGAATGGCACTTTATAGAAGCCGACCAGGCTGAGCTCGACGAGAAGCAATCCGAACAGCGCGAGCACAATCAGGTGAGCCGCGACCTGCGTGAACGGTGTGAAGTTGGTCGACAGGGCAGCGACGACGACCCAGATCGGAATAACGCCGAGGAGCACGAGCGAGCTTCTGGTTGCGGCAATGTACTTTTCCGGCGGGCAAAGTTGCGTGGTGCGCCACACCCAATTGGCAGTCAGAGAGATGGGCAGCTTGAAGACATTGCGCAGGCCGAAGACTGCCAGAAACATCATCAAGAAGGACGCGATAAGCACGTCCGGGTCGAGGGGGCGCGGCCCCGCAGCAGATAGATTGCCATGCAGCCAGGACAGGGCTATGGCCAAAACCAGCGAGAGATAAAAGGCCAGTGCAAGGCGGTGCTGGCGGCTGCGCGCGATCGAGCGAATGCTGAAAGACAGGATCGCCGCGTGCAACGAGCTGCCGAAGGGAAGGCCCCGGTGCAAACCGTGCGCCGCAGGCACGATGAAGGGTTCTTCGACGGTCTTGCGCATGGTGCGCAGATAGCAAAGAAGCAGCGCGGCAGCGGCTCCGAGCACGGCCGCGGCGAGACCGATCCATGCTGTCGCCGCCAGCCAGGCGAAGGTCGGCGGCAGCGATCCATTCAACTGGTTGAAGAGCGCAAAGAACCAGTACGATGGCGTCCACGCCAACACCCATTGGTTGCTTGCGGCCGTTAGCGCTGCGGGCGTGGCGAGCGTTGGCTCAAGGAAATAGACTCACTGAACCTATAGGGAGGGTGAATGGCGAACGGGGCGGCTGAGTTGCGTACACTGGAGGCAGCAACCCATCGGCCCACCCTTTGCCATGGATCTGCGAGGCGCGTGCGATGATCGAGGGCAAGCAACTGATTTCGGCAGCCATGTTTTTCGGCTTGCTGCTTGCGGCGGCCGCGCAAACCGCGACGGCACCCGTCTCGATCGATCCCGCCCTGCTGGCCAAGGCCAACGCGGGCGACTCCGCGGCACAAGTGGCAATGGGCGAGCAGTATGCGCAGGCCGGCGCCAATGAGCACTATCGCGATATTGCGGCCAACGACTACAAGCAGGCGGCAGATTGGTACCGTAAGGCGGCCGAGCAAAAATACATTCCTGCGGAGATGCACCTGGCGGCACTTTATCGCGATGGCGGCAAAGGCTTCGATCGCGATATGGTGCAGGCGGCGGCGTGGTATCGCCGGGCAGCAGATCAGGGCGATCCGACCGCGCAGGGAACGCTGGGCGTGCTCTACTCGATGGGCCAGGGCGTGCCCCACAACGATGTGGAGGCGTACTTCTGGCTCGATCTTGCTGCCAGCGTGAAAGGGCCCGACCAGGAAAAATATGCGGCCAACCGCCAGATGATCGGCGAGCACATAACCGCCGAGGAGCTTTCCGATGTCGAGGATCGCGTGGCGGCGTGGAAGGCTGCGCATCCGCGTCCCGACAGCAACTAGGTCCCTGACAACATGAATTCGTTCCTTCAGGTTCGTGCTTTCCCGGGTCCCAAAAGCGGGACCCGGGGCACCCCCATGGGTACAAAACCAAGTCGTCAGAGACCTATTGTGATGTTCCAATAGTTCGCATCAAAAAACACCTGGTCATCCTGAGCGACGTATGGCCCGAATCTGGGCCAAACGGAGGCGAAGGACCCGCATTTCGCGTCTTCCACCATGGGCACGAAATTCTGGGACACAACATCCGATCACTGGCCGCGTGAATTCGTACGCCTGCGTCATGGATTCAGGGTCTGTTCCGCGGCCCCGACGACGCGAGAATGGCTGACGAGGAAGACGACGAGCCGAAGCGGTTGGCCGTCTTTTTCTGCGCGCAAAACGTCGCCGCCCGAGAGCTGTAGGGTGCGGCCATCGCTCGCGCTGGAGCCGAACTCCTTCATGGCGCGGATTACTGCGACGTAATGAAGCGTATGGCCGGCATTCTCGCCTCGAGAGACCTCGGAATGCGTCTCATTCTCGGCAATCACCGCGACCAGGCTGGCCTTGGCCGCGGTTCCGGTGTGCACGGCGAACTGGATGGCACCATTAGCGGCGCGATGCGCATCGGCGATCTCCAGCGGGATCTTGGGCGCGGCCGCGGCGCGGGTGATATAGCCGGCGAGGACGGAAGGATTGTTGCCGGCTACTTGCATGGATCCATCGACGACGAATTGTGGCGTGGCCGGCGACGGGAGCCCGAACTGGCGCACATAGTCCTGCTGGCGTAGGTCGATGTCGTCGAAGGAAAAGGGATCCGTCCAGCCCTGATGGTTCCAGTAGGTGACGTGCTCGCTGAGCACGACGACATGCGCGCCAGGAAAGACCTGCGTGTCGAGCTGGGCCAGCACGGCATCGGCGGGTGGGCAGTCGGAACAGCCCTCCGAAGTGAAGAGTTCAACGAGAACGGGATTGGGGAGAACGGGATTGGGGAGAACGGGATTGGGCTGCGCGGCATTCGCAGCGGCGCTTTGCTGGCCGCATGCCGGCGAGCGAAGCAAGAGGGCAGTGATGGCCAAGGCCACAACCCGACCGGCTACGCGAAAGGAATCGAGAGACGGGGAAGTCATCGGGATCCTGCTCTCAATTAAGCATAGCGCGAAAACCCGATGCAGCGGCACAAACCGCTGGGGAAGGAGTGCAGGCTTATCGATAAGCAGCGGGCTGCGGATGAGGCCGCTCAGTGCCCCAAGTATGAAAGGAAAAAGGCTCGCGTCTCAGCGGGAAAGGGCAGGCGTATTGGAGGAAAGGAAAAGGGGCGCAGCGCGTGCGCCCCTAAGGCGAAGAAGTCTTTCAGGCCACTCGCGGCTGCCGCTTATGCGATCGAACGGCTCTGCTCGGAACGGTTGCGGCGGAAAAGGAGAAAGGCCGCTCCCAGCATGCCCGTGCCCAGCAGCACGAGCGACGAGGGCTCCGGAATAATCGGCGGCGGCGGCACGTCGAACGTACCGCTATAGTCGATCGCCCCACCTGCGGTTGTCTGGGTGATCGACAGGCTAAGTTCTGCAGCCGAATCCATGTAGACGTTCGAGCTGTCATGGAACGTCCCCAGACCCTGGAAACTAAGGTTACCGACGCCGGTCGAGGTCCAGGTTCCAGAGGTAAGGTCGAAGGTGTAGATGCCTCCCGGACCCCATGTGAGGTACGCCGGGTCGCTGTAGGAGACGGAGCCAGAGTTAACGTTCGAAACCGCCAGGGTCGCGTAGCCCACGTCTACAAACTGGCCTAAATAGGTGGCAAAGATGTTTGGATGACTGAGATACGTCGCTGGTGGCATGGTGTTGACGAGCGCCGAAAGTGCGCCTGAGGGGCCTGAGACGCTGGTGACGGTCGGGCCTACCTGATCTGCCGTCGGGCTGGATGTGACGGTGACTGCCGTGCCAATAGGAACGTAGCCGAAGGTGCCATAAGGCGCCGTGTTAGCCTTTGCGACTGAGGTGGCGGCCAGAGTTGCGATTGCGAGTACTGCTAAAAGAAGTCTCTTCATAAGTGCCCAGTACCTCCGAAACTCGCCCTCGCGGGCGGTGCATTTGAGTTTTGGCCGAAGCGGGCCGTTCATCTTTCACTTACGCGCGCTTGGTTCGAACCTTTAGAGCCAAAACCGCAGATGCCCCAACTTGCGTCGAACACGTCCGGGTGTATAGGCACTTTCGGTGGAACAGTGACAGCGTAAATACCACAACAGGCGCAGAAAGCTGAGCCTTGTGCGTACAACTGCACTCGTTCCATGAGTGGCATTTTGCGTGCCAGACAATCTAGGTATGAAATCAATAACTTATGGAAGCTCTAGCGGACCTTTGTGCAAGTTTTTGCACGGGAGTCCTCCAAGTTTTCCACTTTGGAAGCAATTTCCCCAACGAATTCACTGGGAGGAATCGGTCCGCGGGAATCCCAGTCCAGGCGAATCCTCCTGGCCGGTCCTTTCCACGCATGCCCGCCATCTTGGCTGCATGCCCGTGCATAAAAAGACAAAGGGGCGACAGCTTGAGGATCACTCGGCATTCGGAAGCAGAAGGCTGCCCGGAAGGCCTCCTTCTGCTTCAATGATGAAGAAGCTGACTCGGTGATGGATTGGTTGAAAGCTACGCCGTTGTCCTGCTCAGTGAAGTGCGATTCCGGCGGAACAGCAGGAAGGCTGCTCCCAGCATGCCCGTGCCCAGCAGCGCGAGCGACGAAGGCTCCGGAATGATTGACGGCGGAGGCGGTACCAGGAACGTGCCGCTATAGTCGATCGCCCCACCGGCTGTCGCTTGGGTAATCGACAGGCTAAGTTCTGCCATGTAGACGTTCGAGCTGTCATGGAACGTCCCCAGACCCTGGAAACTAAGGTTTCCGGTGCCGGTCGAGGTCCAGGTTCCGGAGGTAAGGTCGAAGGTGTAGATGCCTGCCGGACCCCATGTGAGGTACGCCGGGTCGCTGTAGGAGACCGAGCCAGAGTTAATGTTCGATACTGCCAGGGTCGCGTAGCCCACGTCTAAAAACTGGCCTAAATAGGTGGCAAAGATGTTTGGATTACTGAGATACGTCGCTGGTGGCGTGGTGTTGACGAGCGCCGAAAGTGGGCCTGAGGGCCCCGAGATGCTGGTGACGGTTGGGCCCACCTGATCTGCCGTCGGGCTGGATGTGACGGTGACTCCCGCGCCAATAGGGACGTAACCGAAGGTGCCGTAGGGCGGAACGTTAGCCTTTGCGACTGGTACGATGGCCAGCGCCGCGATCGCGAGGACTGCCAGAAGAAGCTTCTTCATCGACTTACAACCTCCGAGATGTGCCCGTGCGGGCGTTTAAACTGCGGTTATACCTGTGCGATCCGTGTCGTGATATCGCTCAGGCTCACTTTGACCGAAGAGCTGACACCGCAACTGCTCGAGCAAGCTTGCAGCGAGTCCGGTTGAGGAAGGCCCTTTGGGGGAAACCAGTGAGAACGCGGTCAATTACCTACAATAAGCCCGCGGGCTTACGATAACACTTGCCATAGTTATTTGCACCTCGCGTGCCAAACGAACATATTGTAAAACCAACGAGTTAAACTTTTGCTTTTGAGAAAATGTGCAATGTTTTGCAGGGTGAACTCCCCAAGAATGCCATTTGGGGCAAGTTGATGACAAGAGAGTTACAGCTTGCGATCTTCCGTTTTCATTGCCCGGATAGCGATTCTGGCGGGGTCAAAAAAAAGCAGCCCGACAAACATCGAAGCTCCTGGAACCGATCACCTGGGCAGTGGATCGATTGCGGCGAAGTTCCTTCGATATTCCGGGCCCGGTTATCCTAACGTCGATGCGAGTTTTTGAGCGGAGTCCGTGGCTTCGAATGGCTGCTTTTGCGCTGATTACGA
>Ga0335078_10005946_pt1 | contig 18051 bp, 16 predicted proteins | sample Lox_Sample_32_FD_206711 | JGI IMG/M metagenome (GOLD analysis project Ga0335078, IMG submission 206711) | Soil microbial communities from Loxahatchee National Wildlife Refuge, Florida, United States - Lox_Sample_3.2 | ecosystem: Environmental > Terrestrial > Soil > Wetlands | place: USA... | reverse complement strand
CGAACTAGACGGCATCACCGTCCAAGACCTGGAAGAAGACGACGAGGACGAGGACGAGGACCTCGCCGACGAGTTGGACGACCTCGACGACGAAGACCAAGAAGACGAAGAAGACGAAGAAGACGAAGAAGACGACGCCGAGGACGAGGGTGAGGACGACCTCGCCGATGTCGATGAGGCGGACGACTTCGACGAGGACGACCTAGGCGACGAAGCCGACGACTTCGACGAGGACGACGACGATCTCGACGACTTGGCGGGGCAAGCCAACGAGGCAGGGCAGCCCGCCGAACGCCCAGCCGACACTGCCGAGCCGCCAGCCCCCGGCACGGAATCGCGGTAAGCCCGCGGACCGCCGAGTAACACGCACGCGCCTGCCCGGCAGGAGACTGCCGGGCCGGGCGCGTCCGCGTCAGCGGGACACGGGGACAAACCCGCGCCGTTTCGACGGGCGCAGGGGAGCGGTGGAACCCTCCGCCCTCGATCACCCCCGTTGACCCGCCAAGCATTCACCCGCCAGACGAGTCAAGCTTGTCTAGCCAGTGCCATATCCCCCCCACGTTGGCCTCCGCCCCGCTGATCTTCTCGAACTTCTCCGTGACAAGCGGATCGGCACTGGCGGCGAAAGCCGCGTACCGGGATAGCGTCCGCTGCCGGACCGCCTCGACCGCATGGTCCAGGTCCATACCCGCCGAACGGGCCGCCCGCGTCTCCGACACCCAGACGGAGATCTCCTCCGCCGAGCGCTCCAGCGTCCCAGGCACGTCAGACACCGGCCCGTAGTGCGAAAACAGCAGCCGGGACGGGTCAAGTGCGGTGAACTTCGCGAGCGACGCGAGTGCCACCTCGAGGTCGAAGTCCGGTGCCGGGGTGGCCGGCCGCAGGTCGCCGGTCTCCGGGATGTAAACGCCTGCCGCGTCGCCGACGTACAGGTCGCCGCTTAGCGAGTCGAGCAGCCCCACGTGGTGCCTGGCGTGCCCGGGCGAGTAGTAGCTCTCCAGCCGGCGGCCGTCGCCCAGGTCCACCGCGCCCACGTCGTCCAGTGTGCGCAGCCGGGCGGCAGGCACCGGCGCGAGCTCGCCGAACAGCACGTCGAGCGCGTCACCGTACACCATCCGCGCGCTGGCCATCAGCCGCGACGGGTCGGCGAGGTGCCGTGCGCCCTTCTCGTGCACCACGACCTCGGCCGACGGGAACATCGACGCGATGTCGCCGACCCCGCCCGCGTGGTCGAGGTGGATGTGCGTGACCACCACCGTGGCCAGGCTGGCGGGATCGATCCCGAGTGAGGCGAGCGCGGCCCGCACGACGGGCGCGGAGGTCGAGGTCCCCGTCTCCACGAGGCACGGACGACTCGAACGGATCAGGTAGCCGGCGGTGATCCCCTGATAGCCGGCCATCTTGGTGTCGATCTGGAAGACGTCGTGTCCGAGGTCGGTAATGTCCGGCCTATCAGATTGACGTGAGTTGCCTGTCGTCGTAGCGGTGTCGTCGTGCACCGGACTATTGTCCCAGACAACAGGGGAGGAGAAGAGATGGAGCTCACGCTCAACGTGCACGCCGAGCCTCCGGGGTTCACCGTCATCGAAGTCGGCGGCGAGATCGACGTGTACACCGCTCCTAAGCTGAGGGAGAGGCTTGTCGGCCTCGTCGAGTCCGGTAGCTACCAGCTGATCGTGGACATGGAGAGCGTCGAGTTCCTTGACTCGACCGGCCTTGGCGTGCTGGTGGGCGGCCTCAAGCGGGTCCGCGCGCACGAGGGCTGGATCGACCTGGTGTGCACGCAGAGCCGTCTCCTGCGCATCTTCCGTATCACCGGCCTCAACCGCGTGTTCAGCATCTACGCCACGGTGCCCGAGGCCGTGGCCGCGCATGACGCGGGCGACGCGCGTGACGCGGGCGACGCGGAAGGCTAAGCGGGCGCACCCGTTAATTCGCCGAGGTCATGCATCCACCGAACGGGTGCTTGCTTCGCCCGTCCCGCACGCTCCTCCCGCCGGGCTACGAGCCGCTGGCGGTCACGAATCGAAGGTGCGCAGCACCAGGCCGGTGCGCGGTTTCGGCCCGAAGGACGTGGACTTGCGTGGAACCTGCTCACCGTGCGCCGCGATGTCCATCACGGCGGCGAGCGGCATCGGGTTGCAGATGACCGCCGTGCCGCCGGTGTCCGCCGCGGCGCGGGCCGCCTCGGCCGCGTCGTGCGAGATCAGCACGTCACGTACGTTGTCCTTAATCGACCAGAGCTGGGCAAGCAGCAGTTCCTGCATCACCGAGGCATCGAGCGCCCGCCAGCGCTGTGACGTTTGCCGCGGCATGGCCGCTGCCAGCCGGTCTCGGTCAGGGTCGGTGAGCAGCCGGAACCCGTCACCGCCCGCGAGCAGGAACGCGGTCCCCTGGCCCGCGGCCCGCTCCAGGGAGCCGAGCGCCGCGTCCAGGTCGCCCGGCAGGTCAGTCACGGTGAACGCCCTGGCGGCGCGCCGCGCCGCGTCACCCGGGGCGAGCCGTGGCAGCACGCGGTGGATCGGGCCGAGCCGCAGCGGGTAGGCGTCGGCGTCCACCAGGAAGGCGAGGCCGTAGTCCCATGGCCCCGACCCCGCCCCGGCGGCCCGCATCTCCGCCTGCAGTTCGCGGTAAGCGGCGTACCGGTGGTGGCCGTCGGCGATGAGCGCCGTGCGGTTCGCCAGGTCGGCGGCGATGGCCGCCTGCACAGCCGGGTCGGTTACCGCCCAGAGCCGGTGCGTGACGCCGTCGTCGGTGACCGCGCACGCAAGCGGCTCCTGCCCGTCCGTCGTGCGGTCCACCAGCCGGGACGCACTGGCCGCCCCGGCCGGGTTCCCCTGCGCTGAGGTGCCGCCCTGCCCGGTGACGTCGCCTGCCCCCGAAGTGCTGCCCTGCCCCGAGGCGCTGCCCTGCCCCGAGGCGCTGCCCTGCCCCGAGGCGCTGCCCGCCACGGCAAGCCCCCCGGGCCCTCCCGCCCCCGTCCCGCCGTCGTCCGCAGCCCCACCGTTGTAAACGAGCAGGATGGGCTCCAGGTTGCTGCGCGTCGCCTTCATCAGCTCCCGCCGCCCGGCGACCGGCCCGGCCAGCACCCCCTCGTGCGGGTGCACCGCGCCGGTTCCGACCGCGACAAGCCCGATAAGCCCGCGCTGTACCCAGTCCGCGCCGCGCTGCTCGTACACGTACAGCGCCGGGGCGCCGTCTACCGCGAGCGCGCCCTCCGTGAGCCAGCCGCGCAGCCGCGCGGCTGCGATCTCGCCCGCCGCCCGCGCCGTTGCCACCGGATCGCCCCCAGCCGGGTCACCGACCCCAGTCGCGTCACCGCCCTCAGCCGGATCGCTCCCAGCCGGATCGCTCCCAGCCGGGTCAGCGCTCCCCCGGTCACCGCCGGCCGTGCCGCCAGGGGAGTACGCCGGCAGGATGAGCCGGACAACGTTGTACGGCGAGGCGGCGAGCAAGTGCTCTAGGGTCCCGGGGCCGATTACGTCGTACGGTGGTGATGTGACGTTTGCGAGTCCCCCGACCCGGGATAGGTCATAACGGACACCGTGGAACGGCGCTAGGACGAGTCCGGCGTCGTCACCGGAGCCAACGCCGGACGGAAAGTGGGTCTGCACACCATGTCAGAAGCGCCAAGGGGTAGCTGGGATTCCCCGTCCAAGGAAAACTTCGCCCGCCCCGCCACGGGCCGGGACCACGGGCCCGGCGAAACCGCAGGCGGTAACGCCGGTAACGGTGGTAACAGCGGGAATGAGCGCCCTGACCCCGGCGAGGTGCACGCCTGGTACACCACGGGCATGGAACTTCTCGGCAAGGGCAGCCCGGCGGCCGCCGCGCAGGTGCTGCAACGCGCGGCCGACGCCGAGCCTGGCTCGCGCAGCGTGCGGGAGGCCCTTGCCCGGGCCCAGTTCGACACCGGCCGGTACGCGGCGGCGGCGGACAACTTCCGTGCCATCGTCGAGGCGAGCCCGACCGACGACTACGCCCACTTCGGCCTCGGGCTGTCCCTGGCCCGGGCCGGCGACCACGCGGCCGCGGCCGAGTACCTGGCACTCGCCGCGGCGATGCGCCCGGACCGCAAGCACTACACGGACGCGCTCCGCCAGGTACGGGCCACGCTCAAGTTCCGTAAGTAAGCCCCGTAGGCTCGAACCTCTTTCTTTTGACTCGGACGTATAGTCCAAGTCGCGAGTTCTTCAAAGGAAAGGGGTCCGCAAGCCCGTGCCCAAATCCCTCGCCGAAGCCTACGACGTCCTCCTCTTCGACCTCGACGGCGTCGTTTACATCGGCGGCACCCCGATCCCCGGCGCCCCGGAGGCGCTGCAAAACGCCAGCCGGGCAGGCGCCCACGTCGCCTACGTCACCAACAACGCCTCCCGCACCCCCGCCGCGGTCGCCGCCCTGCTCGACGGCATGGGCGCCCCGGTCACCGAGGCCGACGTGGTCACCTCGGCCCAGGCCGCGGCCCGCCTGCTCGCGGACAGGCTGCCGCCCAAGTCCAAGGTCCTCGTCATCGGCGCGACGGCGCTGCGGCTCGCCGTGCGGGAGCGCGGCCTCGTCCCCGTCTCCACCGCCGCGGAGCAGCCGCTCGCCGTCGTGCAGGGCTTCGGTCCAGGCATCGACTACGGCCGGCTCGCCGAGGGCGGCGTCGCGGTGCGGGCCGGCGCGCTTTTCGTCGCCACCAACGCCGACTCGACGATCCCCCGCGCGGACGGCACCGCGCCGGGCAACGGCTCGCTGCTCAAGGTCATCGAGTACGCCACGGGCAAGACGCCCGTCGTGGCAGGCAAGCCGGAACCGCCGCTGCACCGCGAGTCCGTCATCCGCACCGGCGCGCGGCACCCGCTGGTGATCGGCGACCGGCTGGACACCGACATCGAGGCCGCCCACAACACGGGCACCGACAGCCTGCTGGTCCTCACCGGCGTCGACAACCCGCGGACGGTCACCCTCGCGCCGCGGCACCGCAGGCCCGTGTACATCGCCGAGACCCTCGACGCGCTCCTCGAACCGTACCCGGAGGTCACCCAGACCGGGGCGAGCGCCGCCTGCGGCGGCTGGACCGCCTCGGCCGCGGCAGACGGCACGCTCGCCGTCACGGGCCACGGCAAGGCCGTTGACGGCCTGCGCGCCCTGGCGCGCGCGGCGTGGACGGTGCAGGACAGCAGGGCAAAGGACAAGCGAGGACCGCTCGGTGAAGGCCAGGTCAGCGGCGCGCTCGACGCGCTGGCCGCGGCCGGCCTCAGGATTTGACAACGCAGCGTTACTACGGTGTGATTGGCCCATGTCAGCACGCCGAATGAGCCGCAAGGCCATCGCGTGCTGCCCGGAGACGGCGTGCTGCCGTCCCTCCTCGTGTTGTCGCTGACCCCGCATTCTCAGCCGGAGTCACCAGTACGCAGCCGACAACACGAAGGACCCGTCGTTGAATACCGACCTTTCGGTCGCTCCTGAGATCGCGCAGCTCGCCGACCCGTTCGTCCCCGCACAGCACGCGACCGCCGTCCCGCGCACCGACGGCCGGACCGCCGCCGCGCTTGCCGAACTCGCCGCCACCCCGCAGCGCTGGTGGGACCTGGTCCGCTTCGGCGCGGACGGCCCGGTCCGCATCCCGGTGCCCGGCGCGCCCGGCGCGGTGCCCGGCGAGCCGGGCGTCTGGCTGCTTGTGCTCCCCCCAGGTACCGCCGTCGACTGCGACTGCCAGCAGGCCACCGCCCTGGCCGGGGAGGCGACCGAGGCCCCGGCTGACCCGGCGGACGGCGGCCGCCGGGCGCGCGGCGGCCCGCCACGCCCGCTGCGCCCCGGCCGCGTCCGGGTGCACGGCGCCGGCGCACGGCACCGCCTGCACGCCGCCGGCCCCGGTTACTCGGTGACGCTGCACGTCGGAGCCACCAGCTCCCGTTCCGGATAATTCATCAGCCAGTCATAAGGAACGGGGGCGTGCTCCGCCCGTCCCGCGCCCGCGCCTCTCGGCCGGCGGCCCGCGTCCCCGCGCCCGCGCCTCTCGGCCGGCGGCCCGCGTCCCCGCGCCCGCGCCTCTCGGCCGGCGGCCCGCGTCCCCGCGCCCGCGCCTCTCGGCCGGCGGCCCGCGTCCCCGCGCCCGCGCCTCTCGGCCGGCGGCCAAGCGCGGTGATCGTCCGCCCGATCGCTCGGCTCCAGGCCCAGGCCGGCCTCAGCGTTTTCTCAGCTCCGGCACGGCAGGCTCTGCCCGGCGGGCGCCGTCGGCGCGGGCAGTCGCATCACCCTGACGGAGTACCCTAAATCATCACGCGGGGTGACGCGGGCGGCGGCAGGCTGTCGGCAGAATTGTGGACGTCTGAACGGGGCCCTGTTCATTCCTGACGACGGGGCCTCGCGACACGGGACGAACGGCAGACCTAAACGGGTTCGCGAGAGAGGACCGATTTCCCATGATCGAGGTGCGGGGCCTCACGAAACGGTACGGCGCCAAAACCGCCGTAGACAACCTGACGTTCGGCATTGAGCCGGGCAGGGTTACCGGCTTCCTGGGGCCGAACGGCGCTGGCAAGACCACCACGATGCGCTGCATCCTCGGGCTCGATTACCCGAACGAGGGCACGATCACCATCGACGGCAGGGTCTACGGCGACATGGCCTTCCCGATGCGCGAGGTCGGCGCCCTGCTCGAGGCGAAGGCGGTGCACGGCGGCCGGTCCGCCTACAACCACCTGCTCTGCCTCGCCCAGACCAACGGCCTGCCCAAGCGGCGGGTCGGCGAGGTGCTCGAGCTTGTCGGCCTGGCCGAGGTGGCGAAGAAGCGGTCCAAGGGGTTCTCCCTCGGCATGAGCCAGCGCCTCGGCATCGCTTGCACGATGCTCGGCGACCCCAGGGTGCTGATGTTCGACGAGCCGGTCAACGGCCTCGACCCCGAGGGCATCCTGTGGATCAGGAACCTGATGAAGGCCCTGGCGAACGAGGGGCGGACAATCTTCGTCTCCAGCCACCTGATGTCGGAGATGGAGAACACCGCCGATCACCTGATCGTGATCGGCCGGGGCAAGCTGATCGCGGACTGCACGATGAATGAGTTCATCGCCCGGTCGTCCGGCGCGTCCGTGCGGGTGCGCACGCCGTCGGCTGACCAGCTGGTCCGCGCGGTCACCGCGAAGGGAGCGACCGCCGTCACCGAAGCCGACGGCGCCATCGAGGTGCGCGGCATGACCATCGAGCAGATCGGCGACCTGGCCTTCGGCGAGGGCGTCAGGCTGCACGAGCTGACCATGGTCAAGGCCTCGCTCGAGGAGGCGTTCATGGAGCTGACGGCGGGCAGCGTGGAGTACCACGCCGACGCGCACGCCCAGCATGCCAGCCCAGCCAGCACCAGCCCAGCCAGCACCAGCCCAGCCGACACGGGCACGACGATCGGAAGCGGGGTCTGACCGGTGGCGACCATGACAACCTCCTCCGACGTGCGGCTGTCCGCGCTTCCGCCCGCCTCCGGCCACGCCGGGCTGCGCGGCGTGATCGCATCGGAGTTCACCAAGATCCGCTCGGTCCGGTCCACCTACTGGACGATCGCGGCGCTGATCATCGTCAGCGTCGGCATCGCGGCCCTGGTCGGCTTCGGCATCGCGAACAACATCCAGAACCAGCCGTGGAACAAGGCGGGGACGGACGGCACGCAGAGCATCCTGATCCCGTTCTTCGAGCTCGGCCAGCTGATCATCGCGGTGATCGGCGCGATGGCCATCACCTCCGAGTACTCCACCGGGATGATCAGGACCTCGCTGACCGCGATGCCGCGGCGCGGCACGGTCTACCTCGGCAAGCTGATCGTGCTCACCGTGGTGTCCCTGGTCATCTCCCTGGTGACGTCGTTCCTCGCGTTCTTCGTCGGCTCGCTGACCCTGTCCGGCTCGGGCGTGGCCGGGTCGCTGTTCCACAACGTCACGGTCCCGATGGGCGTCAACATGAGCCCGCCCAAGGGCGGCCCGGGCAACGGCCCGCCCAACTACACGTTCGTCGGCCAGCTGACGATCACCCCGGCGCACGTGCTCACCGCGATTGTCGGGTGCGCGCTGTTCGTCACCGTGGTGTCGCTGATCGCCTTCGGCCTCGGCGCGATCATCCGGCACACCGCCGGGGCGATCACCTCCGCGATCGGCCTGATGTTCGTGCTGTCGATCATCATCCAGATCCTGCCGGACAACTGGCGCTGGGACATCATGCGGTTCTTCCCCGACGCGGCCGGCCGGGTGATCTCGGTGACCCTGCCGGGACAGCAGAACCCGCACCTGTGGTCGACCTGGCCGCAGTTCCTCGTCACGGTGACCTGGGCGGCGGTGCTCGTCATCGTCGGCGGCTACCTGTTCCGCAAGCGCGACGCGTAGTTCGTACCTGGCTACCGCGAAAGTCAAAAAGCGAGCGGTGGGATCGGGTCCAAGCGAAGGCCGTCAGCAAACGCTGGCGGCCTTCGTCCTGCCACGACGGGCCGACGCGGACCAATCCCGTCCCCGCCGGCCCGACCCGGTTGTGACCCCAGCCACCGGATCCCAACCCCACTCCGCCCAGCCGACTCGCGAACCCAGGCGTCCCTTCCGTCATATCCCTCGCCCCTCGCGAACATAGTGGACGTTTGGATACACCACGGTGTATCCAAACGTCCACCATCCTTGCTCCGCCCCGCTCTGGCTGCGCGCCTTTGGCTAGCTGGCCGGGGTGACTCGCCAGCCGAGCACCCGACCTGCCTGCTCCGCCGGGGGGCCGAGGAGGCCGGTGAGGTAACGGCCAAGCGGTGAGGCGGGGGTGGTGACGGCTACGACGGCGGAGACCTTCCAGCCGCGGAGCTGGGCCCGCATCTGCAGGGCGCTTGGGTAGATCCCGTTGACCGGCAGGGTGGCGACCGTGGCGACGGGGACGTGCGAGGACTGGGCCCAGAGCTGGTTCAGGTACATGGCCTCCGAGCTGAGGCCGTTGCCGTCGGTGGCGGCCTGGCCGCTCCAGGTGGGGCCCATGTAGTAGCCGCCCACGAGGGAGGAAGGCTGGCCGGTGTCGGCCTGCCAGCGGAGCGGCTCGGTGAACGTCGAGACCGGGATCGGGACGGCGAGGACGTGGGCGTCGGCCGGCAGCCGCAACGCGGCGAGCGCCGTGCTCCAGCCCGCGGGGACCGGTGCGGCGCTCGCCACGGGCAGCGGCGCGGGGATGAGCGGCAGCACCGCTACCGCTGCCAGGGCCCCGATCAGCGAGCCCGCTCGCGGCCAGCGGGCCCGTGCCGCGTCGAAGCCGAACGCGAACGCCGCCGCGGCCGCGCCGTCGGCCACGATCGAGAACCGGTCAGGCAGCACCGAGCCGGTGACCGGGAGCGTCTGCAGCCAGTACCATGGCAGCTTGATGCCCGCGTGCGCATGCCCGCCCGCCAGCAGGGTCCCGCCCAGGGAGAGCACGGCGAGAACGGCAAACGCCGCCGCGGTAGCCCTGACCCGGGGCAGCCGCCAGAAGCACGCCGTCACCACCGCGAGCACGGCGAGCATCGGCAGGCCCAGGTAGGCGAGGTACTCGGGAAGACCGCCCTGGAAGGTCGTGGCGAAGCGAGCGCTGCCCGCCGTGTGCAGCAGCAGGAACGACGACGGCCTGACAAAGCCGGCCAGGTCGGCCTTGTAGAAATCCGGCGTGAACGGGCTGGTGCCCTGCCGCAGCGGCCCGAAGAACTGCATCCACAGCGGGTAGCCCGCGACCACCGCGGCGGCGCAGACGCCGGCCGCGAGCCCGGTGGCCACCTCCCGTGCCCGGCCGGCCACCGCGCGCGGGCTTGAGGCGGCGAGGACGGCCGTCATGACCGCTACGGCGACGGCGGTGTCGAGCAGCGATTCCTCGGCGATGAACACCTGCGCGGCGGCAAGCAGCCCGAGCCAGGCACCGCGGGCCGCCGCGGGCCGCCCCGTCACCAGCCGCCCCGTCACCAGCCGCCCCGTCACCAGCCGCCCCGTCACCAGCCGCCCCGTCACCAGCCGCCCCGTCACCAGGCAGAGGGCGGCGTCGGCGATCAGCGGCGGCAGCACCGCGAACTGAAGGTCGTAGTGGCCAAGGCCGGACTGAACGAGGGCGGGGGAGAACCCGTACACCCCGCCGCCGAGCGCGGCGGCGGTGACGCTGGCGCCCCAGCGGCGCAGCACCGCGAACATGGCGAGCGCGGATCCCGCGAACCCGGCCGTCATCAGCACCGTGAGGCTGACCTGAGGGCCGGCCACCAGCGTGACCGGAGCGAGGAGTACCCCGGGCAGCAGCATGAAGGTGTTCCACATGACGCTGATGCCCTGGGGTGCGTTCATCGCGTCCGTGGTCAGGGCGGGCAGGTGGAAGTGCGCGGCCGCGACCGCGTCGTACCGGAAGTACCAGGTGAACTGGTCGGTGTCGTACGGGTTACCCGCGACGATCCGCGACGCGGGATCCCGCCACAGCCACATGGTCACCACGACCGCGCCGAGCAGGTAGTACAGGCCGGCCATGGCAAGCACGCGCCGCTCGGTCCGCGGCCGCGCGATCGTGGCCGCGACGGGTAGCCGCACGGCCAGGGAAGAGACGGACACGGCACGAGGCTAGCCATGCCCGCGCGCGTTTACCTGGCTATTTATATCGCCGTAAGCATTGCGCGCCGCGGCTATCTCCGTCCGGTAACGTCAAATTAAGCTAGCCGCTCTGCCTGCGACGTTATCAATAGGAAAGATTTCATCCAGGTAACTCTCAATATATTTCGTGACCGTAATGACTTAGATCCGGCAAACATTGGGCGGGGCGGCCCGACCTGGCCTAGCGTATCGGCCCGGGAGCAGGAGCGAACATATGAGGTGAATCCCATGGTTTCCGGCAAGCGATCGGCGTGGCGACGTCGCAGGAATCGTAATCGCATCGCGCGCATTGCAGTCCCCATCGCCATCCCGGTGGCGCTCGCGCTAGTCATCGGTGTCGCGATAGCGCTTACAGACGGGCTCTCGCTGAACGCCAGCCCGGCGGCGCTCGGTGTCTCCGCGAGTCCCTCGGCCAGTGCGCCCTCGTCGCCGACGAGCACCGCCACCAGCACCGCGGGGGCCGCCGCCGCCACCGCGGCGGCCAACGTCAACTGCGACATCATCGTGCCGGCCAACCCGCTGACCGCGAAGGGCCTGTCGACGCCCTACCAGCTCACCGGGCCCGGCGGCATGTCGCCCGCGCAGTCCGGCTGCACCATGGCCAACGCGGCGGCCCTGGGCGCGTTCGTCCAGGCGACCATCCTGAACACGCAGACCGGGCAGCTGTCCGTCTACGACCCGCTGGTCATCACCAAGGGCACCACGCCGGCCGTCGCGCCGGTGGTGCCGGTGCTGCCGAGGCACTACATCGCCACGATCGACTTCGGGTTCAACGGCACCGACCTGACCCAGGTCGGCGCCACCCGGAACGCGCTGCAGTCCGGCAACTGCGTCAACGGCCAGGGCGGCACGGACTTCGGCCAGGTGTCGTTCTGCAACGGCATCAGCTTCTTCAACGAGGCGCACCTGCTCGAGCGCGCGGGCAAGCTGGTCGTCCCGTCGGAGGGCACCTCGGCCAAGATCGTCGCGTCCGGCGGCGCGCTCGGCACCGGCCAGGCCTGCCCGGAGACGCAGAACTTCGACATGGTCGACCAGGACCCGTCGGACAACGTGACCACCTTGTACCTGCTCAACCCGGCGACCGGGCAGACCGCGCAGGACACCACGGCCAACGCGGGCAACATCCCCGGCTCCACGACGCTGGCGAACGGCAGCGACAACATCCTGGTCGACGGGTTCCTTGACCCGACGCTCGGCTGCACCCCGTTCCAGGCTCCTGACCTGGCCAACAACGGTCAGCTCACCTCGTCCCAGGCGATGGACGAACTCCTCTCCGAGAAGAACACGCCGGCCATCCCGGCGCTCGTCCCTGAGAACGACGAGATGACGCTGAACGGTCAGGGGCAGTTCGACGCGGCCAAGACCAACCTGTACAGGGAAGAGCTCGGCCAGGCGCCGATCAGCGCGGCGAACAACAAGTTCGACAGCCCGGCCGCGTTCTGCCAGAACATGATCAACATCCAGACGCCGTTCCTCGCGGCCAACCAGGCGACGCTGGCGACCGGGCCGTCCCCGGTGACCGCGGTGGGCGACAACCTGTTCACCTTCATGGCGAACCGGCTGAGCATGTCGTTCACCAACCTGGGCTGCCAGAACTTCGGCCTGACCGACCCGGTCACCGTCACGCTCGACGGTAACGGCGTGGCGATCGCGGCGACCTTCAACACCGCGCAGCAGACGGCGACCACCCAGGCGGCGGCGCCGCCCGCCACGGGCCAGCGCGTCGGCCGCCCCCACCACCGCCTGATGAACCCGGCGGGCATGTAACCAGCACGCTCCTGCCGCAACGCTGCGCGGCCCGCGGATCCCTCACCGCGGGCCGCGCAGCCATGCGCAGGAAGCGGGAGAGGCCGTGACAGTGCCGGGGAACGACGGCACGCACGCGGGGCTTCCCGCACCGGCCCCTCCGCGTCAGCGGCCACCGCCCGTCCCGGTGCACCGTGCCGTGCCGTCGGCACCGTCAGATGGCGGCGATGACGGCGGGTGTCAGCTCCGTGAGCGAGCCGAGTACGACGCGTGCCAGGCCGAGAGCGTCCGGGGCCGGGGGGTACTCGGGGCGGGGGACGGCGATGACCGTGAGGCCGGCCGCCGCGGCGGAGCGCAGGCCGTTGGAGGAGTCCTCGACGGCGGCGCACCGCTCCGGTGGGACGCCGAGGCGGGCGGTTGCCTCCAGGTAGACGTCGGGGGCCGGCTTGCCGCGGTCGACCTCCTCGCTTGACACCGAGGCCGCGAACGCCTGGCGTAGCCCCGAGGCGTCGAGCACCGCCTCGATCAGCGACTTGGGGGCGGAACTCGCCACCGCAAGCCGCCAGCGGGCGGACAGCTCGCGCACCGCCTCAACCGCACCAGGCAGCAGCGGCAGGTGCGCCTGGTACTCCGCCGTCATGGCCGCGATGGCGAGCTTGGCGACCTGTTCCGGCGCGAGCGCCACCCCGAAGTCCTCGCTGATGTAGCGGGACCACTCGGCGGTGGACATGCCCATCATCCGGTCCTGCGCGTCGTCCGGCCAGCGCCCGCCGCGCTCGGCCACGAGCTTGCGGCGCACTCGCTCCCAGACCGGCTCGGAGTCGATGAGCACCCCGTCCATGTCGAACACGACCGCCTCGATCACGTCACCTCCAGGGGATCATGCCGGATACCGCACCAGGCATTATCCCGGACGACCGCGGCCACCCGGTTACCCTGCTGCCATGGCCGGCATCGGCAGCCAAGAACCTCAAGCCGGTGTCGCGTGCACACCTTGCGCCCCTTTCGCCCCATGCGTCACGACATCAAGAGATTGTGTGTACCTAGCGCCCGTATCTGGTGGAAAGTACCCCAACCTTCTTGCCTGGCCCCGTTCGGCTGCAGGCAACTGGAACACGGGCCTGACCAACTCCCACCAGTAAGCAGCGCCCGAGCGCAAGCCGCGCTCCGCGCAGCAGCGCGCTGCTGCGCGCTGCCCAAGAATTATCGTGTGCACCTGATGCCGGAAAACGGCCTATAAACGCACACGATGATTGCCGATGGCATGCCATGGCGGATAACAGCAAGAAATGTTCCGCAGAGGGAGCGCGCCCGAGCGAGGCGCGTCGTCTCTTGCCCGGTGCCGCGCTAAGGACACCGGGCTCCTTGTGCCTTAGCGCAGCACCAGGGCGAGCTGCCGCGACTGCGCCACCAGGCGTCCGGCGGAGTCCCATAGCTCGGCGTCCTCCTCGAGGTACCCGCCCGCCAGGTACCGCGTCAGCGTGCGGTAGGCGAGCCAGCCGGGTGCCGGGCGGGCCCGCAGGTACACGGTGAGCTCCACGGTGGTCACCCGCCGCAGGTTGAGTTCCATGGCCGCCGGGGCCACCGCGTCCACGAACAGCGGCAGCGAAAGCAGGTCCGGCTCACGGCCGTCGGCGAACCGCATCCAGCCCTGGTACACCGGGTTGCCTGACGGCGGGGTCCGCGTCACCCACCCGGGAAGCTCGGCGACCCGAGACTCGATCCGCTCAGCGAACGAGATCGGCGGATTCGCCGCCCGGTGCAGTGCCTGGCATCGCGAAGGCGGCGGCAGGTCCGGTGGCTTGATGCCCGCGTAGGACGGCCCGCCGCGGGCGGCCGCGGCCGCCAGGTCGGTGTACGCGGCGGTGGCGCGGAGCACCTCCTTGCCGTCCCGGCGCAAGCTGGCCTGGCCGAACGCGGTGGTGCGGCCCGCCCGGATCACCTCGGTGCGCACCTCCGCCTGGCCTGGCGAACCGGGCCGCAGGTAGAACCCGGAGACCACGAGCGGATCGGGGAACGGCAGCACCTCACCGACGGCGCGGGTCGCCAGGGAGAGCAGGAAACCGCCGTTAGCGCCCTCGTGGCCGTCCCAGCGCCCGTCGAGCACCGCGCCGAACACGGGGCCGTCACCGGCAAGTGTCATCGCGGCGTCGAACTCAAAGGCGCCCATCAGGGCAGCGTCAGGATCTCGTGCCCGTCCTCGGTGACCAGGACCGTGTGCTCGAACTGCGCGGTGCGCTTGTGGTCCTTCGTCACCGCCGTCCAGCCGTCGGGCCAGACGTCGTAGCTGATCACGCCGAGCGTGAGCATGGGCTCGATGGTGAACGTCATCCCGACCTCCATCGTCACGGTGGCGGACGGGTCGTCGTAGTGCGGCACGACGAGCCCGGAGTGGAAGGTCCGCCCGATCCCGTGGCCGGTGAAGTCGCGCACCACCCCGTAGCCGAACCGCTTGGCGTAGGACTCGATCACCCGGCCGATCGCGTTCAGCGGGCGGCCGGGCGCCACGGCGCGGATGCCGCGCATCGTCGCCTCGCGGGTGCGCTCGACGAGCAGCCGCGACTCCTCCGTCACGTCGCCGGCCAGGAAGGTGGCGTTGGTGTCGCCGTGCACCCCGCCGATGAACGCGGTGATGTCGATGTTGACGATGTCGCCGTCACGGACGACGGTGTCGTCCGGGATGCCGTGGCAGATGACCTCGTTCAGCGAGGTGCACAGCGACTTCGGGTAGCCGCGGTACCCGAGGGTGGACGGGTACGCGCCGCGGGAGATCAGGAACTCGTGCCCCACTTCGTCAAGGAAGTCCGTGGTGACCCCCGGCCGCACGTGCTTGCCCACCTCCTCAAGCGCCTGGGCGGCGAGTCGGCAGGCGACGCGCATCTTCGCGATCGTGTCGGCGTCCTTGACGTCGGCCTCGCCGAGCCTGGGCGCCTTCTTGCCTACGTACTCGGGGCGCGGGATGTTCGCGGGAACCTGCCGGGCGGGAGATAGCCGACCCGGGTGGAGCAGAGTGGCCATGCTTTGCGAGTCTAGTAGGCATGGCGAACTCCGACGAGCAATGGTGGTTCTGCACGCGGCACATGCGGGTCGAGCCCGCTGACACCCCTTGCCCAGGCAAGGACCTACTCGGCCCCTACCCGACGAGGGAAGAAGCGGCCCACGCGCTCGACAAGGTGCGGGAGCGCAACGAGGCCTGGGACGAACAGGACTAGGCGAAGGCGAACGCGCACGCCGGCGCCGGCCGCCGCCCCCGCGGCCGGCGCCCGGGGCTCGCGTGGCCCGCTCGCATGGCAGCCGCATGGCAGCCGCATGGATGCCAGGTCCACGCGGGCGTTTCCGGCCAAGCCAGGCTAGGCTAGGCACCGTGAGCGATCACTTGCCGCCGGCCGCAGAAGCCCGGCTTGCCGAGATCAGGCGCAGTGGCACCTGGGGCTCGGCGCTCACCTCCGACGAGTTCGCCGCGGTTCGTAGCGTGGGCTTCCAGCCCGTCGGCCAGGTGCTCGGCGCCGCGGTATACAACGTCGGCTACACCGGCGGCTACGGCTGCCCGGGAGCGTGGGGCGGCTACAACTTCGGCTGGGGCCCGGCCGGGCGCACCCAGGTGTCGAGCAGGGGCGGGTACGGCTCGTTCGGTCCCCTGGTGAAAACGATGTACGAGGCGCGCCGCGCGGCCATCAGCCGGATGGTCGCCGAGTGCGTCGAGCTTGGCGGGCACGGCGTGGTCGGGGTGCGGCTCACCATCGGTCAGTTCCCCACCGGCGGCCTCGAGTTCAAGGCGATCGGCACCGCGGTCCGCGCGCCGCTCGCGCCGCCGCTACGCCACCCGTTCACCTCGGACCTGTCCGGCCAGGACTTCGCCAAGCTGGTGCACAGCGGCTGGATGCCCGCGGCGCTCGCCCTCGGCATCACGATCGCCGCCAGGCACGACGACTGGCAGACCGTCGGGCAGACCCGCTGGTCGGCGGGCAACGCCGAGGTCACCGGCTGGACCGAACTGATGAACGACGCCCGGCACGACGCACGGCAGCAGCTGGCCGGCGACGTCAAGCGCATCGGCGCCGAGGGGGTCGTCATCGCCAGCATGGACCTGCGGGTGCGCGAGCGCGAGTGCCCGGCGCAGGAGGGCCGCCGCGACCACATCATCGAGGCGGTCAACATCGGCACCGCGGTCGTCAGGTTCAAGAGCAGTCACGCAGAACGTAATCAGCAATCTCCGCTCGCCATCATGTCCCTCGACCCGCAGCGGCGGCAGGCGGCGCGCATCGACATCGGCCAGAACAGGCATTCATAGGGCACGGAAGATAAGAGGCGTCGATGACCAACCAGCAGATCACTGACCTCGGCGCGGCCGGCGTACCGCAGGACGCGATCAAGCGCCTCGCCGAGCTGCAGCCCGGCAAGGCCGGGTCGATCTTCACCTCCGACCTGTCGGTGAACGAGTTCCTGCTGGTGCGCGAGGTGGGCTTCAAGCCACTCGGCCTCGTGCTCGGCTCGTCGATTTACCACGTGGGGCTGCAGATCGGCCGCTGGGGCAAGAACCAGGAGCTCAACGTCCTGTCCCAGGCGATGTACCACGCGCGGGAGCTTGCGATGTCCCGGATGGAGGCCGAGGCGGACGCGCTCGGCGCCGACGGCATCGTGGGCGTGCGCCTCGACGTGGAGATGAAGGAGTTCGGCGCGGACATCGCGGAGTTCATCGCGGTCGGCACCGCGGTGAAGGCCGAGCCGGGCGCCGGCGGCGGCGGGGTAACCAACTGGCGGAACAACAAGAGGCAGCCGTTCACCTCCGACCTGTCCGGCCAGGACTTCTGGACGCTGATCAGGGCCGGCTACGCGCCGCTCGGCATGGTCATGGGCACCTGCGTCTACCACATCGCGCACCAGCGGATGGGCTCAGTCATCGGCAACATCGGCCGCAACGTGGAGATCGAGCAGTTCACCCAGGCCCTTTACGACGCCCGCGAGCTGGCGATGAGCCGGATGCAGGCCGAGGCGGAGGAACTGCACGCCGAGGGCATCGTCGGCGTACAACTCCGCCAGCACTCGCACACCTGGGGCTCGCACACCACCGAGTTCTTCGCGATCGGCACCGCCGTCCGCCCGCTCCGCGACGACCACGTCATCGAGCGCCCGACCATGGTTTTGTCGCTGGACGCGTAAGCGTTTTGGTGGTTGCGGCGGGGCCGGTCACGGCGGGGCGGTCACGGCGGGGCGGTCACGGCGGGCGGCGGGTGTCCACGCACGCTCGTCCGCACGGCCAATGAAACCCAATTGGCCGAGCAGAAGGCGCGCTGAGACACCCGAGCCGCCCGCCGCGACCTCTCAGCCGTCGCGGGAGATTCAGGCCCGAGAATTACTCTTTGGCCGGCTGCCGCACGACGTCTCACCATTCTGCCGCCTGCCGCGGACGTCCGCGCGACGCATCACCCGCCTCGCCTGCACCATCCCGTCCGCCTATACCATCTCCCGCCCCGTGCGCCCCGTGCGCCCCGTGCGCCCCGCGCTCCCGCCATTCCCGCGCCGTGCGCCCCCGCGCCTGCGCCGTGCGCCCCGCGCCTGCGCCGTGCGCCCCGCGCCTGCGCCGTGCGCGCCGTTCGCCCCGCGCTCCCACCATTCCCGCCGCGCCCGCACCGTCCGCCCCGTCCGTCGATCAGCGCTGCGGCGCGAGGTGGCCGGTAGCGGTTAGCAGGGCACGGGTGAAGCGAGACAGCGGGAGAGTCCC
>Ga0335078_10005945_pt1 | contig 18053 bp, 15 predicted proteins | sample Lox_Sample_32_FD_206711 | JGI IMG/M metagenome (GOLD analysis project Ga0335078, IMG submission 206711) | Soil microbial communities from Loxahatchee National Wildlife Refuge, Florida, United States - Lox_Sample_3.2 | ecosystem: Environmental > Terrestrial > Soil > Wetlands | place: USA... | reverse complement strand
CCAGTTGACCCAGTTTGCTGGAATTAAGACTCATGATCTAAGCAGTCTTGAAGTACTGGCTTACGGCGGATCTCCAATGGCGCCTGAGCTGATCCGCCGTACCCGGGAACACCTGCCGAAGGTTAAGTTAGTACAAGTCTATGGGCTCAGTGAGAGCGGGTTTCTTACGGGCCTGCAAGACCGGGAGCACACGGATGACAGACTTACGTCTTGCGGGCGCCCTTGCCCCGGAATCGAGGTGCGGGTCGCGGACCCATGCGGCAAGCAGGTGGAGGCAGGCCAACTTGGCGAATTACTGGCGCGGGGGGCGAACGTAATGCGCGGATACTGGAACAACCAGGAGGATACGGCGGCAGCGTTCTGCAATGGCTTTTTCCGCACCGGCGACATAGGGTATCAGGATGCCGAGGGTTATTTTCGCATTCTGGACCGGCAGAAGGACATGATTGTCACAGGCGGCGAAAATGTCTATTGCGGCGAAGTGGAGGCCGTCATTTTGCGCCATCCAGCGGTCCGCGAGGCGGCAGCCTTCGGAATACCCGACCCACAGTGGGGGGAACTCGTAGCCGCTAGGATAGTCTTGAAGCAGGGAATGAGTGTTACGGTGGACGAGTTAGTCGAACACTGCCGCCAAAGCTTGGCGAACTACAAGGTTCCCCGCCATGTTGAGTTCTCCGAGACGGATCTGCCGAAAAGTGGCTCCGGTAAGGTCCTCAAGCGAGTACTACGCGAGCGGTTCTGGGCGGGTGCGGAACGTGCCGTCGGCTGAAGGTGATCACGGGCGCCGTCGTCGATGAGCTCCACGGCCACGCCGGCCCGCTGGTAGCGGTAATCGTGATGATGTCGGTAGGCGGTGTCGCCGCGGTGCACGCACTGGGCGAGGCGTCTTAGCGGTCGTGATCGCCTGCACCCCCCTTCTGGTCGTGCGCCCGTTGTCCGCGCGAATTGAGCACCGGCTTCTCTGGCAGTTGTGGCCCACGTCGGGCCGCCCTAGCGCAGGTCTGTAGGATCACTTGAGGAGAATCGCCGCTAACAAATCAACGGTTTTGGTGCTCCTGGTCAATGAGGGATTGTTTTTATGCTTTATCGCATCTCTTGCGCTTGCGTTGCGTTCGCCCTTCTGGTTTCCGTGTCGCGGTGTCAGCAGATTTCGCCAAGCGAATCAGTGGAGTCGTCGCAACCTGAAAGCAAACGAGTTCTTTTTATCATTCCCAACCATCGGACCTCTCCCAGCCTGCAGAATTACGAGCCACTGACAACCCTCGAGAAGTTCAAGATCGCCTCCGACGATGCCCTTGATCGCGGCACCATTGCATTGGCGGCCTTGTTCGGTGGCGAGGCCCAGTTGACGAATGCAAATCGATCATTCGGACAAGGCGCTGTTGGGTTTGCGAAGTATTCTAGTTCCGCATTCGGCGACCTCGCAATCGGCGACTACATGACAGAGGCGGTCTTCCCGACTCTGCTTCATCAAGATCCGCGCTACTTTCGACGCGGCACGGGAAGCGCATGGTCACGGCTTGGCTATGCCATGGGGCAGATCTTCTGGACGCATCGCGATTCGGGCGGGACCCAGTTCAATTACTCTGAAATAATCGGGAACTCGGCTGCTGTAGCGTTCTCGAATGCCTACTACCGGGACAATCGGACAGCTACTCACGCCATGTCGAAGCTGGGAATGCAGCTCGGCGTGGATATGGCTGGTAATGTCTTGAAGGAGTTCTGGCCCGAGTTGCAACGGACGTTCAGACGAAGACGCTCAAGCAGATAGCCAACAACGATTGTGTATTGATTCTCTACTGTAAAGTGATCAGGTCATGCTTCACGGTATGGCTCAAGTCAACGAGATTCACGATGCGCCTCTGCGTACTACTTCGTGACGGACGGCTCCGCGCTGCCGGCGCCTTGTCACATTGAAGCAAATGTCTAACCTGCTGGCAGACCCGCGCGCGTCTCAATCCCACCCGGCGGTCCATAGGCGATTTAGCCAGGTTGCCTGGTGCGTGCTGGCTTACAACACGCTGGTCGTGTTGTGGGGTGCATTCGTGCGCACTACCGGTTCCGGGGCCGGCTGCGGTGACCGTTGGCCGCTGTGCAATGGCATGATGCTGCCGCGCGCGCCGCGCATCGAAACCGTGATCGAGTTCATCCATCGTGCCACCAGCGGGCTGGCGCTGGCTTGTGTCGCCGCGCTCTGCCTTTGGGCTTTCCGCCTGTTCCCGCGGGGCCACCAGGCACGCAGATTTGCGGTGCTCTCAGTCCTTTTGCTGTTAGTCGAAGCGTTGCTGGGGGCGGGCCTAGTGCTGCTGCGATACGTCGCGCACAACGCATCTGCTGGACGCGCCACCTATCTTTCCGCGCACCTGGTGAATACTCAGATCCTGCTCGCCATGCTGGCCCTGACCGCGTGGTTTGGTTCCGATGCGCCGTCGCGCCCGTGGCGCAGCGCGCCGAAACTGGTTCTGGCTGCGCTTCCGGTGGCGATCCTGGTAGCGGTTAGCGGCGCCCTCGCCGCGTTGGGCGACACCTTATTCCCGGCTGCGTCCGTGGCCTCCGGCATGCGCCAGGAGTTTTCACGGACCGCCGGCGCACTGCTGCGCCTGCGCGCCCTGCATCCCGCGCTAGCTGTCTCGAGCTCAGCCGTCCTGCTGGGAGCGGCCGCGAAAGCCAGGCGCTCCGGATGCATTCAAGCGGTCCGCCTGGGCAATATCCTCGTGACGTTGGTGTTCCTGCAACTCGCCGCAGGGGGCCTGAACATCGTTTTGTTGGCGCCTGGCTGGATGCAGATCTTGCACCTGCTGCTGGCAGACTTGATTTGGATAGTGTTGGTGATAACCACTCTCGAAATCGGCGTTCTCCGCTTAACCCACTAAGGACTTGCCTCGATCTCTCTAGAGATAAAGCCGCTCGGGAAAGTACAGGAAGACGCCTCCACGGCATGTTCGCGGCCATGCCTTCCCAGCGCTTGCCGGGTCCAAACCTCGGCGGCGCAACCCGGATCATTCGGTTGCGAGCACGCCAGATGAACGCTCTGTCATCGTGGCGCTTACGGGATCCTTGGGTAATGGTAGGTGTTCTTTAAGCGCCCCAGCCGGCCCACCGCCTGCACTTTGACCGCCCAAGCGCGCGCTGACATTGCTGAACTGAAGAGATCAGCTCTACGGTAAACCCTCTAGCTGCTTCCTGCACATCGCCGCTGAAAAGCGAGCGGCTCGTTTACGGACGATCAGTCGTCGGCTCCGAGCAGGACGATTGCGTAACCCGCGAACCAAACAGGAACCGTCTTTCAACCGAACCGTAACCGCAAGGACCACTAGTTAAATCTCGGATCCCCTTAATCTGGTTTCAGAGCAAGAGCACAAGAGCAGAGGAGGGATGCCATGACTAAGACTGAACTGAACCGATTTGAAGCGATCCTCATAGCCAGGGTTGCTGAAATGGAGAGCCGAATCCGCAACCGCGACGGAATGGCGGTTGAGAGAAGCCCCGATCAACTGGATGAAATTCAGCGTGCCTCCGAACGCGCACTCGTGGTTTGTAATCTGGACCGCGAATACAATCAACTCCGAAACGCCCGTGCGGCTCTCGGCCGCATCCAGGACGGTACCTTTGGGACCTGCGAGCACTGCGACGAAGACATTCACCCAAAGCGGCTGGCCGCGGTCCCGTGGGCACCTTTGTGCATAGGGTGCCAGGAAGACGTGGACCGAAGTGTGGCGGAGACAAAGACGCCAACCCGCGACTTCCTCGTGAGCGCCGCCTGAGAGGTCGAGATGTCTCGGAGAATGACTATGAATAACTCAGCAGCCTTGGCTCCGATGAGGTCCTTGATCGCCAATGAGCGTCCTGCAAATCAAAAACTGCTTCATGAAACGGCGGTCATCGACAAGTTTCTGGACACTCCCAGCGAAGAGTCATTCGTTTCGCTGTTCAAAACTTTTACGCCGCAGCTAGTGGCCTTCTTCCGAGCGCGCAGTTGCGAACCAGCCTTGGCTGAAGATCTGGCGCAGGAAGTGATGCTCATCGTTTACCGCAAGGCGGCGCAGGTTCGAGATCGCACGTTGTTTCGTGCGTGGCTATTCAAGGTTGGCCGTAACGCCCTCTGCCGGCACTACGGCAAGCAAACGCGGGAAGTGGAGACCGTGGACTTGGCAGACACTGCCGATCGCATGGTTGCCGCCAGCCACAAGCCGGCTGGAACGCCGGCGTTTGAGTTCATGGATTGGATGGCACTTCTGGATTCACGCGAGCGCGAGGTCATGACACTACGCTTCATCGAGGAGTGGGAGTACCACGAGATCGCCGCCGCCCAAGCCATCCCGATCGGAACAGTTCAGTGGAGAGTTTTCAACGCGAAGAAGAAGTTGGCGCCGTATTTGGCAACCCTTCAAGGCAAGGCCGCTTGACAGCGCCGGGAAGGAGAACGAACATGCCGAAACTCGCATTATTGGATCCCACGAAGACGGGAAGGCAGGCGGAGGATCTGGAAAACAAGCTGCGCCGCCTGATCGTTGGACAAGAGGAAGCAATTCATCAGATCGTCAGGGCCTATCAAACTCACATTGCCGGACTGTCTCCCGCCGGGCGGCCGATCGCAAATCTCTTGTTCCTGGGGCCTACAGGCTCAGGGAAAACCCGTATCGTGGAGGCCACCGCCGCGTCTCTGCTCAAGGACTCTCGATCGGTAATCAAAATCGATTGCGCGGAGTTTCGACATAGCCATGAGATTGCTAAACTCATCGGCTCGCCTCCGGGATACCTGGGCCATCGCGAAACGCACGCCCTGCTAACGCAGGAAGCGCTGAATCAGCATCACACGGATAAGCTCAAGATCAGCTTCGTGCTCTTCGATGAAATCGAAAAAGCCTCCGACTCTCTGTGGAATCTCCTCTTGGGGATCCTCGACAAGGCAACTCTAACGTTGGGCGACAACCGCAAGGTGGATTTCTCGGCGGCGATGATTTTTCTTACGAGCAATCTCGGCGCGGCGGAAATGAACTCCTTGCTCAGCCCAAAGCTGGGCTTCCACGTTCCTTTGTCTGAAAGCGCTGCTTGCAGAGCGAGGGTCAGTGCCCAGGTGTCGCGCACGGGTTTGGCTGCGGCCAGCCGAAAGTTCACGCCGGAATTCATCAACCGTCTTGACAAGATTGTGGTTTTCAATTCTCTGGGCAGCAAAGAACTACGCCGGATCGTAGATATTGAGCTTGACGTGGTGCAAGAGCGTATCCAAACCGCTGCCGCCAGCAAGCCGTTTCTGGTCGATGTAACGGAAAGTGCCAGGGAGTTCCTGCTGACGGAAGGCACCGACCTAAGGTATGGCGCGCGCCCTCTAAAACGAGCCATCGAGCGACTGCTGGTACAACCGTTCTCGAACCTGATGGCCTCCGGCCAGATTCATCGCGGCGATTACATTCGGGTAACGCACGGAGAAGGGTCGCCATCCCTGTTGTTCTTCCGCGAGACAAGGGCCTTGGAAGCGTGGGGAATCGCCGACCGAGCCGCAGCCTAGCAGTGAACTAGTGCCATATGAAAGACCAATTCATCTCGACCATTCGCGCTCTAGTGTTGGTTAGCGCGATCGTTTGTCCCCGGCTGGCCGCGGCACAGAATACGAAAGATGGCGCGATCGAAGGCTTGGTATATACAGTTGACTCCGACGGCGGACGATCTGTTGTGCCCGGCGCATTTGTGAGCCTTATCGGATCCGCTTTCTCCCAACAGACCATTGCCAACGAGCAGGGCAGGTACAGCTTTCAAGACATCGCCGCGAATATGTATCAAGTCAACGTGACGGCTCCGGGGCTTTGCGGTTCCAGCACGGTGACAATCGTTGCAGGTACGGTCCTTGACGTTCCGGTCGAGTTGCAAGCCGACGCTGTTAGGGAGTCGGTCACGGTTTCCGGAAGCACTGATCCCCCGCTTTCAACATATTCATCCGACCAAGTGGTGATAGACAAATCGACGGCTGTCAACGCTCCGAACAAAAACGACCGCATCGATGCATTGCTGCCTTTGATTCCGGGGGTTGTCCGCGGTCCCGACGGCCTGATCAATATGAAGGGCGCCAGGGCATCGCAGGGCGGATCGCTGGTCAATAGCGCGAACGTGACCGATCCGGCAACGGGCGCGGCCGCCATGAGGCTTCCCATCGATGCAGTCGAGTCCGTCCAGGTGATCGCTGATCCTTATGACCCAGAGTACGGCCGGCTGACCGGCGCCGTGGCGAAAGTGGAGACCACTACTGGCGACTACGACGCATACCATCTGACAGTGCAGAACCTCCTTGTGCGACCACGCAGACGCGATGGAGACTACGTCGGCATTGAAGCAGCGACACCACGGTTCACTGTTACCGGACCCCTCATAAAAAAGAAGATTGCGTTTACGCAATCTTTCGAATACCGATTCATCCGGACTCCGGTCGACAGTCTTCCACAGCTCCAGCGCGACACGAAGTTAGAGGGTTTCAACTCTTTTAGCCAGGTGGATGCCACACTGAGCGAACGGCAGTCCTTGACCGCCTCGTTTGCGTTGTATCCACAAAAGCTGAATTATCTGGGATTGAATACGTTCACTCCGCAGCCCTCGACTCCCGATTTCCACCAGCGGGGGGACATGGCGTCGATACAACATCGCTACACGGTGCGCCCCGACGCGCTGCTTGTTTCACAATTCAGCTACAAGCGCTTCGATGCCGACGTGACTGCAAACAGCAACGATCCGTACCAATTGTTAATCGAGACTACCGCGGGGGGCTACTTTGACCGTCAGCAGCGCCGGACCTATCGCACGGAGTGGCAGGAGACCTATCAATTTGGAGCGCATGGCTTTCTTGGTTCTCACCAGTTCAAGGCCGGAACCGACTATGCACACAGCAAGTACGACGGCTACATGCAATTTCTGCCTGTCACCATCATGGGAGTCCTAAACCTTCCCATTGAAAGTGTCGGATTTGGACCAGCCTCCCGCTTCAGTATCCCGCAGAACGAGGTCGCATGGTTTCTCGCCGACAAGTGGGAGCCGTTCCAGCGTCTGACGGTGGATCTGGGCCTGAGATTCGATCGGGATTCCGTGACAAATTCAACCAACACGGCACCCCGCGCCGGTTTCGCCCTTATGCTTACGCGGGACGCGAAAACGCTGCTCAAGGGCGGCGCCGGCTTGTTCTACGACCGCGTGCCGCTTAATGTTGCATCGTTTCCGCTTCTCCCTGACCGCTCGATTGAGACCCTGGCGCCGACTGGAGAAGTGCTGTCCTCTACGACGTACTTGAACACTATCACTGCAGGTCTGCGCAACCCCCGCAGCATCGGTTGGAACGTTGAACTCGACCGCCAGGTGACCTCGGCTTTTCTTCTTCGGGGAGGATTTCAAGACCGTAACAGCACTCGCGACTTCGTCCTGACGCCTGAAACTGCTTCGGGAGTCCTCTCGCTGTCCAACGGCGGGCGCAGCCTCTACCGCGAGTTCCAACTTACCGGCCAGTACAAGGTCCGGCGGGGTACGCTAAACGCATCTTATGTTCGGTCGAAGTCTTATGGGAATCTTAATGACTTCAATCAGTTTTTCGGAAATGACGCGGTAGCTGTGATCGAACCGGACGAGCGTGCGCGCCTTCCCTTTGATGCTCCAAACCGGTTTTTGGCCTGGGGCCAGTGGGAACTTCCCTTCAAGGTGAGGGTGCTGCCGGTTCTGGACGTTCACACCGGATTTCCGTATTCCGTGACTAACGACTTGCGCGAGTACATTGGGCTGCCAGACTCCGAGCGGTTTCCCCGCTTCACTTCCTTCGATCTTCAGGTAACCCGGCCAATCAGATTGCCGCTTCCCCGCGAGAAGTTCAAGGCTCGTATTGGCTTCAGCGTCTTCAACCTGTTCAACAATTTCAATCCTCGCGATGTTCAGAACGACGTAGACAGTTATCGCTTTAGCGCGCTTTTCAATAGCGTGGACCGAACATTCCGCGGAAAATTCATTTTGGAGTTCTAAAAGCAATGACGCTTGTCTCGCTTCTTCTCTTTTCGACGATTCGAGTGGCCGCCGGTACTGCGAACACACAACTTCCAACCGGCGACCAAGTCGTGGCCAGGATGTTGGCGCGCGACAGCGAACGCCAAGCGGCTTTCAACGGTTACACGGCCGCCCGGCGCTACGTACTCGAGAACCAGCGCTACGGCAAACACGCCGAAATGCTCGTGCGCTTGACCTGCCAAAAAGACGGTTCGAAACAGTTCGAGACCGTTTCCGCGACGGGGTGGGGTGGCGCGCGAAAGCACGTCTTCCCAAGGCTGCTTGAGGGCGAGACCGAAGCGTCTCGGCCAGATTCTCGCGATCGGTCGCGCATAATCCCCGAAAATTACACATTTGAAATGCTCGGGACCGAGTACGTCGATGGCCGGCCGGCTTATGTGATCGCGATTACGCCGAAAACGCCGAACAAATATCTTATGCAGGGCCGCATCTGGGTGGACGCTGCCGAATATGCCATTGTTCGCATCGAAGGTCAGCCCGCCAAGAACCCTTCTTTCTGGATCAGGAGCGTTCACTTCGTCCACAGGTATCAAAAACAAGGATCGTTTTGGTTTCCCGTCTGCAACCGCTCTGTAACAGAAGTGCGCATCTTCGGAACCACTGAGGTGACCATCGAATACTTCGACTACGCGCCGCACACGCCGGCTCTTTCGGCTTCCCGCGAGTCGGTCGGAAGGAGCCTACCCTGATCAAACTCAGAGATGTGCTGCTGGCTGGGGTAGGGCTTGCCCTGTTCGCTTTCGTGGCCGGCCGAATCGGAACTGGCGCGTTGGTCCGTGCGATCGCGACAGTTCGTATGGGGCTGCCTGTCATCGTGGCGCTCAGCTTCGTGCGCCTAGTCTTGCAGACCAAGTCGTGGAGCGTGGCCCTTGACCTGGACGGAATCAAATCCTCGACACGTGAACTGATGTTTATCCGGCTTGCCTCCCAGGGCATGGGGTATCTCACTGTATTAGGTCCCGTGGCATCCGAGCCGATGAAGATCAGCCTGCTACGGAATCAGCAACGTTCAGCCACCGCTGCGACGCTTGTCGATACCGGCGTGTACTGGTTCTGTTCGGGACTTGTTGGCCTCGCCGGGTGCTTAGCGGCCAGCATCCTGTTGACGCGCCGCCATCACTCCGCGATCTCGGTGGCGATAATTGGTGCGGTTTTTGCCGTGGGGCTCTACCTGATCGCAGGCCGGCGGACGATACTGTCGCCTTTGAGCGGCGCTCTGGGCGTCCGTTGCCCTGGATGGCTCAGAAAAGGCGAGCGGATTGAAATAGCTATCAGGCAGTTTGCCAGCCAGCATCCCTCTTCGATTCGCCAAATGTTCCTGCTCGATCTCGGATGCCAAGCGCTGCTGGCAGCCGAAGTCATCACCATTTTCTGGTGCGTAAGGCTGCCGCTCAATGGAGCGGTCGTACTGGCGCTGGAAGGTGCTACCCGGATGGTCAAGATGATGGCGGGCTGGATGCCTGCACGGATTGGAGCGGATGAAAGCGGCGCCGTCGGCGCATTTGTAGCGTTTGGTTTGCCGGCTGCCTCTGGCCTGGCACTCGCGCTAACACGACGCATCCGCGATCTGCTTAGCGCCCTCGTGGGCTTGACTTGGCTCGCGTGGCGTGCGCGATCCGCCGCCAGGGCGCCCCGGCCTCAGACGCCGAAATTGCCCGCATGGAATCAGGAGGAAATGGTATGCAAGCCTTAATTGCAATCCCCCCGCGCCAAGTGCTCCAGAAGCATGGAGGGACGGAACAAGCGTTGATGCAAAATGTGGCCGGAGTGCCGCTCCTCGTTCGGGTGGTCGCGACCGCCATGCGGGCCGGAGCGGATTCGGCCGTTGTAATCTGGCCCGAGGATGTGGATCCGGCCATTTGGGACAGGTGCGCCGCGTCTCGCCTGCTTATCGGTTTTAAAATGACCAAGTTCGTCTGCCCAATTATCTTTAGCCCGCAGAGCGCCGTCAGTTGGGCCGCAATCGGCGACGAACTCGAGGCCACCTTTCTGTGGCTGCCCTGGAATTGGGTCACTCACAAGCGGGCGCTCGCCGGACTGTCGCCTGAGGCGGCTCCCCCGTTAACCTGGCCGTTAGCATGGGAGTGCCCCGCTCTAATCGAAAAGCGCGTGCTTTACGAGGCCAAGATCCGTCTCATGCCGGCTCGGCAGGTGGATGGCGTTCCCATCAATTCTCGGATGGACATAGGACGAGCGGAACGTTTCCTGATTGCGAATTCCGGCAAGCCCTCTGACGGAATCTACTCCAGATTTAACCGCTTCCTATGCCGTCCCGCAGTCCGGCTGCTCACGCACACGCGGGTGACGCCAAACTGGGTGACCATTGGTGGGCTGGCCGTCGCAATCCTGGCGGCCCTCATGTTCGCCCGCGGATCGTACGCGAACTACGTTGCGGGCGCCCTTTTGTTCTTTTTGTCCGGACTATTTGACGAAATGGACGGGATGCTCGCCCGGACCAAGTTCGCGGAATCTGCCTTCGGAACCATGTTCGAAAGCTTCGTCGACAACACCACTTACCTGCTTATTTTCTCTGGCATAACCGCCGGACTTTATCGCCAACGCGGCTCTCGCGAACTGATTTACGGTTTGGCGCTTCTCACCGGATGTCTAATTTCTATTATTGTGACCGAATTTCAACGAAAGAGCGCCACGGCAGCCGGCCGCCCGAACGAGTACGCCGGGCGGATGAACCGGATGTGGGAGGCCGACTCCTCCAACTGGATTTCGTGGATCGTCCGGCAGGTCCACGTGTTTATCAAGAAGGGCATAGCCATTCACTGGTTGCTTATCTTCACACTCGCCAGCGGACTGCCCTTATTCTTGCGCATCGCCGCACTCGGAAGCAATCTTACCTGGGTGCTGGCCTTATATTTCAGCCGCCGATTCTTCAACCGCCAGGATGTACCGGATGTACCTGGAACAGAAGCGATCGAGGACGCAGCCTAGAGGAATTTGATGAAAGCCATTATTCTTGCAGCCGGACAGGGGACGCGCATTCGTCCCGTTCATGGGAAGCGCCCGAAATGTTTGATCGAATGGGGGCCCAGTGCCACGACGATCCTAGACCATCAGATTGGCGGCCTATTATCGTCGGGCATAGACCAGATTGCAATCGTGGTTGGCTTTGAGTGGCACCAGATCGTCCAGCACGTCCGCGCAAACTACCGGCGTGATATCGCTCGGTTCTGCTTCATCGACAATCCCGCGTTCGCGGAAACCAACAACATCTATTCGCTCTGGCTCGCGCGCGAGTGGGTGAGGGGTGATTCCTTCGTCTGTTTGAACGCCGATGTAGTATTCGACCATCGAATTCTACCGCCAGCCGTGAGCTCTCCTGCGCCTATCAATATGATTGTGGACTCGGAATGGCGCGATGAGACGATGAAAGTGGTGACTGCAGGAAGCCGGGTCATCCGTATGAGCAAGCAGATACCTCCGAGCGAGTTCAGCGGAACATACATCGGCATCACAACCTTTTCGATGCCGATTCAGACAAGGCTATTTGCAAAGATCGCCGGCCTGATAGGCGCCGGCCACAAGCGAGATTTCTTCAACGTGGCCGTCCAGCAACTCGCCGACGAGGGCGTCCAGGTTGGGTATACCAGCACGCGCGGCTTGCCGTGGGCTGAAATAGACGATCCCAGCGATCTGGCATTTGCTAGACGATATGTCTTCCCGAGACTGAGTCAGCCTGCCGCTGCTGCGTAGGTCGATGTATGGAAGATATTCTGGCCGAGAACTTTGCAACACGGCGATTGCAGCTCTGGCCATCGCCAACCATGCGGGTCGTCAGTTGGAACATCGACCGCGGCTTGCGCCTGCGGCAGATAATCGACTTTCTCGAGTGTCAGAATGCCGATCTCGTGATCCTGCAAGAGGTGGATTTGAACGCGCGGCGGACCCAGCGCTTGAATGTCGCGCAGGAGATTGCGCGCCAGCTTGGAATGAACTATGTGTTCGGACGCGAATTTGAAGAACTGACGCAGGGATCACCGACGTCCCCCGCTTACCATGGCCAGGCTACCCTGTCGCGGTTCCCGCTTTCGCATCCGCGTCTTATTCGGTTCCGCCGCCAATCGAACTTTTGGCGCCCACGATGGTTTCTGCCGCGCACAGAGCCGTTTCAGGAGCGGCTCGGCGGCCGCATCGCGTTAGTCGCGCAAATCGACGGCGCCGGACGGGGGCTCACCGTATACAATCTGCACTTGGAGAGCCGAGGAAACAACGATCTTCGCCATGCGCAGCTCCAAGAGGTCCTCCAGGATGCCGCAAAGTTTGCGTCAAAGGCGCCAACTTTGTTGGCTGGCGATCTGAATTTTGATGCCTCGGTCGCGTTTCGCGCCGGCACATTTGCGAACCCTTACTTCCGGAGCGCGCTCGGGCTGCCCTCGCCTCACACAACCACGCCGCGTGGGTTGTTCCGGCGCCGGCACTCAAAGGACTGGGCATTCCTATCAGGTCCTGTTCGAGCTTACCTGGGGCGTGTTCACGACGACATCCATGCCTCGGATCACTATCCTATCTCGTTTACGATAAGGTTCTATTAACAAAGCTATGGCACGCAAACTTCACCTCGGAATGGAAAGCATTGGCTCCTGGTGGTGCCACGTCATGCATGGTGCGCCAAGGTGGCCAATCAACGGCTGGTATGCGTGCGGAACCTGTGGGCGCCACTATCGGGTCTTGTGGGAGCAACGCGCGAATCCCTATAGGTGATATAGCATCAAATACACGACCACGCCCGTCACGCTGACGTAGAGCCAGATGGGAAGGGTCCATCGGGCAAGACGGCGGTGAGCATTAAGGCGGCCCGCCAATCCACGGCGGAGCGTCAGGATCGCGAGTACAGGCACGGCCGCGGCCAGTGTAGTGTGGGTTGTGAGAATGCTCATGTAAACAGTTCGGATGACGCCTTGCTTAGGGAACCGCACGGAACCCACCTGCAAGTGATACACAAGGTAGCACACCAGGAAGGCGCCAGACACGAAAAAGGCGGTGATCATCACCTTGCGGTGCTGCTGAACGCGCTTGCGGCGGATAAGGACGTAACCCCAGACGAGAAGAACGGCAGCAGTTGCGTTAAGGATGGCATTTATTGTGGGAAGAACCGGTGTCATGTTGGATAGCCTCCTTAGAATCCGGGGGTGTGGCCGACAGCCTGCTCGAGTTCCGCCCAGGCAAGCAGATATCCCAAGCGCGCCTGGAGAAAATCCGCCTGGGCCTTATACGTGGCGGCCGTAGCTTGCCGCCGTTCGGATACCAGTACCGCGCCCTGGGTCAATTGGTTTTCGGCCAAACGTTCGCTCTCCTGCCGAAGCCTTACGACCTGGCTTGCTACCTCAACTAAACTCTTGGTCCGCTCCATTTTGTTGTAGCTTCTCTCGATAGCAACGGCCACCTCCTCCTTCAGCCTCTGAAGATTCTCTTGGGCTTCCGCTAACTGGGCACTCCGCTCGCGGACTGCCGCGCGTCGCTTACCAAAGTCAAACACGGTCCAATCGAGGTTCACACCAAAAGTGCCAAAGTTTCGCACCAGAAACGGAACGCCATCCTGATAGCTCTGGCGAGCATACGCGGTGACGTCTGGGATGTAGGCCGACTTCGCGGCGGTCACGCCGGCCCGGGCCTTTTGCACTGCTTCTTCGGCGGCCCTAATCTCGGGATTCTCCGACAGGGCGGTCGCAACGTATTCCTCACGCGGGCGTCGCTCGAAATTGGCTGGCACAGCGGGATCCAGTTCCAATCGCGTATCCAGCGGAAGGCCCAAGAGATCATTCAATTCGGTGTTCAGGTCGGCTAGCTGAAGATCGGCGGTGAGCACGGCTTGCCGGCTTTCCAGCAGTCCGGCCCGGCCTTGGATCTCCGCAACTCTGAGGGCGCTACCGTTGCGCACGTCTTCTTCGCTTTCGCGCAAACGCTCCCCCGCATATGTGTTCTCTTGTTCAGCAGCCTGCTTTTGAAGACGAGAAATCAGAATGCCAAAGTAGAGCGTGTGCACCTGGAGCGCAACCAGGTTCTCTGCCTTCTTCAAATCGTCTCGGGACGCGGCTACTTCCGCGGCTGCCATCAAATTGGCCTGGTGAATCCTGATCAACTGAGTTAGCGGCTGGGAAATCATGGTGCCGCTGGAAAACAACGTTTTTTGGCCCTGCGGGAGAACGACGCCTTCCGCCGGGACGAGCGCCCCGCGCACCGTTCCAAGCGCTCCTGCTGGAATCCCGATGCTCTGCAGGTCGGTAATGTGCAGTGCATTCGATTGATTTGTAATCGTCGGGAAATATGTCGAGCGCTCGCCAGCCTTCTTTTGCTCATTCTCAATCACCTTTAGGCGCGCAATCTTGAGTGCACGGTTCTGGCCGATCGCGAGATGCACGGCTTCTGTAAGGGTCAGGCGCCGGATCTCAGCCAGGGCCTCGGGGGCCACTGACAATACGGCGAACCCCGCAATTACCAGCGTCCGGGAAAAAGTCTTACCGTTCATCGCATTGTCCTCAAGTCCTTGTAGTTGAGCTTACCGGGCTTTAGCAGCAGCATCAGCAAGAGATAAGCGACTACCATCCATCCAATCAGGATGAATCCATCGGCCGTCGCCATGGTGTAAGACTGCGTGCGTACCTGTTGGCTCAGAAGAGTCGCCGCGCGGTACTGCGCTTCCTCTGCCCCTGCGGATCCTGGCAGGAAGCCGCCGGTCAACGTTCGTAGTCTCTCGTCGCTAAGCCAACTACCAACCTGCACATGAAGGCCCAGCAGGTTAGAGTGGAGTTTTTCCCGCGCCGAGAGGAAGTGCGTCATGATAGATACGCCGACCTGGCCGCCGAAAAGGCGGACGAAATGTATGAATCCAGAGTAAGTAGCCGCATTAGTGGCGCTGCTTAAGGCACCCGCTTCGAGACCTTGCAAGACCAAACTGCCGATTAAACCGATGAACGAGCAGGCGAACCCGCATGCCAGAAGGAACTCCACTCTCTCAAAGCTGGTTCCCGCCCAGGACGTGTCTACGTGCGCAAAGTTCCAGCAACCCGCGGCGACCAACGCCAAACCCAACGCCAAAATCAGCCGGGAGTGCGTATAGATCACCACGAACGCCACCAGCCACACCACCGCGAACATCGGTACGGCCACCCAGGCAAGCGACTTGCCTATCTCGAGAGGCCGATATGCCTGAATGTTACTCAGGAACCCGGGCACGAGGATGAGCGTGGCCAACTGCACGAACCTGAATGCAAAAACGGATAAGGCGAGCACGATGATATTTCGGCTGTTCAGAAAAGAAAGATTTAACGTGGGATGTGGCTGCAAGATCCGTCTTAAGACAGCCGCGGCCAACAGGAAGAATCCTGCAGCGAGCATCGCAACGATCACGCCGGAGTTCAACCAGTCCAGCCGTTCCCCCTGATCGAGCGCGCCGTACACAAGGCTGACGCCGAGACTGAAATACGCGAATCCACGCCAGTTCGGCGTCGGGCCGACCGGCTTCGGCCTGCGCGGCACCCCGAAATAGACGCAGAGCATCATCAACGGCGTGACTAGTGCGGCAGTCCAGAAGATCCAGTGCCATGAGAGATGTTCGAGATACCAGCCCTCAATCGCCGAGGCAAAGTTGCTGATGAATACGATATCCGACGCATACGCTGCGATCCCGAAGATAATCAGCCGCTTGGGCAGTGCGGTTAACACGAAAGTCATCGTAAGAGAGTAGAAAGTGCCCGACGCCAGGCCCGCGATCGCGACCAGGACCAGCATGGCCCGGTAATGCGGCGCGAAGGGCAACAGCGCGGAGGTAATCGTGAGGATGGCGGCCGCTGGCAGCAGAATCCGCCGCGGGCCGAACATCGAGCTTAAGAAGACGACGAAGACTCCGCTGAACATCATCGCCATGTTGAGGGCGGTAGGAAGCCAGGAACCCTCGTCGAAGCCAAAGCCGAGTGCGCCTCGCAGGTCTGGCAACCCGATACTGAGCAATCGGCCGTTCAGCGTGGCGACACCCGCCCCCAGAAAAACTCCCAGTACCCCGAGATATGGGTTGGTGGTGAGTTGGGGTGCCCCGGTTCGCAAAGACGGAGTTGCGGCAACGGCCGCCGAGGCAGTCATATGGCAATCTCTGTCACTCGCCAGGCGCGTTCGTTTTAACAGTTGCGATCACTGATAGCCCGGGACGCAATCGCGTCGCGGCAGCTTGGCCCGGATCCAGCACGATCTTCACGGGTAACCGCTGCACGATCTTCGTAAAGTTGCCGGTGGCGTTGTCTGGCGGCAAGAGTGCGAACTGCGATCCGCTGGCGGGAGACACCTGATCGACTTTCCCTCTGAAAATCACTCCGGGAAATGCATCCACGCGGATCTCGGCCGGATCGCCGGCGTGGATATGGCGGACCTGCGTTTCCTTATAGTTCGCCTGCACCCAGACGTCGCTCTGGACGAGCGAAATTACCTGAGTGCCGGGACTGACTAGTTGCCCTGCGCGCACCTTGCGTTCGCTGACGATACCGTTTTCTGGAGCAGTGACTCGCGTGTAACCCAGATAAATTCGCGCCAACGCTAGGGAGGCTTGCTTAGAATTCAGATCGGCTTGGAGCAGTAGCTGCTGGGAGTCGAGCACGGCACGCTCTCGCTTTTGTGCCTCCAGTTCGGCTTTCTTGCTCGCTAGTTGAGCGCGCGCGCGGGCCAAATCCGCTTGCCGGCTCGCTAACTGGGCTGTCGAGGACGCCAGCTCATCCTGGCGGCTTGCGACTTGTGCGCGGAACCGCTCTTCGTCCGCTACCGTTTGTTCGAGCTTTTGCCTTGTTGCAGACTCGGTCGCAATTAGCGCTTCCTGCCGGCGCCGCTCCAAAGCCGTCCTCTCCGCGTCAGCTTTGGCCCCCTCGATTCCGCTGTGCGCGCTGGCGACCGCCGATTTCGCTGCTTCAATTCCCGCCTCCGCCGCCGCGATGTCCGCGTCCGCCGCGCGTATTCCGTCGTCGGCCTGCATAATGTGGGCATCCTGCAATTGCTTCTGTCGTTGGTTGTTGATGAGAGCGTCCTCGCCGGAGAGTACGGCGGCTTCGGCCTGCTGCACCTGCGCGCTAAAATCGTCCTCGCGCAACTGTACCAGCAAGTCCCCGGCTTTCACCGGCTGGTAGTCGGATACTGCAACCCTAGCCACCAATCCTGCTACCTTCGTACTCAGGGGAGTGAGGTCGGCACGCAAGTAGGCGTCGTCGGTTTCCTGTGAGGCTCGCTCGCTGGCCCATGTGTTCCAGTTTCCCGCGATCAAGAAGACGATCCCGGCGGCCATGAGCAGAACTATGGCCGGGACCAGCCCTTGCTTCAAGCGTTGCGCCCAACCGGCCCACTTTTCAACGGATTCCTTTAGTTCAGGCATGTTCAGATCACCTCTTGACCCTTTACTGTTCACTTTTCGACTGGCTTCCTGGTAAACGAGCCGCCGAGAGGCGGTCTTGCATAGAAGAGATCAGGTTTTCGACAACACTACCGACTTCGCGCGACATTTCCGCAACCTCCCCGGGAACCGAGCGCTGATCCAGCTTCTCGTTGCTCGACGAAGCGCCCTGCCAGAGCACTTCACCCGTCCGGAGGTTTGTCAATCGTGCCGACAGGCCGACTTTGATAGACACGTTGGATCCCTGGTCCACTTCTTCAAGGTGATCCAGCGTTCCGGTGACGAGGCCTTCGGCAGTGCCACGCCCATCAAAAACCACCACCGATTGGAAAATCCCCCGGGCCTGCATCTCCCGCACTACCGCAGCCGTTACCACGCCCCTAGGATCTTCAGCCCAACGATGATAGTTGTAAAATTCCAACTGCTCGGCTGAAGGCCGATATGCGATTGGGCCTTCCCTTAAGAATTCGGGAGCACTGAATTGGCGGACGGCCACCGAGCCCAAAATCGGCTGCTGGTGATTGGTGACAGAAGGACGGGCAGGGACATCCAACACGTAATAACTTGGGTATCGAATTTTGCCGGCACATCCGGCGAAGCTCACGAGCACCGTGACGATAACGAGGGGACGGGTCTGTTTCGA